>CAFBMO010000001.1_pt1 | contig 64918 bp, 57 predicted proteins | sample 7268821 | NCBI WGS metagenome assembly CAFBMO01 (sample SAMEA6814065, study PRJEB35770) | freshwater metagenome | biome: Freshwater; feature: Freshwater reservoir; material: water | place: Czech Republic | collected 2017-05-23 | depth 30m m
AATGCGATTGCAAGCTTGGCGCCTGCTTCTGCTTCAGCCTTGATCGCCTTGTAGACGGTCATGCACTGAGTTCCAAGAAGAACGCGCTGCAAGCCTTCGTCAGTTGCATCTTGGCCAGTCACAGGAATCTTGCCTGCTTGACCGTTGCGCTGAAGCACTGCAATTGCTGCGCCGCCCAAGCCATCGTTAGCTGCAGCTACACCAACAAAGTCACCCTTTGCCTTGGTGTACATCTGCTCAAAGATGGTTCCAGCCTTGGTGTTGTCCCAATCTGGCACTGACTGGTCAGCAGCGATTGTGTAACCAGCGTCCTTAATGACCTTCTCGTAACCTTCCTTGAACAAGGTTGCGTTGTTGTCAGTTGGTGAACCATTAAGAAGTGCAACAGGTCCGCTGGTATTTCCATTGTTGGTCATACAGGTAACCAGGCCTTCACCAATCTTGGTGCCCACTGCAACGTTGTCGAATGACACGTAGTAGCTGGCTCCGCCACCGAGGGTTAGTCGGTCGTAGTCAACGACTGGGACGCCTTGGTCGGAAGCCTTCTTGATCACGGCCGCAGCTGATGGGCTGTCGAGGTTCACGATCAGGAGTGAAGTAACACCACTTGCCAACATCTGGTCAGCGATAGTGGCGAACTTTGCCTTGTCACCGTTTGCGTTCTGAATGTCGAATTGAACTCCAGCGCTGTTGAAAGCCTCTTCGAGGAACTTTCGGTCAGCTGTCTCCCAACGTGCCGATGAGGCAGCATCCGGAAGAATGACACCCACCTTTGCGTTGGCATTGCTTGCAGGTGCAGATGCATCACTGCTTCCTGAGTCACTGCTACTACAAGCAGTCATGAGCAATGAGGCGGCAGCGATGCCGACTATTGCTCCGAATAACTTCTTGGACATATGAGCTGTCCTTTCCTCGCAAGATTCCTTGCGTCTATGTTGGTTAGGGACTTCATTCCATGCGTTTGCCCCGACGGAACTCGACTAGACGCCGAGAATCCGATCGATGACTAACTGATCAAGCGCTTCGTTTCCATAGCTTCGCTGCGCGAGTTGCTCTGGATCGAATTGCTCAGCCAGCAACCGGTCGGATGCCTCGCGTGAATACGAGCCAACCGTCGGTACCGCGAGTTCGGTTACACCGGCAAACGCCTGTGCTTCCTTAACGCGGGGATCGTTGTCGAACTCGCGAGCTTTCTCAGCGAGAACGAGATAGGTGCGCATGCACCCCCGTGCGAATTCCCAAATACCTGCACCAAGTTCATTGCGATATGGGCGGCAATCAAAATGCTTGGGACCCGAGTAACCAGTTGATTCCAAAAGGCGCACTAAAAAGAAGTCATCTTTTATGCCTTCTGAACCAAACCTAAAATCTTGGTCATAACGACCAATTTTTTGATCATTGAGATCGATGTGGAAGAGCTTGTCCTGCCAAATGGCTTGAGCAACGCCCTGATAGAAGCTCAGCCCCGCCATGGTTTCGTGCGCGACTTCAGGATTGAGTCCAACCATCTCCGAGTGCTCGAGTTGATTAATGAATGACATCGCGTGACCAATAGTTGGCAAGAATGTGTCGCCTCGCGGTTCATTCGGCTTTGGTTCAATGGCAAATCGAATGTTGTAACCCTTGTCTTTCACGTAACCACAAAGGAAATCAAGGGCTTCTTTGTATCGTGAAAGGGCATCAGCGGGTTCTTTACTCGCTGCGCTTTCTACACCTTCACGTCCTCCCCAAAACACATAAGTCGGTGCACCGAGTTCAGCAGCTACGTCGAGGTTACGTAGCGTTTTTTGAATAGCTAGCCGTCGAACATTGCGATCGTTCGACGTAAATGCACCGTCTTTAAACATCGGATGCCAGAAGAGGTTTGTGGTTGCCATTGAGCACACGATCCCGGTTTCTTCGAGACCTTTCTTGAAGCGATCAAGTTCCTCGCGACGTTGCTTTTCAGGTGCACCAAAAGTCATGAGATCGTCGTCGTGAAACGAAACGCCCCATGCGCCTATTTCTGCGAGTCCGCGAATGAAATCCAGGGAGTCAATTGGCGGTCGGGTTGCTTCGCCAAATGGATCACGTCCGGAATGACCGATTGTCCAGAGCCCAAAAGCGAACTTATGTTCTGGCTTGGGTTCCAAATCGCTCATCGCTCTCATTCCCAGTGCTCGGAATAGATATGTTGTGCGGCACAACATATGGCCCGGCAATCATCCGCACAACAGTTTTGCGAAATTTTTCAAAAAAAACTTGCACGGTTTCCTAGTAATACAAAGGTGAAATCGCTTTCATCGGGACAAGTCGTACAAAGCGCCTCGATAGTTCTGGTAGCGATCCAGTAAGGCCGCGTTGAACTGTGTGGAAACTGGTGCAGCAAGCGTTTGGCCAGATGTATGCCATGTCGGTGGTGCAGCCTCCTGCGACACACACCACGCTGCTTGTTTCGCAGCACCAAGTGCCACGTACTCATCAGGAGTTGGGATGAAGACAGGCTGAGCAAAGATCGTTGCGGCAACCTGAGCGACGGCACGATTCGCTGCAGCACCGCCGATGATCAGGATTCGCTGGGCTACCACGCCTTGCTGCTCCAATGCTTCAACAGCCTCTGCCATTCCCAAGAGCATGCCTTCCACGGCAGCTCGCGCGATATTTGCATCGACGAAATTTGTGCGGGTTATTCCGTGCAGTGAGCCACTTGAATCCGGGAGGTTTGGCGTGCGCTCACCATCGAAATATGGAATTAGTACTAGGCCTTCCGCACCCGACTTGGCACTCAATGCCAGCTCCCCCAGACGTTCAAGTGAGACTCTCAACATCGCAGCAGTCGAGTCGAGAATGCGAGCAGCATTCAGTGTGCACACGAGTGGTAGAAAATTTCCAGTTGCATCAGCAAAGCCAGCGACTATTCCTGTTGGGTCTGCACTTGGAATGCGAGATCCTGCAAATGCTGTTCCCGAGGTGCCAAGTGAAACCACGACGTCACCAGGTTGAACATTGAGGCCAAGCGCAGCCGCCATGTTGTCGCCGGTTCCCGCACCGAGCATCACGCCGTTCGAAGTTTCATATGCAGCCACGCTCGGACCTAAAACCTTCGGTAACTGTGGAACATGTCCCAAAGCTCGCTGAACTAATTCGGATTGATAGCTACCTAAAGCTGGAGACCAATATCCAGTACCCGACGCATCTCCTCTATCCGTATAGAACTCATCAGGTTGACCTGCAAGACACCACGTGAGGTAATCATGCGGCAGCATTAATTTGGCAACTCTCGCAGCATTGTGCGGTTCATTCCGAGCCAACCAACGAATCTTGGAAACAGTGAACGATGCAACTGGAACGCTTCCTACAGCATTCGCCCAGAATTCTGGGCCACCTTCTTCATCGACAAGATCCAAGGCATCCTGCGCAGACCTCGTGTCATTCCAGAGAAGCGCTGGACGAATGACCTGGTCATGCTCATCCAACACGACCATTCCGTGTTGTTGACCGGCAATAGAGATGGCAGTTACGCCGTCCAAAATCCCACTCATTGCAGCTGAGAGAGCCGAGACCCAAATCTCTGGATTTACCTCAGTTGTGTCGGGGTGGGGCGACCGACCCTGACGTACAAGTTCGCCGGTGTGCGCATCTCGTACGACAACCTTGACGGACTGAGTCGATGAATCCACTCCCGCAACAAGGACCATGTCCGAAGGCTAAGACCCAACGGCTCTTAGTTCCACCATTGTGCCAAATGCACACCAAGTTCGTGCCCTGACTTCCATGCGGCTTCCACCTTCGGTCCACCAGCCCATGAATCCCCTGCGAGACCGATGCGATTGCCCTCATCGAAGGAATACAGCTCCGGACGCGCAGATGTTGGCTTGGCGAACGTCCATCGCATTGCCGATGACCACTGCGGATGTTCGGTCAAACCAAGAATTGGCAACAACGCATCGAGTGCTTGTGGAATGACACCTGCTGGATCAGTGAGGTACTGCGCTGCAAGTTCTGGATGAACGTGAGCGACTACTACCGGATCTTCATTGCCACGACGGTGACCATCATTGGCAATCCAAGTGAGCACCGGATGCTCATTCACAAAGATGCCATCGAATTTGGGCAAAGTATCTGGCTCAAACACTGCTGTAACAGCAATTACTGCTTCCCAATCGATTTGATTGAGAATTTCGTGCGTCGATGCGAGCGCAGCATCGATGAATTGCTTTGCCTGAGGATCTGGAACACAGACTGCAACAGCACTGAATGGCTCACCATCAACAACAACGTGATCCTCTTGAACAGAAACCGCTGCAACCTGTGTTGACGGTTGAATCAGCTCAGTAGGAAGTATTTCCGCTTGATGTTCAATGATTGAACGCAAACCATTGGTTGCCGAATAGCGCATCGGGCCAGTTCGAATACCGCTGATGCCTGCAGGAGTTGCGACATGGAAGGCGTCGGTCCATTCTCGAGCGACACCAGTGTCAATCCATAAATTCACAACCGTTGCAAAATCTGGATCTTGCACGGTGAAGTAGGAAGCACCAATATCCGTGATGTGCCCATCGAATGCCGTACCAGATTCGCGAATGCGTCGACTTGCCATTCGCCCGCCAACTACGCGACCGCGATCAATGACGCGAAACGGGACGTTGTGCTGATGAAGCATCCGAGCGCAGGCAATGCCGCTCATCCCTGCACCAATAACGGCAATCGGTAATTGATTAGTCACGAGGGATGCTCGGGTCGCAATCCGTCAAGAACGCGTCAATACGAACTGACTCTTCGGTTTCATTAATCGCCGCAGCCGCGCGCCCAAGAGCCCTCAAGCAGCGCAAAAAACCTTGGTTGCCTTCATGGCTCCATGGCACTGGGCCGTGTCCCTTCCAGCCATTACGGCGCAAAGCATCAAGACCTCGGTGGTAGCCCACACGAGCAAAGGCGTAAGACTCAATCACACGACCGTCCGCCCAAGCGTCATCGCTCATTGCTGCCCACGCCAGTGAGCTTGATGGGTGCCGCGCTGCGACCACTTCATGTGAATCATCTGCAGCAAACGCAGAGATCACGTCGGTTTCAACAGGAAGCAAGGTTGGTGGTGGTCCGCCCAGAAGGTCTTTACTGATATCCATAAGGCAAGAGTGCCAGTGCGACCCCGTAAATGAAAATGCCGGGCGATTACTGCCCGGCATTCTCGTATAACACTGAGACTTACTTGATTGACGTTCCAGTTGAACGAAGGTCTTCGCAACCCTGAGCAACGCGAGCAGCCATGCCCGCTTCGGCCAACTTGCCGTATGCGCGTGGGTCGTACTGCTTCTTGTTTCCGACTTCACCGTCAATCTTCAACACACCGTCGTAGTTCTTAAAGATGTGGTCAGCAATTGGGCGAGTGAATGCATATTGGGTGTCAGTGTCGATGTTCATCTTCACGACGCCGTAGTCGAGGGCTTCGCGAATTTCGCTCAACAGCGACCCTGAACCGCCATGGAAAACCAGATCAAATGGTTTGTCGACGCCGTACTTTGCTCCTACTGCCTTCTGAATGTCATGAAGAATATGTGGGGTCAGCACTACGTTGCCTGGCTTGTAGACACCGTGCACGTTGCCGAAAGTCGCGGCGACCATATAGCGACCGCGCTCACCAAGCCCCAGAGCGGCAGCTGTTGCAAGACCATCTTCTTCTGATGAGAAGAGCTTTGCATCGTGACTGGCTTCAATGCCATCTTCCTCGCCGCCCACAACTCCGATTTCAATTTCAAGAATGATGTTTGCCGCATGGCAGGCATCGAGCAACCGCTGCGAAATCTCCATGTTCTGCGCAAGTGGCACAGCTGAGCCATCCCACATATGTGACTGGAACAGTGGCTCGAGTCCCTTGTTCACGCGCTCCTGCGAAATCGCAATGAGTGGCTCCATGAAGCTGCCGAGCTTGTCGATTGGGCAGTGGTCGGTGTGCAACGCGAAATTCACGTTGTAGCTCTTTGCAATTGAGTGTGCGAACTCAGCAAGTGCTGCAGCTCCTGCGACCATGTCTTTGACGCCTTGGCCTGATGCGAATTCTGCGCCACCCCATGAAACCTGGATGATGCCGTCGCTCTCTGCTTCAGCAAAGCCGCGCATTGCCGCGACAATGGTCTGCGAGGAGGTGCAGTTGATTGCGGGGTAAGCAAACTTGCCAGCCTTAGCTCGATCGAGCATCTGGGCGTAAACCTCTGGGGATGCGATGGGCATAACTCACTCCTAGATCAGTAGTAGTGCACACATTCTTCCATTCCCTGTAAGCGTTTTCAATAGCGGGCTCGCAGGTGTCCTATATGAGGCTTATGCCGCGAGTTTGCGCACAGATGGAGCCGCAAGCGACGCGGCTATTGCAAGGAATGCCGTAATCGCCGCAATAAGAAAGGCACCTTGTAATCCGATGGCAGCAGCAAGTGGGCCTGCCAATGCCAAGCCAAGTGGCCCAAGCATTAATGAGCCCATCGCGTCATAAGCACTCACCCGTGAGAGCGACTCACGTGGAATGTGCGTCTGTAATGCGGTGAACCACAAGACGCCGAGTGATTCATAGGCAATGCCAAGTGCCAATGCAGCCAGTGCGATTAGCCATAACGGCAGAGCTAATGACAGGAACACGAGTAGCACTGGGAGTGCGAATGTTAAAGACATCGCAAAGACCATTGGACGTTTCACTTGAAGTTTCGATACCAAGAACGCACCGAGAAGCAGTCCGAGCGACTCACAGGCCAACACGGCTGACCAGCCAGCCGCACCTCCGTAGTGTTCAACTGCAAGCACTGGACCAAGCACCTCAAGTGAACCTCGCCCAGCAAGCAAGACAACTGAGAATGCCGCGACAATCACGACTACCCAGCGATAAGAGATAAATACTCGCCAACCTTCAGCAAGATCACCCAACATTGATTCACCTGAATCATGCGGTTTCGCAATATGTCTGATTGTGAAAATCAACCACGCGGAAATGAGAAAACTCGAAGCATCAATCGCTATTGCTAAACCAGGCCCGAATAGCGCAACGAGAATGCCACCTAGTGCACTGCCCAAAATGAGCCCACCATTAGACGCGATACTCAAATATGCATTGGCTGGCTGAAGGAATTCATCCTCAACCGCATCGGGCACCATGCCTGCATATGCAGGCCACCACAATCCATTGAGGCATCCTGCAATGGCACCAAGAATTGCTAACGAGAGCACCGTCGCACTGTCGGTAAAGAACAACACCGCAATAGTCATCACCACTACGCCAAGCACGGTGTCACTCAATGCAATCACTTTTGCTCGGCCTAAACGATCCGCGATCACACCGCCAAAAGGCAACACCAAAATAAGCGGGATTGCTTGAGCCGCAAGCACGATGCTCAGTGACGTTGCATCTGTTCCTGGAATTGCAAGAACACCAAACGCCAAAGCAATTGGCGCAATACCGTTACCAAGATTGCTGATGAAGCGCGAAATGAAGATACGGCGGTACGTCTGAATTCGAAGCACTGAATTCGCGGGTATTAATCGGGCAAGCATGCGCTACGCCAATGGCCAGTTATGTTGCCGGATCCATGCATGCATCGCAATCGCCGCAGCGGCGCCAACATTCATTGAACGGGTCGATCCATATTGAGTGATCTCGAAAAGTCCATCGCATGCAGCGCGGGCATCATCTGATAACCCAGTGCCCTCCTGCCCAAAGAGCAAGACGCACTGCTTGGGAAGGTCTGCCGTTTCTAATGGCACCGATCCTTCAATGTTGTCCAAGCCAAGAATTGGTAAACCTTCAGACTTTGCCCACTGCTGAAAATCGTGTGGTGTTTCGTGATGACGCACATGTTGATAACGATCAGTGACCATGGCTCCGCGACGATTCCAACGCTTTTTACCCACGATGTGAATTTCTTTGGCAAGAAATGCATTGGCAGTACGAACGATCGAACCAATATTGAAATCATGTTCAAGATTTTCAATCGCCACATGAAATCCATGACGTCGCTTGTCTAGTTCGGCAACGATCGCATCCATACGCCAATAGCGGAACTCATCAACAACATTGCGGCGGTCGCCTTGCTCCAGAAGTTCGGGATCAAAATGATCATCCGTTGGCCACGGAAAAGGATGTGGGCCAACTCCTATCGAGATGTCATGGGGATCCACGCCTGCGACGATAGCCTGCGGGAGTGAACTTCGTGATGGCAGCCGCTACGTCCGTGCAAGCTCTTGGTCCAAGCTGGATGGATCCTCAACAGCTCATCAACAATCTTGGTGATGTTGCGTTCTGGGTGGTGCTTGGCATCATCTTCGCTGAATGCGGGATTCTCCTTGGGTTCTTCTTGCCTGGCGATTCGCTGCTGTTCATCACCGGGCTATGCATTGCCAGCGGGATCATTAGTGTGAATATCTGGGTTGCGGTGATCTTGTTGATCATTGTGGCAATTGCCGGCAACCTCACGGGGTACTGGATTGGCTACAAAGCAGGCCCCGCACTCTTCAAGAAGCCAGACTCAAAACTTTTCCGCAAGGAATACGTCGAGAAGACACACGGATTCTTTGAAAAATACGGAGCTCGAGCAATTATTTTGGCCCGTTTCGTTCCTATCGTGCGCACTTTCATTACAGCAGTTGCTGGTATCGGTCGTATGAATTTCCGCGAGTACTTCGTCTACAGCTCTATCGGTGCGGTGTTGTGGGCTGGTCTGGTGACCATCGCTGGGTACTTCCTAGGCGACATCGACGTCGTGAAGAACAACATAGAAAAGGTGTTGATTCTGATCGTTTTGCTCAGTGTCATTCCGATTGTGATCGAATTTATTCGACACAAGCGGCAACACCGCGCTTAACAATTGTTGTTAAGCAAGACCAAGGTCTGCAAGTGAATACGCAGCACGGTATTCGTAGCCCGCATCAATAACCTTCGGGCCCGCACCGCGATCAACAATCACCGCAACAGCAATCGTGTTGGCGCCAACTTCATCGAGAGCTTCCACGGCTGTCAGCACAGAACCACCAGTCGTCGATGTGTCTTCAACTGCGAGCACGTTCTTGCCAGTGACATCTGGACCTTCAATGCGACGCTGGAGGCCATGAGCCTTGCCTTCTTTACGCACCACGAATGCATCAAGGACCTTGCCTCTGCGAGCTGCATCATGAAGCATCGCCGTGGCAACTGGATCCGCGCCAAGGGTCAGCCCGCCCACAGCGTCATAGTTGAGATCAGCAGTGAGCTCATTCATCACGGCACCCACGAGCGGGGCGGCCTGGCCATCCAACGTGACTCGACGAAGGTCGACGTAATAGTCAGCCTCTTTGCCGCTCGAAAGAATGACCTTGCCGTGCACGACGGCACGTTCGATGATCAACTGACGCAGTTTTTCCCAAGATTCTGAAGGCACGGATGAATCCTAGGGGAACCTTCCTGCGTCCAAGACTGGTGGCGACATACCGTAGGCAGGTGCGCAGACTCCTGGTCCTCCTCATAGCAGTGGCTGTGGGTCTTGGCCTGGCCGCGCCCGCGGGAGCTGTCGTGAATGGGGCTGCCTCAACCCCGGGCACTTTCGGATTCCTCGTTGCTCTGCTGGACACCTCCCGCATGACCACTCAAAGTGCCTTCCAATCACAGTTTTGCGGCGGGTCTCTCACCACTCCAACCACGGTCGTCACGGCTGCCCATTGTGTTGTTGATCAACAATCTGGTGCCCGAGACCTTCCGACGAGTGTGATGGTGGGAATCGGTCGGTCACTCAATGATCCAGCGGTTCGCACGGTTGCCGTTTCGCTCATCACGGTTCACCCCAATTACACCATTGCAAACGGTGAAAATGATCTTGCCGTGTTGACCCTCGCCGTCCCCGTTACAGACATCCCCACCATCAAGCCGATCACTGCCTCTGAGACCGCAACAATGGAATCACCTGGAACAAAGGTCACCGTTGCGGGATGGGGTGCATTGAGTTCTTTTGGAAAGACTTTTAGCGATGTATTTCGAGTTGGAGATCTCGAACTCATGCCGGCCGCAACCTGCGGACAGGGGCTCAACACAACAGTGAATGGTGTCAGATTCTTAGCGTATCAACCAGGTGAAGCGAACTCCGCAGTGATGCTCTGCGCTATTGGAGTATCCGCTAACAACAGGATTATTGATAGCTGTAACGGAGACTCTGGTGGTCCTCTTGTAGCTGGAGACGGTGAAGCTCAACGGTTGGTTGGCGTTGTGAGTTGGGGAATTAACTGCGCCACTCGACATCCTGGCGTTTACACAAAACTTTCAGCAATGACTGACTTTCTTAACATGACAGGTGCGATGGGTGCTTCAGCGCCACCTCAACTGTCGCTCACTCCTCTCAATCAACGTGTGCGAGTGACATTTGCCAAAGTTTCGCCAAATACGAACTTCGCTGCGTTCACAGCCACAGTAGTTGGAAGCACGACCGAACAGTGCTCGGCGGCAGCAACGACCGACGGGCGTGCTGCATCATGCGACATCACGGGCTTAACAAATGGAACCCCGTATGTCATTACCGCCACTGGAACCGCCTCGAATGGAATTTCAACTGCCAGCCTTTCGCAAACTTCAACTCCAATTGCTGTCCCTTACGCTGGACGGATCAAAACCTCTGTCATCAAGGGATCACAGATCTCACTGACAACAAGCCCGACCGTCAGCACAACTCAATTACTGGGTGAGCGAGTTGCTTGTCTTCCTGTTACCGGTGGAAGTGGACAAAGCGCGAAAGTCATGAAGGGTAGATCCGTTGTGAAACGGTTATCCCCTGGCGATTATCTGTGTGCAGTTACTGCCCGCAATGAAGTTGGTTCCGCTCGGGGCCCCGAACGTCTCATTCATATAGGCGCATAACCGATAACGTTTTGTTATGGATCGACGTAACCCGCCGCTTGTTTCCCGGATGGCCCCTCATTCGACTTCCATCTTCGGCGAGATGTCAAAACTCGCATTGGACCTTGGCGCGATCAACCTGGGCCAAGGGTTTCCGGATACCGATGGACCCCAGGAGTTGAAGGATGCCGCATGGCGCGCAATTACTGACGGGCGCGGAAACCAATATCCCCCTGTACATGGAGTTCCCACTCTTCGATCGGCCATCGCTGACCACCAAAAGCGCTTTTACGGACTTGCACTTAACCCAGACACTGATGTGGTCGTGACGACGGGAGCATCTGAAGCACTCGCTGCTTCCATGCTGGCGTTAGTGGAACCTGGTGATGAAGTAATCCTGTTTGAACCTTGGTTCGACGTCTACGAGGCCATCGTTGACCTGGCTCACGGCATTCGCGTTGGTGTGCCCATGAATAGTAATGGGTTGCGACCGAATCTCGAGCGGCTTTCAACTGCGATCACTGCGCGCACGCGTGTGATCTTGCTGAACTCGCCACACAATCCAACGGGAACCGTTTTCACTCGTGAAGAACTTCAGTGGGTGGCTGACCTTGCGATCAAGCACGATCTCATTGTGATTTCCGACGAAGCGTATGAACATCTGTGGTTTGACGAATCGCGACACATTCCCATTGCCACATTGCCAGGAATGTTTGAACGCACCATCACCGTTGGTTCAGGTGGCAAGACATTTTCATTCACTGGTTGGAAAATCGGATGGGCTAGCGGACCTGCCGACTTGATAGGTGCCGTGCGCACAGTGCGCCAACATCTCTCTTATGTTTCCGGCGGCCCTTTTCAATGGGCAATTGCCGAAGGCCTTGCATTTCCAGATACCTACTTTGAGAATCTGCGATCTGATTTACTCATGAAGCGAGATCTCCTTGGTTCTGGATTGCGTGAACTTGGCTTTGATGTGATCACTCCACAGGGGACTTACTTCATTACTACTGACGTCCGACCACTCGGTTTTACAGACGGCCTTGAGTTCTGTCGTGAAATTCCGCATACAGCTGGCGTTGTTGCCATTCCGCACCAAGTGTTTTGTGCCGATGTTTCGATCGGTGCCCCTTTTGTTCGCTGGGCATTTTGCAAGCAACCAGCAGTGTTACAAGGGGCACTCGATCGAATGGCTTCAACCTTTACACCGTGACGGTGAGTTCCGACCCATCACTTGCTACACCGATATGCACAGTGTCTCCATCATGAGCCTGGCCACTAAGAATGACCTTGGCCAACTTGTCACCGATTGCCGTTTGCACAAGGCGACGTAATGGTCGAGCACCATAAGCGGGATCAAAGCCCTTGTTGACCAACCAGAGCTTTGCATCTTCAGAAAGATCAAGCGTGATGCGTCGATCTTCAAGGCGCTGCTGCAACGCAGCGATCTGAATATCGGCCACCTTCGTAAGCTGAGCGCGATCCAGCGGCTCGAAGGTGATCATGCCGTCGAGGCGGTTCAAAAATTCCGGTCGGAACTGCTGACGTACAACAGCAAGCACTTGCTCCTTACGCTCTTCAAAAGGCACATCAGTTTCAATGAGGAATTGACTTCCCATGTTTGACGTGAGAATCAGAATCACATTGCGGAAATCGACAGTACGACCTTGTCCGTCGGTGAGACGACCATCATCAAGCACCTGCAACAGGATGTCGAAGACTTCTGGGTGCGCCTTCTCAACTTCGTCGAGCAACACCACCGAATAAGGGCGACGGCGCACTGCTTCCGTGAGCTGACCACCCTCTTCGTAACCCACATAACCTGGAGGAGCGCCAACCAATCGCGAAACCGAATGCTTCTCGGAATATTCACTCATGTCGATGCGCACCATCGCGCGCTCATCATCGAACAAGAATTCCGCAAGTGCCTTAGCAAGTTCAGTCTTTCCTACACCCGTTGGTCCAAGGAACATAAATGAACCTGTTGGGCGGTTCGGATCTGAAATACCGGCCCGCGCACGACGGACGGCATCACTGACCTCTTGCACCGCTTCATGTTGACCGATTACTCGCTTGCCGAGTTCTTCTTCCATCCGCAGCAATTTCGCAGTTTCACCTTCAAGAAGGCGACCTGCGGGAATACCCGTCCAAGCTGCAACAACCTCAGCAATATCGTCAGCCGTAACTTCTTCCTTCACCATCGCTGAACGCTCATTGGCTTCACTTGTTACTCGAGCAAGCTCTTCATCAAGCCCCGGGATCTCTGCATAGAGAATTCGGGAAGCCTGCTCGAAATCTCCTTCACGCTGAGCGCGTTCCGCGATCGCCCTCAGGTCATCGATTCGCACCTTGATTTCACCTACGCGATCAAGGCCAGCCTTTTCGGTATCCCAACGAGCACGCAAACCTTTGAGTTCTTCATCTTTATCAGCGATTTCATCGCGAATCTTTTTTAGGCGATCCTTGGATGGCTCATCGGTTTCCTTGGCAACTGCCAGCTCTTCCATGCGAAGACGATCCACTTGGCGTTGCAGCACATCGATCTCTACTGGAGATGAGTCAATTTCCATCCGAAGGCGAGATGCGGACTCATCCATCAGATCGATAGCTTTGTCTGGCAGGAATCGGGCCGTGATGTAGCGGTCAGACAGCGTTGCGGCAGCTACCAAGGCGGAGTCAGAGATGACAACCTTGTGATGGGCCTCGTACTTTTCTTTAATACCGCGCAAAATTGCGATGGTGTCTTCAACCGATGGTTGATTCACCAGTACTTGCTGAAAACGGCGCTCAAGAGCAGCATCCTTTTCAATGTATTGGCGATACTCATCAAGTGTTGTCGCACCAATCATGCGCAGTTCACCACGAGCGAGCATTGGCTTGAGCATGTTTCCGGCATCCATCGCACCTTCGCCGCCAGCGCCTGCGCCAACAACGGTATGAAGCTCATCGATGAAGGTGATGATTTGGCCATCAGATTCCTTGATTTCATCAAGGACAGCCTTCAATCGCTCTTCAAACTCACCGCGGTACTTCGCGCCAGCAACCATTGCTCCCAGATCTAGGGAGTACAAGGTTTTACCTTGTAGCGATGTCGGAACATCACCTTCAACAATACGTCGAGCAAGACCTTCGACCACTGCGGTCTTACCGACTCCAGGCTCGCCGATCAGTACTGGATTGTTCTTGGTGCGGCGTGAAAGCACTTGAATCGTGCGACGCACTTCCTCATCACGACCAATAACTGGATCGATCTTTCCTTCGCGGGCTCGAGCAGTGAGGTCAATGCCAAACTTCTCGAGTGCTTGGAAGGTTTGTTCTGGATCTTGAGATGTCACGCGTGCTGACCCCCGTACATTTTGTAGTGCATCAATAAGTGCAGTTGGCGTTGCGCCAACCTGAGCGAGTCGATCACTGACTCCAACGCCACCATCTTTGGACAAGCCGATGAGGAGGTGTTCTGTGCTGACATATTCATCTCCGCGTTCTTTCGCGAGATCTTGTGCAGCATTGAGCACCTTGTACGTGGCATTACTGAGTTGCGGAGATGAAACAGATGTTCCACTTGCGCTTGGAAGTGCATCAAGTGCCTGCCGAATTTGTGCAGTAAGTGCGGATACATCAGCGCCAACCGCATCGAGCAGGGCGCTGGCAATGCCTTCACCTTGTTGAAGTAAGGAATCAAGTACATGCAGCGGCTCTACTTGCGGATTGCCTTTCGCAGCGGCGATGCGCACAGCAGCGCCAAGAGCATCCTGGCTTTTTGTTGTGAATTGAATGTCCATCGTTGTCTTTCCTTATCGCTGGGAGCGCCGGTTAGGGCGCCACACCACAAGTGCAGTCGAGGACTTCTCCTTGTGAAATTCGCGCAATTGCGTCCGCAGCACTTCAACTTCTTCTTGCAGCACAAGAATTCGTCGAATGCCTTCAAGGGAAAGACCTTCGGAAGAGAGATCCGCGATCTCTCGCAAATGCGCGATATCTCGCGCTGAGTAAAGCCGGTTTCTTCCACCAACTCGTGTTGGTGACACCAGACCTAATCGGTCGTATTGGCGCAGGGTTTGTGGATGCAAACCAGCAAGCTGCGCCGCAACCGAGATGGCGAAGACTGGATGGTCATCGGCTACCTGGAAGCGATCCATTTCACTGTCCTGCCAAAGTCATGAGATCTCGGCGAGGGTCGTGATCCTCAGTGAGACCTGCGTAGGTTTCAAGGGCCACCCGTGCTTCATCGCTGAGCTTCTGAGGCACTGCAACTTCAACGGTGACAAGAACATCTCCTTGCTTTCCGTCTTTTCGCTTAATTCCTTTGCCCTTCACCCGGAAAGTTTTCCCTGTGGTCGTGCCGGCTGGAATTTTCAACGTGACGTTGCCATCACGCGGAGTAGGCACGGTGATCTGTGAACCCAAGGCTGCTTCGCTGAAGGTCACTGGAGCAGTGAACGTGATGTTGTCACCTTTGCGTGTAAACAGTGGGTGCGCTGCCACATGGATATTCACCATAAGGTCACCGGCTGGGCCACCTCGCTCACCTGGTGTTCCTTTACCTGCCAAACGAATACGTGCATCGTCTTTTACCCCGGCAGGAATGCGGGCTTGCACAGTCCGAGTTTTCATCGCTCGCCCTGCACCGCGGCACGCGGTGCAGGGGTCATCAATGAGTTGGCCGCGGCCTCGACATGTCGGACAGGTTTCAGGGAAGGCAAACCCGCCGGCATTACGTGCAACTTGACCTTGACCACCGCAACTTGGGCAGGTGTGAGGCATCGTTCCTGGCTTTGCGCCCGTTCCGCGACAGCTGTCACAGGCTGCCTCAGTGCGTAGATTCAACGGCACAGTTACGCCGTCAAGAGCATCATCGAAACTGAGGTTCAACTCGGTTTCTAGATCCTCTCCGCGACGTGGCTGTGGAGAACGTGCACCACCGCGACCCCGGTTGAAAATCCCGCCGAGAAGATCGCTGAAGTCACCGCCCTGCCCGCCGAAGAGGTCATCCATATTGACGTTATACGAACCGCCACCTGGTGCACCTGCGCCATAACCGCCCGGTCCAAATCCACCTGAAGCAAACATCGTGCGAGCTTCGTCGTACTCTCGGCGCTTGTCTGTGTCAGACAAAATGTCATAGGCCTCGGAAACTTCTTTGAATTTCTCTTCAGCCTTTGGATTGTCTGGATTCTTATCCGGATGCAATTCACGGGCTAGCTTGCGGTACTTCTTTTTGATCTCATCAGCTGTGGCATCCTTGCTCACACCTAATGAGGCGTAGAAGTCCTTTTCAAGCCAATCCTTATTCACAATTCTTCCTTGCTTAGTCCGTTCCAGCTACGGCTACCCGAGCTGGGCGAAGCACTCTTCCTGCGTATCGGTAACCAACTTGGTACACCGAAATCACGGTTGGTTCTGCAACTGCATCATTTGATTCACTCGTAAGTGCTTCATGCACTCCGGGATCAAATGGTTCATTTGCTTGGCCAAAGGTTTCAAGGCCGAGCTTCGTGCAAGTTGCTTCAAGTGACTCACCAATGGTTTTGAACGCACCTTCGAGTTCGCCGTGTTCACGTGCCCGATTGATGTCGTCAAGCAATGGGAGCAATTCATTGAGCACACCACCGATTGCGTTTTCGCGACTTACTTCTCGGTCACGATCAACACGCTTGCGGTAGTTGGCGTATTCCGCATGCACTCGCTGAAGGTCACCCGTGAGTTCTGCAACCTTGGCTTCCACTTCATTGATTTCACCTTCGACCTCTGCGCCTTCTTCTGGTACGTCAGCAGTTTCCTGCTGACGTACCTCGAAGGTGTCCGGATCGATGCGGCGTTTATCGGTTACCCGAACGCCTACTTCGTCGGTTTCGTCGGTGTTCACTTGGTTTCGTCCTCATCAACAATCTCTGCGTCAACAACGTCGTCATCGTTATCCGCCTGTGCGTCGCCACCTGCTGCATCAGCAGCTGCAGTTGCTTCGTACATCGCTGCACCGAGTGCCTGGCTTGCTTGAGCAACCTTTTCGGTCGCTTCACGCATTGCTGGCAGATCATTGGCTTCGATTGCCTTCTTGAGCTCATCAAGAGGGCCGTCGACATTAGCCTTTGCATCAGCTGGCACCTTGTCGGCGTTGTCTGCCAAGAACTTTTCAGTCTGGTAGACCAATGACTCTGCAGTGTTCACCACTTCAGCTTCTTCTCGACGAGCCTTGTCTTCATCAGCATGTGCTTCTGCATCACGCATCATTCGATCGATGTCGTCCTTGCTGAGGGCTGAACCACCGGAGATAGTCATCGACTGCTCCTTGCCCGTTGCGCGGTCCTTTGCCGAAACATGCACGATGCCGTTGGCGTCGATATCAAAGGTCACTTCGATCTGAGGGATACCGCGTGGAGCTGGTGGCAAACCTGTGAGTTCAAAGGTTCCAAGCCGCTTGTTGTAAGCAGCCATCTCGCGCTCACCCTGGTACACCGAGATCAACACTGATGGTTGGTTATCTTCAGCAGTCGTAAAGGTTTCTGATCGCTTGGTTGGGATAGTGGTGTTGCGCTCAATGAGCTTGGTCATCACTCCGCCCTTGGTTTCAATTCCAAGTGACAGTGGAGTCACATCGAGGAGAAGGACATCCTTCACCTCACCCTTAAGCACGCCAGCCTGAAGTGCTGCGCCAATAGCAACGACTTCGTCGGGGTTTACACCCTTATTTGGTTCCTTGCCGGTTTCGGCCTTCACCAATTCGCTCACCGCTGGCATACGCGTTGATCCACCAACAAGAACAACCTGATCGATGTTCTTGATGTCGATGCCGGCGTCCTTCAGCACTGCACGAACAGGCTTCTTAGTGCGCTCAAGAAGATCTGCGGTCATCTGCTCAAACTGTGAGCGCGAGATCGTTTCTTCCAAGTGCAATGGGCCTTCTGCACTTGCAGTGATATACGGCAAATTGATTGATGTGTTCATCGAGCTTGAGAGTTCGATCTTTGCTTTTTCTGCTGCTTCACGAAGACGCTGCATTGCCATCTTGTCTTTCGACAAGTCGACACCATGAGCGTTCTTGAATGAGGTCACCATCCAGTCAACAACTGCGTTATCCCAGTCGTCGCCACCAAGATGGTTGTCACCGCTGGTTGCCTTGACTTCAACAACTCCATCGCCGATTTCGAGGAGTGATACGTCGAAGGTTCCGCCACCGAGGTCGAAAACCAAAATGGTTTGCTCAACGTCACCCTTGTCGAGGCCATATGCAAGTGCTGCAGAAGTTGGCTCATTAATAATGCGCAGAACATTGAGTCCTGCGATCTCGCCAGCTTCCTTGGTTGCCTGACGTTCAGCATCGCTGAAGTACGCAGGAACGGTGATGACGGCATCAGTGACGTTCTCACCGAGGTAGGCCTCAGCATCGCGCTTCAACTTCATCAAGGTGCGAGCACTGATTTCTTGCGGGGTGTACGCCTTGCCGTCAATGTCGACAGTCCAGCTGGTACCCATGTGGCGCTTGACCGACCGAATGGTGCGATCAACGTTGGTCACAGCTTGGCGCTTGGCAACTTCACCAACGAGCACCTCACCGTTCTTTGCGAAAGCCACAACGGACGGAGTGGTCCGAGCACCTTCAGCATTAGCGATGACGACGGGTTCTCCGCCTTCGAGAACTGAGACAACGGAGTTGGTTGTACCCAGGTCGATACCTACTGCACGGGACATAGCTGTCGTACTCCTTCATAGTTACCTGGCCGGGATGGCCAGAAGTTCAATAGCTCAAGTCTCCTCACCCTGAGGCCCTGTTGCAAGTCCTGCATCAGATCCTTTGAGTCGAGTGGACTCATATCTATACAACTCAGGTACCGCAGGTTTCATTCCCGGCATCTTCAGGTTCTTAGAGTGATCTGTGTCACATAAAACAAAAGCCGCCCCGAGGGGCGGCTGATGCGAAGGGCTTTTAGATCGAAGTGCGATGGAAATTCGCGAACGACCGGCTCGGGGTTGGTCCGCGCTGACCTTGGTAGCGCGAGCCGTACTTTTCCGAGCCGTATGGATGTTCGGCTGGGCTCGACAGACGAAACAAACACAACTGCCCGATCTTCATCCCTGGGTAGAGCAGGATCGGCAGGTTCGCAACATTTGCCAGCTCAAGGGTGACGTGCCCAGAAAAGCCAGGGTCGATGAAACCAGCAGTTGAGTGCGTGAGCAGGCCCAGACGACCAAGAGAGGACTTTCCCTCTAGGCGGCCAGCCAAATCATCAGGAAGTGACACCACTTCATAGGTTGAGCCCAGTACGAATTCCCCAGGGTGCAGCACAAAAGGCTCATCGCCTTCAGGCTCAATCAAGCGGGTCAACTCAGGCTGCTCAGTGCGAGGATCGATATATGGGTACTTGTGGTTCTCAAACACTCGAAACCATCGGTCTAAGCGCACATCGATGCTCGACGGCTGAATCATCGCCTCGTCATAAGGCTCAACAGCAACGCGGCCCGAAGTAATCTCGGCCTTGAAATCTCCATCTGAAAGCAGCACGGGACGAGGTTATCTAACCTCGGTCTTTATTGCACAGACGACCGGGGTTAATTCAGTGCAACTCACAGCACAGCACGGCAAAGTGCGAGGACATCGTCAAGTAGTTCGAAGCTGAGACAGGCAGTCCGATGGGATGCCAAACTGCGGAGTTACTGCTTGCCCGGGACGCCGAGACGTCCATCACCAGCATCCAGCAGCATCGCCATCCACCATGAGACCTCGGTGGCCGTCAACGTAGGGAGCCGCACCATGCAGACCGGGATCTTGAACGACGTCCGGATTGTCGACCTTTCGGACGGCATCGCCGGCCCGACGGCCACCATGGTGCTCGCCGAGGCAGGCGCCGACGTCGTACTCGTGGAGCCACCAGGTGGAGTGACCACCCGTTCCCTGCCGGGCTTCAAGACCTGGAACCGCAGCAAGCAATCTGTCGTGCTGGACGTGCATGAGTCCGCTGGCCGCGAGCGCCTCGACGCGTTGCTGGCCGGCGCGGACGTGCTAGTCCACTCGCTCTCGCCGACCAAGGCACGCGAGCTCGGGCTCGATGATGCCTCGCTGGCCGCCGCCCATCCGCATCTCATCGCCTGCTCGGTGCTCGCGTGGCCGGCGAACCATCCCGATGCGGAGCTGCCGGTCGACGACCTGCTCGCGCTCGCGCGCATGGGCGTGCTCGACGAGCAGCAGGGCCTGCGTGAGGGCCCCATCTACGTGCGCTTCCCACTGGGCAGCTGGGGCGCGGTCTGGCTTGCCGCCATGGGGATCATGGCCCGGCTCATCGTCCGTGGCCGCACAGGCTCGGCCGGCCCGATACATACAAGCCTGGTGCAAGGCGCCCTGATCCCGATGATGATGCACTGGTCGCGGGCGGAAACGCCGTCCGACGCCCTTCGGATCGGTATGCCCAAGGGGAACATGCAGGCCTCGCTCTTCGAATGCTCCGACGGGCGCTGGGTGCACGCGATGCAGCCGGCCCCGTGGGGCACCCCGCTCATGGACGAGGCGCTGGGCGAGCTGGGACCGGAAGCCGTCGAGGAGGGTGCGACCCTCGCCGCGACTGGCCTCTGGGGGGACATGACTCTGGTACGCAAGGCGTTCCTGCGCCGGACGGCGCAGGCCTGGCTCGACAACGCCTGGGCCAACGACCGACCGGCGCAGGGCGCGTTCGAGGTGGGCGCGATCCTCGGCGACGAGCAGGCACGCATCAACCGCTACGTCATCGAACTGGATGACCCGGAGGCCGGGCGCATCACGGTGCCCGGGCTGCCGCTGACCTTGGACCCTCCGACGCAGGTGCGCTGGCCCGCGCCGGCGCTCGGCCAGCACCAGGATGCGGCAGGAGCCGACTGGGCTCCGAGGGAGGCTCCAGTGGCCGAGGCCACGAGCCAGCGCTACCCGCTGGCCGGCTTGAAAGTGCTGGACTTCGGCAACTACCTGGCCGGCCCGCTCGGCCCGATGCTGCTGGCCGACCTCGGCGCCGATGTCATCAAGGTCGAGGCCACCACTGGCGACCCGATGCGCTGGGGGGATTGGCCCTTCGCCGGCTGCCAGCGCGGCAAGCGCACCATCGCGGTTGATCTCAAGTCACCTGACTCGCGCCCCGTGCTCGAATCGCTTGTGCGATGGGCCGACGTCGTCCACCACAACCTGCGCATGCCCGCCGCTCGCCGCCTGGGCCTGGACTCCGCGTCGCTGCGGAAGATCAACCCCGATCTCGTCTTCTGCCACACGAGCTCCTACGGCCCGAAGGGGCCGCGCGCCGATTGGCCTGGCTATGACCAGCTGTTCCAGTCGTCCTGCGGCTGGGAGGTTGCCGGCGCCGGCGAGGGCAACCGGCCGATGTGGCACCGCTTCGGCTTCATGGACCACCAGTGCGCGATGTCGTCGGTGGTCTCCACACTGCTCGCGGTCTACGAGCGCGACCGCACCGGCCGCGCTATCGATGTGGCCGGCTCGCTGCTCGGACCCGGCGTGCTCACCACGAGCGAGACCTACCTGCAGGCCGACGGCACGCTCGCACCGATGGCCCGGCTCGACCACGACCAGATGGTCACCACGCCCGGTGCCCGCCTGCTCATTTGCTCGGATGCGTGGATCGCTGTGGCCGCGCATCGCGACGACCAGGTTGCGCGCCTGTGCGAGGTGCTCGGCGTGGTCGCCCCGGACTCGCTTCCGAAGGCCGCCGCCGACCGCGCATCCGGCGAACTACTCCACGCGCTCGCAGCAGCAGACGTACCGGCCGAGCTCGTGCGGCTCGACAACAAGAACTCCTTCTTCGACGACCCGGCCAACCAGGAGATCGGGTTGGTTGTCTCCTACCAGCACGGCGCCTGGGGCCGTCTCGAGCAGCCGGGCGCAATGTGGGACTTCGGCGACCTCGACACGAGGTTCGACTATGCGCCGCCGCTGCTCGGCGAGCACACCGTCGAAGTGCTGCGCGAGATCGGCTTCGACGAGGCCGGCATCGATGGGCTGCTCGCCGCGCAGGTGGTCAAGACCGCCTAGCGACAAGGCAGAGTTATCGCCGGCGGAGGCGACCCGACAAAGAGCCATTCCGCGACGTTGTCTGGGAACGTGTCTTTCGTTTCACCCGTCCAAGCCACGTGAAGCGCTCTTGGTTAACACGCCTACTTATTGCACCGATGGCTCTTCTTGTCATCGGAATAATTCCGACTACGGCACAGGCTGCTTCATCGCTGAATGCAGGCACAGTCTCAACGAATGTTGCTGAATTCCGTCAGGACATTCGTGGCCTCTTGAATTCCTACTACTCGAAATACGGCAGCCGTTTGTCTCCAACTGAACAAACACACATGACTAGTCTTATAAAACAAGTTGATACTGAGCTTGCGATAGTTCAATCAAAATCACAAGTCATTGCAAAACTCTCACAGCAGCAAGCGCCTAAGTCTAAACAACTCGCAGCAGCCCGTTCAGCAGCTAAGGCTTTCGACACTGCTTACTCACACGCAATGACGAGCTTGGAGCAAGTTCAACCATTGCTACAGCCAAAACTTTCACTTTTCGAAGCGTTGCGAGCGAAATCTGATTTAGACCAGTCTCTGCAAACGTTCGAAACCTTAGGCACGCAACTACACGCTCTGGCCGGCTAACTAATCGTGTTCTTTCGAACTACGCAATCGCTTTGTTTCCCCGCGCGACTTCTTTGCGTTAAGTCGACGTTCGTTTGATCCCTTTGTTGGTCGCGTTGCTTTGCGTGTTCGCGCAGGTGGCGCAATGGCTTCGCGCAGAAGTTGTGCCAAACGCAGCTCAGCAGTCTTTCGATTCTGTAATTGAGACCGTTGTTCTGAGGCCGTAATTGTGATGCAGCCGTCTACTAACTTCGACTTCAAATTTTTCAATGCTCGTTCGCGTAGGTATTCGGGCAGGCTTGGGGAATTGGCAATGTCAAAACTGAGCTGCACGCGCGAATCCGCAGTGTTGACCCCCTGCCCGCCAGGGCCGGACGATCGAGAAAATTTCACGACCAATTCGGCCTGTGGAATCACCACAGCGCCACGAATGATGAGGTCGTCAGCCATGCGATAAGGATGGAGCAGAACGCTGACAATTGAAAACCGCTAAAGTAATTGAGCACCTTCGCGGGCGTAGTTCAGTGGTAGAACACCAGCTTCCCAAGCTGGATATGCGGGTTCGATTCCCGTCGCCCGCTCCGCTAGTGAGTCATTGTCTGGAATTGATTAGCCGGTGACGGCAAACCAACGATCTTCCGGGTCTTTGAACGCGAAGCTTCTTACGCCCCCGTGTTCGCCAATCTCAATTGCTTCAACGCCACGCTCGACAAACAGGTCACGCGTCTCCTCGAGATCGTCGACATGGAGAGCAACGGATGGAGTTGCAAGGTCCAGACCGTCAGGGTTATCGGCCATCAAAGCGAGCGGGACCAACTCGAAGGCAAATAACTGGTCTACAAAACCGACCTTGATGACGCAGTGATCACCAACTTCCGTGCGCTCCTTCTCGACCATACCGATTTGCTCAATCCAGAATTTGCGACAGGCCTCCGCGTCATTGACATAGAGAACGACATAGCCAACGCGTATCGACATCTCAGCCTTTCCTTGCATCGAAGAAGTGTGTGACGCCTACCGGACCCGGCTACTTACTCGTCGCCAAGAAGTTCAGAGAGATCATTTGGCACATCGGCCATGCACTCGCGTAATGCCCAACTTGGAATCACTTCTAAGGCCGCTTCATTTGTGGCCTGCAACACGACCGGCGCCTTAATGCCATCTTCAAACGCTTGCCACCAGCGACCTGCACAAACAGCCCATCGATCACCAGGCTGCAACCCAGCAAAACCAAACTGCGGCATAGGTGTTGAAAGATCATTGCCAATAGATTTTTGATGCTCGAGGAATTCCGCGGAGACCACTGTGCACACTGTGTGTGACCCAATATCTTCAGGACCAGTGTTGCAAAATCCATCACGGTAAAACCCAGTCACGGGTTCCAGGCTGCACACTTCAAGTTCGTCACCGAACACATTGCGCTGGCTCATGGGTTGAGTGTACGAAAGATAGGAGTATTCAAAGACAACGACACTGGTCCATCATCATTGTTGAAGTACTCGCGTGAATAGTGGGGAAAGCCCCTGAGCCGCTCCAACAGAGATATGGCCATCATCTCGATACAGATATGTATCACCGATTTGAGTCATGCAGATGCCTTCTGGACAGAAATACTCGCGTAAATCCAGCACGGTGGCACCCGTAGCGACACCAACTGCATTCGTTGCATCGCGAGCCGCGCGTTGGTTGCTGTCAGCAATGGCCTGCGGCATCTGCGATCCGAGGTTTTCTCCGCTGGATATCTGCGGCACCGAGAACTGCCGCGGATCTGACGCGTACGGGCTCACGAAATACGGAACATCTTGAACTAACACAACACGGTGTCCGGAGGCCTGAAGTTGCTCCACAGTTGAAAGCAATCCAGCCTGCAGAATTGCACGCTTCGCTGCAAGGTCACTAGTGAGCGAATCAGGAGTTACGCCAGCACTGAACACTTTCGAGTTCCAATAGACACTTGAGGAAGAAAGAATCACGGTTCCAGGTGGCTGTTGCTTAAGCCATGTCAAAGTTTTCTGTACGAATTTTCTGCACGGTGATTTCGGTGCTGCAGTTGAATACAAGTACACGTCGTAGAACGGACAAGCATTTGCCGTGGCAATAGTGAGTGGGTCGTTGAGTTCTTGAGTCGCTGCAATCACTGCTTCGCTTAAATGATCTGCATGCGAGTCACCGATGAGATACACATGCGCGCCAGTTCCATCGCCATTCCATACGCACTTGGTTGCTTTGCGATCGCTCGGCGCTATTGAGTTATTGCATCCAGCTGCATTTCCCGCATGCATTGGTTGCACTGTCGCGACAAATTGCTGAACGCGTGTATTCCAAAAACCATTATCCGCTGCGCTCCACAGGCCTAGAGCCAACACAATCGGCGGAATCATCGTGGCGGCAATAATGCCCGTCATTTTTCTTTTACTTACGTTGCGTAGATTTCGAATTGGCTGTTCAAGCCACTGATAGGAAATCAATGACGGAACAAGTGAAGCCGCTGCAGCAATGATTGCAATCCCGGGCACTGTTGGCCACAGGATCAGTGCGAACACAATGAACGGCCAATGCCATAGGTAAAACGAATACGAGATATTGCCGATATGAACGAAAGGCGCTCGCCCAAGAAAATGACTCACTGCGTTGGCTTCTGCATATCCTGCAACGAGCAAACACATCGTGCTCACAACCGGAAGAATGGTGATCGGTCCTGGCCAGATCGTTTGGTCGTTAACTAAATAAAGTGAAGCGACCAAACCAAGGATGCCAACGGCACCAAGAATTAACCCGAGGCCTTTTGTGATGGCAGGTTCAATTTTGAAAGCCAACAGTGCAAGGATCGCACCGGCTGCGAATTCCCATGCTCGACTCGTAGGGCCATAGAAGCCACTGAGCCAGCTCGGTAACAGCGGAATCGTGTGGCCTGCAGCTTCCACCATTGCGATTGCAAACGACAGTGCACCGATGACGCCCACGAAGATAAATGGCATGAAACGAGTCGCTGGTTTTCTTGCCAACTTCCACCCAAGGAATAGGACAAGCGGGAAAATCAGATAAAACTGTTCTTCCACCGACAATGACCACGTATTCAATAACGGGTTTGCGGCGGCGGGTGCATCAAAGTAGCCGCCAGTTGTTTTCGCAATCACGATGTTGGCGCTGAGTAGTAGTGCGCCAATGCCTGTTTGGGCCGCGATTTGTTGATCGCCCATGGGTGAAGCGATGAATGCGGACAGCACCACAACACCAACCACCAGCAGAGCAAGGGCAGGGGTTAGCCGTCGAAACCTTCTGGCATAGAAAGTGGAAAAGCGCAGGCTTTGGGTTTTGGCCCACTCTCGACCGAGCATGGCAGTGATAACAAAACCAGAAATAACGAAGAAAATGTCTACGCCTATGAATCCACCCGGGACAGGTAAACCGGCGTGGAAAGCAACCACGGTTCCCACCGCAATAGCTCTGAGGCCCTGAATATCGTTGCGCCTGTTTTCGGTAAAAGGCAGTGAGGAGATGCCAGATTCAGGGTGCGACATCCGACCTCCTCAACCTGCACATCTGAACGAGTCGGCAGTCTATGGGGCCAGATACCAGTGATTTACGAGAGCAACACCACGTTGATGCGGTCCTAAGGTCCTTGTTTTCTGACGTATTCTTGAGAATCTGCTTGATAGCAGTCCTGATATCTTCCCCTGGAGTGAGACCTTGACCGAAGTGCACGGCCGAAAGCGGATTGAGCTGACAACCGCCACGTTGGTCACTATCGGTATCGTCATAGCGGTATTCGCGTTGATTTTGGTGGGTACCACCAAGGCCGCTCGCGCTGGTGAATCTGGGCCAGATACGGCTCCAAGTGCTGAAACCAGTGGCAACACCCCGATGAATCTGGAAGTTCAAGCCGCCGAAGGTTCCCTCAGTGACATAAAGAATGTCGTGATGATTCTGGCCGACGACCTTGATTGGGCTGCCTTTAATCAAGTGCCACGGTTGGCTGCGCTGAAGAAAGAAGGCACCACCCTTTCAAACTTCGTCGTGACTAATTCGCTTTGCTGCCCATCGAGAACATCGTTCATGCGAAGTCAATATGTGCATAACCACCGGGTTCTCACAAATGTCAAAGCGACAGGTGGTGGCTGGGAAACTTTTGCGGCACGTGGATTAGAAAAAGATTGCTTGCCTACTTGGCTCAATAAAGCAGGAGTAAACACCTCACTCATCGGTAAATACCTCAACGGTTTTCCGAACGGCACTCCGGCAATCAATTACATTCCACCAGGGTACGACTACTTCGTTACGTCAACTTCTAAGAATCAGGCGTATCAAGGTTTTGATTACACACTCAACGAGAATGGCACGCTGAAGGATTATGGGCGTAAGTCATCAGATTTCATGAATGCAGTACTCGTGAAGAATGCAACTGCATACTTAAAGTCAGTCAAGGCTCCATTCTTTATGGAATTTGCTTCGTACAACCCGCACACCCCAGCACCTTTTGAAGCTAAATACGCAAAGACCCACACCACCGACGTCATTCCTCGCACGCCGGCGTTCAACACCATCGGAACAAATGAATTGGGTTGGCTAGCAGGTCGCGAGACACTCACAGCGAAACGTATCTCCAACCTTGATCGCTTGTGGCAGAAGCGTTTACGGTCAACTGAATCTATCGCGGATACATACGAAGCACTGCAAGCGCAACTCAAGGCAACAGGTCACTCTGATGACACGCTGATCATTCTCACGTCAGACAACGGTTATCACGCGGGCGTTCATCGTCTTGCCACTGGCAAGCAGACTGCCTACAAGGAAGACGCGGTAGTGCCGGCTATTTTTATCGGACCAGGAATCGCTAAGGGTGCTGTGATCTCTCAAATCACTTCCATGGTCGATCTTGGGCCAACGATCAGTTCAATCTTCGGAGCAAAAACGCCTTCATACATTGATGGAAGAAATCTTGCGCCGCTCCTTCGTGGTGAAACACAGACACCGTGGCGCACTGCGGCTCTGACTGAAAACCTTGCCCGAACTACACCAGGTGACCCTGATTACTCCCCAGACGCAGTGCCACCGTTCCATGCACTTCGTAGCGAGAACTGGCTTTATGTTGAATACTTCAATGGAGATGTCGAGTTGTATGACCTCAAGACTGACCCGTTCGAAATGAACAATGTTCAAGCATCAACAAACCCCGCGATAGTTGCCCAACTTCATGCGCAACTACAGGCACTTCAAAATTGCAAAGGTGCAACTTGCCGTCTGGCTGATGCAATGCCAAATGGCACTTCGATTTTGCCATTACCTCAGATCACCGCGGTTCCGTCAACATCACCTTCTGCATCGGTGAGTTCAACACCACTTCCTAGCGCTTCTGCAACAACACCTGTTCAATAACCTGCTGTGCGGCAGTGCCTCGATCGAATTCGCAGAATTTAGCCCGGAAGGCTTCGAGTCGCGCGTTACTTTCGGTTGATTTGAAGCTTTCCGTTGCAAAGATTTCATTGAGCTGTGCCTGATTCGTTGCCAGGGCACCTGGAGGCGTGGCCAACAAATCAAAGTACGTTCCTCGAGCATCGCAATACGCTTCCCAATCATCAGCGAAAATAACGATGGGACGATTCAAGACCGCATAATCAAACATCACTGACGAGTAGTCGGTAATTAGAATATCGGCTGCGAGATAACAATCAATGATCGATGGAAAAGTAGACCCATCGATTACACGTCCTGAAGCAACAAGCTCGTTGATCTTTGGGCCCAAAGTGGTGGTGTGGTGGGCGCGCAGAATGAATACATATGACTCATCAACCTTACTGATTAATTCATCAAAGTTGATTCGCAAAGAACTATCGCCTTCAACATCTCGATAAGTCGGCGCGTACAGCACAACTTTCTGATGCGCTTGAACACCAATACGCGTTCTAGCTGCTGCCATTTCATTCGGTCCAGAGTTCACTAATACGTCATTGCGTGGGTATCCAACTTCGAGCCACGTGTATTGGCATGGGTAGGCATGGCCCCACATTTCTGTTGAATACGCGTTAGAACTAATGGCGTAATCCCAGTTATCGCTTCGCCGGAGTAGATCAGAAAATTCTTGACGGCTACGGGATGGGTCAAGTGCAACGACTTGATCCCCCTTCCGAGGAGCCACGCGCTTAGGGTCAATTGCGGAACTCGCCACAGCATTATTCATGACGTCGAGACCGCAAAATTTTAATGGTGTGCCATGCATTGTTTGAATGACAACTTGCTCAGGCCGCTTTTTGAATGCACCCGGAAAGTTCACGTTGTTAACGAAGTACTGAGCGCGCGCGAACACCGCCCATTGCCTCAAAGTATTTGGCGCCACGTGCTTTACGCCCGGAGGTAGCTTGCCTGTCTGGTCTTTCTCCATAATCCATACAGCTGTGAGGTGTGGCGCAAAGGTTGGCAAGGCTTCATAAATTGCCCGTGGATTACAGCCGTAGCCGCTTCCCCAGTATTCAGAAAACACCACAACATTTTTCTTGATTGGCAACATCCGGAAAAAGCCGTACCAAAGTCGACCAACTGCCCGAACCTTGCGAACTGTTCGACGCACAGGCCAGTAAATCTTGCCAATAAAGCGTCGAGTGGGAACCCTGCGTTCATCTACCCAGCTATAGAGCTTGAAAGTGGTGTACGAGTTATTGCGGAAAAACTTTCCTCTGATGTTGCTCGGAAAATTCTTTCTGTGTTCTTCAGAGTGGTCGGGGTAGTGTTTTCTTGCTGAATCTGATGCCGCAGCAAAAAACCGCTTGCGCTCTGACTTTGCAATGCGTCCGCGATGGCGAATGATCGTGACGTAATGGTTCACCATGATGTCGTACAGGTGCTTGCGCAGGCCAGGGCTTACTTCAGCACGATTCGCTTCGACAAAAACACGGTCATACTGCTCGAATACATCAAAGTGGCGTGGGCTTGGCGTTCCAAGAATGTTGCCCCCTGAACGCCGTTGACGGTAGAGCAACACCACTCGATTTAATGAGACAGCACGCTGTGCGTTCAAAAGGACTGCATAGGTGTAGGAGATGTCTTCGTACAAGCCAGTTGGGAATTGCACGCCAAGTGCTTGGAGGAAGTCACGTCGGTACGCCTTGTTGCAAGCGATCGGGAGCAAATTAAACAAGCGCCGATGATCTCTGGGTGTGAACGTCCCAACGGAAAGGTTGGCGAGGAGTTCACCACCCCAGCTCACTGCCTCTTTGCCATCCCACCACACTCGCGAATAGTTGTAGATCAAAACTTCAGGAAGATCATTACGCCGAAGTTTTTCGGCAATTGCTTTCAAAGAACCCGACGCAAAGGTGTCGTCACCGTCAAGGAACAAGATGTACTCACCATGTGCAGCTTCAACACCGATATTTCGCGCATTGCCAAGCCCACCATTTTTTTCTAGATGCAGTACTCGAATCCTTGCATCAGACAGAGCGAGCTCATCAGCAATCTCGCCGCTGTGGTCAGGCGTACAGTCGTCAACGATGATGATCTCGAAATCTTCGAAATCCTGAAGGAGCACCGAATCCACGGCTGCGCGCAGATATGACTGCACGCTGTAAGCCGGCACGATGATGGAGAAGAACGCCATGGGTGATGAGAATAGGCCTTGTCTCGACGACTCTCCCAAGCACGAAACTTAGAGAGGGGAAAAAGACCCGCTGTAGTAGGGTCAACAGGTGAATTCAGGCGGCGTAGATTGCTTAAATCCCGTTCTTGTAGGTGGAACCGGCCGTAGTGGCTCGACCATCACGGGCCAGCTCCTGGGGCAGCATCCAGATCTCTTTTTAACCGATCCACCTGAAATTCGCTTCCTTGCCAACGATCACGGTGTGGCAGAAGCGCTCACCATGACTCGCGGTGGCTGGATGACTCGCCGAAAGGCCAAGTCGGAGGCAAAATTTTGCTTGGAACGCACGAAAACCCTGTGGTTCTGGCGCGCTGCAAAAATCGGACTTCACACCTCGATCACAATCGAAGAAGTTGATGCCCTTGGTCAGGCATACCTTGAAGACTTTGGGCGTGATCCTGTAGCCGCTTCACAAGCTTTTACCTACGCCATCATGCGCAAGGTTGCCGCTCCTGCCGAAGGTCGTCGTTGGGTAGACACCACGCCAGCAAATTCACGTATTTCAGAACAGATCGAACCGATTTACCCACAGTCCCAAGTTATCTCCATGATTCGTGATGGCCGCGACGTTGCTGCTTCCTTCGTCGCGCAGACATTCGGACCTAATGAAATTTTTGCTTCACTTCGCCAATGGGAGAAACGCTCATTACTGATTCACCAAGCAACATTAGCCAGCCGCACAGGTCGATGCATCATCGTGGACATGCTCGATCTCGTAGATCGCGATCGAGAAAACACCCTGCAGCGCATATGTGACTTTATTGACGTGCCTGTCGACCCAGGAATGAAAGCATGGTTTGACGAAACTGTTAATGCAGAGAATGCAAACGTGGGGCGTTGGCGTTCACAGTTTGATGAAGAGACAACCAAGGAAATTGACCGTGTCTATGGGGAAATGGTCGAACGTCTTCGGGCACAAGGCGTCCAGATCCCACTCGAGTCATAGACTGCACCAGTCATGACGAATCCCGTTCCCACGGAAACGCGCCCAGTGCAGGTTTTCCTCCCACACCGTGCCGGCTTACCTCGTTTGGTGCCGTACTTTTCGAATTTATGGAAACGACGCCACTTCGCTGTTGAACTTTCGCGCGCATCTATGCGTTCAGCTCACACCAATACTTTCTTTGGTCAGTTCTGGCTAGTCATTGGCCCAGCACTCAATGCCGGGGTGTACTTCCTTCTTGTCAGCGTCATTCGAGGTGGAAACGCTGGACCGGATTTCTTCATGCATCTGCTCGCTGGGCTTTTCGCTTTTAACTTCATTCAAGCCGTGATGTCCAATGGTGCCACTTCAGTAACAAAAGGTGGCAACCTCGTGTTGAATACAGCATTTCCTCTCTTGCTGCTTCCATTCTCCGCTTTGCGCACTGCTTTCTTTAGATTTGTTCCTTCACTCATTATTTTGCTTGGGTTCTTCATTTACTTTGATTACTTCGGCGCGCAATCACAAGCATGCGACGCTGTTACTGGCGTATGTGAAGAACTCAATACGATTCACTTCACGCCGATCATGTTCATGGCGATCCCTGCTTTACTTCTCATCTTTATCTTTGCTGCAGGTTTATCTGCCCTGATGGCTTCTGTGCAAATTTATTTCCGTGACACCACACAGCTGCTCCCATATGCAACACGAATCTGGCTGTACCTATCACCGGTGCTCTACTACGCGGATCAAATGAAGCCTTGGATGTTGAAACTTGAGATCCTGAATCCGCTTTATCCGCTCCTTGGAATTTGGAGTGAGACTCTCGTGGAAGGCACAATTCCGCCATTGACTTGGTGGCTTGGTTCAGCTGCGTGGGCCTTTGGCTCACTCTTCATCGGTGTCTTCTTTTTCATGTCTCGCGAACGTGAGTTCGCGGTGCGAATTTAATGTGCGGCGAGAAAGGAGACAACAATGATCGATGAAGAAACAGGCGCAACGATTCCTGTTGCCCCAGACCGCCCAATCTCTGACGAAATTGCTATTTCGGTTCAAGAACTCGATATCACATACCGAACAACGTTCGAGAAGAAGCCAACCCTCAAGCAGGCCATCGTTCGCCTTGGTCGAGGAAAGCGCTCAGTCAAAACTGTTGAGGCACTCAAAAATGTTTCATTTGAAGTAAACCGTGGATCAGTTCTGGGCATCGTCGGTCACAACGGAGCCGGCAAAAGCACTTTGATGCGTGCAATTGCTGGCATCGTTCCGCCAACCAATGGCCGCATTGAAGTTGTCGGTCGGACCAGCACGCTGCTTTCACTTGGTGTTGGCTTTAACCGTGCACTTACTGGCCGCGAGAATGTGATTCTTGGCGGCCTTGCTGCTGGCTTAACAAAAGATGAGCTTGAAGATCGCTACGAACGCATCGCAGAATTCGCAGGGCTTGGCGACTTCATTGATATGCCAATGAATACCTACTCGTCTGGCATGGGTGCTCGCCTAGCATTCAGTGTCGCTGTGCACCTGGATCCAGACATTCTTTTGATCGATGAAGCACTCTCGACGGGTGATGCTGTATTCAAGGAGAAAGCCACAGAGAGAATGCAGGAGCTTGTTGATAACTCCAGCACCATGCTTCTGATCTCTCATGCACTACGCACAATCATCAATATGAGTACCGAATGCATCTGGCTCGATCACGGCAAACTCATGATGCGCGGCAATCCTGAAGAAGTAGTCGATGCATACACCGAGTTTGTACATGTCAAGAAGACCAGTGCAACCATGAACGATATGTAGGGCTATTCCTCTACACGCTCAACATGCTTTGGCAAAAATTTCCATGCAACAAGTACTCCGAGAAATGAAATGATCGCCCCAATAAATAGTGCCCACGTCATACCGGTGACAAATGCTTCACCAGCCACTTGGCGATAAATCGCGCCCACGGAATCTGGGATCCGAGCAGCCTCCAGGGAAGCCGCAGCAAGGGATTCGCGCGCGGCTTCTAATGCCTGTGGTGGCAAAAGTGTGACTTTGTCACCTGCATAAGCGATGGCCTGTTCAATGTTGTGTCGATAGAAGATTGACATCGTGGCACCAAGAATCGCGACGCCGAATGAGCCACCCAGTTCGCTCATTGCATCGTTGACTGCGGATCCCATACCTGATCGCTCAGTTGGCACGGATGCAAGAACACCGTTCGTTGCTTGAGGCAGTGTTAGGCCTAGCCCTGCGCCTATTGATCCGAAAACAAGAGCGATAACCATGTAAGGGGTGTCCGTTTGCAGGTAACTGAAAGCAAGCATCCCTGCAGTCACGATTGACATGCCAACGACCACCAGGTTGCGTGTGCCAAATCGTTCAGCGAGGCGTGGGCTCACTAGTGATGCGAGCAGTAACCCGCCTGCACCTGGCAGCACTGCAATACCTGACTCAAGCGGCGACATTCCTTTCACTAATTGCAAGAACTGTGGGAGAAAGAACATTGCACCCATCAATGCGAAATACACGAGAGCGACAATCACAATTGATGAGGAGAAAAGTCGTTCCTTGAAATACTGCATAGGCAATAGCGGGCGCGGTACGCGTTTTTCCCATAAGACGAAACCAACGAGGAATACGACCGCACAGAGAGCTGCGCCAATGGTAAATGCATCGATTCCCACTTCGGGAAGTTCGATGATCGTGACAACAAGTGCGACGAGACCCAGCCCCGAGAGAAGTGCTCCAATGAGGTCCAAACGTGGTTTGGTTTGATCAGCTGATTCCGGCACAAACATCACAACAGCCACGATCACTGCTACAGCGATCGGTGGGTTCACCCAGAAAATTGCGTGCCAAGTGAAATGTTCAAGCAACAACCCGCCCACGATAGGGCCGATCGCAACGCCAAGCCCAGCCACAGCGGCCCATGTGCCAATGGCCTGAGCCCGTTCCTTAGGTTCCTTGAATACCTGTACCAAAATGCTCAACGTCGACGGCATGATGAAAGCGCCACCTACGCCCATCATTGCTCGGCAAAGAGTCAGTGTCGTGGCTTGGTTCACGAAGACTGCCAGTAGTGAACCCGTCGTGAAAATCACGAGGCCGACCAAGAGCATTTTTCGCCGTCCAAAACGGTCACCGAGCGAGCCCGCGAGGAGCAAGGAACCAGCAAACATCACGGAATATGCATCAACGACCCACTGCAATTGTGAGGTAGAAGCTCCTAAATCCTCTTGGAGACGGGGAAGAGCCACGTTCACAATCGTGTTATCTAAGGAGATGATCGCGAGCGCCGCTGACAGCACGATCAGTACCGCCCAGCGATTGACCTGTCTCATCTGGGCACTCTATATAGAGTCTTCCCCATGAGTGAGGAACCAAGCGCCCAAACCAAGACCACAATCAAGCTAGAACCGCGCAATATCTGGCAAATTGGCTTTGTCGTCTTAGGTGTAGTTGCCGTTGCATTATTTGCCAAATTCTTGTTGGAAGATGGCGGCTCGGTCATTTTTACCTTGCTCATGGCTTGGTTTGCCTCTATCGCCATGGAGCCTGCTGTCCGTCGCTTCGCCAAGCGAATGAAACGCGGACTCGCCACTTTGTTGGTTATGGGAATGGTCATCGCGTTCATGGTGGTCTTCACCCTGGCATTTGGTTCATTGTTCGTGGATCAAATCGCGCAACTCATCCAAGCACTTCCTGAACTCATCGATGAAGTCGTCGCTTGGGCAAATGAAAAATTCAATTCAAATTACCAACCACAAGATGTTTTGAATCAACTGAACCTCACACCTAATGATGTGGCGACATACGCAACTCAAGTGCTTGGCGGCGTATTGGGAATTCTTGGCTCAGTCGTTGGCAGTGTGTTTGGCTTGTTTACCTTCGGCTTGTTTACTTTCTATTTTTCAGCAGACGGTCCCCGCTTTAAAAAATACTTCGCTTCGCTCTTTCCTCAGCAAGCACAAGCGGGTGCAATGCAAGTGTGGACTATCACACAAGACAAGGTCGGCGGTTACGTAGCCGCTCGAGTACTTCTTGCCGCAATCAACGGTTCATCTACTGCTTTAGTGTTTTGGATTATTGGTATGCCGTCATGGCTCGCTCTGGGTATTTGGGTTGGCATCGTTGCGCAATTTGTTCCAACAATCGGTACCTACATTGCAGTGGTATTCCCCGCAATTGTTGGATTCCTGAGTCCTAATCCTTGGATCGGTGTCATGGCCTTGGGATGGGCATTGGTGTACCAACAAGTTGAGAACCTCACCATCGAGCCGAAGATCAGTGCCCGCGCAGTCAATGTGCATCCTGCAGTTGCCTTTGCCTCCGTCATGCTTGGTGCCGCCCTCTTTGGCGTGGCTGGTGCGCTGCTCGCAGTTCCTGTTTGCGCGATGATCATTGCCTTAGGCGAAGCGAATAATGCTCGTCACACTGTGCGCGCTGATGTAGCTGCAGAGATCGACAAGTAGCAGGCTTTACGAAATTACATATCCACGGTGTATGCGCATTGCCCACTTTGCTCCATAGAGACCGGCAGCAACTGCAGCAACTGCGCCTAGGCCCAATGCCCATCGTGGCCCTGCTGTCTCGGCGACCCAACCAACAATGGGAGCGCCTACGGGAGTGCTTCCAATAAAGGCAACAGTCCAAAGCGACATAACCCGGCCGCGCATTTGTGGCTCGGCATGCAATTGCACGGCGCTGTTCCCAGCGGACATAAACCAAATACTCGCTGCACCCACTGGGATCAAAGCTACGCATGCCCAAAGAACACTTGGCATGATTGCGGCACCTATAACCGCGATGCCAAAACACACCGCTGCCCAGGAAATAGCCGAAATCCGCGAACTTTGTCGAGTCGCACTCCATAACCCACCAAAGACTGCACCTAGCCCCATCGCAGCCGACAACCAACCTAAACTTTGCGCTCCACTCGCGAATGTCTCGGATGCGAACGCAGGGAGCACGACATTAAATTCGTATGTCAGAGTTCCGACAACGGCCATCATGATGAGCGGGACCCGCAAATTGGGATTACCCGCAACATAGCGAAGTCCTTCCCTAAGTTGCCCTGGTGCGCGCTCAACCGGTTCAACAGGAATGAGTTGATCAGCTTTCATCAAGGTGTAGGCCGCGATAACACAAATGAAACTTGCCGCATTTGCAGCAAAACACCATCCAAGCCCGACAGTCGCAATCATCACTCCTGCCAGCGCTGGGCCCACTACGCGTGCGCCATTGACTACTACCGAATTGAGACTCACTGCGTTGCGCACGAGATCACCGGGAACCATTTCGCGGATGAATGCCGATCGAGCCGGCATATCAAGCACGTAGATGAATCCGAGGAAGAGCGACAGCACGAGAACGAGGCCGATATTCTCATGATGTGTGAGTACCAAGATTGCTAGTAATAGTGCTTGGACTCCCGACAGTGCTTGAGTCTTGATGAGTAATTTTCGTTTATCTGTCCGATCAACAAGGACACCGCCATAAGGTCCGAAGACGAGGACTGGAAGAAACTGCAATGCAACAGCAAGACCAATTGACGCAGCAGAGCCCGTGATTTCCAGGACCAGCCAAGCAATAGCAACTGATTGGATCCATGTTCCCAATAACGAAAACGCCTGCCCTACAAAGAACTTTCGATAGTTTCCTATGGAAAGCGCTGCAAAGGTCCCACGAACCATTACTGGAAACCGGCAATGGCCCTAGGTGTGTAATCCTGCTCAAGGGAGGCCATGTCTTCTAGAGATAACGTCACATCCAGTGACGCGACCGCATCAGTCAGGTGATGAGGCTTGGTTACCCCAACGATGGGTGAGGTGATTCCAGGCTTTGCCAACACCCAAGCAAGGGCCACTTGCGCTGCAGTTACACCATGCCGAAGCGCGACTTCTGCTACCCGTTCAACAATCACTTTGTCTCCGTCGTGATAGAGCGACTGACCAAACTCATCTGTTTCGCTCCGAGCACTCACAGTGTCCCAAGGCCGAGTGAGTCGACCGCGCGCAAGTGGACTCCACGGAATGACACCAATACCTTGATCTCCACACAGCGGCAACATTTCGCGCTCTTCTTCACGGTGCAACAAGTTGTAATGGTTTTGCATAGAAATAAACTTCGTCCAACCATGGAGTTCCGCTGTGTACTGCATCTTCGAAAACTGCCATGCGTACATCGAAGATGCTCCGATATATCGAACCTTGCCCGCTTTCACCACATCATGTAGGGCTTCCATGGTTTCTTCAACAGGAGTTCGGCGATCAAACCGATGGATTTGATACAGGTCAACGTAATCAGTCCCAAGACGACGCAAGCTGTGATCAATTTCTGTCATTACTGCCTTGCGCGACAACCCCGCAGCATTCACATCTTTTCGCATCGCACCGTTAAGTTTTGTTGCGATGACCACTTCATCACGAGGTGCAAAATCATCAAGAGCACGGCCAAGAATTTCCTCGCTGCTCCCTGCGGAGTAGATGTTAGCGGTATCGAAAAAATTAATCCCAGCATCAAGTGCGTTCTTGATGATGACCCGACTGTCTTCTTCCCTCATCGTCCAGGCATGCGGCCCGCGATCTGGAGTACCAAAACTCATTGCACCTAAGCAGATTTTTGAAACCGATAATCCTGAGTTACCTAGTTTGGCGTAGCGCATGGTCAGTCACTTCCCTTGGGGTTTGGCGATCTTCATCATTTCGCAAAATCCTCCTCCTCGTCCCAACTTTCGTCGAGTTCACCAGCGTGAGTGATGCGATGTGGGATGGCTCGTACAGCAAACAGTGCACCAGAAAAGGCCAGCACCGCGGCGAGGATCAGCGCAATTTTCATTCCATAAAGGTAAGCAGAACCAGCTACTTCCATAATCGCCGCTTGGCTCTCAGCAGGCAAGGTATCGGCAAGCTGCACCGCGGCAGACAGAGACGCATCAGCGCCCTGCAGTTGATCGGGAGTTACACCTGGAATCGAATCAACGCTCTGGCTGAATCTGCTTTGGAAGCCAACGGTCGCAATGCCGCCGAGCAATGCAATACCGAGAGCTTGACCTGATTGTCGAGTGATCTGATTGAGAGCCGATGCGCCGCCAGACTTCTCGGGTTCCACAGCGGTCATCATGGCTTCTGTGCTAGCCGGCATAAATACACTGAACGACGTTGCCATGAAAGCAAATGCCAGGCCGAGCATCCAATATGGCGAGGTCATACTCGTTGCGGTCATTGCAAGTGCGGAAACTCCAGTCATCGCAGTACCAAAGGCGATGGTGCGACGTAGTCCAAATTTTTGCATGATCCAGGGAGCCCTAGGAACAACCAGAAGGTTGACACACACGATTGGCCCCGAAGTCGCAATTGCGGCTTGCAATGGCGAATAGCCTTTGACGAGTTGCAAGGTCAGCGTTGCTAAGAACATTGCTCCTGACATCGCGATAAAGGCAAATGTCAAAGTGAGCGCTGCAGCGCTGAGTTGCCGACTCTTCAAGAGAGTCAGTTCGAACATAGGTGACGTTGTTGTGTTCTCCCACCAAAAGAACAGCAATGCAAAGAAGGTGCCTATTGCGAATCCACCCAAGATTTGCGGACTCGTCCACCCATGACCCGGAGCTTCAATCACAGCCCAAATGAGTGTCGCCAAAGCAACGGTCGAAAACAACGCCCCAAACAGATCAAAGCGCGCGGTATCTGGATCATGTGAATCGGGAACGAGCACTATGCACAACACCAAAGTGACCAGTAAGACAGGAAGATTCACTAAGAAGCACGCTTGCCAACTAAACCAAGCCAGAAGAAGGCCACCAGTGATCGGGCCGATGAAAGAACCGATGGCATTCATGAGAGACCAGTACGCGATCGCCTTTCGTCGTTCCTTCTTTTCTCGAAAAACGTCAACCAGAATCGACAAAGTTGCTGGCATTGTGAGTGCCGCACCGATCCCCATGAGGGCTCGCCACACAATGAGTTGAGTTGGATCCGTTGCCAATGACGCGCCAGCAATCGTGATCATCGTAAGCACGAGACCAAGGAGTAATGCCTTCTTGCGACCGTACTTGTCGCCAATAGCCGCACCAGTCAGCGTTAATCCAGCTAAGACCACGATGTAGGAATCAACTATCCATTGGAGCTGCGAATCTGAAGCATCAAGATCATGTACCAAGGTAGGAAGTGCGGTATTAAGGATCGATACTTGCATAGTCACGGTGACAAGAACGAGGCAAAGAACAATCAGCACCAGCCACCTACGCGGGTGACTAGGGCGTACGGATTGCTGCATCTTCGAAGTTTGGCACGAAGCACCTGACAATACTTAGGCCTTTGCAAAAGTAGTACGCATAGAAAGCAAAATCACATGGCGCCTGGGCCCACCATGGTTTCTAGCGAGGAAGTTTGCGGAAAACAGATCGTGGCATTGACTTGAGTCCGGCCATGACAAAACGAAGTGGTCCGGGTGCGTACACCGTTTCCTTGCCCCTGCGCAATGACTTCACGACAATGTCAGCAACCACATTTGCATCTGTTGTCATTGGTGCTTCCGGCATACCTGCACTCATCTTTGTACGCACCATTCCTGGGCGAACAACAAGTACGTGTGCTCCTGTGCCATGAAGTGCATCACCGAGGCCTTGAGCGAATGCATCAAGACCCGCCTTTGTGGATCCATAAATGAAGTTCGATCGGCGCGCACGGTCACCAGCAACACTTGAATACACCACTAAGGAGCCATGGCCTTGCATGCGCAAACGACGAGCCACGTGCAGACCAATGCTGACTGCTCCCGTGTAGTTGGTCGTTGCAATCTCTACTGCCAACGCGGGGTCGGCTTCGGCAGCTTCCTGATCACCTAGAACACCGAAGGCCAGTAGCACAATGTCAATGTCGCCTGCATCAAAAATCTCATTGATGAACACGCTATGTGATTCAGTGCTTCGCGCATCAAAGTCGACGGCGGTGACTCCAGAAATTCCTTCAGCGGTCAGCGTTGTGACCGCTAAGTCACGTGCAGCAGAAGGCCTGGCGGCGAGGACGATACGACGCAAACGACGGCGCGGCAAGGCATTGACGGTCGCCAATGCGATTTCGCTCGAACCACCCAGTACGAGTACTGACTGTGGTTCACCAAGTGCGTCGTTCATGTGTTCCCCTTTATAAGTGACGGGCTAAATAGAAAGTCTGCGAGCAAGATCAGATGTGAACGTACCTTGTGGATCAAGTTCATCGCGCACCTTTTGCCATTCACTCAATCGTGGATATGTCTGAGCAAACATCTGTGGTGACTGACGCGAATCTTTTGCCAGGTACAAACGTCCGCCAGCTGCTGCAATGAGTTCATCTAATTCATCGAGCGCGGCAGCTAAGCCGTCAATGCCTGCAGGTACATCTGCTGCCAGAGTCCACCCCGCCTGCGGAAAGGACAATGGCGCAGGATTCGATGCACCAAAACGCTTGAGAACGGTGAGAAAACTTGGAGCACCAACCTCGCGAAGTCGATCAAGAGCTGTGCGAATGAGGTGACCTGCACTGTCAGGAACGACGAATTGATACTGCAAGAACCCACGCGGACCGTAAATTCGATTCCAATCTGCCACGCCATCAAGCGGATGGAAAAAGGCACCTATGGATTGCATTTCATCAGTGCGAGATTTCGGAGCTTTTCGAAACCACGCTTCGTTGAATGCGCGAATCGTGAGTTTGTTGAGCAACCCACCGGGAATGATCGATGGTGCAGTTGCCAGAGCCTTCGGGTCGAAGAGCAACGCTTCAGATCGCTGTCTAGCGCTGAGCTGTTCGAATGGTGCATGGTCACCACTCGTTATCACACCTCTGCCACTTGGTGAAACAGTGTCAATCCATGCGACTGTGTAGCGATATTTATCGTCGCCAGCAATCATCTTCGACATGACTTCGTCGAGGTCGTTCACTCGCTGAGTGTCCACGCTTATCAAGGAACTAGTAATCGGGATGACATCAAAGGTGGCTTGCGTGATCGCTCCCGTGAGACCCATGCCGCCAACTGTCGCCCAGAACTTTTCTCGTGTGTCACCTGCGGGCGTGAGCTCATGCACTCCACCGGCACCATCGACCAGCGTCAGAGACTTCACGTGTGATCCGAAGGTGCCGTCTACATGGTGATTCTTGCCATGCACGTCGGCACCAATTGCGCCACCAACGGTGATCATTCGAGTGCCTGGTGTGACTGGAACAAAAGCACCTTGGGGAACAGTCGCACGCATGATCGCATCCAAACTCGCCCCCGCTCCTGCGGTGATGGTTCCGGATGTTGCGTCAAAAGCCACCGAGTCCATCGACTGCAGATTCAGCACGGTTGCTCCGCCGCTTTGCGCCGCATCACCATATGAACGACCAAGACCACGAGCTAAGACTCCACGCGGGCCCGCGCCCCGAATCACTTCTTGGACTTGCTCAACAGACGAACAATCGACCACTCGTGCGGAACTTGGACATGTGCGTCCCCATCCAGTGAGGAGTTTTTCTCCTTGCGTCAATGAAAGTGATTGGGTCATGTCACACTCCCAATGCTCCAAGGCCAAACAGCACAATCCAAGCAAAACCAAGGACGAGTAAGACCTTGTCACGCAGCACTGCATCTTCTGGTGCTTCAGCTTTACCTTGATCAATGCCAACCGCATATCGCAGGATTGCTAATACAAACGGCAGTACTGACCATTGCGCCCAAGGCAACGTTGACGGAGCTGTACCCACTTCAAAAGCCCAAAGGCAGTACGCAGTAATTGTTACTGCTGCGGCTAATCCCCATACAAATCGCAAGTAACTCAAGGTATATCCCTCAAGACTCTTGCGCTTAATTTCTGGTTGATCACCTGCAACTGCTTCCAACCATGACATTTCGCAGTAGCGCTTGCCTGCTGCCATGAACAAAGAACCGAATCCTGCAACGATCAAGAACCATTGCGAGATTGGTAGATCCGAGGCAACGCCACCGGCAACCGCGCGAAGTAAAAAGCCCATAGATAGCAAAGCAAGTTCGATCACCGGCTCGTGCTTAAGCCCAAGGGAGTACGAAAGTGTGAAAACGAAATAGATACCAATGACACCGGCGAGCTCTGGACGAATCGCGAATGCGAGAACGCCTGAAGACGCAACCAACACGATCGCCATAGCCATCGCTACAACAGGGGGCAGTTCACCGGCTGGGATTGGCCTGAAGCGCTTAGTCGGATGCTGTTGATCGGTTTTTATGTCACGGAGATCGTTAATGAGGTACGTCGCGCTCGATACTAGGCAAAAAGCAATGAAAGCTCCGACAGTTGGCCAAAACACGTTGACTTCAAAAACCGAACCCGCCGCAAGAGGTGCAGCAAAGACCAAAATGTTTTTCAGCCATTGACGTGGGCGCATGGCAACGAGGGCTGCGACAACCATCGGTCGTTGTTGTGTATCGGTAATCATGCGTTCACACCAACATCGAAGGTTCGCACTTCACTATTACGTGGTTCTGAATCACCGACGATTCGTGCAAGTTGCGGTACTACCAAGAACCAAGTAATCACATGCATCAGTATCAAGAGCACACGTGTTGACCACAACACAGAATCTGGTTGCATGAGTGGCCCGGAAAGTGACACCACTGCGATCAGCGTGCCAACCCAGAACACACTCCTCTTCGCGAAACGACGGCCAAGAGTAATCCCTGATAGCAATGCACCCACCAATGCCGCGACGACGGGCATCACGAGCACGAACACCCAAGAAAGAGATGTGATGTCGGCTTCTGCGCTCGGCTGTAACTCAAACGGAACGCCACACAGCAGGGCAATGCCGAACACGATGAGGCACAGCAGTCCTGACCAAATTCCGGTAACCAAGCCCGCATAGAGCAGGAACCGCACCTTTGGGTTGAGCGCCCTAGGGGGTGCAATCGGGGTCACCGATCGCAGCCATGGACGGGAGGTCATGTGCCCATTGTGTCGAATAGTTCCGGTATTGGCGGGAGGCGGATTCCCCTAGATGTGACCTTGCCCGATCCCCTCGCACTCGCTAGGGAGCTGCGCGTAGGGTCAAGGGGTGCATCTGGAGCATCAGGTATGACCAAGCCAACGGTGAGGACCCCTTCGACGCCCCTGGGTCTGGTGACCTTGGCGCTCGTGATTGCCATGGTGAGCGTGCTCATGGTGTCCCTGGTGATCACCGGTGGCTCCTACTCCGCACCCGCCCCTGGGCTTCCCGATCCAGGTGCCCTCGTGGTCTGGGGCACGCCAATCCTTCGCCTCCTCACAGACCTTGCCGCCATTGCCACCATTGGCTGGCTACTTGCAGCAAGCGTGCTGGACCCAGCTGGTAAGGGCGGCGTTGTGTCGTCCACTGGCCGCCGGGATCTGATGCGAGCTGCTATCGCAGCCTTCATCTGGGCAACCCTGTCCATAACCCAAATGATTTTTGCTCTTGCCAACATTCTGGGACTTTCACTGAGTGAGACCTTCACACCTCAGGTCATCTCAACCTTCGCTAATGAAATCCCACTCACTCGCGCGCTTATCGCGATTTCGGTCTTGGCTTTGGTCATTGGTGTTGGCGCACTTGTCAGCGCGACAACTGGAGCCGCACTGAGTTGGCTCGTTGTCGCACTCGTGGCCGCATCCCTTCCTTCATTAGGCGGACATGGTGCCGGTCTTGGTGACCACGCCGTCGCCCTCACCGCGGGAATTGCCCATGTCCTTGGCGCATTCTTGTGGGTTGGTGGACTCTTCGCTCTGGCGATACATGCAGCACGCAAAGACTTTCCGATCCAAAAAGCAGTTCAGCGATTTTCTTCAATCGCTCTCGTGGCGTTCATTTTTGTCGCAGTGAGCGGACTCGCAAATGCCTACACTCGCCTTGATTCAATTTCGCAACTCATCACTACGGGCTACGGCCAAATTACTCTTGCCAAAGTTGTCGTACTTGTGGGACTTGGTGCAATTGCCTGGATTATTCGAACGCGAATCTCACAATCCTTGACCACAAGTCGGACGTGGATCTTTGCTCGCGTTGCATCCATTGAATTACTCGTGATGGGTCTTGCCGTCGCGCTCGGTGTTGCACTTGCTTCATCAGCTCCGCCAAGAATCGAAACCCAGTTCACCTCAATTGGTGAAAGTTTGCTCGGGTTCAGTTATCCGCCGGCCCCAACTGTGACGTCTGTCGTGTTTGGTTTTCGCCTTGATCCCCTCTTTTTCACTGGGGCGCTGATCGCTGCTGGACTGTATTGCTTTGGTGTCGCCCGACTGCGAAGTCGCGGTGATACGTGGCCAATTGGGCGAACCATCTCTTGGCTGCTAGGTATCAGTGTCGTCATCTGGTGCACGAACTCTGGTATTGCTACCTATTCTCAGGTCTCTGTTTCGTTGCACATGACCGAACACATGGTCATGGCAATGTTTGCACCGATTCTCTTGGTTCTTGGCGCGCCCGCGACCTTAGCCTTGCGAGCGATCAAACCAAGTCATGGCAACGAGCGTGGCCCGCGCGAATGGTTGGTGTGGTTTCTCCACAGTTGGCCAACCCGTATTTTAACGAACCCCTTCTATGTGTTTTTCATCTACGTGATCGGGCTCTACGGCTTGTATCTCACTCCCGCCTTCGGCTGGCTCATGGGAAGTCATGTCGGCCATGTCTATATGCAATTGCACTTCTTGTTCGCCGGTTACTTGTTCTACTGGATCATCATCGGCATCGATCCTCGCCCGAAACCATTGCCGTACTGGGGTCGATTCATGTTGCTACTCATGGCGATTTCAGTCCATGGGTTCTTTGCTGTGATTTTGATGATGAGTACCGATTTATCCTTAGCGCCAGAGTGGTACTCCATCGTGCGGCCACCGTGGGTTACTGATCTGTTAGCTGATTCAGAAACAGGGGGGCAGATCGCGTGGGCTCTTGCTGAAATCCCTTCAGTGCTTGTCATGGTTGTGATTTCGATTCAATGGGCGCGCAATGACGACCGCGAGTCCAAACGCAACGATCGTCAGGCTGATCGCGACGGTAATGCTGAAATGAATGCCTATAACGATCGCTTGGCTCAACTAGCGGAACATGATCGGCGCAATAGCTGATGAGAAAAACGGCTGGAGCGATAGCAGGCGCTCTCTGTGCCATTCTGATGATCTGCAATCTTCCTTCGGCTCAAGCTCGTCAATTCACCTGGCTTGAATCAATCACTACAAGTGATCAAGTTGTTCTCGTCACGGCAAATAATCAAAACTCGACTACCGGGACCCTTCGAACATTTGAAAAGTTCAACGACCAGTGGAAACTCGTTCAAGGACCCTCTCCAGTGTTTCTTGGCCGAACAGGCCTCATTCCCGGAAATGAGCGTGTGCAATCAAGTGGAAAAACTCCGATCGGTACGTATTCACTCACGTCAGGATTTGGACGCCAGGTCAACCCAGGTACCCAAATGCCATATACGCATGTTGATCGAAATGATGCCTGGACGTACAACCCCAAAGTGCCAAGCACATACAACCTTTTCCAAAGTGCAAACAGGCGATGGTCCTCATATGGCAAGTATGTTGAACACCTTTGGCAGTTGGGGCCGCAGTATGACTATGTAGTGACCACGAGCTTTAACGAGCCCACTGGTCAAATAGTGCGCGGCGCTGATGGAATCAATCGCGCAAAACCAAGTGCGAACACTCAACTGGGCGGTGGAATCTTCTTACACGTATCAAAAGGAATCCCCACAGCAGGATGTATCAGCATGAAGAGAAACGTTATGCGATCACTTCTTCAATGGCTAAAGCCAGCATCTCACCCAATCACGGTGATTGGACTGGCGAGTAATTTCAATTCGTAAATGAACTGCGAATCCGGATGTCGCGAAGCACCGGGAACTCAGCGCGAACTACTGCGGGAAGTTCTGGGTCAATTGATGCATAGACAATGCATTCATCGTTACTCGCTTTCGCTATGACTTCACCCTGCGGGCTGACAATCTGTGAATGACCACCCAGTACAACAGCGCCTTGAGTGCCGATCTCGTTGCATGCAAATATCCAGCATTGATTTTCGATCGCCCGAGCTCGAAGAAGTACATCCCATGCTTCTAAGCGAGCTTGGGGCCAACCTGAACTCACGATGAACGCTGTGGCCTGCTGCTCACCAAGCATCCTGAAGAGCTCTGGAAATCTCAAGTCGTAGCACGTACTTAAGCCCGTAGTTCCCAAGACAGTCTCGGCAACAACAATGTCTGATCCGCCCGTGAGTACTGCTGCTTCGCCCGAATCAAAGCCGAAGAGGTGAACTTTGCGATAGATCGCGATGACTTCACCATTTGGATCGATCAACACACTGGTGTTGTAAATATTGGCATCATGGTCAAGCTCCGCGAATGATCCAGCATGCAACCAAATTCCATTATCTGCAGCTGACTGTCGCATTGAAGCGACTAAGGACCCATCAATGGGTTCTGCATGGAGCTTTGCGGCAGCAATATCAAATGCACCCACATGCCAAAGCTCTGGGAGCACGACTACGTCAGCGCGTTGTGCCGCTTCCTCGATAAAATCCAATGTTCGTGCTGTGCGCAAGGCAATGTCTTCCTGTGACGAAACCTCAAGCTGTACCAGGGCCACATTGACTGACATATGACAAGCCTAAGTGCTCACAGCATCTTGGCGTTAGTGTGCGCTACATGAAATCAGAACGAACCTTTGACGAGTACCTAGGTGCCTGGCTCACCTCGAGTCTTGAGGTTCGATCGTTGGTTGTCGGGCTTAGGCCCGATCAATTGGTGTTACCGACGGGTTGTTCCGCCTGGAACGTGCAAGACGTTTTCGCTCACATCATTGATATCGAGTGCCTGATGTCAGGTCAACCGCCAATGGACCACACACCTCATTGGGAAGCTTTACCCGAACTTGGCCGTTCAGGTCGGGTAACTGAGGTTGGCGTAGATGCACGACGCGGTCGAACCCTCGACGAATTAGTCAACGAATTCGATGAGGTTATTGCTGTACGCCAGACGCAATTAATGTCAGGACCACATGACCTCGCTTCAATTGTGTTGGGTCCAACTGGTACCGACTGGACGATGAAAAAAGCATTCGACATGCGAATCAACGACACTTGGGTACACGGCCAAGATATTCGTACGGCTTTAGGCCAGCCAGGTGGGCTCAATACTCAAGCGGCAGTTATCTCTGCTCAATCACTTTTTGAAATGCTGCCCTTAGCTTGGGCGAAAACAGTGCAGGCTCCTGTTGGGTCAGTTCTAGAAATTCATGTCACCACCCCTTTTGATACATCCACCCAAGTAGTTATCAACGACGACGGTCGAGCTGTCCTTACTTCGGGGCACGCGCCTACCGTGCTCATTGAAGGCGACTGGGGCATCCTGCTTCCACTTCTTACTGGTCGCACCGACGATGCCTCGCTGAAATCACAACTTCAAGTCAACGGGGACCCTGGGCTCGCCGGACGCTTCCTTGACCAGATGTCCATCACGTCCTGAGGCACAATGACCACTATGGCTAGCCCGACAGAACTTATTCGCGTTTTTCTCCTCGACGATCATGAAATTGTTCGTCGTGGTCTAGCTGAACTCATCAATCTTGAAAATGACATGGAAGTTGTTGGCGAAGCTTCTACCAAGGCCGAAGCCCTCAGCCGTATTCCGGCATCGCGACCAACGGTCGCCGTACTAGATGTGCGCCTGCCCGATGGCACTGGTGTTGAGGTCTGCCGAGATATCCGCTCAGAGCTTCCTGATATTCGCTGCCTCATGCTTACTTCGTATGCGGATGACGAAGCCCTCTTCGATGCAATTATGGCTGGCGCATCTGGGTATGTGCTGAAGGAAATTCGCGGGAACGATCTCATGACCGCAATCCGTGAAGTTGCATCAGGTAAATCACTTCTTGATCCAACAGCTACTCAACGAGTGCTAGATCGTTTGCGTCAGGGTGAACATCAAGACCAACGCCTACAGGGTCTTTCAGACCAAGAACGTCGAATCTTAATTCTGATTGGCGATGGACTTACGAACCGACAAATCGGTGAATCTATGCACCTAGCCGAAAAGACAGTCAAGAATTACGTATCAAGTTTGCTTGCGAAGCTAGGTATGGAACGGCGCACCCAAGCTGCCGCTCTTGCTGCACGCATGGCAGCGGAAGAAAATCAAAAACGCTCCTGAAATTTACCCGATTGGGACTCGCCAAACCAATCGAGTGCCACCGTTTTCCGACACTCGTTCAACTGAACAGGAACCGCCCAGTTCCTGGGCACGCGCCGAAAGATTCGCGACGCCTGAACGACGTGATGGACCGCTAGGAGAAACTCCGACGCCATCATCAGACACCATCAACACCACAGTAGCTGGATCTACCTCAACCATCACGTCAATGCGCTGAGCTTGCGCATGCTTCATGGCATTGGAAAGTGCCTCGCGTAGCGCAGCCAGCAAGTGTTCTCCGATGCGATCACTTACGAATGACTCAACGGGTCCAACGAATCGCACTGATGGATTAAAGCCCAGTAGGGCACTGGACTGGGAAATCTCACGTAGCACCCGGCCTCGAATACCGGTGGCAGGTCCAGTTGATGGTTCGTGCAAGGCGAAGATGGTTTGCCGAATTTCGCGAATAGTTTCATCAAGCTCATCAACTGCCCGAGAAATTCGATCCTCAACACCTTCGTTGAGTTCACCGAGTCGCAAGGCACCTTGTAAGGACATTCCTGTTGCGAACAAACGCTGAATCACTAAGTCGTGTAAATCTCTTGCGATACGATCTCGATCTTCGTAGATAGCAAGTCGCTCGTGCTCACGCTGTGATTCAGCGAGTACCAGAGTTACCGCTGCTTGCGAAGCAAAACTTTCCACTGACTCCAGTGCGTCAGGATTTGGATTCATCACGTCGATATCCCAGATGAGCGCGAAGACAGCAATTGCTTGGTCGTCATTCATCATGGGAATCACGACAACACAACCGAAAGTTCGTGGCTGGTCGATATTCAGAAGCGCACCTGTTTGACGCAGAGTTTGCTTTTGATTCATGGCTTCGTGAAGCAATGAATTCGCTGGAATTTCGCGGCCAATCCATTCCTGTGCAAGGCCATCAAATGCTGGTGAACGCAAAGTCCGTTGACGGCTTCGATTCATGGCCCAACGTGGATCAGGCGAACGGAAGATTTTGTGCGCGTCATACTCCTCAACAACTTCTGCAATAAGTTGCCCGCGGCTATCGGGGAGCGCCACTACACATGCATCAGCCCCAGAAATTGCTCGCGCATGATGCGCCAGAAGAGGAATTACTTCCTCTTCGTCCACAGATGAGAGCACAGTAGTGGCGATATCTGCCACGGCTTGTTGCCATTCTTCACGACGGCGACTGGACTCATAGAGGCGAGCATTTTCAATGGCTACAGCTGCTGCTGCCGCAAGCGCCTCCACAAGTCGCTCATCTTCTTCGGTAAAAAATGCGTCGTCACGTTTCTCGGTTAGGTAAAGGTTTCCGAATACAGCGCCACCCACGCGAACCGGAACACCCAGGAAACTATGCATCGGAGGATGCCCGGGTGGGAATCCGACCGATGCTTGGTGCGCAGTGAGATCTTCCAATCGCAAAGCAACGGGATCTTCAATGATCACACCAAGAATGCCCTTGCCTTGCGGCGGTTCACCGAGGTTTTCGGCCACCTCTCGATCCATACCCACGTGAATAAATTCAGTTACGTCTCCGTCAGGGCCTAAAACCCCTAGCGCCCCGTAGGTGGAATCAGTGAGTTCGACGGCTTCTTGCACAATTCGACGCAGGGTCGATGCCAGTTCAAGTCCGCCAGCAATGCCGACAAAGGCTGAAAAGAGCCCTGAGTCTGTCTTGTCCATCACTCACCCATCATGCCTTGGCCGGCACCTTGATTGCTCGTTGTCTAGGAATTTTCAAACTGATACGAACACTTCACCATGTGTGATCCATTATTGAGCTTCAGAAAGCTTTGACCTTCAGCTGAAAATTCCTATGCGCCTGAGGGTCGAAGTCCTAACTTCGAGCCCTCACTCATTTACGGTATGGGGCTAACGAGACAGGCACGGGGGTGCACAAGTTGAGTTTGCGAAGTTGGTCACGTCGGATTTCTCTCCTCATGATCGTTGGAGTATTTCTGTGTATTTGCCTCCTTCTCGATGATGAATTAAGAATCACTGATATCGCCGTAAGTCTCGATAACGCAGACGAAGGAATCGTTTCAGCTTTTATGCGTACGAAACTCATTCTTAGAATTTCGGTGGTCGTTGAATCGCTACTTGTTATTGCTCTTGTCTTTATCACGCTTCGCGGTATTTCCACACGAGTGCAGCAACCACTGCAGCGCCTTCGTGCAGATTTGCGTATATCCACACGAGATCACGAACATGTGATTGCTTCTACTGGACCGACAGAAATTGTCGATGTTGCAGTAGACGCTGAATTTTTGCGCCGCGCACTTGTGAATCAAATTGATGTATCTACTCAGATGGTGCAGGCACTCACCTTAGAAGCGCCAGCTACAAACGCGATCCGACGAGCACTCGATCGCGAGCGGGATCACGTTTCTGGTGTCACTGGCTATTGCAGGCCAATTGAAGGGGTTATCGCAGGAGATTGGTGGTGGGCTGCGCAGCGCAAGGACGGATCAAGGGTGCTTGCGATCGCTGACATCAGCGGGCACGGTGTGCAAGCAGGCATGATGGCTATCGAGAGTCGAGCAATCGTGGCTACCGCGTTGGCATCACATGTGCCTCTCGCTGAAATCCCCTACGGGCTAGCGCGACACCGCTGGGAATCTGGGATGTTCTTGACCTTGTTTTTGGCAATCCTTGAACATGATGCGATTGAGTACTGCTCAGCGGGTGCCCCATTCGCAAGCTTGATTAGGCCTGACGGAATACGTTCGCTGTCTCCAACGGGGCCTGTGATTAGCAATCTGCAAGGTGAATGGACTTCGCTACGACTGACTATCTCCGACCAAGAGCTGCTCATATCAGCAACCGATGGCCTCGTAGATAACATGCCTGAAGATCAACTGTTGTCTGCGCTACAGCGCGAAATGCTCCTACAGCAGGGCGATCCTGATCACATGCTGGGAGCCCTCCTTGCAGATGTATCTCGCACCGGTACCACCTGGGCCGACGATGTCACCGTGATTCTTGCCACCGCACATTCATAGTGGCGAATTTCCAGAAATTCGCTATTGGATGCGACTATTGCGGACATGCGTCTGAAAACCACACTTGCGTTTCTTGCCAGTGCTGCCTTGGCAGCAACCATCGTCGCGCCGGCTGCTTCAGCTGCGCCATCACCTGCTGTGAAAGGCCTTCAGGGCCAGGTCATTCCAGCGAGCCTGTTTGGCATGCATATTCAAAATGCAGAAATCGGATCGTGGGCTACCGTTCCCATCGGTGCTTTGCGCCTCTGGGATAACCAAACCAGCTGGGCCAATATCGAAAAGACTCAAGGCAATTTCGATTGGACCACGCTCGATAAGGCCGTTGCCACATCACAAGCAAAAGGCGTCAATGACATTTTGATGGTGCTGGCTGGTACGCCTGCTTGGGCAAGTGATGATCCATCTCCTGCAGCGCTGCCTGCTCCTGGCGCCGCAGGTATGCCTAAGGATTTCAGTTGGTGGGATAAGTGGGTCACCGCAGTTGTTACGCGCTACAAAGGCAAGATCACTTCTTACCAGCCATGGAATGAAGCAAATCTTGCGACATTCTCAACTGGCTCCGCAGCGGAAATGGCTGACCTCACCAAGCGTGCTTACGACATCATCAAGCGCATCGATCCAAGTGCAATCGTGGTGGCACCGAGTACCGGTACACGTTTGAGTGGCGCATTCATGAAGTTTTATCCAAAATTCTTGGCTGGGTTGAAGGCTCAAGGCTGGCCGATTGATGTGTGGAGTGCGCACACCTACCCCGCCAGCTTGGGCACACCAGTCGACCGCGCAAAGCTCGCCTATGCGTACACAGCAGTGTTGGAACAGGCTGGTGCACCAAAGCTTCCATTCTGGGATACCGAAAACAACTTCGGCTTAAAGGGTCCAGGCCCACAGAACCCAGACGTTGATATTGAAGGCGAGAAGGCCGCCTCGTGGGTTGCTCGCACGTATCTTGATGCACTCGATATCGGAATGTCGCGCGTGTACTGGTACCGCTGGGAAACGTATAACGATCTCTGGGGTATTCAAATGTTCGATAACACCCCTGGTTCAAAGGCATACGCGGCACTTGAAGACTGGATTGTTGGCGCGACTTTCATTGGGTGCAACAGCAAAGCGATCGCTACCACGTGCAACTTCACCAAGGGTGGCAAGCAGTTCCGAATTGTGTACAGCAACACGGAAAAGCCGCAATCATTCGCAGTGAAGGGCGCATCACAGGTGTGCACCTTGCTTCAGGGTTGCAAACCTATAACCGGCAAGAAGATTAAAACCGCATCACCAATCAAGCTCGGATAAGAACGTAAATACAAGTAAGGCCCGGGCGCTTTGCGCCCGGGCCTTACTTGTTGCGACTCTGAAGAATTAACCCTTGCGCTTCTTGATCTCCTCAGTGAGTTGAGGAACGACCGTGAAGAGGTCGCCAACAACACCGAAGTCAGCAAGTTCGAACATCGGAGCTTCTGCATCCTTGTTCACTGCAACAATTAACTTCGAGGTTTGCATACCAGCACGGTGCTGAATCGCACCGGAGATGCCATTAGCAATGTAGAGCTGCGGTGAAACAGTCTTGCCGGTCTGACCCACCTGGAATGCATGTGGGTAGTAACCAGCATCTGTTGCCGCGCGAGATGCTCCAACTGCCGCGCCGAGTGAATCAGCGAGATCCTCAATCACCCCGAAGCCTTCTGCGGCACCCACGCCGCGACCACCGGAAACAACAATTGCTGCTTCAGTGAGTTCAGGGCGTCCACCCTTCACCGCTGCAGCGCGGTTCGTGATGGTTGCACTCTTTGCTGCTGCACTGAGTTCTACCGACACATCAACGCGAGTTGCGGCGCCTGCATTCGCAACTGGTGCCGTTGAATTTGGGCGCACAGTGATAATTGGAGTTCCAGCTGAAACCTTTGACTGCACAACCGTTGCGCCACCGAAAATACTTTGCGTGGCCGTAAGGTCAGGTGCAATTCCAATCGCATCGGTGATGATGCCCGAGTTGGTGCGGACTGCCAAACGTGCAGCCACTTCCTTACCTTCGGGTGATGATCCAATCAACACTGCAATAGGCGACTGATCCGCAACAAGCTTGGACAGCACTTCAGCCTTTGGCGCTACTGGGTGGTTGATGTAATCGGCGCTATCTGCGACGTACACCTTCTGGGCGCCAAATTCGCCAAGCGTTGCGCCTGCTGCATCGGTGTAGCCCGGACCAATCCACACTGCACTTGGCTCACCAAGTGATTGTGCGAGCGTGAGCAATTCGGTGGTGACCTTCTTGACGCTGCCATCGGCTGCATCGACGAGGACGAGAACCTCTCCCATTACGACTCCTTCAGTTTCAAAAATCTAGTGTGATTGATGAGCCGTAGCTCTTAGAGGACTTTCTGAGCGTCTAGGAACTCAGCGATTGCAACTCCGCCGGCACCTTCATCTTGAACGACTACACCTGCAGCCTTTGGTGGGCGAGCAGCAAAGCTGTTGACCTGTGACCATGAACCGGAAGTACCCACGGCACCTGCATCAATGCCTGCATCGGCTGCGGAAACCGTTTCAACTGGCTTCTTCTTTGCAGCCATGATGCCCTTGAACGATGGGTAGCGTGGTTCATTACTGCGCTCGATCATGCCCAAGACTGCTGGCGTTGCAGCACTGATGGTTTCGATTCCATAATCGCCTACGCGATCGATAGTGACGGTTCCACCACTGACTTCAACCTTGTTCGCGAATGTGAGCTGAGGTAGACCCAATCGCTCAGCAACCATCGATGGAACAACGCTCATACGAGCGTCGGTTGACTCTGAGCCAAACATGATGAGATCAAAGCCACGGCCTTCGAGCAACTTGGCTAATGCGTAACTGGTGCCTGCTGCGTCTGAGCCAGCAAGGCTGGCATCAACAAGATGTATGCCTGAATCTGCACCCATGCTCAATGCCTTACGCACTGCTTCGCCTGCGCGCTCTGGGCCCATGGTCACGATGACAACTTCGCCGCCGCCCTGAGCTTCAGTAATTTGCAGAGCCTCTTCAATTGCGTACTCATCGAGCTCGTTCAGCACGGCTTCCACTGAATCGCGATCAAGGAGTGAATCACCATCACGGAGCTTCTTTTCTGCCCATGAATCGGGGACTTGCTTCACACACACAGCGATCTTCACGCGTCTGTCCTTTCGTGGCCGCCCAGGTCAGGCGGATCGTTCTTGTGGGGTGGGTAAATATTACGACTTAGCTGCATCGAGCAACAGGGTGGAGACATCAACGACCTCTACCCCAAGAGCCCGACCAGGTTCTTGTTGACGGGTATTTACGGCATCGTTCAACATGACTGAGCAGAACGGGCAACCCACAGCGATGCGCTTGGCGCCCGTTGCGATGGCTTCGTCACCACGAGTCTGGTTAATCCGAGTGCCGAGCTTTTCTTCCATCCACATGCGGGCGCCACCGGCACCACAGCAGAAGCTCTTATCGCGGTTGCGGTCCATTTCAACAAATGAATCAGCAGTCGCGCTAATAAGTTCGCGTGGTGGGTTGTACACCTGGTTGTGACGACCCAAGTAGCAAGGATCGTGATACGTGACGGTCTGATCAATCTTGTTGACTGGTGTCAATCGACCAGCCTTCACTAAATCATTCAGTAGTTCGGTGTGGTGCACAACTTCGTAATTGCCACCAAGCTGTGGGTATTCGCGCTTCAAGGCATTCAAGCAATGCGGGCACGTCACCACAATTTTGGTCGCCTTGATTTCATTTAAGACTTCAATGTTTTGCGCTGCCTGCATCTGGAACAAGAACTCGTTACCCGCGCGACGAGCTGGATCGCCCGTACAGGTTTCTCCCTCGCCAAGCACCATGAAGCTGACACCGGCGATGTTCATGAGTTCTGCCACGTTCTTCGTGGTGCGCTTTGCGCGATCTTCATAAGCACCAGCACAACCAACCCAGAACAGGTAGTCAATATCTTCTGGAATGGTGTCTTCGCCATCCATGCCGAAGACCTTCACGTCGAAGTCAACTTCACTGATCCAATCGTTGCGTCCAGATGCGTTCATGCCCCATGGGTTGCCCTTGTTCTCAACGTTCTTAAACAGTCCGTTGAGTTCAGTTGGGAACTCTGACAGCACCAAAACCTGGCTGCGTCGAATGTCGACGATGTGGTCGATGTGCGCAATGTCCACTGGGCATTGGTTTACACAAGCGCCACAGGTGGTGCAAGACCAAAGGATGTCGTCAGTGATGACGCCGTCTTCTCCAACTAGTGGCTTCTCTGCAAGTTCGATGAGCGCAGGATCAAGATGAGCGCGCTCTTCTTCAGTAGCGGTCATCCATGGTGAGATCGCATGCGCATGGTTACGCATCGCAATCGTCAGTAGCTTTGGTGACAACGGCTTTTCGGTATTCCAAGCCGGGCACTGCGACTGGCAGCGTCCACACTCAGTACACGTTGAGAAGTCCAGCAGGGCCTTCCATGAAAAGTCTGTCATGGCCGTAACACCGAGTGCAATGTCGTCAGGGAAGTCGTCAAGCTTTTCAAAATCAAGTGCGACACCGTCGTATCGGATTGGCTCCAACTGACCAAGCGCTGGCTTGCCATTGGCATTGCGCTGGAACCACACGTTAAAGAACGCAAGGAAGCGGTGCCAGGCAACACCCATGGTTGGGGTCATAGCAACGGTCACGAACCAGGCCATGGATACCAAAATCTTGCCGAAGGCAAGCAGCAGGATCAGCGTGGCGAGGGTTTCAAGTGAAAGCCCTGTCCAGTTCTCACCGATCCAGCCTGTCAGTGGGAAGTTTGAATGAATGAACTCTTCGCCCTGCACTGATCCTCGCGCGTATTCAGCAGCACGCAGTGCGAGCACGAAAATGCCAATGGCAAGAATTGTGAATTCAACGTAGTAGGCCTGCCACATTGTTGAACCAAAGAAGCGTGACTTGCGAGGCTGTTGCGGATTTGGTCGGCGAGCAACACGCACGGCGATCAAGATCAGGATCGCGAGCACCATCAGCCACGACATGATTTCGATCAAGTATGAAAACGCTGGCCAGTGACCAATAAGTGGCAACGCAAAGTCAGGATTGATCAACTGGCCGTACGCGGTGACCAGGGTGAAAAACAAAACGCCAAATGCGATCAAGACGATGAGATGCGAAACTGCAACGATCGGACCAACGGGCTTTTGCTTCAACCGAGTCGCAAGAAACACCTCTTTGAGTAACGTGAGCGTGCGAAGTGCCGGCTTGTCAGTGCGATTGATTGACTTACCGACCTTGAACTGACGGACAAAGCCCACCACGGTTCGGGCAAATAAGCCGACCGCAATCACGGTGACGATCGCAGCGACGATCATGACCAACACATCCATGCCAGTTCTCCTTGTAGTCCGCTCGTTGGAGGGCCTTTAAAGCATACAATCAGTTATAACTTTAGCACAAATGGGTTGCTTCCCCTCGGTGCTGCCCGAACCTATCGAACTGGGGCAGGACAACATGCAAGAATCCGCTCCTATGAGCGCAATCCCACATGAGCCGGACCCGGCCTCCACGCGGAAGAAGCGCAACCCTCGAGGCTCACTCAATGCCGAGGTGATTTTGGCTGAGGCCTTTCGATTCAGTAAGGAAGAGACCGTAGAAGCGCTCAGCATGCCCAAGCTGGCCAAGCGCCTTGGCGTGGGCGTGACCAGTTTGTATTGGTATTTCCATACCAAAGAGGAGCTCCTTCAAGCGATGCTCTCTCAAGTCGCTGATGACTACCTGTCGCTCTTGCCTGATCACGAAGGCCTGGCTTGGGATGAGCACTTCCGGCGGTACTTCAACGACATGCGCCGAATCTTTCTCACCCACGATGTGATTTGTGACTTCCTGATTATGCGCACCCACGTGTCGATGATTGGCTCAGATAGCAGCTTCTTTATGGATCGACTCAATAAAGAAGTGGGGATTCTGCTTGCTGCTGGCTTTGAACCTGAGATTGCGGCTCGTGCCTACCAAGCGATGTCGGTCTACACGAGCGGCACCGTGCAAAAAGTTCGGATGGCAGAGCTCGGTGGCTCAGACCCCAACCGAAAAATGTTTGCAGGTCTCGACGAGCAAACCCAGCAAGCTATTGAAATCAATTATTCCGCGCTCGGCGCGACCCAGGATTATTGGAATTCCACCTACTCCACTTGGAATGACTTTAACTTCGGGTTGAATACGATCCTTGACGGCTTGCGCATGTATCTGCCGGATTAATCGAAAGCACCAAAAGCTAAGGGCCCCGAAATAATCGGGGCCCTTAGCTTTGAGATCTTTTTGTGGATTACAAGCCGATGAGGTCTGCAATGCGACGCTTGTGATCTGCAGGGGTGCCAAACAACTGGCGATCTGTTGTTGCGCGGCGCAAGTACAAGTGGCAGTCGTGTTCCCACGTCACGCCAAGACCGCCGTGCATCTGCACGCAGTCTTGAATAACCTGCACTGACTTCGTGCCGATGTATGCCTTGGCAACGCTCACCAAACGTGAAGCATCCTGGGAGCGGTTGTTCACTGCCTTTACTGCTTCATCAGCAGTTGCGTTGCAGATTTCAATCCAGGTGCGCATATCCGAGAAGCGGTGCTTCAAAGCTTGGTAGGACGCCAATGGACGACCGAATGAGTAGCGATCAAAGGCCCACTGCACAGTGAACTCGAATACGCGGTTGATCACACCATTCATTTCTGCACACTGAAGGGCGTTAGCAACCAAGAACATGCGCTCAACAATTTCTGCTGTTGAATTTTCATTTCCCACCATTGCTTCAGCAGGAACAGTCACACCATCAAAACGCACGAGTGCGTGATGACGAGTGAAGTCCAGTGAGTCAACGAGTTCCGTGGTGACGCCAGCTGCATCTGCAGGAACCATGAACAGTGCAACACCATTTTCGGTCTTTGCAGAAACCAAGAACACACCGGCAACATCGCCAGCTTCAACGCGATCCTTCACGCCTGTAATGACGTAGTTGCCACCGTTCTTTGCGGCAGTGGTGCTTGGGTTCAATGGATCCCAGTGACCCTTTGGTTCGTAAGCAGCCCAGGCGCCAACCAGCTCGCCACTCATTAAGCCTTCGATGGTTTCACTGTGGTCTGCGCCCGTAGCTGCGCCTTCAACCAAGCCGGCAATCACCGTGTTGACTGGAATGAGTGGTGCTGGGGTGACCAAGCGACCAAACTCTTCAGCAACGATTGCTAGATCCTGGAAACCGTTACCGGAGATGCTGCCACCACCGAGATCTTCAGGAACGAGAAGGGCAGCCCAACCAAGTTCTGCGCCTTGCTCCCAAAGTTCAGCTGGGAAGCCTCCACCGGCCTTATTGAGTTCACGAACTTTCTCAACAGGAATCTTGTCGTCAAGAAACTTTGCAGTGGTGTTGCGGAAAAGCTTTTGTTCTTCCGAGAGTTCCAAATCCATGAGGATTCCTCAATTCTTTCTTTGCTGATTTCAGCAATTGGTCATGAACGATTAGGGGTACGGACTTAGCGTCCGCGGCGGATTTCCCGGAAAGGAACATCACGATCAGCAGCCATTTCACGAGGCATCATCAAGACGCGCTCAGAAATCATGTTCTTGCTCATTTCAGCAGAACCGCCACCAAGGCTTGCTCCCTGACGCATCAGGTACTGCACGCCAACACTGCGCAAGTAACCGTCGCCTTCCACTGTAGAAGTCACAGCTTCGTCACCTGCGATTTCAAGCATGGCGTCCATCTTGTTCTGCGGAATTTCCGCGTGAGCAAGACGCATCATTGAACTTGACATTGCTGGGTATTCACCCGATGTCATTCCCACAGTGACGCGCTTAATCAATTGATAATTCACGGTGTCGAGAGCGTTCTGCCAGCCCACGAGCTCGCGTGTTGCTTCGTCTTTGTCTTTGCCAACTTCGCGAGCAAGGTTTTCCAAAGTCAATCCAGCTGAGCTGCCGCGTGATGGAGCGCGACCGCTGGTGTAGGGCGAGCCGCCACCAACTGCTTGGCGTTCGTAGAACAACTGACGCTGACCAACGGTCCAGCCGTCATTTTCAGTGCCTACGAGATTTGCTGCAGGAACAACGAGATCAGTGAAGTACTCCTCACAGAATTCATCCGACCCGTCAACCATGCGCACGCGCTGAAGGTGAGTGGCATCGTCATGCACCGGCACGATGATCATTGAAAGTCCTCGATGCTTTGGCGCATCCCAGTCAGTACGCACCAGGCAGGTGGCAAAGTCCGCTGCGTAGGCATAGGTGCTCCAGCACTTTTGACCATTGATGACATAGGTGTCGCCATCGCGCTGAGCACGGGTCAGCAAGCCGGCAAGGTCAGATCCACCACTTGGCTCTGAGAGGAACTGGCAGAGGATGATTTCGCCAGAGATGGCGCCACGAAGGTACTTCTGCTTCTGCTCTTCGGAGCCCATATCGAGCAACATGCCCGAGCAGATGGAAAGCGAAGGCACGTTGAGGCGCAGTGGCATTTCATAGGCGATGGATTCCTCAGTGAACGCCTGCTGGTGAGCAAGGGAGAGGCCCTGACCGCCATATTCCTTGGGAAAGCACAGTCCAGCAAAACCGCCGGCAAAGAGCTTCTTTTGGAGCTCACGGTGTTCAACCCACTCGCGGTCAGCGACCCGATTGGTGTTGTACTCCTTATTTGGATCCAGCTTTGGCATGTTGTCCGCAAGCCACGCGCGAGCGCGCATGCGGAAATCTTCTACCGATTCCATCTGGTCTGACATGGACTCCCCAACTCTGATGTGACCGGGGTAATGGTCACCAACATCTTGAATGCGAACACGGGCGGGCCAATAAGTGATAAAAATCTGCCTATTAGACCTAGATAGGTATACGACCACTCGGCGCAAGCCTTGTCAACCGATCTGGGACAACCCGCACGAGATGTTCGTCGCATGACGGACCGCCAAAGGAGCTCAATGTCCGCCACGCAGAACCCAAGCCCCTTGGTGATGGCTTCAGCTGTAACCACGTTTGCCAATATTGGCGACACCCAAGCCAGGCTTGCTGAGGTCGGTTACATCTCCGATCCGCAGATTGCCGGCGTTGTCTCCCTGGCGGCCCAACTGGGCAAGCCACTTTTGGCTGAAGGCCCAGCTGGCACCGGCAAAACCGAACTGGCTAAGGCCATCGCTCGGTCGTTAAATGCCCGCCTGATTCGCTTGCAGTGCTACGAAGGTCTGGATGAGTCCCGCGCGCTATACGAGTGGGACTACCGCAAGCAACTTCTGCGTATCCAGGCTGCCCGCCAAGAAGCAGCTGGCGATTGGAATGCCATCGAAGAAGACATTTTCGGCGAGGAATATCTGCTGCACCGGCCTTTACTTGAGGCAATCCAAGCCGAAGATGACGTTGTGCTGCTCATCGACGAAGTGGATCGTCTCGATATCGAAACCGAGGCACTGCTGTTGGAAATTCTGTCTGATTTCCAGGTTTCGATTCCAGAGCTTGGCACCGTTCATGCCAAGCAGATTCCTCTCGTTGTGCTGACATCAAATAACAGTCGGGATCTTTCCGAAGCACTCAAGCGCCGCTGCTTATTCATGCACGTGGGCTATCCAACAGTTGAACGAGAACGCGAAATTATTTTGGCTGCGGTTCCAGGTATCACTGAGAACTTGGCGGAGCAAGTTGCGCGCATCGTACGCACTCTTCGTGATCTCAACCTCAAGAAGAGCCCATCGGTGTCAGAAACCCTTGACTGGGCAAGGGCTTTGGTGCTTCAAGGAAAAACTGAAGTAACAACCGACGTGGTACTTGAACATCTTTCAGTGCTACTCAAGCATCAGACAGATATTGAAAAGGCTACTGAGGAACTCACTGGTCCATGAGTTCACTGAGTGCACGACGTTTCTTACTCCGACAAGAATCGGAGCACTTCGTCTTGGCAGGTAAAGTTCGAGGTGGTCGCGTAATGGTCAACACCTTTCAACACAACCATTCGCGCGTCGGGCAACGCTTCAGTCATTGCGTCCGCAGGACCAACCATGTCTCGATCACCGATCACTACCAAAGCAGGAACTGTGACCTTGCTGAGTTCACTCAAGGCTGGCATTTCTGTAAAGCCCTTGATGTAACGCTCGACTGCTCCTCGATCATTACCTGCGGTTTCCAACAGTTGCAACACAAGATCAGCAAGTACCAGGTCGTCCGCCGTGGGGGTGTGCGTCCACATGCCATCACCAATGCCAAGCAACACAATCTTGCGAAACGCGCTGGGTTTGGCCAAAGCCGCGCGCAGCACGATACGTGCACCAGCGCTAAAACCAATGGCATCAACGGGTTCCTTCTCGCTCACCAAATCAAGGAACCGCTGAACGGCCTCGCTCTCACCACCTTGAGCTTCGGGGGCAGCGCCGTGTCCAGGCAGCTCGTATCCCATGACCTCAAAGCCCTCGGATTGCAAAATGTCATCCCAACCGCTCACACCCCAGTTGTGAGCGAAGGACGAGCCAAGACCATGAACAAGCACTACGGGAACCGACATGCCTGGAGCATAAAGCCAGCCCAAGGGGGTGCGCAGCATGCTTTCAACAGTTGAGGGATTGGTCCGCGAACTTCGGACCATCGGAATTCCGGTATCTACGACGGAACACATTGATGCCGCACGAGCTCTCAAGGTAATTGACATCGGTGATCGCTCGCAGGTCAAAGCTGCGCTCGCAGCAACGATGGTGAAGCGTATTGAGCACCTACCTGCTTTTAATACGGTGTTCGATCTGTTCTTCTCCGGGCTCGCTCAACTTGAAGGCGCCCTTGAGGAGGTCGGCGAGGAGGGCAGCCCGAACAGTGTTGCCGCAATGCTCAATGCACTAGGTGATGAAGAACTTCGCGAAATGCTGATCAATGCAACTGAAATGAACGATGAGCTCATGATGAACGCCCTCGTTGAAGCATTTGTTGATAGAAAAGCCAATATTCAAAAGGGCGCTCAGGTTGCGGGCAACCTGTATGTCTTTCGAGTATTGCGATCCCTTGATCTTCCCGACGTGCGTGAGCAGTTGATCGAACGCCAAGAAATTGATCCTGAATCCCCTGGCGCTGATCTCCAGCAACGCCTTGCGGAATCGGATGCTGACCACAAGGTTGAACTTCTGCAACAAAAAGTTGAAGCAGCAGTTCGCATGCAGCTGGTAGCTGATCGAGGCGCTGGTGCTGTTGCGCGATCGCTGCGTTCAAAATTGCCAGAAGATATTGATTTCCTGACAGGTTCAACTGCTGAAATCGAAGCCCTGCAATGGACATTGGCGCCTCTTCCAGTTCAACTTGCACAAAAGCTCGCGGCAAAGCGATCACATGGTCGCCACGGTGTCATTGATTTTCGCGGAACCGTTCGCCACTCCATGTCTACCGGTGGCGTTCCTGTTGATATCGCCTTTAAAAAGCCACATCCGCCTAAGCCAGAACTCATTGTGTTGGCGGATATCTCGGGATCAGTCTCTTCTTTCGCGACTTTCACCCTCCAACTCACCTTCGCGATTCGCTCACAATTTCGCAGTGTTCGCAGCTTTGTCTTTATCGATGGCATCGATGAAGTTACCGACATTATGCAAAGTTCGGACGACATCGCCGAAGCTGCTGCTCGCATTGATGATGAAAAGAAAGGCTTTTCCCTAGATGGCAGATCTGACTACGGATCAGCCTTCCGCTCCTTTGTGAAGCGATGGGGCATGCAGATCAACAGCCGCAGCATCGTGTTAATTCTTGGCGATGGGCGCTCCAACTACCGTCAGCCTTCCGAAGACATGGTGGAGTTCATGGCCAAGCGTGCGCACCGAGTTTTCTGGCTTAACCCAGAACGTGAGGTCAGTTGGGGTGAAGGGGACTCAGTCATTCCTAAATATGCGCAGCACTGCAGCAAGGTTTTTGAGTGCAGAAATGTTCGTCAGCTAAAAGAGTTCATCGATGAACTCGACTAACGATAGATTCGCAAGGCAATCAAAGGAAGGGAAACCATGAGCAACATCTCAGAGGCTATGAAAGCCGCTGTGGGCACTGTCACCGGACGCACAGTGAGTTATCCAGTAAGCGAATCAGATATTCGCAAGTGGGCATTGGCTGTGTACTACCCAGGGCAACCACCAGCCGAGTTTATTGACGCAGCTGCCGCTGCGAAAACAATCCATGGCGGCATCGTTGCCCCAGAAGACTTCAATCCCTTCGCCTGGATCACTGCTGGCCATGAGAAGTTCATTAAGAACGCTGGGAAGCTGGAAAACAACAATCCAGATAACCCTGAAATCGCATTGGGAATTGATGGCCCTGGCCTGAAGTTCCAGATGAACGGCGGGATGGTCTGTGAATATGGCGTACGCATAAAGCCCGGCGATGTCATCACCAGCGAAAGCTCAGTTGGCGAATACTCAGAGCGGGAAGGCCGCTTGGGCCTCATGCTGTTTAGTCGGGGAATTTCAACGTGGACAAACCAAAACGGTGAATTGGTCAAGCGGACCACCGGCACCTTGATTCGGTACTAGGAGAGATGAATATGAACGTTAATGTCGGTGACGTAGTCCCAAGTTTTGTTCGCCAAACCGAGTTTGCGAACTGGAACCGTTACGCAGCAGTGAACGATGAATTCGTTCCCATCCACATGGATGATGAAGCAGGAGCTGCTGCCGGTAACGGTGGAGCTTTCGGCATGGGCAACCTTCAGTGGGCGTATCTCCACAACATGCTTCGTGACTGGATGGGCCCAAACGGCACGATTCTCACGATGGAAGTGCAGTTCCGCAGCATCAACCACAAGAACCAGATCGTTTCGGCAAAAGGTGTGGTTACTGCCGTTGATGGTGATGTGGTCACTCTGGAGGTATGGACTGAGCAGCAAGAAGGCACCAAGTTGGCGCCAGGAACTGCGACTGTTCGAATTCCTGCGTAGGTCGCAGGAATGCCTGATACCTATTTAGTACCTGAGGTTCTTGCAGCAACTGGGCGTGCAGTTTCGACGGCGACGAGCTACCCGGTAAGTGCTTCAGATATTCGTAAGTGGGCGCTGGCCGTGTATTACCCAGCGCAACCACCGCAGTACTTCATTGATACCCAATACGCACCTGAAGATTTCGATCCTTTTGCGTGGGGTCCGAAGTCACATGAATCGTTTCTTCCGGGAGACGATTCAGGAATTTGGCATCGACATGGCATCAACCAGCGAGCTCTGGGCTTTCCAGAGTGGAAATTCATTGTCAGTATGAACGCTGGGATGAAGGTTGAGTACGGCGTACGCATGCAGGTCGGTGATGTCATCACTGACGTGAAGTCATGCGGTCAATACACAGAGCGTCAAGGTCGCAATGGGTTGATGCTGATTTCTCAAAGCATCAGCACCTGGACCAATCAGCGTGGTGAACTGGTCAAGCGCACCACCAACAGCGGTATTAGTTACTAAGCACAAAAAGAAAGGGCCCCGTTAAGTATCGGGGCCCTTTCTTTTTGTCGCCAATTAGTTAGCGAATGGATCGCCAGGAATATCTTCATCAGTGAAAAACATTGGTGCGCCCATCGTGTCATCAACGTTGCAGTAGATGAGGTTTTCGCGAAGTCGGGTGGTGCGCACGCCCTGCTTGTTCAACCATGCTTCTGCTGAATCCAGATTCTTGACCTTCCAGCGAAGTGAGTAGATGCAGTTTCCCCACTTCTCCACATGGCGTCCAAGGTCTGAATCCATTTCAAGTGGCTGAGCAAGCTGCAAGAGACAGTCGCCAAGTTGCATCGTGTAGTACTTACATTGCAGATCCTCATCAATACCTTCTTGGAGTGGAACTGCCTGCATGATGTCTATGTAGGTCTTCACTGCAGAGTCAAGATC
>CAFBMO010000002.1_pt1 | contig 47038 bp, 46 predicted proteins | sample 7268821 | NCBI WGS metagenome assembly CAFBMO01 (sample SAMEA6814065, study PRJEB35770) | freshwater metagenome | biome: Freshwater; feature: Freshwater reservoir; material: water | place: Czech Republic | collected 2017-05-23 | depth 30m m
CTCGCGCCGCTGGCATAGTCATGGCCATCAACTCGCTCACCTGGGATCGCTACGAAAAGACTTCCAACTAACACCTCGCGCGAATCAACTACGACACTTGTAATCAATTCAGCGCCATCTGTGCCGTGTAACGAACCGCCCAGAACTTCGCTTACTCGAGCGACTGTGAGGGCAATCATTGCAGCCCACCATTCTTGAGTTCGAGTGCACGATTGAGTACTAATCGGTCGTCAAATGGTGTCACTACGCCATTAATCTCTTGACCCTGCTCATGCCCTTTGCCGAGCACCAAAATTACGTCGCCCGCATGCGCGAGTTCTACCGCGCGCCTGATGGCCGCGGCTCGATCTGCGATTTCTAGGAGTCCACAACCGTTCGTTGACGACACGGTGCGGGCCCCTTCCAACACTGATGCCCGAATCAATGCGGGATCTTCCGAACGAGGATTGTCGTCGGTCACAATGAACTGATCGGCTAGGCGTGCCGCGCTTTGTCCCATGAGTGGACGCTTCGTGGCATCACGATCGCCACCTGCCCCAAGCACGACAATGACGTCACCCTGCGTTGCCTCACGAACTGCCGAAATAGCCCGCTCAACTGCATCAGGGGTGTGTGCGTAGTCAACAATTCCGCGAATCATGCTTGAGCCGCTACTCGCAGCTACTTGCTCAAGTCGTCCAGCAACTTGAACGTGTGCAAGGGCATTCGCAATCACGTCTGCCGGAACTTCACACAGCCGTACCATCACAAAAGCCAATAGCGCATTTGCGCGATTGAAATCACCTGGAAGTAACAGCGTGAATGTATTTGACTGATCTTGCGGACCAGTGATTTCTATTTCACCAGCAAAGTTCAGGCTCGCCTTCCAATCTGCCGCCTTGCCCGTGATGGAAATTGTGGTGACAGGAACCGTCGCGATCGCTGCTAGCCGCTCTCCCCAAACATCATCAATGCAGATAACTGCCTGTGAAGCGTATTGGGGAGTAAAAAGCAATGCTTTTGCCTGGAAGTACTCCTCCATCGAGTGGTGGTAATCAAGATGGTCCTGAGAAAGGTTCGTGAATCCAACTACCGAATAGTGCAAGCCGCCAACGCGATCTTCGCTAAGCGCATGGCTAGACACTTCCATGACAACATCAGTCACCGACAGTTCACCCATCTGTGCAAACAGGGCGTGCAGAGTGGTCGCCTCCGGTGTCGTGCGCTTACTTGGCGTTTCGATTGCCCCAATGCGAATTCCAGTAGTCCCAATAAATCCAGTTGAGCGACCAGCAGCAAGTAATGCGGCTTCAATCATCGTGGCTGTGGTGGTTTTCCCATTTGTGCCTGTCACACCCAAGATATTGATGCGTTCAGATGCTCGGTCATACAGTAAATTTGCGATTGCACCGAGAAATTTACGTGCATCCTGAATAACTACCACCGGAAAACCCTGCGAGGATTCAGACAATCTAAGCCAACCAGTTGGATCCGTGAGAATAGCAACAGCACCACGCGCGATGGCCTCATCAAAAAATTCCACTCCATGGCGTTGATGCCCTTCAATGGCAACAAAGAGGTCACCTGGATCAATCACCCGCGAGTCCAACTCAATGCCAGTGATATTCGTGGCAGCGTCGCCATAAATCTTAAGTTGCGGTATCCCCAACTCAAGAAATGAGGCAAGGGTGACGGATGTGCGCTGATCGTTCGCGTGGTCAGCCATTGAACTATCCTGCTGTCAGCAGAAGTCTTGGAGCAGTCTTGCCCGTTGGCGGAATGCTTCGCGCTTGCAGTGCGTAAGTCATGACCCGCTTGAATACTGGCGCACCAAGCTCTCCACCGTAACGACCATTGCGCTTTGGATTCACCAGACTGACGGCAACGACAAGCTGTGGGTTATCTGCCGGTGCCATACCAATGAAAGAAGCCACAACACCGCCGTTGTAACACCCACATACCGGGTCAACGTATTGCGCAGTTCCTGTTTTACCACCAACGCGATATCCAGGAATTGCAGCCTGTGGTGCGGTTCCGCCTTTGCCTACAACCGATTCCAGCATTGCACGAACTGTTTTCGCAGTTGAAGCCTTAACAACCTTCACTGTTTTTGGCGCTGGCGCGGGTGTCACTGTTCCGTCAGGTGCGATTATTGATTTCATTAACGTTGGTTGGACGCGCACGCCATCATTTGCGATGGTCGAGAACACGCTTGCCGCCTGCACGGAGTTCACACTCAACCCTTGACCAAAAGCAACCGTTGGAAAAGTAGTTGGTGACCAGTCTTGTAGATCAGGAATCCGCCCACGGCTTTCGCCAGGGAATTTTAAACCTGTTGGTTCAGCAATGCCAAAGGCTTTGATGTAGTCATACAACTTTGTCTTGCCGATGCGCTCAGCAGCAAGAATTGTTCCCATATTGCTCGACTTGGCCATGATGCCGGCCAATGTGAGATGCAAGGTGCCGTGGGGATCATGGTCGTGGAAAACCTTACCGCCACGCTTTAAACCGCTTGGAATGGTGAATGCGCTGCCTGCATTTGCAGCACCTTGATCTACTACTGCTGCAAGAGTCATGACTTTGCTGGTGGAACCAGGCTCATAAATTTCAGAAAGTGCTCGGTTGCCTCGAACAGCATCATCAAAGGAAGCAGCAGAATTTGAGTCAAAGGTCGGCGCTGTTGCCATAGCCAAGATGTATCCACTACGCGGATCCATCACAATCACTGTTCCGCTGTCAGAACTCGTTGCTACAACCTGTCGCGCGATTTGACGTTGCGCTACGAGTTGTATGTCACGATCGATCGTGAGCTGAACATTTGAGCCTTGAACTGCATGGTTACTTGTGATGTCACTCGTGGTGATGATGCGATTACCCGCGCCACGTTCATAGGTTTGCGTTCCGGATTTTCCTGCGAGCAAACCTTGCATCGCATACTCGATGCCACCCAAGCCCTTGCCATCAGCACCCACAAAACCGATGACATTTGCGGCAAGGTCGCCGCCTGGATATAGACGACGCTGAGTTTGCTCGCTGAATATTCCAGGAAGGCGCAGGGCTTCGATCTCGCGCCAAGTCGCCGGTGATAGGCCTTTTGCGATGTACATATAGCGACGAGTACCCGTTAAACGATTTGCGAGCACTGCTGCATCTACTCCCAGAATAGGAGCGAGCGCTGTTCCTACTGCTGCGGGATCTGAAATGAGAGTCTGATCGGCCGTTACATCTCGGGCTTCAACGGTGGTGGCTAATGGCTCACCCTTGGTATCAAGAATATTGCCGCGAATTGCTGGGATGGATTTGGTCTTAATCCGCTGCTCGAGAGCTGCTGCTGCAAGGTCTGGCCCCTTAACAACCTGTAAATCCACAAGGCGTACAGCAAAGAGGGAAAACGCAATAGCCGTAATGATGAGCAGGACTGATCCACGCCTGCCCCGACCACTAATTCCCACTTGATGACGGTAGTTGTTCGAGCCCCCAGAATTGCGCTGCTGACGCGGTGGCGCGGTCATCTGCTTCATGAGATTTACCGCACCGGAACAGCAACGAGACCTGCATCACCTGAGCCGATGTTTCCGACCTGGACCGGAACTTCCTGCCAAAGGGAATCTTCGCTCTTCTTGGTTGCCTTGGCCTTGGCGTCAGCGGCCGCTGGGTCGTAATTTGGCCCAGGTACTGGACGTTCGCCAAGAGCATTTCCACCAGTAATTTCTGCGGCGGTGCCATTTGCGGCCATGTTGACTGGAACCCCATCACCAATCGCTGGACGCGGTTTCCCGAGCACCTTGCCATCAGGAACACTTAAGAACACTGGGTTCTTGCTCGGCACCATTCCAAGTGCATGTGCCTTGTTTGCAAGTGATTCTGGGGCTGCCGCTGACGCAACCTGCTCGCTTAGCACTGCTTCTTGCTCAGTGAGTGTGCTCAGTTGGCCCTTAAGTTCGCTGAGCGCAAATGAACCTTGAGCGAGCTGTGTGTTGATCAACAACATTGCCCCAAGTCCAACGATGAGCAGCGCGCCCATCACCATTGCGAAAGTGCCACGACTTGCCTTAACGGGACGAAGAGGCGAAACAAGCTTGAGATGTGGCCGATCTTCATTGCGGGTCGCGGCACCACGAGTTGCGTATTCAGTGACTTCAGCAGCGAGTGCAGTTGCACCAGCAACCGCTCCATGAAATGCGCGGCCGGCTACCTCAAGAGGTGTATGACGACTCATGCCGCCACCCGCTCAATTGCGCGAACGCGCACAGATGCTGAACGTGGATTCTCTTCAAGTTCTTGTTCAGATGGAGTTTCTGCACCACGCGTGAGAAGACGAAGTTTTGGTTGGTGGTCTGCAGGAATGACTGGCATTCCATGCGGCACCTTCGCCGTGGTCTGGTCGACAAAAACCTGCTTCACAAAGCGATCCTCAAGCGACTGGTACGACATCACTACTAAGCGACCGTTGACAGCTAATGCTTCGATCGCGGCAGGAATCGCTGCGCGTAATGCATCAAGTTCACCATTGACCTCGATGCGAAGTGCCTGGAATGTGCGCTTTGCTGGATTGCCACCTGTGCGACGAGTTGCCGCTGGAATGGCTTCGCGCACCAAATCAACGAGACGAGTTGAGTTTGTAAACGGAACATCTTCACGAGCTGCAACAATGCGACGCGCAATGCGCATCGCGAACTTCTCATCACCATATTCCCGCAAAATATCTGCAAGTTGACCTGCGCTATAAGTGTTGACCACATCAGCGGCCGTGATCCCCCGCGATTGATCCATCCGCATATCAAGCGGTGCGTCTTGTGAGTACGAGAAACCACGATCGCGCTCATCGAGTTGCATTGACGAAACACCAAGATCAAACAGCAAGCCTTGAACTGCACTTAAACCAAGACCAGCAAGCACTTCCGGGAGTTCGTCATATACCGCATGAACGAAAGTCACGCGATCACCAAATGGCGCAAGACGCTCGCGTGACTTTTCAAGTGCGTCGGTATCGCGGTCAAGGCCGACGAGACGAAGTTGTGGATATTCAGTAAGTGCAAACTCTGCGTGGCCACCAAGTCCAAGGGTCGCGTCAACCAAAATCGCGTCTGGTGCGCTAATGGCTGGTGCAAGAAGAGTGAACACACGCTCGCGCATCACTGGGACATGGATGCTCATGCACCAAGTCCGCTCACGAGTGCGGAAATTGCCGTTAAAGTCAGCGCTGTCAAACTGCTTGCAACAATGAGTAACCCAAAGGCACGAGCACCATGCCGAACAGCGTTGCCCTGCGCAACGTTGTTGATGGTGTTCGACGGGGTCGTCATGACTTGCCTTTCGCGGTGTGATCGGTGTGGGTGACTGCGGTGGTGCGGTATTCACGTGGTCAGGTCCCCGCCCGCCCCTTGGTTACTTGCCTGGCTCAGGGGAAGTGAGTCAGGAATGCAAGAACTGCGGGAGGAGGCCTGGCCTCGTGATTACAAAATTCCGGGGACGACCTCCTCGCTGATGTCGGAGTAGGCGTCTTCCTGGTTTGCCAGGTAGCTCTCCCATGCGGAGGCATCCCAAATTTCTACGGTGGTGCCGTTACCCACCACGATCACATCGCGATCTAGACCGGCGTATTCGCGCAAAGGCATAGGAAGCGTGACTCGACCCTGCTTATCTGGCACTTCGTCGAATGCGCCAGAGAACAGCACGCGCAGGTACGCGCGAACCTTCGCATCAGAGCGTGAAGCTTCATTGAGGCGCTCAGCATGAGCAGCGAACTCTGCAGCTGGCCACACCACGATTGAGCGGTCTTGGCCCTTTGCCATCACGAGCCCCGCGGCAAAACCCTCACGGAATTTGGCGGGAAGCACGATGCGGCCCTTGTCATCAAGGCGCGGAGCATGGGTACCAAGAAACATTGCCCCACCTCCCCTGATTGAGATGAATCACTTCCGACCCATCAGCCCCACTGGACTCATCCTTAACTCCAGCAAGCGCCACTGTACTCCACTTTCCTCCACCGTCAACCATCTCGGCCACAAAATCTGGGAAATTGACCCACTTTTTTTATGAGGGAACTCCTCTAGAGTGCAAATACCAATTCAAGGGAGCCTCAACGTTGAAGAAATTCCTGCTCGTGCTTGGTGCAATTGCACTCAGCGCAGCTCTGCTCGCCATTGCCCTGATTGCGTCCAATGACCAATCGGCGAATCAACGTCAGGTGGCTTTTGGCCCGTTTTATGCGACTCCCGCTGAAATTCCTGCCCAGCCAGGCACCCTCATCCGCTCTGAACCGCTAGGCGTGAGCGTTCCCGGAGCCACCAGTTACCGAGTGCTGTACTCCTCACAGCGACCTGACGGTTCCATGGCAGTTTCCAGCGGCATGGTCTTTGTGCCCACTGCCCCTGCTCCACCCGGAGGTCGGCCAGTAGTGGCCTGGGCGCATGGAACGGTGGGCCAAGGCGATGCCTGTGCACCTTCGCGTTCAGAAAATCCCCTAGGTGACACTGCAAACTGGCTTGATCAAATGATGCAACTGGGATGGGTCGTCACTGCGACGGACTACACCGGACTTGGCACCCAAGGACCGAACCTGTATTTGGTTGCGCAAGCTGAAGTCAGCGATGTGGTGAACGCAGTGCGCGCGGCTCGACAAATTCCGAACATCAATGCAAGTAATCGATATGTGGTCTGGGGTCATTCCCAAGGCGGTCACAGCTCGTTGTGGTCTGGACATCTTGCACCAACACTTGCCCCAGAGCTCAATCTCCTTGGTGTTGCCGCTGCTGCTCCTGCAGCGAATTTGAACTTGATCATGGGTGCGCAATGGGATGGCGTCATCGGTTGGGGCATCGGACCAGAAGTTGCACTTTCTTGGCCTATCATCAAACCCACACTGCCTATCAATGGCGTGGTAACGCAACAAGGTATTGATAACGAAGATTCAATTGCGCAGCAATGCACATCAAGTAATTCATTGTTGTTGAATCTAGCTGTGCGTAAAGCATTCGGGCAAAACTTCTTTACGGAAAACCCAAGCAATAACCCGCAATGGAAATCACTTGGTTTACAACAGACTCCAAGCCCGCTGCCCGCATCTATGCCTGTGTTTGTTGGACAAAGCACTGCCGATCAGGTTGTTCTTGCTTGGCCAAATGCCGTATTACAAAACCAATGGTGCGCAGCTGGTTCAACGATTAGCACACTATGGGTTGGTGAAGTGAGTCATCAATTAACTGCGGAAACTATTGGCCCAGATGTGGTGCGTTGGATTAATGATCGATTTGCTGGACGACCTGCATTGCGTACGTGCAATCTTGCACCGCCGGTGAGTGCACCAGCAGGAAGTTAAGGACTACTCGTCACCTTGCCGACGACGCCAGCGATCTTCAACGCGATCCATAAACGATGTTTTTGATGCAGTGGCCTTTGGCGCTGCTGTTTCAGTTTGGTCAACAGCAACCGCTGGAGATTTAAAGGCTGCGTACGTCAAAAACGCACCAACCAGCATCACTGCGAAACCTGCGATACCCACAGGAGTTGACTGCATCGCCATACCGGTGACCAAGACAGCAATACCCGTAAACACGACGAGCACACCAAGCGCTGCTTTTCCCCGGGAGCCGCGAGCCATCGAGGTTGAGCGCAAACTGGTAGCAAACTTTGGGTCCTCGGCGTAGAGCGCGCGCTCCATCTGCTCGAGTAGCCGTTGCTCATGATCTGACAGTGCCATGTGTACGACCCCCTTCTTTTCGCTGGTGACCCCAAGTTTATGCACAAGCTGAGCAAATCGAAACCTCAACTGCCCAGAGACTGGTCATTGCTCTTCCGGAGCCACCAAACGGGCCGATTTCACTGCCTCATTGCCGAACTTGGCCCGAAGCTGGTCGATGGCCACTTCCGCATCACGTCGCCCATGATCGGGCTCCCCCAACAGCATTTGCTGAGCCGCGCCCTGGGCTTCTCGCAAGCCATCAACTTTGACCCCTACCAGGCGCACCCGTGCCCGCTGCAGACCCAAGGCATCAAAGAGCTGCTTGGCCGTTTCGTAGATCTCTTGGGTGACGTCAGTTGCCTGATGCAAGGTTTTGGATCGAGTGATCGTGCTGAAGTCAGCAAAGCGCACCTTGATATGGACACTGCGCGCTACCCGATCCGACTTTCGCAACCGACTGCCCACTTGGTCGCTCAAGTGCATGAAGTGGGCATGCAGGGTTGGTACATCATCAATATCGTCCGCAAAGGTTTCTTCGGCACTCATGCTCTTATCGGCAACATGTGGGGTCACTGACCGTTGATCGCGACCCCAAGACAAGTCATGCAGGTGTGCACCAGAGGCTGCGCCTAACGCTCGTTGCAAGGTAGCTAGAGGCGTATGCGCAATATCAGCAACAGTGGTCAGGCCCAAGCGCGTGAGCTGCTCTTCGGTCTTCTCTCCCACTCCCCACAAGGAATTCACGGGAAGTGGGTGCAAGAAGGCCAACACTTCATCAGCAGGCACCACCATTAATCCGTCAGGCTTTGCGCGTGTTGATGCCAGCTTGGCAATGAACTTGGTTGAAGCCACACCAACAGAACAGGTAATGCCTTGTTCATCATGCACGCGTGCACGAATCATTTCGCCGATCTCACGCGGCGTTCCCAGTCGGCGCAAACTCCCGCTGACATCAAGGAAGGCTTCATCAACGCTGAGTTGCTCAACTGCCGGAGTAACTGAAGCAAAAAGTGACATCACTGAACGACTGACTTCGGAATATTTATGCATGGACGGCGCGATGATGATTGCCGTTGGCGCTAAGCGCCGCGCACGACTCATCGGCATCGCAGAATGCACGCCCATTGCGCGTGCTTCATACGTTGCCGAAAGCACGACTCCCCGCGAACCACTTGCTCCAATGATCACTGGCTTGCCGTGGAGTTCTGGGCGGGTTCGTAATTCGACAAGGGCAAAAAATGCATCCATGTCGACATGCAAAATGGTGCAACCAGCATCGCTCTGGCCCACTCCGGATCCACCGGCGGGACGACGTACCTGATTACGACTCACACTGACCATTGTTGCGCCTTCTCCTTACCAACCACTGCTACCTGGACTGCTGTGCCACAACTTGGACCTTGGCGTTGCTGGCGCCACATCTGCATATGGGGATACTCGGAACCCGCTGGCGTGCACAAGGACTCGACCGCCTGCATCAGTTAGCACCTCTGGTCGGTCGTCGTGCAGTACCGCACGCATTGCTTGGGTGCCGATATCGCGCCACTGTTCGTGGATCGCCCCCAACTCCCATGCACCTGTTGCTCGGATGGACACCCCACGCGCACCGGTGCGCCGCACATGACCGCGCACCAGTAGCAGCCAGGAAGAAAAAACGGTGCTGGCATAGGGCACTTGGGAATCTTCAAAGAAGGTGGCATCGAGTGGGCCGGTCGCATCATCAAGGGTTAAGAAGATGACGCGCTTACCCGTGCGAATCGGTGGAGTTTGGGTTGCAACCTTCACCCCAGCGATATAGATCTCTTGCTCGGATCGACACTTCAGTAAATTCTGCGCTCGAGTGATTCCCAATTGATTGAGCATCGGGTTGAAGAACTCAATGACATGCCTACTGACATCAAGACCGAGCAGATCAAGCTCAGCGCGCACGGTTTCCGTGATCGTCATTTCAGGTAACCCAGAAGCCGGAGTTGCCGCCGGATCATCGCCAAGATCAAGGAGTAACTGCCCGGGCCCGTCACCACGAGGCCGTCGTTCCAAATCAGCAAGCTGCAATAAAAGATCGCGGCGGGTGAGCTGCCCTCGTTCGCGCACTGGTCGATTGCGATCAATGCCATAGAGCTGATCACATGCACCAGTGAGCACCAAGTGCTCTGCTGTTGGTCGCGAGATGCCAGCGCGGTTCCAAAGATCGCTCAAGGATTGATAAGGCTGGCCAGCAACAAGCCGTTCAACCTCATTTTCGCTGATCCCCTTCACCTCAACAAAGGGAACTCGCACACCAAAAGCAGTTGCGGTGGCTTCCACCACATATTCCGCCCGCGATGCATTGAGATCAATCCCCAAAATCTCAACACCAAAGTGCCGAGCGTCATCAAGGATCAATCGCTTGGGATACATCCCTGGATCATGCGTAAGGATGCCGGCATAAAAAGCAGCCGGATGATGGGTTTTCAACCACGCTGATTGATAGGTCGGTAACGCAAAGGCTGCCGCATGCGCTTTACAAAATCCAAAGGATGCAAACGAACGCAAGACATCCCAAACTTGCTCAACAACTGCCAGCGAATACCCCCGACGCAAAGCCGTGGGGTAAAACCAGACCCGCACCTCATCAATGCCAACTTGGGTGTTCATTGACCGACGGGTTTCATCAGCTTCAGCCAAGGAACAGCCAGTCATCATTGCGACAATGCGCATCACCTGTTCATGGAACACCACCACGCCTTGGGTTTCTTCCAAGATTGGTCGCAAATCTTCATGCACGAATTTGGGTTCACTCCAGCCCTGACGAGCACGCAAGAACGGATTGATCATGTCGGACTTCACTGGGCCTGGTCGGAACAGTGAAATATCAATGATCAGATCGTTAAAGCAATCTGGACCAAATTTTCCGATGAGTTCACGTTGCCCTGGGGACTCAATTTGAAAACATCCCAACGTGCGCGTGGAAGCAATGAGCTCATAGGTTGCCGAATCATCCAGTGACACGCGTTCAAGTGCTACGACTTCACCATCAACACGAGCAACCTCAGCAACTGCATGCGCGATAGAGGACTGCATTCGCACTCCCAACACATCGAGCTTGAGTAAGCCCATATGTTCAACATCGTCTTTATCAAACTGACTCATGGGATAACCCGCGTTGCTTGGTTGCACTGGCGTGCGATCAAGTAATGACACATCAGAGAGCAAGACTCCGCATGGATGCATCGCCACATGTCGCGGTAATCCGTCGAGAGCTTCGACTCGTGCAAGGAACTCATCAAGTTTTCCGTCAGCTGCCATGACCCCAAAGCGACTGCGCTTGAGTTCAGGAAGATCTTCAAGGGCTGATCGAACATTGCGGGCACGGATATGCGGGAAGGCTTTGGCAAAGGCATCGATCTCATCAGCAGGTAAGCCAAAGGCGGCGCCGGTATCCCGAATCGCGTGGCGTACTCGATAGGTCTCCATCATTGATACGCAAGCCACGCGTTTGTCACCGAAACGTTCAAAGATCCAGTCATAGACCTCTAAGCGACGTGCGGCTTCAACATCGATATCAATATCGGGTAGCTCTTTGCGAAGAGTGGAAAGGAAACGCTCCATCAAGAGACCATGCGCCAATGGATCAACCCCGCTGATACCAAGCAGATAGTTGATCAAACTGCCAGCACCAGAACCACGGGCCGCAACGCGCACGTTCTTACTGACGACGAGATCAACCACCTCAGCAACAGTGAGGAAGAATCCAGCAAAACCCAAGGCACCGATCGTGCGTAACTCTTCTTCAAGGCGAAGGGCGGCAGCGCGCTGATCCGATGCAGATGAGTACCGCTGCGTGATCGCAGCTCGACAGCGCTGCGCAAGGAGGGCATGGGCTTGCTCAACTTCATCACTGGAATCCAAGGTGCTCGCCCCAGTGAGCACATCAAGTTCAGGAACAAAGGCTGAACCAATCCCAAGATCTGCTTGCGGATCAAGGGCGCAACTTTCAATGAGCGTCCAGGTATCGCGATGTAAGGAAGCTCGACCACAACCAGCAGCCTGAGCAATCTCTTCAACGCGTGCATCAAGATCACTGGGTGAATCCAAGGTTGCTTGGCCGTTATTGCGCAGCATCCGCGTTGAACTCATCGGTATGAGTTGACGAGCCGCATCTAAGACATCAGCAGTTGCTGCATCAGCAACTTCCAGGTATCTCGCTGCATGCGTGAACACCACCCGTGTCTGCTGCTCACGCGCCCAACGCCACATCTTCGCTGCATGACTAGTCGACCACGCAGCATTGCGAGCCCTGCGATGACTACCAATCGCCACAGCAACACTTGGGCCATAGATCGAGCGCCAATGATCAAGCACTTCGCGCGATGCGCGTAATTGACCTGCAAGTAACGCTGAACCAAGTTCAGAATCTGGACCAAGGAGCGCAACAAGACTGTGCCGATGAGCCAAGAGATCTGAAGCTTCCAATATTGGTAAGCCATAACGATCTGCATTTGCGTGCGCTGCAGAAATTAACCGCGATAGCGACGCCCACCCAGCACGACCACGCGCCAAAAACACCACACGAGCATCACCTTGCGCAACCCATGCACCACCGCGTGCAGGGGTGCGCCGAGCGCGTGTATGAATCGCGGGCGCATGCACCGGAACCACAGCAAGATCAACGCCAACAACAGGAGTAAGCCCTGCCTGCTGCGCGGCTTGCACCCACTGCACTGCGCCATAGACACCATCGCGATCGGTCAACGCAATAACACGATGCCCATCGGCTGCAGCACGTTCAATAATGCGCTGCGGTGTTGCGGTGCCGTATTGCAGCGAGTAACTCGAGGCCACCCGAAGATGTGGCCAGGACAATTCCATAAAGAACTAGTGCCCAGATGGCAATGGCTGCTGCGTAACACCCAGAGCAGTGGTGACTCGCTCCACAAACATCTCCGCATCACGCACAAGATCATCAGCCTCACGGGCACTGACACATGGCACGCCTGCCTGCGCAAGCGAGCGCTTGCGCGCACCAGCGGCAAAGAAGTCAGACCATTCAGTGAACTCTCCTGCAACTTCTGGCAGTACTTGCCACACACTGCGCACTCGACTGCGCGACTTGCGTTGCACCCGACCACGCGCTGCGAGCACCGCCGCAGCTGCACGTAACGCAGCAAGATGCGCCGCTGCATAGCGATCAGCTGCCGAACTGGCGATCACTGCTTCAGTGAGGCTGTGGCGAGCTGCCGCGATTAACTCTTGGGTTGCCGAAGGCAGGGCGTACAGCGCAGTGACAGACGTTGGGGTTGCAATCAGGGTTGACATGGGGACTCCTTGTGGGTGTGGTTCGACTGAAAACGCTCGACCCATCGACCCGGCCCCTTATCTCGCCGAGCTCGGGGTCGAATCGAGCCCGGCGAGATAAGAACGCTCCCTGAGAGCCTTGGCCGCGAATCCGAAGACCTCAGGAATTCGAACATACGTTCGAACAAGGAGCACGTTAGCCCGAGGGGCTGACAACCGTCAATCCCGTACTTCTCACCTACCTTCGCTCCCCCTCGGCTAGGGTCCGGCTACCCCACCCAAGGAGCACTCATGAGCAAGGTTTGGTTCATCACCGGCGCATCCCGCGGCTTTGGTCGCTCCTGGGCAATTGCCGCCCTTGAACGCGGCGATCGCGTTGCCGGTACCGCTCGCGATATCTCGATGCTCGCCGATTTAGTTGCTACCTACGGCGATGCTTTCTTGCCACTGCAGCTTGACGTCACTGATCGCAGTGGTGATTTCGCGGCCGTACAACAAGCACACGAATACTTCGAACAACTTGATGTGGTCGTCAATAACGCGGGTTACGGTCATTTCGGTTTTACTGAAGAACTCTCCGAAGCCGATATTCGCAACCAAATGGAAACGAACTTCTTTGGCGCTCTTTGGGTGAGCCAAGCCGCAATTCCGATCATGCGCAATCAAGGCTCTGGTCACATCATTCAGATTTCTAGTGTTGGTGGCGTGTGCGCCTTTCCAATGCTCGGCGCCTACAACGCATCAAAGTGGGCACTGGAAGCGATGAGTGAAGCACTCTCCCAAGAGGTTTCTGGATTCGGCATCAAGGTCACGATCATCGAACCTGCAGGCTTTACCACTGAATGGGGTAACACTTCATCAGTGCACTCAACTGCGCTGCCACACTATGAAGACAAGCGTGCAGCCCGTGCTGCAGCTGCCCGCCAGACTCCTCCCGCAGAGGCCACCAATGCCGCGATCTTTGCTGTGGTTGATGCAGAGCATCCACCGCTTCGCTTATTGCTCTCCAGCTTTGCCATCACCCTCGCAAACACTGCCTACGACAAGCGTCTGGCGGAGTGGGATCAATGGAGTGATGTCACTAAGGCGTGCGACAGCGTGTAGCGAGCGCCGAGCTACTCCTGTTGGGGATCCAAAGCTTCGGCATACCCCTCGCGGAATCCATTCTTTTTTTCCATAATTCGCAGTTCCAGCGCAGCCTTTTCTGCCGCGATATCAAGCGACGCACGCTTATCAGCGATGTAATCCATGACCGCAAACAGCACACCTGAAACCACAAAGGTCAGATGGATCATGATCATCCAAAAGATCTGATCCGTATCTGTCATCTCTGGCTCAAGAAACACTGCAAGCAACTGAATCACTGAAATCGCAACCAACGAACCGATGAGTTTGATCTTGAGACCAGAGAAGTCAACCTTGCCCATCCAACTTGGACGATCTTCAGTGTCTTTGGCAACCGAGATTTTCGAAACAAAGTTTTCATACCCACTGAAAATCACGATGATGATCAAGTTTGCTAACAACACGATGTCGAGTAATTCCAGCAAGCTGATCGTGGTCTCCTTCAGGCTTGCGCCGGAAGTAATGGTGAGCAAATGCCAGAATTCTTGAGCGAACTTGATAACGAGCACGAACAGGCCGAGCAGCAGACCGATATAGAACGGCATCAGCAGCCAGCGGCCGTTGAACAGCATCACTTCAACGCCATGTTCAAATGACTTGAATCTGCCAACAATCCCACCGCCGTGGGGATGCGGATTCTTGGTCATGATGCACTCCTTGGGAATCAAACTGGGCCTTAAGACTACTGACCCCGGAAGGCTGCGAATTTCCCGCTCTAGACTCACCATATGAGCGTGCGGGTCTATACGGGAGGTCATGCCGACCGCGGCAGCAACCTGCCGCCTTGGGTCCCAAAAGTGCCATGGATTCTGCTTGGCCTTGGCATCTTGGCTCAGGTCCTTTGGGTGCTCGTTGACGGCACCTTGCGACAGGCCCTCACTATCACTTCAGTGCTGGCCTTCTTCTTCGCATCAGCTATTCATGCCCGCCTGACCCGTCGCACCAAATGGACTGCGCAATATCTGGGCATCACCTTGGGCTTGAGTTTTCTCATTGAAGTCCTTGGCGTACAGACCCAATTCCCCTTCGGTGATTACGCGTACACCAATGCGCTTGGGCCACAACTCTTTGGCGTACCACTCCTGATTCCACTTGCGTGGGCATCAATGGCTTACCCCTGCTTACTTGCGACGCAACGCCTCTCCACCGATCCGCTCACCACCACACTGATTGGTGGCGTGCTGTTTGCTTCATGGGACCTGTTCCTGGATCCGCAAATGGTTGGTGAGGGGTACTGGACCTGGAGCAATGCAGGCTGGGCACTGCCTGGCATCGACGGCATTCCTTTGCAGAACTTCCTAGGTTGGCTACTCACCGCCTTCTTATTGATTGCACTTCTTGATCGCTTACCTCGCCGCGTTGCCAAAGATGGCGTTCCTGTAATCATGTTGAGTTGGGTCTATGTCTCAAATGTGATGGCAGCTCTGGTGTTCTTTGGTCGCCCCGGCGTTGCACTCTGGGGTGCAATCGTGATGGGCGCCGTGATCATTCCATGGTGGTGGCGCACCTGGAGCCGGCCCCAATGGTGACGAAACGACTCACCACTCTTGGCTCCCTTTCTGCTGTTGCGATCGCTGCACACACTGCCGTAAATCTCAATGCACTACGCAAACCCAATGTTGTTGCGCCACCACTCTTAGAAAAAGTCAGTGTGTTGATCCCGGCGCGCAATGAGGCAGACAACATTCTTCGCGCTGTTTCAAGCGTGCTTGCATCTCTTGGTGTTGCAAACCTAGAAGTGCTGGTTCTCGACGATGGCTCAACTGACACAACAGCAGCAATCGTTTCGGGAATTGATGATCCACGTGTGCGCTTGATTACTGGCACCGAAGAACCCCCAGCGGGTTGGCTAGGTAAACCTTGGGCTTGCAAGCGTCTTTCACTGGAAGCTTCCGGATCGGTGCTCGTGTTTCTTGATGCCGACGTTGAACTCTCTCCAGATGCCATCCGCGCAAGCGTTCGAGAACTTCGTGCACACAACTTTGCCATGGTCTCTCCTTATCCCCTGCAAATTGCTGAGAGTTGGCTTGAGCGACTTGTGCAACCAATCGTTACGTGGTCATGGTGCGCCTTCTTGCCCCTTCATTGGTCGCAACGCTCAACTCGACCATCCCTGTCGGCGGCTAACGGTCAGTTCTTAGTGATTGATGCTGACGCCTACCGCGCAATTGATGGTCACACCTCTGTTGCCGGCGAAGTGCTTGAAGACATTGCGCTCATGCGGGCACTGAAAAATTCTGGCGAACTTACCTGCACGATGGATGGCTCAACAATCGCAACGTGTCGAATGTATGCAACCACTGATGAAGTTGTTGATGGGTACGCCAAATCACTTTGGACAGGCTTTGGCAGTCCGGCTGGATCTATCGCGGTGAACCTCTTCTTGCTTACTGCATATGTCGTACCTCCCGTTGCTGCTCTTACTGCTCGCTCACCTCGCACCAGAACCATGGGTGCAGTTGGATACGCCGCCGGAGTTGCAAGTAGAGCAATGGTTGCTCGTCGCACAAGTACTCGCGTATGGCCTGATAGCGCTGCCCACCCAGCCTCAATCACCGCTTTTGCTGCGCTGTCGGCAATCTCCTGGTCTCGACATCTTCGTGGCTCCAATTCATGGAAGGGACGATCCCTGCCATGAGTCGCATCGTTGTGATTGGCGCGGGCGTTGGTGGACTTGCGGTTGCTGCGCGAACCGCAGTGAAAGGTCATCAGGTCACGATCGTTGAACAAAGTGCGCGCGTCGGCGGCAAGCTGCACACCTACCGTCGCGATGGCTTTGCTTTCGATACCGGGCCATCACTTTTTACGCTTCCTGCGGTCTATCGCGATCTTTTCCTCAAAACTGGAACAGCACTTGAAGAAAACGTCGATCTTCAAGCTGTGGATCCCGGGTTTGGTTATCACTGGGCTGATGGCACCGATGCCGTGTTGCCTGGAGTCGGCATTGGTCTGGCTGCGGATGCCCTTGGCGATGCCCTCGGCGGTCAAGCTTCACAGCAATGGCGAGTACTCATGTCTCGCGCAAGTGACATGTGGGCACTCACCCGCGCCCCAGTGCTGCAATCACCCCTTGAAGGAATGCGTAGTGCGGCTCGACTCACTCGAAGCCTCGGCGCTGTTCGCACGATTGCACCATTCACTTCCTTGCGTTCATTAGGCAAGAAGACGTTTACTGACCCGCGTCTTGTGACACTGCTTGATCGGTACGCCACCTACACCGGCAGCGATCCCCGCCGAGCCCCCGCGGCTCTTGCCACGGTTCCTTTCGTTGAACAGACCTTTGGCGCTTGGCATATTGGTGGCGGACTTGGCACCTTGGCACCCGTACTCGCTGATCGCGCCCGTGAGCGTGGCGTGAATATTCGACTTTCTTCATCTGCCGTTTCCATTAGCCAATGCAATGGAGCAATCAGTGGTGTTGAGCTAGATACGGGCGAATTCCTCGAAGCCGACTTGGTTATTTCTGATGCAGACGCATCGTCTTTATATGGATCGTTACTTCCACGGGATTCACGTGCATCGCAAGCAGTCCGCAACTTGCGCAAATCAACTCCTTCCCTTGCTGGTTTTGTGATGCTGCTTGCGGTTCAAGGACGCACACCGAATATTCAGCACCACAATGTGTGGTTCCCTGAGAATTACGACGCTGAATTTGATGCCATCTTTGGCAAGAATCCTCACCCAGTTGTTGAACCAACTATTTACGCCTGCGTTCCTAACGATCCGTTGATGCGCCCAGATGAAAACCATGAATCGTGGTTCATCCTGGTCAATGCGCCACGCCATAGTTCAACAGGTCTCGCTGGAACCATGGATTGGGATGCGCCAGGCATCGCTGAGCAATATGGCGCGCAAGTACTCGCAACCCTTGCCGCACGTGGAGTTGATTTGCGTTCACGAATTCTTTGGCAGGAAATATCCACTCCCGCAGATCTGGAACGCGAAACAGTAGCTCCTGGTGGATCGATCTATGGCATGGCCAGCCACGGCTCTATGTCCACCTTCAAACGCCCAACAAACCAATCCCCTATTCCTGGACTGTTTCTCGTGGGTGGTTCTGCTCATCCGGGTGGGGGTCTACCACTTGTCGGGATGGGTGCGGAACTCACCGCAGAAATTATTGGTCGCGCGAAAAAATAGCTTTGGTTTTATCAGTCATGACTCTTGACCATGAGGCCTTGTCTTTCTTGCCTTTGACTACGTCTGGCTCATGCAGCCACATCGCCAACTTGCCATCCTTGGCCACGATGCGCAACCGCTCTTCAGTTGCGTTACGCACATCACCTGGGCACACCACCAGCACTTGATCATTTGCACGCAACCGCGAGTTATCGTCGATAGACATTGGTTCTGAATCGCGAACAATGAGTGAAACAACAGCTCCCTTAGGCAGTCGTAGTTCAGTAATAAACACACCAACAAGACCTGAACTCTGCGGCACATCTAGGGCAAGCACTACCGCATTCATGGCATCAAGGGGTGCACTTTCAAGATCGAGTTCAAATGCCTCGTCAGGTAACTCAAGTCGTAACTTGCGTGCAAGTACCGGCAACAATGGCGTTTGTACAAGCAGCAACACGATTACCACGATCAACGTCGCATCGAAAACCTGTTCAGCCCCCACCACAGCAAGGCCAAGCGGAATGGCCGCAAACACGATTGGCACAGCACCGCGAAGCCCGGCAACTCCTACAAAGATGCGCTCTCGTAATCCCCATCGAAATGGCGTGAGTGAAACAAATGAAGACAATGGTCGAGCGACGAGCACCAAAGCTAACCCCGCAATAGCTGCGATACCAAATGCGGCAGGAAGCCGGTGCACATCAGCCAAAAGGCCGAGCATCACGAATAAACCGATTTCGGAAATCCATGCGAGTCCATCGGCAAACCCAATAATCGATCGACGATGCGGGAGTTTTGCGGCAGAACCAATAAATACTGCCGCCACATACACCGCCATGAACCCTGATACGTGGATGAAATCAGCAAAAGCAAATGCAGCGATCAACATCGCCATTGCTGCAATTGGATAAAGACCAACTGCAGGTAGAGCAAGTCGCGGCAGAACCCAGCGCGAGGCATAGCCCGCAGCAACCCCAATAACTACACCACCAACGAGTTCAACAATAATCATGAAAACAACGAACGACCAAGATGAATTTTCAAATGTTCCGCCAGCAACCACGCTCACCAGTACAACCACGGGAGCATCATTGAAGCCTGCTTCGCCTTCAAGCACAGTGCGCAACCTCGGTGAAAGCTTTAACTTACGCAGAACAGAGAACACGGCTGCGGCATCGGTTGCTGCTAATACAGCTGCGAGCAGCAGCGCATTCTGCGAACTCATTTCCGTCAATGCTATGAGCGGTACTGCGACTACCGCGATGCTTGCGAGCACGCCGATAGTTGCCAACGTAATTGCCGGCCACAACACCGGACGCAATTCAGAGACTCGAGTTGTGAGACCTCCCTGCGCCAAAATTAAAATCAAAGCCACATAGCCCAGAACCGCTGCGAGCTCCGCGTCATGAAAATTTAAGACATCAACAAAGGTCCCGAGAAAAAGACCAAGTCCCAGATATAGCAACAAACCGGAAACACCGAGCTTGCCGGCAAACCGGACTCCAAGAATGGAGACCAGCACGATGATTGCACCAACAAGTAACGCTGGAGCCAGGGATTCCAGCGTCATAGCTGTTACCTCGAGCCCAGACCTAGAGCTTCGTATACCTGCACCGTTGATGTTGAACGGTTAAGTGTGTAGAAGTGCAAGCCGGGTGCACCCATCGCCAATAATTCATTGGACATTTCGACGGCGATCTCAACACCAAGCTTGCGCACGGCATCATCGTCGTCTTTGACAAGTTCGAAGCGCGCTGCGAGCTCCGGTGGGAATGCGGCTCCTGAGAGGTCCGCAAACCGTGCGATTTGAGCGACGTTGGTGACCGGCATCAACCCTGGGATGATCGGCATGGTCACGCCATGAGCAGTAGCGCGCTCCAAGAGATCTGCATAATCACGTGAACGGAAGAAGAACTGAGTGACCGCGAACTGCGCACCTGCATCTTGCTTAGCGGCCAACACCCGTGCATCTGTATCAAGGTCGGGCGAAGAGGGGTGACCCTCTGGAAATGCTGCAACTCCCACAGTGAAATTGCCCAAAGCCTTAATGAGCTCGACTAATTCATCTGCGTGCTGCAGCCCATCTTCGTGCGGTGTCCACTTCGCCGTAGGCCCGCCTGGTGGATCTCCACGCAAGGCCAAGATGGTGTGAATACCCGCTGCGGCGTACTCCCCGATCACACCGCGCAACTCCTCACGGCTAGCCCCCACACAGGTGAGGTGGGCTACCGGAATCATCGAAGTCTGCTCTGCAATTTCGGCGGTAATGCGAACCGTGCGATCACGGGTTGAGCCACCAGCCCCATACGTCACCGACACAAAGGTGGGATTCAACCGCTCGAGATCGCGCACCGTTCGCCACAGCGCCTGCTCACCTTCGTCAGTTTTCGGGGGGAAAAGTTCAAAAGAAAATGAGCGCCCACCCGTGGCCAATAACTGAGCCAAATTAGCTCCGGCGGCACTTTGGGTCATTGGTCAATCCTAAGGGTGACCTAAGTTCGGGACGGTTTAGGCTCAAGGGCATGACCACTCCTGTCGTACCAACGATGGACCCCGCTGCCTTTCGCGCTGGAGTCCAGTTGGTCGTGGATCGCGTGACTACCCATGAATCTGGGAACCTAGCCACGATCAGCCCCGCCCTTTCCCCACTCATGGATTCGCTGATTGCACTCATGGGTGGCGGCAAGCGACTACGACCTGCTTTTTGTTACTGGGGTTGGCGTGCAGCGGCAAACGATGCGGATCTTTTAGCGCATCACGACGCAGCTTTGGAAGCATCAGTAGGCCTTGAGTTTCTCCAAGCCTGTGCACTCATTCATGACGATGTAATGGACGGGTCAGATACGCGACGCGGACTACCAGCAGCACATCGAGTCTTTGAAGCGATGCACGCGAAAGATCAATGGGTTGGTTCCGCACCAATGTTTGGTGTCGGTGCCGCGATCTTGCTTGGCGACCTCTGCCTTTCGTGGGCTGACCAAGTATTCCTAGCGTCACCAATGCCAAGGTCTGCACTGGAACGCGCAAAGCCGTTGTTTGACATCATGCGAACTGAACTCATGGCTGGTCAGTACCTCGATCTACTCGAACAGGCTCGTTCAAATACTTCAATTGATCGAGCGAAAACTGTGGTTCGCTATAAGTCGGCGAAGTACACCATTGAACGCCCACTCCATCTGGGTGGTGCTCTAGCAGGAGCAAGCGACGCAGTGATGCAGTCATATAGCGACTACGGCCTCGCTCTTGGGGAAGCCTTCCAACTGCGCGACGACATCTTGGGTGTGTTCGGAGATCCCAAGGAAACAGGAAAGCCAGCAGGCGACGACATTCGTGAAGGCAAGCGCACCGTGATGGTTGCCCTGGCTTTCGAATCTGCCAGCCCTGCGGAGCAAGCAACCCTCACTTCGCTACTCGGCAAACACGATCTCAATACCGACGATGTTGCAATCGCTCGCGAAATTTTCACTCACACCGGTGCGCTTGCACAAACTGAACTACTGATTGAGGCTGGCATTGCGGCTTCATATGCGGCTCTTGAAACAGCAGCAATCTCAACAGAAGGCCGTTCTGCTTTAGCGGATTTGATTGAAGCATCTACTCGACGGGCGACGTAATGAAACTCAACCCATTCACACCTATTCGGCAAGTCAATGGCCCAACAGATGAAGTGGTGATCGTCGGAGCTGGTCTTGGTGGCTTAAGTGCTGCAATGCACTTAGCTGCAGCTGGACGCAAGGTCACCGTGCTTGAACGTGAAGCTATTCCTGGTGGCCGCGCTGGTCGCATCAGCGTTCCTTCCGCTGATGGCACATACGAATTCGATACGGGCCCAACCGTTCTCACGATGCCTGATCTGATTGCAGATTGCTTCAATGCTCTCGGTGAAAACATGAACGACTGGCTCACCCTTGAACCGGTCAAGCCTCTCTATCGCTCTTTTTATCCTGATGGCTCAGTACTCGATGTTCATTCGAACACCGATCAGATGACTGAAGAAATTAACAAAGTCATCGGGCCGCAGGAAGCCGATGGCTACCGACGGTACGTTGATTTCGTCACTGAGCTCTACAAGTACGAAATGAAAGACTTCATTGATCGCAACATCGATTCCCCCCTTGATCTCCTCACGACCAACCTCGCTCGACTTGCAGCCATCGGTGGATTTCGTCGACTTGCACCAAAGGTAGAGGAATATTTGAAAGACCCACGCACGCAACGGGTCTTCTCATTCCAATCAATGTACGCAGGCCTTTCTCCATATGATGCCCTTGCTATTTACGCAGTAATTGCCTACATGGATTCTGTTGCTGGAGTATTCGCACCAAAAGGCGGCATGCATGCAGTGCCAAAAGCCATGGCTCAGGCTGCCCAAGCACATGGCGTCATCTTCCGCTACAACGTAGAAGTGACTGAAGTTGAGCGCACAGGTGATCGAGCCACAGCTGTGATTACTGCCGATGGTGAACGCATTCCCGCAGATGTAGTGGTACTCAACCCGGATGTGCCCGTTGCCTTTCGCGATCTCCTTGGCATTGAGCCTTGGTCGATCAGACGATTGAAGTACTCCCCTTCGTGTTTCCTCTTTCTTGCCGGATCCTCAGCGCATTACAACTCCATCGCGCACCACAACATTCACTTCGGAAAGAAGTGGAAGGGTGTGTTTGACGACATCATTCGCGATCGCAAATTAATGTCTGACCCAAGTTTGCTGGTTACCAACCCGACGTACTCTGATAAGTCATTGGCGCCAGTTGGCAAAGAGGTCTACTACGTCCTGTTTCCCACGCCAAACCTTGATGCTGATATTGATTGGGTGAAAGAGGGCCCTCGCTATCGCGACGAAGTGTGCCGTGTACTTGAAGAACGTGGCTACCGCGATTTCACTGCTGCAATCGAAGTAGAAAACATCACTACTCCCCTTGACTGGGAGGCACGAGGGATGGAACGTGGAGCTCCGTTTGCTTCATCACACACCTTTGGTCAAACCGGACCGTTTCGCCCGGGAAACCTCTGGGGTCAAAACGTCGTGTTCACTGGCTCTGGAACACGTCCCGGAGTTGGCGTACCGATGGTGTTGATTTCTGGCCGTCTTGCTGCAGAACGAATTACTGGACCAATGGCACGGTAATTGTTGTGACCCAAGATCCAACCACGCCTACTGCGCACTTGCTCTTGCGACATGGCTTGCCAGGTTTTATTGGCACGTCATGTATCGCCATGGGTGCACTCGGCGTTGGTTGGCTCCCTGGCACAACTGACCTGCTCACAAACCCCATCGTTGATGCCTTGCGCGGAACAACTTCGGGATCCTTGATCGCTCGCAGCTTGGTACTCATCGGGGTGGCCGTGCTGCTGCAAGCATGGCTGCTGATCGGCTCAGATCTCTATCACCGAAATGCCTGGCCTATCCGCCAACTGCAGTGGGTACTACTCATGTGGGTTGTGCCGCTCGTGATCGCTCCACCACTGTTTAGTCGAGATGTTTACTCCTATTACGCCCAAGGCCGCCTCTTTGAAACAGGAGCTGATCCCACGACTACTGGAGTAGGAAGTTTGCCTGGCTGGTTCGATATTGGCGCCGATCCAATGTGGACTGAGTCACCCACTCCATATGGCCCAAGCTTTCTCATGATCGAGCGCACAATTTCTTCAGTGGCACACCCCAATGCTTATCTAGCTGGAATCCTGTTTCGCTTGGCCTCACTTGTTGGTGTTGCCCTGATGGCTATCTACATTCCCAAGCTGGCAAAGGCCTACGGCATTGAAGGGTCAACTGCATTATGGATCGGTGTATTGAATCCACTCGTGATCATGCACTTTGTTTCAGGAGCCCACAACGATGCAATCATGGTCGGGCTCATTGTGTTGGCCTTATATCTAGGCACCTGTCAGCAATGTCTGTGGAGTGCGGCAATCGTTGGCTTCGCTGCGACAGTTAAGCCGATTGGCTTATTAGCGTTACCGTTTATCGGCTTGCAATTTGCCGGCATCGGTGCCAATTGGTGGGCGAAGATCAAAGCGTGGCTACTCACTGGGCTTGCCTCTGCCATCGCAATTATTTGCGTCTATCTCATTGTGGGTTCTGGTTATGGCGTGATTACAGCAGCCTTCGGCACACCAGGCAGTGTGCTGACTTGGCTTTCTCCCACCACAGCCCTTGGACAAATCGTCGGAGGTATCTCAACCTTCTCCGGTTTCACTGTTGATGCTTATGGCGTGATTGACATCATGCATGCGATTGGAACTCTGCTCTCTCTTGTGGTCATTATTTGGTTGATCGTTACTTCAGACCGACGAACACCACTGCGTGGCGTTGCTCTTGCCTTTGGAGTATTAGTGCTCTTAGGGCCGGTTGTTCACCCTTGGTATGTGCTGTGGGCACTGCCCTTATTCGCCGCCTCTGGGTTGAATCTTCGAGAACGAAGAATCACTGTGCTTCTCACGATTGTGCTGATCGTGCATGGCATGGTCGAAGCCAGTACCGCATCTGACAATGTGTGGGACTGGTCAGACCTCATCGCATTCATCATCGCACTTGCGGTCGTTGGCATTATTTCCTTCGCCAGCCCACGTGAACGTCAATTGATTCTTAACGCAGGTGCCCAAGAATCTGTCAACGCATGAGTATCCGCGAGCTCAACGCTGCAGGCATCACCGACCCAATGGTGCGGATGTCGTATCTGCGCTGTAAAGAACTCAATAAGCAGTACGGCAAGACGTACTACCTCGCCACCTTGTTATTACCGCCATCAAAGCGACCATTCGTGCATGCACTTTATGGACTGGCTCGATATGCAGATGAAATCGTAGACGACATGGAATCTGGGAAAACCGACGAGGAACGCGCTATCTGGCTTTCAGAGTGGTCGGCTTCATTTTTTGCTGATCTTGATCGCGGAGTGTCCGATGACCCAATCTGCCGCGCAGTTGTTGACACCGCAGTGCGGTGGGAAATTCCACGCGAGTACTTCGAGGCCTTCTTCACCTCAATGACCATGGACCTCACCGTCACCGAATATGAAACTTTTGATGATCTGTTTACCTATGTTTATGGCTCTGCCGCGGTCATTGGGCTTCAGGTAGTTCCAATTCTGGAACCTTCAGAGCAATCAGCCTTCAAATATGCTCAAGATTTAGGCATCGCATTCCAACTCGCAAACTTTATTCGCGATGTGGGCGAAGATCTTGATCGTGGTCGTGTGTACTTACCTCTTGCTGAACTTCGGCAATTTGGAGTGACTCGAGCAGATCTAGAAAAACGCATTGCTACTCCTGCTGTAAAAGAAGCCTTGAAATTTCAAATCTCCCGTGTTCGGCAGCTTGAAGAAGAATCAAAAATCGGGATTTCCATGCTGCATCCTGCAGCGCAACCGTGTATCGAAGCGGCGCGCATTTTGTATTGCGGCATTGTCGATGAGGTTGAAGGAATCGACTACGAAGTCTTTACCAAGCGGGCAACCGTGCCGATGCGCCGGCGGCTAGGTATCGCTCTTCCGGCATGGCTCAAGGCTCGAAAAGCTCGTCGAGAATTTGGGGCCGGTGCTACTTGCGCCAGCGAGGTGGTCCCGCGTTAGGCGTGCGTTGCACACCAATACGGCCTAGCCAGACCCACATCACGAGGGTAAGAAGCACTAAAGCAAAGCCAAATAACAAATCTTCAACCGGTGCGAATATCAGTCGACCATCACCAATAAATGGTGGTGGCCCGGTAACCGGAGTAGTCGATCCGATGATGGCATCACCTGAATAACGCACGATCCGAAAACCTGTGAGCACACCATTGGTGATGAGTTGAAAGACGACAATGATCGAATACGAAACCCAAAATACTTTTTTCGTTACAAGTTTGGTTCGAAAGCCAAACAGATCTATCAGTACTACTGCGAAAACCGCGAACACTCCAAGTTCGGTGTAACTCATGAGTCACTCTCGTCCCCAACGGGCCAACCACGTATTGATCGCACCGCTTCAAAAGTCAACACAGATGCCAACGGCACCACGATGAAGAACAACACTTCGTCGATAGGGACACCCGCAATGACTTCCCAGCCGAGAATGAGGTCGAGATTAAAAAACCAATGCCCCTGAGAAATTGCATAGGCATCCCAGCAAATAAACAGCACTAGGCCAGGGATGATGCAAAGGAGAAATCGCAATCCGCGTTTCAACACGCGCGTGCGTAGAAAGAATTCCAGCCACCCGCTGCCGATAAAAATGCAGACCAGAACGCCTACATAAGCCAGTTGAGACATGGCGATACTCTCGCACAGTGGGAACCCAACTTCGCATAGCCATGATTGGTGGCGAATCAACGGGCAAAACAACGCTTGCTCTCGGTCTTGCCGCCACATCACACGGTGTCGTGGTGAGCGAAGCGCTACGTGCATTCGTTGACGACCATGGCCGCACTCCCCTTCCGGAAGAGCAGCACTCAATTTTGCTGGCACAGCGAAGTCGCGAAATCGCCGCGAGCCAAGATCATCCGCACGCCACGATCGTGTGTGATCCAGCCACCACTATGACCGCGATCTATAGCGAGCTCTACTTCAACGACTCGTCCCTTCGCATGCAAGCAATGGAATATGCGGCTGACTACGACGCGATACTTTGGTGTCGCCCCGATATTCCATGGGTCGCTGAGCCTGGACAACATGATGGGCCACAATTTCGTGAGGCAGCAGATCTGCTGATTTCTCAATGGCTCGATGACCTACGAGTTGCAACTCCAGTACTAGAAATCACCGGCACCCAGGGTCGAATATTGATGGCTCGCGATTTGCTTGACGCGCAGTTCGGCAGCGTGTGGCAGCAGCCTGCGCCACGCTCGTCGACCTAGACTGGTCCAAATGGATCTGCAACCTGACGCACTCGTTGGCCAAATGGTCGATGGTCGCTATTTGGTGCAGGCAAAGTTGGCGCGCGGTGGCATGGCGACCGTTTATGAAGCCCTCGATGTACGACTAGATCGCATCGTCGCCCTCAAGGTGATGCATCGCCATTTGGCCGATGATCCCGATTTCGTGGCGCGCTTTCAGCGCGAGGCTCGCGCGGCTGCTCGCCTGGCTCATCCACACGTGGTTGGCGTCTTTGATCAAGGTTTCGCTGATGGCCTTATTTACCTGGCAATGGAGTACGTGCCTGGTCGAACCCTTCGCGACATCATGCGCGACTTTGGACCATTAACTCCCGAGCAGGCACTTGTGATGCTTGATCCAATTCTTGAAGGGCTAGCGGCAGCGCATGCTGCAGGATTCGTGCATCGAGATATCAAACCTGAAAATGTGTTGGTATCTGATGATGGTCGAGTCAAAGTTGCCGACTTTGGATTAGCCCGTGCTGTTGCGACCTCAAATACCAGTGCAACCCAAGGCGTACTCATTGGCACCGTTGCGTACCTCTCTCCGGAACAAGTAGAACGCGGTGAAGCTGATGAGCGGTCAGATGTTTATGCGTCAGGAATCTTGTTGTACGAAATGGTCACCGGTCAGGTACCTCACGCAGGCGAGAGCCCACTGTCTATTGCGTATCAACATGTCAATCAGGATGTACCTGCCCCTTCCACAGTTCATCCCGAAATTCCCGCTGATGTCGATGCGCTAGTCATCACAGCGACTCGTCGCAATGCTGGACAGCGTTACCAACACACTGCCGATTTCTTAAGTGATGTGCGGCGTGTCCGTAGTGTGTTGCCCGCCCCTCGCCCATTCACTGACACCCGCACCACCTTGGTAGTAGATGCCAGCACAAACGCTCGAATGGCCGCAGGTGGACGGCCACCTACCCCGCCCTCTTCCAATGTTGGTGGCCTCTTTAGCGACAGGCGAAAGCACACTTCACGTCGACTTGTTGCTGTTGTTGTGGCCATTGCGGCAATTATCGCGGCGATCCTTGCTGGATGGCTGGTCGCCAATGCTCTCGGCAGCAAAGTGCCAACCCCAAATGTGGTCGGACAATCTGTTGAGATTGCTCGCACCACTCTTGCTACACGTGGGTTGACTTTGGAAATCTCCACTGAGCAGTTCAGTGAAACGGTGGCTGCCAACACAGTGCTGGCAACTGACCCGGTCGCTGGTGATGGAATCAAAGAGAACAGCGCTGTAAGCGCAACGGTGTCCAAGGGGCCCGAGCGTTACACAGTTCCCGATGTACATGGAAAATCGACGGCGTCGGCAACCACCACATTGAGTGCGCTACCAATAACCGTGGGAACACAAACCCAAGTGTTCGATAACACAGCACCGCTCGGCACTGTGGCTGGAACAGATCCCCCAGCGGGATCCAGCGTTAAGCGCGACACAGTGATCAATCTTTTGATCTCCAAAGGCCCAGAACCGGTTGCGATCCCTGAAGTCGTTGGCAAGAAACTTGTCGGCGCTACTGCAGAGCTCACGGCCGTTGGATTAGAACCGACCATCACACGTGAGTATTCAGAAACTGTCGCAAAGGGACGAGTGCTGTCCGTTACTCCAACAGCAGGCACCACCGTGAACTCCGGAACAGGAGTACAACTTCTCGTGTCTGATGGACCACCACCAGTTGTAGTTCCTAAATTGATTGATATGCGCCGCAGTGACGCTGTGGCTGCCCTACGCAAGCTTGGCCTGAAGGCTAAGGTCATCGCTGGTCAGGCAACACCGCTGAACCGCGTATATTCACAAAATCCTGCTCCGGGAACAGAGATTCCTAAAGGCAGCACCGTCACGATCAGCGTGATTTAGCTTCAAACTCCAACAAGTTACTCTTCAATTCCAATCCGAATTGATAACCACCTATGCCGTTGCTCGCAACAATGCGGTGGCAGGGAACAAAAAGTGCGATCTGATTACTTCCACAAGCAGTTCCTGCTGCGCGAGCCGCACCGGGGGATCCCGCGTCCATTGCTAATTCGCCATAACTTGCCACTTCTCCTGCGGGAATTTCCCGCATGCTCTCCCAGACACGTTGCCGAAAGGGCGAGCCTGGCTGTTGCACAGCAACCGTGGTGAGCACATCAACTTCACCGGCGAGATACCGATGGATCACTGAACTGATCGCAACCGGAATTCCGTCATGGGCACCCGCAACTCGATCAAAGGTGCCCCGCACCACAACATCATCGACTACCACCACGGTGAATGGTCGATCGAAGACTTCAAAGGTTTCGATCTGCATGAACTACTTCTGCAGGAGCATGTCTGCAACAAGAAACGCTAGTTCAAGGCTTTGTTCGCGGTTCAATCGCGGATCGCAAGCCGTTTCGTAGCGCTCTCCTAGGCCCGTTTCAAGGACTCCACCGGTACCACCTACACATTCGGTGACGTCATCGCCCGTCAGTTCAATGTGCAGACCGCCTGGGTGGGAACCTATGCTGCGATGCACTTCAAAGAAGCCTTTGACTTCATCGACAATGTCGTCAAATGAGCGGGTCTTGTGTCCTGATGCTGCTTCGCGAGTATTGCCGTGCATCGGATCACATACCCACACCACTGGAACACCACTGTCTTCAACCTTTTGCACAATCGCAGGGAGCGTTCCGCGAATCTTTCCGGCGCCCATGCGAATGATGAAGGTCAAGCGGCCTGGTATGCGATCAGGGTTCAATCGGTGTGCAATCTCCAACACTTCTTCAGGAGTTGCGGTCGGTCCGACCTTAACGCCGACTGGGTTGTGAATGGTTTCGGCGAATTGCACATGGGCAGCATCGAGCTGACGGGTGCGCTCACCGATCCAAACAAAGTGACCTGAAACGTCGTACGGGTTGCCCGTGCGCGAATCAATGCGGGTCAACGCGCGTTCGTAATCAATGGATAGCGCCTCATGTGCAGCGTAGAACTCAACGCGCTGAAATTCATCAGGGTTGGCACCACATGCATTCATGAAAGCTAATGCACGATCAATATCAGCTGCCATCGCTTCGTAACGCTCCCCTGCTTGGGAATCGCGCACGAAGTCTTGATTCCAGGAATGCACCTGGCGAAGGTCTGCGTAACCGCCTTGAGTGAACGCACGCACAAGATTCAACGCGGAACTAGATGCGTTGTAGGCGCGAACAAGATTGTGCGCATCAGGGCGCCGGGCGGCTTCCTCAAACTCGATTGAGTTCACAGCATCGCCGAAGTAGGAGTACAACTCGACGCCATCGCGAGTTTCCATTGGCATACTGCGTGGCTTGAAGTACTGACCGGCCATGCGACCCATCTTGACTACTGGCATCGATGCTGCGTAAGTCAAAACAACTGACATCTGCAGCACCGTTTGCAAACGCGCACGGATGGAATTAGCGGTATTGGCTTCGAAAGTTTCAGCACAGTCACCACCCATGAGAACAAATGCGTTTCCTAAGGCCGCAGCCGACAACCGCTCACGCAAGAGGTCGCACTCACCGGCAAAGACAAGCGGCGGCAAGGCACTGAGCTCAGCAACAGCAGCTGCCAATTCAGCGGCATCAGGCCAAGGTGGCTGCTGGTACGCAGGTAAATCCGGCCATTGCAAAGCCGCAGAAACCTGTGAATTGGAAGCCATCATGGTGGTAAGGGTATTGCAGGTACGTGACCTTGAATTCCTCGGGATTACCCGAAGAACGCCGACGCTTCTACATAACGCTCAATTGGCACGGTCTTCAATACGCCTGTTGCTGCCTCAAGCGGAACGCGAACAATGTCGGTGCCCGAAAGTGCAACCATCTTGCCCCAGTCGCCATCTTTGACCGCCTCAATGGCATTGAGACCAAAGCGAGTAGCGAGAACTCGGTCAAATGGCGTTGGTGTGCCACCACGCTGGATATGGCCGAGCACCGTGGTGCGTGCTTCGTAACCGGTCCGTGCCTCGATTTCAGTGGCAAGCCATTCACCAATACCCGAAAGCTTTACATGTCCGAAAGCATCGAGGGTCTGATCCTTGGTCACCAAGTTGCCGCCAGCTGGCAGCGCACCTTCGGAAACACAAATGATTGGTGCATAGCTGGCCTTGAAGCGTGACTCGACCCAGCCCACAACCTCGTCCATGTCGAATGGAACTTCAGGAATCAAAATGCCATTGGCTCCACCAGCCATACCTGCGTGCAAAGCGATCCAACCTGCGTGACGACCCATCACTTCACAAATCAAGATGCGGTGATGTGACTCGGCAGTGGTGTGCAAACGGTCTATGGCTTCTGTTGCAATAGTGACTGCAGTGTCAAAACCAAAGGTGTAGTCCGTGGCACTGAGATCGTTGTCGATCGTCTTTGGCACACCCACAACATGGAATCCATGTTCGGTGAGCTTGGTAGCAACTCCGAGTGTGTCTTCGCCGCCGATGGCGATCAATGCGTCGATGCCAAGATCTTTCAGATTCCTTTCAATTCGCTCTATTCCACCTTCAACCTTGATGGGGTTGGTGCGCGAGGAGCCAAGGATCGTGCCGCCGCGAGGAAGAATGCCGCGCACTGCTGCGATGTCCAGCGGCATGGTGACGCCTTCAAGTGGTCCACGCCAGCCATCGCGAAAGCCCACGAATTCGTAGCCATAGTCAGAAATGCCCCGTCGTACCGATGCGCGGATCACCGCATTGAGACCTGGGCAGTCGCCGCCGCCAGTGAGCACTCCAACGCGCATGTTTCTCCCTCTGTCGATCACATGTGACCGAGCGATGTGTACGGTCCATGAGAACATGTAACCGCTGTCATGGATAACCGTACACGACCCGGTAGACCTTGCCTAGTGTTTATTCCTCGGTGCCCGCGCTGGATGCATCTGCCGGCAGGCCACGAGCGATGAGCTCTTTGGCCTTGGTGGCATAAATATCAACGTACTGCTGTCCCGAGAGGGTTTGTACCGCGTACATCACCTCGTCAGTAACGGAACGCAAAATGAAACGGTCTTCCTCTTGCCCGTAATAACGGCTGAAATCCATCGGGGTGCCGATCCGGATACCCACCCGACCCAAGCTGGGCTTTATCGCTCCTGGCGGCTGGATCTCATACGTATTAATCATCGCGACTGGCACGATGGCAACCTGCGATTCCAAGGCCATCCGAGCAACTCCCGTACGGCCGCGAAACAACGTGCCATTTGGTGAGCGAGTGCCTTCGGGATAAATACCCAAAAGTCCACCGCCCCGCAAGATGCGCTGTGCCGTGCGCAAGGCAGCTTCACTTGCCCTGCCGCCCGAGCGGTCAATGGCTACCTGCCCGACTCCCGCAAAGAAGGACTTCGTCAACCAGCCCTGAATACCCTTACCGGTGAAGTACTCGCTCTTGGCCAGAAAGGCAATATGACGAGGCACCACGAGCGGCAAAAAGAACGAATCTGAGAAGGACACATGGTTACTCACCATGATGGCTCCGCCATTCTTTGGCACGTTTTCCAAACCTTCAACCCATGGGCGAAACAGGATCCGCAACCAAGGCCCAATGACCAAGGTCTTGAAAAACCAGTACATCACTGGAATCACTCCTACCAACGCCCAAGGACCGTGCGCCCTTACAGTGGCAGACTATCGCCATGGTCGTTGTGTTCGGCAGTCATCCATGAGCACTAACCCCGGCGAGCCGGACGAAAATGCAGCCTGGGCTGCCATCGTCGCCGACCTTTCCCAAGACCCACATTTGGTGCGCCATACATTCATCACCCCGCCCACCACACCCGAGCCTGATGCTCAACGAGAAGATCCAGATGCAGATGACGTGTTCATCAATGCCTTACTTGATGAAGGTCATGAAGAGTTTGAACCACCAGATCCCGGGCCGCTGGAACTTCCCGCTCACCCGGTAGCGCGTTTTGCTTGGGCCGGGGCTCTTGGCGGGCCGGTGGTGTTGGTGCTTTCCAGCTCCTTGGGCTGGGGAAAACTCATTTCTGGTCTGGCTATTGCGGCATCCGCTCTTGGGTTTGTCACGTTAATCGCTCGTCATTCTGATGAACGCAAAGATGGCGACAATGACGGCGCCGTCGTGTGACGTTGCATGCTACTTCGGTGGATCTAGTTCAATCCAGGTAAACGAGAGGTCCTCACTTGACTGCGGTGCACTTGTTGATTGTTGAAAGAGTTGCATCGCTTTACACAGCAGACAGGTTGGATGATCCGCAGGATTCGCGTGTGCCTGATGCGTCGTGAGAAGCGAATCTCGCGCCCACTCGATGATTTGCTGTGCGCCCTGAGCCATGCCGGCGAGATCGAATGAACTACTCGAAGACTCTTCTCCAGAAAACCACCATGGCTTACTGCTACTCATGGCTGTTCCCGCCAAACCTTGGGGTCAGGAACAAACTTCAGCACCAATGAACCTGAAACCATTCCCCCACTTGTAATCAGGCATCGTTTCAACACTGCTGGAAGTTCCAATTGCCGTCGATAGCCATCGCAGATCACGAGTAGCAAATCACCACGTCGCCCTACTTGTACATCGGCACCGGCACGCAAGGTGAACGTTAAGGAGTATCCCTTTTTCGTTTCGCGTACTGACCACACATCAGCGAGAATACGATCTTCTTCGACTAGCACCTCACGTAATGGACCAAGCCACTTCATGACCTTTGCTGGCTTGGGCTCGCCCTTCGCCGCCATGGGAAGAACCACAACCGGTACACCAATTCCGTCAACGACTGCAACAGCTTTTTTTACCGAGCGACTGATGAGTTTCGTATCACTTTTATTCGCTGCCGGAACTTTGTTCAGCACAACAGCTGCCGGGTTACAGCCGTACAAGCGCATCGCTCCACTTGCTCGTATCAAAGCGTCTGCATCATTGAGTGTTCCAACAAGAACACTTTGTGCTTCATGTACGAGATCTCGAGCCGCACTCACATGCGTCACAAGTCCGTACCAGGCCGTGATCAATGCAGTGGGATCAGGCGCAGATATTTGAGCCGCTACTGGCCCCGTAAGTAGTCGATCCAGCAGCACTGGAACCGTGTCGAGCAACTGCAAAGTGCGTAGCGCTTCACGTGAGGAACCCATGTCCCACACCACAACATCAATATTTGAATTGCGGATGGCATCGGCAACCAAAACCCCAGTGATGAGCTCATTCAGCCCAACAAGCCCTTCTAATTCCTGTGCTGCAAGCGTCGATGCGCCAAGACTTTGTAACCACACACCAAAGGTGCTCACTGCGTCTGACCACACCTGAGACGTTCCCAAGGGTGCCGCAATGCTGGAATCAATTTCCGCCGTGGAATAACCTTCCTCGCGCAAACTGCGAGCTAGTCCTTGTGCAACCGTGGTGATACCAGCACCACCCGCACCACTTACAAGAAGCAGAGTCATGACTGCTCCACTCGGGCTTTTAAGCCCTTCAATGCCGTATCAATGATGGTCTTTTCAGCCATACGCTTCATCATGCCCAGCATTGGTATTTTGATGTCAACGGTCAGTGCGTATGCCACTTCCGTGCCGCCGTCACCCAAATCGCGCAAAGAGTAAGAGCCGTCCATCAGTGACAACACCGTCGCGTCAACAAGGTGCCACTCAACGAAATCTGATTTCCATGAATAAGAAAGCTCATAGGTGTCTTTGATCATGCCTGCATCGAGAACAAAACGCGCCAATGTCGGGCGATTCTTATCTGTCTCGAGCACGTCCACCGATGCGATGCCCTCACTCCACTGCGGATAGGAATTTAGGTCTGCAATAACGTCCAAGATCGCACTTGACGTTGCTTCAATGACAATCGTTGATTCAGTGCGATCAGCCATGTTGCACATCCAGATTAAGCACGTATGGAACTTTCTGTGCATTGAAATGCCCCACATTGATGCATTCAGTACGTCCGATTCGAGCCCGGCGATGGAGCGGTTGATGCACATGGCCGAATAAATGGAATCGCGGCTGGGTTCTTTCAATGTAGGAGTTAATCGCACTGCATCCAAATTCAAAGCGCCGCGCGACCACATCGTAAGTCAATTCTGGAATCTGCGGTGGGATATGGGTGAAAAGAACATCAACTGGTCCAAGTTGTTCGAGTTTGGCCGCGTACACATCAGGCTCAATTTCATACGGCGTGCGCATTGGACTGACGAGCCCTCCACCGACAAATCCCATCCGCAACCCGTCAATTTCAACAACCTCACCGTCGATGAGCCGATGGCCCGGCTGGCGATATTCATCCCACAATGCCGGCAGGTCGACATTGCCATACGTCATCAATGCAGGTTGCGGCATGGCGGAAAACATCGCGTCGTACTGCTTGCGAATAAGCCCCTCCATCGCGGAGCGACGATCGTGCGGAGCAATGATTCCAAGGCGTGCCCACGCTGCGGCGCTCAGTTCACGTGCATCTTCAAATCGGCCGTCGGTACGCGCAGTGATGTAAGCCCGGGCATGCTCCTCGCCAAAGAGATCAGCGTAAATTCCATGCGAAGGATCTTCGTAGTCCAGGTACAAAATGAGATCGCCGAGGCACACGAAAAGATCACTTCCCACGGCTGCTCCCTCAAGGGCCGCCGCTTCACCGTGTACGTCAGAAACGACGTGGATGGAAACCACGAGGTCACAATGCCACGTGATCACCTTCACGTGGGTCATCGGATCGCGTACGGTGATTACTAACAATTGAAATGTAACGACCCAGTCACGGAGTTGAGGAGCCAAGCATGCTGCAGGAGTATTCCTCGTTAGGGCCGGCGAACTCCCCTAGCGCACCCAACTTGGCTAGCCACATCATCGCCAATGCCAATTCGCACCCTGATCGAGTCGCCTTTCGCGTTCGCGACGGCTTCCTTCTCAAAGACGTCACCTGCAGCGAATTCCATCAACAGGTTCGTGCTATCGCCAAAGGCCTCATGTGCCTTGGTGTGGGATTCGGTGACCGAGTAGCCCTGATGTCTCGTACCCGCTACGAGTGGACCCTCTTTGATTACGCAATTGGCTATGCAGGTGCCGTCAGCGTACCTATTTATGAAACGTCTTCATCTGACCAAGTGCAATGGATCCTGGAAGACTCGGGTGCCGTAGCCATCATTTTGGAAAGCGAAAAACTTAAGCACCTATACGAGTCGATCTCGGCATCGCTACCGCAGGTTGCACACGCTCTCGTGATCGACGATGGATGCGTTGAATTTCTCAAGCAGGTTGGCGCCAGTATCTCAGATCAGCAACTTGATGAGCGCCAACAACGAGTAACTCTCACCGATACCGCAACCATCATCTACACATCTGGCACTACTGGGCGACCAAAGGGATGTGTGCTCACTCAGGGCAATTGGGTCTTTGAGGTGGATGGTGCTATCGAAGCCTTCGGCCACATCTTGCTTGACGAACGCTCTTCTACCTTGTTGTTCTTGCCTTTCGCCCATGTATTTGGTCGCATTATTGAACTCGCCGCAGTGAAATGTCGAACAGTCATGGGCTTTTGTTCAGATACATCAACCTTGGTTCCCGAACTTCAAGAGTTCAAACCTTCATTCATATTGGCGGTGCCTCGAGTATTTGAAAAGGTCTACAACACTGCTGCGCAAAAGGCTCAGAACGATGGCAAAGCCAAGATCTTTGATACTGCTGTTTCTGTGGCGATTCGCTACAGCGAAGCAATCGAAACCGGTTCACATTCGCTAGCACTATCCATCAAACACAAGCTGTTTGACGTGTTGGTCTATAAGAAATTGCGTGCCGCAATGGGTGGCGAAGTCAAGTACGCAATCTCAGGTGGGGCACCTTTAGGCACGCGGCTTGGTCACTTTTATCGGGGTATTGGGCTTGAGGTCTTCGAGGGATACGGCCTTACGGAAACCACTTCAGCGATCACCGCTAATCATCCAAACTCAGTGAAGATCGGCTCTGTTGGTCGACCAATGCCTGGCACCACCATTCGTATCGCAGAAGACGGTGAAGTCATGGCGTTCGGCGGCCAAATCTTCAGCAGCTATCTGCACAATGAGCGCGCAACGGCTGATGCCTTTACTGCTGATGGCTGGTTCCACACCGGTGATATCGGCAACATTGACGACGAAGGCTTCCTATCGATTACTGGCCGAAAGAAAGAAATCATCGTGACTGCAGGTGGCAAGAATGTCGCCCCAGCAGTGCTTGAAGATCGCATCCGCGCCCATTGGTTAGTTTCGAATTGCCTTGTCGTTGGCGACGCCAAGCCTTACATCGCAGCCATCATCACGATTGACGATGAAGCATTCCCCGCTTGGCTTGCTGCAAACGCAAAGCCGGCCGGGGGAACCGTTGCTGAGTACATCAACGATCCAGCCCTTCTCCTGGAAATTCAGCACGCTGTTGATGAAGCCAACTCCGCGGTATCACATGCAGAAGCCATTAAGAAATTTGTGATCTTGGATCATGATTGGACAGAAGCTGACGGACACATCACGCCATCATTGAAATTGAAACGAACGGTGGTCATGCGTAATTACCAGGACTGGATCGACCAGCTCTACTCAAGCTGAAACTTCGAACCTAAAGAAGGCGTCCTACACCGGTGAAATACTTGCGATACCAAGGCCCGAGCACCGCAGTAACTTCAACGCCGTCACGTGGGTTTGCTGCATGCACCATCTTTCCACCGCCGATATACATACCGACGTGGTGAACACTTCCACCAAAGAAGAACACAAGATCGCCAGGCTTAGCTTGACTCAACGAAATTTTGCGGACCTTGCTGTATTGGGAATAGCTGTAATGCGGCAACGAGATACCCGCTTGTCTCCAAGCAGCCATTGTCAAACCTGAACAGTCAAAGGTTGTTGGTCCAGATCGCGCGGCAACATAACGATTGCCGACCTTGGACAACGCATAACGAACCGCCTTAGTGGCACGTGGACTCACACCAGGAATTGGTCGAGTAGAGATCTGCCGCTTTGCTTTTTTCGCTGCTGCCGCTGACGCCTTTTTTGCTTTCGCCGCGATGGCAGCTAGGCGTCGGCGTTCCTCAGCCTGAAGCCCTGCAAGGACTGCACTGGCTGCGGCAAGTTGGGAAACAGCTTCACGCTTAGCCCCAGCCATGTCATTGCGAACCCCTTGTGCAATCTTTTCTTTTGCCGCCATCTCAGCCAATGTTTGCGCGAGTCGAAGCCGTGCAGTTTGGGTGCGACGGATGGAGGCTGTTTGAGATTTGGCGACTTGATCCACTGCGGCAGCCTGCGACAGGAACTGACTTGGATCATCGGCCAGAAGAATTTCCAATGAACTATCCAGCCCACCGCCGATATACGTTGCGCGAGCCAAACTATCGACGGTGCCACGGATTGCATTGAGTTCAGTTTGCTGCCGTTTGGCTTTAGTACGCAAGACCGACAAGGTGGCATTGACATCATTCAGGCGCCCTTGAGACTGATTAAAGCGCTCAGTAGCTGCCTCTGCTTTGGCCTGAAGGTCCATCACTCGTTCACGGACGGCAGCAAGATTGCTCGGTTCTGCGCTGGCCGGGCCGGCTGAAATCGAGACCAGACTGCTCAAGGCAATCACGGCGCCAAGAACCGCGGTTACACCACGGTGTCGTCGCTGTGCCAAGACAAGTCCTTTCTCGCATGCGCTGATCGTGGACATCTTGGATAAGACGCCGGTGATCTACAGGCAGTTCCTGCCTGCGCTGATCAAGATTTCCCCTGATCAGAGCCCTATGACGGTAACACGAGGGGCTATCCGGCCCGCCGTTTCGCTCCGGTATTTGGAGTATTTCCCGCTCCCACCACGAGTCGAAGTGGTGGAATCAGACCCCCTTGAGCCAGCGCGTCGATAGCAGCCACATGTTCGTCAGCGATGGCTGGCTGTTCAGGAACTGCAAATTCCGGCATTCCTAACAATACGGATACAACGCAATCCCCACATGCGAGCGGGGCTGCCGTGCATAGGTCACAGTCAATGTTCATACCCCAAAACTTAGAAAGGGGGTCTGACACTCACTCGTGATCAGACGCCACCATCTCCTGGGCCTTCGCTGGCTGGACCACCAAATTCTGGGCGTGCCACGAGCTCAACGGCATCACTGGCGTTACACCAACGACACTGAATCTTTTCAACCTCTTCACTGAGCACTTCACGCTCTTCAATGACTGGCACACCAGCCATATCCAAGTGCCAAAACTCCTGCACTCGTGAGGAGCGCACCACGGTGAACCGGGTCAAGTTGCCGCAATGGGCACAACGGAATCGGGACTTGTCATCTGCAAGAGTGTTAGCCACCCTCAAATCCTAACGGCCGACATACGCGCCTTGCTCGGCACTGTCTGAGGTCAGACATACGCTGAAACTTATGTATGAGCAGTTAGCCACCGAGGAACTTGGTCTGACCCTGCTCGAAACAACCTTCGTCATCGTCGACTTAGAAACCACCGGCGGGAGCCCAAAGCAAGCAGCCATCACCGAAATTGGGGCAGTGAAAGTCCGCGGTGGGGAAATTGTGGGCGAATTTGCCACGCTGGTGAATCCTCAGGTTGCGATCCCGCCATTCATTGCCGCACTCACCGGTATCACCGACACACTCGTTGCGAGTGCACCAACGATTCGAGTGGTATTGCCCTCACTTCTTGAGTTCATCGGCGATGCTGTGGTCGTTGCACATAACGCGCCCTTTGATGTTGGCTTCTTAACTGCCGCATGCGTGCAACAGGATTTGCAGTGGCCAAAGCCGCAAGTGGTGGATACAGCACGCTTAGCTCGCGTCGCATTGCATCGTGACGAAGTACCTAACTGCAAGCTCGGAACTTTAGCCGCACACTTCCACTCACCCACTACGCCAACACATCGCGCTCTTGACGATGCACGAGCAACAGTTGATGTACTCCACGGCCTCTTTGAACGTGTTGCAAATCATGGTGTCACCACATTGGAAGATCTCAAAGCATTCACATCACGCGTCACTGTAAAGCAACGCGAAAAGCATCACCTAGCAAAGGGTTTGCCGGCAAAGCCTGGCGTCTATTTATTTAAAGATGCTCAAGGATCAACCTTGTATGTCGGCACATCCAAGAACATTGCATTGCGAGTACGAAATTACTTCACAGCCAGCGAAACTCGACGACGCATCAAGGACATGGTTGGCATTGCAACACAGGTCCAACCGATTGTGTGTGCAAGCGCACTAGAAGCACGCGTACGAGAACTCCGTTTTATTTCAAGTGAGCAACCGCGCTACAACGTGCGATCAAAAAAACCTGCATCACAAGCCTGGATCACACTGACAAACGAAGCTGTGCCTCGCTTAAGTATCGTGCGCACACCCAAGGATGAAGATGCGCCAGCCTTTGGCCCATTCAACGGCAGACATGCAGCACAAGAGGCACTGGAAACTCTGAGTTGGGTGTTTAACATTCGTACTTGCACCACGAAGTTTCGCAAACTTCCAGTGGTGAACGAATCTGCAGCGCACGGTTGCTCCCGCTTTGATCTTGGCCGCTGCGTTGCGCCCTGTAAAGGCGATTACGAACCCCATCACCAGGTCGTGCATCGCGCATTTACGGCCATGCAAGGAGACCTCCGCTCCATCACTCACGCAATTACTGAACACCTGAGGTACTTGAGCAATCAAGAACGCTTTGAAGACGCAGGCCTTTGGCGCGATCGCTTGACGATGCTGGCGCAATCAAGTGTGCGTTCACATCGACTTGGTCAGTTATGCGTCACGCAAGAGATCGTTGCTGCTTGCCCTACGCCAGACGGAGGTTGGGAAATCCACATCATCCGGCACGGCCGCCTAGCAGGCGCAGGAATCGCCGATCCAGGTGTTGATCCCCTACCGATCGTGGAAACCCTCATTGCTACCGCTGACTTAGGAGTGCATGAGGTGTTGACCGAAGAAACCGCTGCTATTGCAGACTGGCTCGATCAACCTGGTGTGCGCTTAGTCCACACCAGCTCATCACTATCGATGCCTGTGCATTGTGGCGGCAACTTAGTTAAGCAACTTATTTCTGCAAGGAAAGCAGCGAATACAGCGGTACTTCACGTTGATGCAGGCCTGCCTTCAATGCGACCGATCGGTCCACGCAAAGGCGCAGTGACGCGAATACGAACTACTGCCTGAGCATGAGTTCTTGACTCAGCACGATCCATCTCTTCAACACTTCAGCGACAGCTCCGCTGGCAAGGACCTCACGCACCTGCGGAAGTTTCGCTGCAACCCGATCGTGAAGAGTTCCATCAATTCCTTGACCACTGAGTGCGTCATAGGCAACAAGCGCTGCAGCCGCATTGAGTGCTACCACTTCTTGAATCGCGACGATGCGCGCTGAATCTCCGGCAGCTCTGTCATCCATGCCAATGGCCTGTCGCAATAACTGAGCATTACGAACACGATCGCCACCAACAAGTTGCCCTGCATCAACCGCCGTCAACCCCAGTGCCGTTGGATCCAAGGTTGATTTCACAACAGAACCATTGGTGATATCCCATACGGTTGAAGTTGTAGTAGTCGAAAGTTCATCGAGACCATCATCGCCGCGCACCACAAGTGCGCTAACCCCACGAGCTGCAAGCACCTCGGCAATCACTGGTGCGCGTTGAACATCTGCAACTCCCAGCAACATTGCTTTTGCGTCTGCAGGGTTACAAAGTGGTCCGAGCAAGTTGAAAACCGTGGGAATACCGAGTTCTTTTCGCACTAGACCTACATGACGCATTGCTGGATGGTGGCGCGGAGCAAATGCAAACCCAATGCCAACCTCTTCAACGCATTGCTTCACGTGTTCTGGTGTGAGCTCAATGGCAACACCAAGTTCTTCAAGTACATCCGCGGTTCCCGTTTGCGATGACGCCGCACGATTGCCGTGTTTTGCAACTGGCACTCCACAGGCGGCAACAACAAGCGCCGTCATTGTTGAGATGTTTACGGTGTTCGCCTGATCGCCTCCAGTGCCAACGATGTCCATGGCTGGTGTCGAAGTCGTGAAGGTATTCGCATGCTGAGTCATTTCGGCAACAAGCGCTGCTACCTCGCCTGGAGTTTCACCTTTGGTTCGTAACCCAATAACAAATCCTGCAATCTGCGCATCGGTTGCATCGCCAACCAGCATGTGTTGCATGGCCCACGAACACTGCTCAGGAGACAGTTCGTTCTTTGATGCCAAGGTCCCGAGCAAAGTCGACCAGGTGAAATCGGTGCCCACGGGAAATTAACTGGCGCGAGCGACCCGGCGCTGCAATTGCTCGCCCACGCGCATCGCTAGGTCAATGGCATTGATGGGGTGAGCTGCAACGGCATCGGCGCGTGACCATGTTGCTAACCAGGCATCTTGTTGACGTGCGATGAGCACCAAAATCGGTGGGCATTCATAGATTTCATCTTTCAATTGACGAGAGATGCCCATTCCTCCTGCTGGAGTAGCTTCCCCATCAAGGATGAACAGATCAATGCCACCTGCATCGGCGGCAGCGATCAATGCCGGCTCTGTGGCCACTTCCAAGTACGTCACCTCGGGCAGACCCGGCACCGGACGTTTACCAAGTGCCAGCAGTACGTCACGGCGAACCGCATGATCGTCGCTGTACACCAGAACGCGAAGTGGGCCAGGCGTAGGAACTGAAGTCACCTCTCAACTGTACTGGTTTGGACCCAACACAACCCTGCGGGCTCCCCTCATAAAAATGTGACCAATCCCCTAACCAAATAGACCGGGGTCAGGGAGCAATCCGGACAATAATCTGACACACTCGTTTCGTGGCAACCGCAACCGCTCCTTCGGCTTATTCACACGCCCCGGCGAATCGTCCCAACATGGTGTCGATTGGCACCATCGTGTGGCTGTCCAGCGAACTTATGTTCTTCGCTGCGCTCTTCGCTATGTACTTCACCCTTCGGGCAGTGAATCCTGAACTTTGGGCCAATGAGACCGAACTGCTGAACATCCCGTTTGCCAGCATCAACACCACTGTGTTGGTCCTGTCATCGGTGACCTGCCAGCTCGGGGTGTTTGCCGCTGAACGTGGAGATGTCAAAAGCCTGCGACGTTGGTTCGTGATCACTTTCTTGATGGGCACGTTCTTCGTGGCCGGACAGATCACTGAATACACCGTGTTGGTCCGCGAGGGCCTAACCCTTTCGTCAAGCGCTTATGGCAGCGCCTTTTACCTCACCACGGGCTTCCATGGTCTCCATGTCACGGGTGGCTTGGTGGCCTTCCTCTTCGTCCTTGCTACGACATATGTCGCCAAGCGCTTCACGCACGATCAAGCCACTCGCGCCATCGTTGCCTCGTATTACTGGCACTTTGTTGACGTAGTCTGGATCGCGCTGTTCTTCATGATCTACATCCTGAAGTAAACCCCTCTTCTTATTCTCCTGCACTATTCGAACAAGGAAAGGTCTGAACGAGTGAAGTTCCTGGCCGCACGTCGACGCAATCCCCTGGTTGCTCTTGGCTTGTTATTCGCCGCGCTCGTGGCGGTTGGTGGCGGTTACGCCGTTATTGCGAATGTGCAACCGGCACAGGCATCGTTAGTTTCCCAGACTCAGGTTGAAGAAGGTAAGAAGCTCTACCTTGCTGGCTGTTCTTCGTGCCATGGCATGGATGCTCAAGGTTCAGCGAACGGGCCAACGCTGCTTGGCGTGGGTGCAGCTGCGGTTGACTTCCAAGTCTCAACTGGCCGCATGCCAATGGCTGCTCCAGGTGCACAGGCTGTTGCTAAGGCCAGTGTTTATAACGAAGAGCAGGTTGCTGCGCTGGCTGCTTACGTCGCATCCCTTGCACCCGGCCCAGCAATTCCTACTGCTGAAGATGTGAGTTTTGAAGGAGCAAATGTCGCTGAAGGCGGTGTGCTCTTTCGCACGAACTGTGCTCAGTGCCACCAGGCTGCTGGCCAAGGCGGTGCCTTGACCCAAGGTAAGTGGGCACCAAATCTCATGAAGGCCACCCCGACTGAGATTTATGAAGCCATGATCACAGGGCCTCAGAGCATGCCTATTTTCAGCGATGGCACCCTGCCAAAGGAAAACAAGCAACAAATCATCGCTTACATCAATAACCTCCAGAACGCTTCAAGCCCAGGTGGACTCGACCTTGGTCGTCTCGGCCCGGTCACTGAAGGTTTGTTCTTGTGGACCGCTGTTTTCGCTGCTCTTATCGGAGCTGCCATCTGGATCGGAATTAAAGCGCGATGACCGATATCACTCCGCACGGCTCGCAGCCGGCAAAATTAGGCCACTCCCCGGTAGCCGACGTTCCACACGCACTTCGCGTCGCTGACACAGACCCAAGGGCCGCTAAGCGTGCAGAGCGCCAAGTTGCCAGCATGTTCTTGCTCTCGATGATCCTGGTGGTCGCATTCATCGTCAGTTTCATCATGATCGATAAAGACACCGTGGTGTACATCCCGGTCTTTGGTGTTGTGGGCCTGATGACCATCATGTTGGGCCTTACCAGTGGTTTATCAATTTTCCTCATCGGTGCTGGTGCAATCCAATGGGCTAAGAAGCTCATGCCGGACGTTGAAGTCGTGCAGATGCGCCATGAAATGACCTCCCCGGCCGATGCAACTGCAGAGGCGGCTGCCAACTACGAACGTGGCAAGGACGAGTCGGGCTTTGCTCGCTACCCCATCATTCGCCGTACGTTGATCGGCGCTATGGCACTGTTCCCAATTCCTGCTGTGTTCCTGCTTCGTGATCTTTGGAGCGGCGGCGAAAGCGGTATTGAGAGCCCGGACGAGATCCTTTCGCACACCTTGTGGCGCGAGAACATGCACATTTTGGTCGCTGAAACTGGCCAAAAGATCCGCCCAGAAGACTTACCTGTCGGTGGCTTGGTTTCCGCAGTTCCTGCCAATCTGGCTGAAGAACAAGAACGAGCAGGCAACCAAGATGCACTTGGCAAAGCGGCCATCATCTTGGTGCGAATGGAGCCGTCTGAAATTGTTGCCCAACAAGGTGACGGCTGGGACTACCAAGGCATCGTGGCCTACTCAAAGATCTGTACCCATGTGGGTTGTCCAATCGCGTTGTACGAACAGCGCACACATCACCTGCTGTGCCCTTGCCATCAGTCAACCTTCGACTTGGCAAATGCTGGCGCAGTCGTGTTTGGACCTGCAGCACGCAACATGCCGCAATTGCCAATCACCGTAGACAACGAGGGCTACCTCGTTGCTACCGCTGACTTTGCACAGCCAGTAGGACCTAGCTTCTGGGAGCGCGGATGAGTACAAATAGTCCTGTAGAAACAGTCGGAGCAGGTGCGGCTACCTACGTTGATCAACGGTTGGGCAGTAATAAGTTCCTCGCTCGAAACCTTGGCAAGGTATTCCCTGACCACTGGTCGTTCATGCTGGGTGAAATTGCCCTGTACTCATTTATTGTTGTGCTGATCACGGGCACGTATCTCACCTTGTTCTTCAATCCATCAATGATGGAAATCCAGTACCAGGGTTCATACGTGCCTCTCAAAGGCATTGAAATGTCCCAGGCGTATGCCTCGACCTTGGATATCTCATTTGATGTGCGCGGCGGTTTGTTAATTCGCCAGATGCATCACTGGGCCGCCCTTATTTTCATTGCATCTATGTCGGTGCACATGTTCCGCGTCTTCTTCACAGGTGCTTTCCGCAAGCCCCGTGAGTTCAACTGGATCATCGGCGTTGTGCTCGTGACCTTGGGCTTGGGTGCTGGCTTCACCGGCTACTCACTTCCTGACGATCTGCTCTCAGGTACCGGACTTCAGATCGCTCGCGGCATCGTGCAGTCAATTCCTGTGGTGGGTACCTGGGGTGCGTTCTTGCTCTTTGGTGGTGAATTTCCAGGCGATGACATCATCCCTCGCTTGTACTCAATCCACATTCTGTTGATTCCTGGCTTGATTTTGGCGATGGTCACTGTGCACTTGATCATGGTGTTCACCCAAAAGCACACCCAATTCCCTGGACCTGGCCGTACCAATGAGAATGTTGTTGGTTACCCATTGATGCCGGTGTACATGGCAAAGGCTGGTGGCTTCTTCTTCATCGTCTTCGGCATCATCGCCTTGATCGGTGGTCTGGTCAGCATCAACCCAATCTGGATCTTTGGGCCGTACAACCCTGCTCAAGTCAGTGCCGCAACCCAGCCTGACTGGTACATCGGTTGGCTTGACGGTGCGTTGAGAACGATGCCAAACCTTGAAAGTCACATTGCTGGCTTCACGCTTTCATGGAACGTCCTGGTTCCAGCCGTCATCATTCCGGGCCTTATCTTCACCGCCTTGGGTGCGTACCCATTCATCGAAGCCTGGATTACTGGCGACAAGCGCGAGCATCATCTTCTCGATCGCCCACGTAACGCTCCAACTCGTACGGGTCTTGGAGTTATGGCAATCACGTTCTATCTCCTGCTGTTTATCGGTGGCGGTAACGACTTGATCGCATCAGCGTTCAACATGTCTTTCAACTCCATAATTTGGGCCTTGCGGATTTCATACTTCGTATTGCCACCATTGATGTTCGTGTTAACTCGTCGCATCTGCCTTGGCTTGCAACGTCGAGACCGCGAGAAGTTGCTGCACGGCTATGAAGCCGGGCGTATCCTGCGTTTGCCACATGGTGAATTCATCGAAGCTCATGAGCCGCTGTCAGTGAAGGAACTGGCCGTGATCACGAGCAAGACAGATATTGCTCCTCTTCCTGCTCCGCAGAAGACAGACATCGATGGCGTCAAGAACAAGAAATACGCGATCCAAAGCCGTCGCTCAAAGCTCAGCCACTTCTTCTACGGTGAAAACGTGCCGCTGCCATCAGCAGCAGAGATCGAAGCTGGCCAAGCACATGTTGCTCATGACGCAGCCATCGAAGCACCGCTCCATGCCTACGAAGATGCAGATCAAATCAGTACCTTCCACGGCGGTGTTCTCCATCATCCTGGAATGGCTGCGACTAACGCTGAACAGCAGAACGAGCATTAAACGTTCGATATCTCTCCAGCAAGAAGGCCTCCTGTGACCATGGGGGCCTTCTTCTTTTTGAGTGTGACTTCTCTTGAACTCGAGCGAG
>CAFBMO010000003.1_pt1 | contig 46035 bp, 44 predicted proteins | sample 7268821 | NCBI WGS metagenome assembly CAFBMO01 (sample SAMEA6814065, study PRJEB35770) | freshwater metagenome | biome: Freshwater; feature: Freshwater reservoir; material: water | place: Czech Republic | collected 2017-05-23 | depth 30m m
ATCAAGCGTGTGCGCGCTAAATACCGCAAATCAGGAATCACTGTTTCGACCAAGACTGACCTCTACCGCGTAGCTCGATCAGAGGGCTTAATCCCCTGATCGTTACTCGCTCACTCCCAAGCGTTCGAGTAACAAGGCACGCACCTTCGCGGCATCTGCTTGACCCTTCGTGGCCTTCATCACTGCGCCTACCACTGCTCCTGCAGCTTGAATCTTTCCGCTTTGAATCTTCTCAGCGACATCAGGTGCGGCAGCCAAGGCTTCATCAATGGCTGCTAAGAGCGCGCCATCGTCGCTCACAACTGCCAGCCCACGGGTTGCGATGATTTCTTCTACCGTGCCCTCACCAGCAAGAAGGCCTTCGAATACTTGACGAGCAAGCTTGTCATTGAGTGCACCAGAAGTGATCAGCGATTCAACTTGCTGAATGTCGTGTGGCGTCACACTCAACGCTTCAAGCTCAACACCTTGCTCATTGGCCACACGCAACAATTCACCTGTCCACCATTTACGCGCGGCAACCGAGTCAACACCAAAAGCAATGGTGGCTTCGACGAGATCAAGAGCGCCCGAGTTTGCAAGAGAAGCAAGCTCAAAGTCGTTGATGTTCCATTCTTCCTTCAGTCGCGCACGCTTGACTGATGGCATTTCTGGTAGACCTGCGCGCAGTTCTTCTACCCAATCCCGACTTGGCGCAACTGGCACTAGGTCTGGCTCAGGGAAGTATCGGTAATCCTCGGCTTTTTCCTTGGAACGACCACTGGTTGAACGGCCAGTATCTTCATGGAAATGTCGAGTTTCCTGAATAACACGCCCGCCGTTGTCGAGCACCGAAGCTTGACGCTCAATTTCACTGCGTACTGCTCGTTCAACTGAACGCAATGAATTTACGTTCTTGGTTTCACTGCGGGTGCCCCAGCCATCGCCAGGCTTGTTCAGCGAAAGGTTTACGTCGCAACGCATAGAACCCTCTTCCATGCGTACATCTGAAACGCCCAGAGCCCGCATGACATCGCGCAACTCTTTCACGTAAGCCTTAGCTACTTCTGGTGCAAGCGACCCCGTGCCAATCACTGTTTTGGTCACGATTTCGATTAAAGGAATGCCAGCACGGTTGTAATCAACGAGTGAGTACTCAGCGCCATGAATTCGGCCAGTGGCTCCACCCGTGTGAGTGAGTTTGCCGGTGTCTTCTTCCATGTGTACGCGTTCAATTTCCACACGAAACACTTGAGGCCCATCAGGAGTATCTACTGTGACATCGAGATAGCCGTCATAACACAAAGGCTCGTCGTACTGACTGATCTGGTAATCCTTGGGCATATCCGGATAGAAGTAATTCTTGCGAGCGAAGCGACACCATTCCGCGATATTGCAGTTCAGCGCTAACCCAATACGAATTGTTGACTCAACAGCAACGCGGTTCACCACAGGCATTGATCCAGGCAACCCAAGGCACACAGGGCATACCTGAGTGTTTGCATCGGAACCGAAATCAGTTGAACATCCGCACCACATTTTGGAGTTGGTGCCAAGCTCAACATGCGTTTCGATACCAATGATTGGCTCGTAACGACTCATTGCCTCGTCAAATGGGATGTACACGTCGCCATGCGAAGTAGTGGTCATAGCTCTGGAGCCTCCTCGATCAACAAATGGCCCCATCTATCAGTGAGCGCTGCTTCCAAGGCGCCGCCTGCGAGATACAAACGATCATCTGCCATGGCTGGCGCCATGATCTGGAATCCAACGGGCAAGCCATCTTCAGGAGCTAGGCCTATTGGTAAAGACATTGCGCCAATTCCGGCAAGGTTCACTGGAATGGTTGCGACGTCATTGAGATACATCGCGATTGGATCGTCGAGCTTCTCACCCAACTTAAACGCAGTTGTCGGGGCCGTCGGCGAAACCAACACGTCGACCTGTTCAAAGGCGGCATTGAAGTCACGCGTAATGAGCGTGCGCACTTTTTGTGCTTGTCCGTAGTACGCGTCGTAATAGCCGCTCGACAAGGCATACGTACCCAGCATGATGCGTCGCTTTACTTCTGGACCAAATCCAGCCTCACGCGTCATTGACATCACTTGCTCAACACCGTTATTTCCATCATCACCAACTCGCAGGCCATATCGCATGCCATCGAATCGCGCTAAGTTGCTTGATGCTTCGGAGGGAAGAATCAAGTAATACGCACCGAGGGCGTACTCGAAGCTTGGGCAGGACACTTCAATGACCTCAGCGCCTAAGCTCTGCAAAATTTCAAGTGCTTCGGCATACCGCTGTGAGACGCCGGCTTGATAGCCCTCACCACCCAGTTCTTTCACTACACCGATTTTCATCCCGCGAACATCAGCACGCTTTGCTGCTGCAACAACATCTGGGACTGGTGCATTGATCGAGGTTGAGTCCATCGGATCATGCCCGGCGATTGCGGCATGGAGTAAGGCAGTGTCCAACACCGTGCGAGCACATGGACCGGGCTGGTCAAGGGATGAAGCCAGGGCAATCTGGCCGTAACGCGAAACACCACCATAGGTCGGCTTCACTCCAACAGTGCCCGTGACGGATGCAGGCTGGCGAATTGATCCACCCGTATCTGTACCTATAGCAAGTGGTGCTTCAAACGCCGCAAGTGCTGCAGCAGAACCGCCGCCAGATCCACCCGGAATGCGGTCGAGATCCCAAGGGTTATGCGTGGCGCCGTATGCCGAATGCTCAGTTGAGGAACCCATAGCGAATTCATCCATATTTGTTTTACCAAGGATGACAATGTCTGCTGCACGCAAGCGTTGCACCACTGTGGAGTCATATGGCGGCCGCCAACCTTCAAGTATTTTCGAGCCTGCTGTAGTGGGCTCACCCTTCATCGCAAGAACATCTTTCAGACCAAGTGGCACGCCAGCAAGAGGACCGAGTGTGGTGCCTGCAGCCACCTTGGCATCCACTGCCTTGGCCTGCTCCAAGGCGGCTTGCGCATTCACATGCAAGAACGCATGAACTTTGCCATCAACAGCACTGATGCGATCCAAGTGTGCTTGCGTTACCTCGACTGCAGATACTTCCTTTGTCGCAATAGCGTTTGCCAGTACAGAGGCGTTTTGACGAAACAGGTCACCCATGACTACTCCTCATCCAAGATACGAGGAACTCGGAAGCGGTCATCTTCAGTGGCAGGGGCGGCTGCGAGAGCTTCCTGGCGAGTCAAGCTCGGCTTGACAACATCGTCGCGAAACACATTCACCATCGGTATCGGGTGTGACATAGGAGGAATGTCGTCGGCCGCGACCTCTGAAATGCGGGCAACGGACTGCAAGATCACATCAAGTTGCTCTGAGTAGTGGTCAAGCTCAGATTCGGTGAGTTCCAGCCGGGCTAACCGGCCTAAGTGAGCAACATCTGCCCTGCTGATCGAGGTCATTGCTCAATCTTATTGAGCGCAGCCTCGAACCCTTCAGTCAGCAAGACCTTAAATCCTTCGAGCCCGATCACTGGGATCCCCAAACTCTCCGCTTTTTCCAGTTTGGAGCCGGCATTGAGCCCAGCCACGAGGAGCTGCGTCTTTTTGGACACAGATCCGGTCACCTTGGCTCCCAAGGCACTGGCTGCTTCCTGCGCTCCATCTCGAGTGAAGCCGTCAAGCGAACCAGTGATCACCAAGACGAGCCCAGCCAAAGGTTGAGGCCCGACTTCGGCAACCTCATCAGCCATACGCACGCCAGCGTCGCGCCATTTGTTGATGACTTCTAGCCGCCAGTCTTCGGAGAACCATTCGGAAATCGCTTCAGCCGTGATGAGTCCAATACCCTCAACTTGCGCAAGCTCCTCAGTGGTTGCACGTTGTAGTGCTTGCATGCTCGTAAACACTTTGGTGATGGCTTGAGCTGTCGGGGGGCCAACATGGCGGATTGACAGCGCAACGAGTACACGCCAGAGAGGCTGCGATTTCGCTACTTGGAGTTGCTCAAGTATTGCCTTCGCGCTTTCATTGAGCTTGCGGTCTGCATCCTTAGTGAAGTACTCACTTGACCTGAAGTCTGCTTCGGTCAGATTGAATAAATCGCCCTCATCCTGAACGAGCCCTGATTCAAGAATCGCGATCGCAGACTTTTCACCAAGACCTTCAATATCAAGTGCCTTACGGCTTCCAATATTTGCTAGACGCTCCATTAATTGCCCAGGACAACTGCGTGCATTTGGGCAACGTAAATCCTTATCGCCCTGCGTTTCGGGTTTGAGTTCAGTTCCGCAATCTGGGCAATGCGTAGGCATGACAAAAGCGCGCTCATCACCTGTTCGCAATTCAATGACTGGCCCGAGTACCTCAGGGATTACATCTCCTGCCTTGCGCAGGAAAACCATGTCCCCGATGAGCACGCCTTTTCGCTCGACTTCAAAACCGTTATGCAAAGTGGCCATGGCTACCGTTGAACCAGCAACCTTGACCGGCTCCATCACTGCAAATGGGGTGACTCGACCGGTTCGACCCACGTTTACTTGGATGTCGAGTAACCGAGTGCGCACAACTTCTGGTGGATATTTATAGGCAATTGCCCATCGAGGTGCCCGTGAGGTCTCGCCAAGCTCAAGTTGCTTTTCAATGTCATCAACTTTGATAACAATGCCATCAATTTCATGCGCAACATCGTGACGGTGCTCGCCATAATACTCAATGAATCCGAGAGCCCCTTGAGCATCTTTATGGACTTTAAAGTGCTCACTCGTTGGAAGGCCAAGACTTTTGAGAACCTCATATGCCTGACTCTGTCGTTCAATCTCAAGACCTGACACGGCGCCAATGCCGTGAACCGTTAACTGCAATTGCTGAAGTCTGCGCACAGAGCGATCCAGATCAGCCTGCAGTTTTAAGACGCGCAATTGTTGACGATCTGAAACAGCATCTTTTTGGGCATCCGCTAGATCCTGTTCTCTTTTATCAATGCGTTGTCGCAAACTTCCCGCTGCGGCGTTGCGAGGATTGGCAAAAAGTGACAGCCCCTGTTGGCTCTGCTCGAGATTGAGTTGATCAAATGAAGCGTTTGTGAAGAAAACTTCACCACGGACCTCAATTAATTCAGGAACCTTCACACCAAGCGATGCCTGCAAGGTTTTCGGGATAGACGCGATGAAGGCTGCGTTATAAGTCACGTCTTCGCCGACTCGGCCATCACCTCTGGTAGCAACTGATTTTAGTTTTCCTTGTTCATACACTGCATCGATCGCAAGACCATCAATTTTCAGCTCACATAACAAACTTGGTACTTGACCTAATGACTTCTCTGTGCGAGCAAACCAGGCGTTAAGCTCATCATCATCAAAGACATTGTCAAGCGAATACATCCGTTGTAGGTGCTCAACGGGCGCAAACATTTCACCAACAACTCCACCGACAGCCAACGTTGGTGAATCTTGGGTTTGCAAAATTGGAAAGTCTGTTTCGAGTGCAATAAGTTCATTGAAGAGCTTGTCATATTCCAGATCGTCGATCATTGGTCGATCATCTTCGTAATACGCGCGCCTGGCTTCTTCAATTTGAGCCACAAGTGCTACCCAGCGATCCTGCGCTACTTGTGGTACCTCACTCATGTGAATCCTCGTTACGCAGCACCCGACCTGCCCGCTTAGCGGCGTCGTAAGCGGCGCGCGCTTGCACCCAGGAAGCGCCTGCGCAGCCGCATCGAGGTGTGATCACGACTGATGCCATGTGCTCAGCATCCTCTAAGCCCAGGTGATGAGCCAGATTTCGCAGCGGTGCACTTGCTCTCGTGTCGCTCATCCGGCGTTCACCAAGAAGGAAGGGATCAATGCAGCCCGCAAATAGTGCAATTCCCTGTTCCCAGGCTTCACCCATCGCATCTTCGTCAATTCGGCCCAGAGTCAAGTCAATACTGAAGAATTTTGCCCCAGAGTCGGTCATCACGCGTAGCGGTGGGTTTGCAGCGCAACAATGAACCCCACTCAGCACATTGGGAATCGCGTCAAAAATTTGGCGCAGGGCATCTTGAGCAACTGGTGGATCAACTGGATCGAAACGAGACAACCCGCTCACACTTCCTAGGGTTCCCTCAAGTACCGCAACTAATCCTGGTTCATCCACTTGCAACAGGACCGTAGCCTTAGGAAATCGACGTGCAAGATCTTCAACGTGTATTCGCGTTGCTTCTGCTAACGCCCCTGCCAGGTCTCGGCAAGCTCCACTATCGCGAAGGATGCGCTCTCCACCAGCTAACTCAACGCTTGCGGCCATCGTCCATGGGCCAACGATTTGAGTTTTGATTGGTCCGCTGTAGTCCTGCCCAAATTCTTCGATTGCGTCAAGATCTTCATCAACCCAAGAAATTGCTCGCTTCATCACCCGGCTCAAGCCATCGGTAATGCGCCAGCTATCCGCTGTTGTCTCGAGTCCGAAATCTGCTCCAACTGCATGAAGTAATCCGCCCGTGCGCCCAATCAGATCACCGCCTGGTCCACGATTGGGTAACTCCGGCACATGGAGAAATTCCGATAACTCACCCGCGATAACCCTTGCTGCATCGCGAGCGCTTTCACCAGGCAGCGATCCAACACCGGATGCTGAACCCAGCTCCCATGGAAATCTCACTAGCGAACAACTCGGCGAGTGCGTTCGACTGTTGCCGAACCAATCACACGAGTTCCGTCAAACAACACCATGCCTTGCCCTGTTGCTAGACCACGAATTGGTTCATCGAGGTCGACAACCAATTCACCATTGAGCACTCGCGCGCGTGCAGGCACAGGTGCACCATGGGCACGCACTTGTGCAAAACACGCGATGGACTCGTCACTCACTGCGACATTGGTCCAGGTTGGACGTACGCCAACGATTTGATCCACATCGAGCAGCACCGGTGGTCCGACAAAGACTTTGCGGGTCGCGATGTCCACGTCAACAACGTAACGCGGCTTACCATCAACTGCTGGCACACGGAGATCTAACCCACGTCGCTGACCAATCGTGTAACCGAAAGCGCCTTCATGCTCAGCAATGACCTGGCCGGTTTCAATATCAACAATTTCACCGGGTTGATCACCAAGCTTTGAACGCAAGAAACCTGCTGTGTCACCATCAGGAATGAAGCAGATGTCATGGCTATCTGGTTTTTTCGCGGTCAGGAGGCCGCGCTGTTCGGCTTCGATGCGCACTTCACTTTTCGTATTCCCACCAAGTGGAAAAAGCGAATGCTCTAACTGCCATTGCTCCAGCATGCCCAGCACATATGACTGATCTTTTTCTGGATCGACTGCGCGATGAAGTTCTTTGCCTAACGAACCATCAACGACTTGTGCGTAATGTCCGGTCGCGACAGCATCGAATCCTAGATCGAGTGCCCGATCGAGAAGCGCAAGAAACTTGATTTTTTCATTGCACCGTAAACATGGATTTGGTGTGTGGCCGTGGCTGTATTCCTCAAGGAAGTTATTCATCACTTCTTCGCGAAATTGCTCGGACAAATCCCATACATAAAAAGGAATATCGAGCTTGTCGGCAACTCTGCGCGCATCTCGCGCATCATCGAGTGTGCAACATCCACGAGATCCTGGAACGCTCGATGATTTGGACAACGCTAAGTGCACGCCCGTGACCTCATGCCCGGCGTCAACCATGCGAGCTGCGGTAACGGAAGAATCAACGCCACCTGACATTGCGGTGAGAACCTTCATGAGCGACTCCGAACATGGCCGGCACGACTTGCACGCTCAACAGCTGCAGGCAGCACTTCGATCAGGTGATCAATCTCTGCAGTCGTTGAGTCGGCACCAAGTGAAAATCTCAAAGATCCACGTGAAGCTTGTGGCTCTGCACCCATCGCCAACAGCACGTGACTCGGTTCTGGAATTCCTGCAGTGCACGCTGATCCAGTTGAACAGTCAATTCCCGCCGCATCCAGCAACATCAACAAGGCGTCGCCTTCGCAATCATCAAAAGTAAAATGTGCATTTGCTGGTAGACGACGGTCTGCGTCAAGGACCGGCTCACCATTGAGCTTTGCGGCAGGAACACTTGCTAAGACACGCGAAATGAGATCATTTCTTAGCGCCTTCACTCGCACCGCAAATTGCGCTTGATGTTCGACTGCGCTGCGCACAGCAACGGCAAAACTTGCAATACCGGCGGCGTCCAGGGTTCCTGAGCGAATCTCACGTTCATGCCCACCACCGTGAAGCACAGGGGTTGGCTTGATGTCTGGATCAAGAATGAGTGCACCGACACCAAAGGGGCCACCGACTTTATGCGCCGTGATCGTGACAGCTGATGCACCGAGTTCGGTGAGGTTCATCGGCAGCTGACCAAGCACCTGTACTGCGTCAGTGTGAAAAGCAACGCCATGGGCTCGACATAACGCCGCCAATTCGTACACTGGCTGGACAGTTCCAACTTCGTTGTTCGCCCACATCACTGTGACGAGCGCTACGTCTTGCAAGGCTAAAGCGGCCTCTACTTCATCAAGGTTGATCCGTCCAACTGCATCAACACCAACCCACAGCACCTTCGCGCCTTGGTGCTCACCAATCCACTTCACGGGATCAAGAACTGCGTGATGTTCAATTGACGAAGCAACGACGCCGACCTTGCCAAGCTCTTGGCCTCGCCAGAACAACCCTTTGACCGCGAGGTTGTCAGATTCGGTGCCGCCACCGGTGAAGATCACTGCGCTTGGTCGAGTCACGAGATCTTCCGCGATGCTTTCGCGTGCTTCTTCAACAATCCTGCGCGTACGCCTGCCTGAATCGTGCAGAGAGGAGGGGTTACCTACCAGGGAGCTCACCTCGAGCCAGCGGTCTTGAGCCTGCGGCAATATACGCGTTGTTGCCGCATGATCAAGGTAGGTACGGGGTTTCACAACTCCTGATGGTAGTGCTCGCCCTACCTCCCCGTGAACGTTGCTTTACCTGCGCCATTTTCCACGAAGGACTGCATTCCAATCCGGGCATCGTCGGTGGCAAATAGCCCCGCAAAAGCCTGGCGTTCAATTTCAATTCCGGTATTGAGGTCTACGTCCAAACCAAGGTCGATTGCCCGCTTTGCTGCCTGCATGGCAATACGAGGTCCCTTGGCAAGCTGACGTGCCCATTCCAGAGATCGGTCGAGTACCTGCTCATTTGGCACAACAACATCCACAAGACCGATGTTCAATGCCTCCTGGGCATCCACAAAGCGACCTGAAAAGATCAAGTCCTTGGCTTTGGCAGGACCGATAAGACGCGGCAACCGCTGGCTGCCTCCCGCACCGGGAATAAGTCCTAAAAGAATTTCGGGCTGACCAAGCTTTGCATTGTCCGCGCAGACTCGGAAATCGCAGGCAAGCGCCAATTCACAGCCGCCGCCGAGAGCAAAGCCCGTGATTGCAGCTATCGTCGGTTGCGCAATATTGGCAACCGCTGTGAAAAAGGACTCAAGAGCAATCGAAAATTGAATGGCGTCCTGATAGGTCATATCAGCCATCTCTTTTACATCTGCACCCGCAGCAAACACCCGCTCGCCACCGTAAATCACTACGGCATTGATATCTGTGCGTCCAGAAATCTCGACCGCTATTGCACCGATTTCTCGCTGCATTTGGGCATTGAGAGCATTCATCTTTGGGCGCTGCAAATGAATAATGCCAACTGAATCTCGAACTTCAAGCATGACGAACTCAGACATAACTTCTCCGTACAAACGATGGGGTCCGGGCAGCCTAGCGTCGCATTCGTCCAGGTGTGACCCTGTTAGCGTTATCAGGTGCCCCTGACTCACCCACATCGCTGGGATCCTCTGGGTGTTCGCCCCGACGGCAACGGCGGTGCCTTCGCAGCACTTTGGGCTCCAGAAGCAAGCCAAGTCTTCCTCTGTATCTTTGATGACGATGACAATGAGCATCAAGTAGCGCTGACTGAGCGAGTCTTCAATATTTTCAATGGGCATATTGCGCACATGCCAGTAGGCACTCGCTATGGATTCAGAGTGCATGGTGACTGGAATCCAGCAGTCGGCCACCGCTGGAATCCTCATAAATTGCTGATCGATCCTTACGCCAAAGCCATCGACGGCCAGCTCCTTCTCAACTCAGCAGTCAACGGCCACATGGGTAATGACGACCTCGCATTTAACGCGGAAAACTCAGCTCCATTTGTTCCAAAATCAGTGCTTGTTGACACCTCGTTCGACTGGGGCACGGACCAGGCGCCCAATACCCCGTGGAGCGATACGGTTATTTACGAGGCACACGTCAAAGGACTCACGAAGCTTCATCCGAGCGTTCCAGAACACCAACGCGGTACCTACGCTGGTGTCAGTCACCCTGCCGTGATTGAGCATCTTGTCGCGTGCGGAGTCACCGCTGTAGAACTTCTGCCAATCCACCAATTTGTCGATGAAGTCCACTTGATGGAACTTGGTCTCACGAACTACTGGGGCTACAACTCGATCGGCTTTTTTGCGCCACATGACGCTTACTCGTCATCGGGTACACGCGGCGAACAAGTCAATGAGTTCAAGAATATGGTCAAGAACCTCCACGCTGCTGGCCTTGAGGTGATTTTGGATGTGGTTTATAACCACACTGCAGAGGGCAATCAATTCGGGCCGACCTTAAGTTTCCGCGGGATCGATAATGACGACTACTACCACCTATCTCATGATGGCCGGGCATACTCGGACTACACCGGCACCGGCAACACTTTGAATCTTTCCAATCCACATGTATTACAAATGGTGATGGACTCACTGCGCTATTGGGTGACTGAAATGCATGTTGATGGTTTCCGCTTTGACCTTGCCTCAGCCTTGGCTCGATCGATGCACGATGTCGACATGTTGGGGACCTTCATGTCGACTCTTCAGCAAGATCCAGTACTTCGACGCGTCAAGCTGATTGCAGAACCTTGGGATGTGGGCCCTGGTGGCTATCAGGTAGGCGAGTTTCCACCACTGTGGACCGAGTGGAATGACAAGTACCGCGATTGCGTACGCGACTGGTGGCGCGGCGCGGCGGGTATCAGCGAAATCGGCTGGCGCTTAACGGGTTCTGCTGATCTTTATGGCGGCGAAGGTCGACGTCCGTTCGCATCTATTAACTTCATCACTGCACATGATGGTTTCACCATGAAGGATTTGGTGAGTTACGAGCACAAACACAATTTAGCAAACGGTGAAGAAAACCGGGATGGCACCAACAACAATCGTTCACGTAATTATGGCGTTGAAGGCCCAACCGATGACTTGTCAATTATTGCTGTTCGCGACAGACAGATTCGTAACATGTTTTCCACTCTTGCACTCTCAACTGGTGTACCGATGATCACCGCGGGTGATGAATTTGGGCGAAGTCAACAAGGCAATAACAACGCCTACTGTCAAGACAATACAATCTCCTGGATCAACTGGGATTTGACTCAGGCACAGTGGGATTTGTTGACCTATAACCAGCGCACCATGCAGATTCGTCACAAGTACCGCACATTTAGGCAGCGCCACCACTTTGATGGCAAGCCACTTCACGAAGGCGGGCCTAAGGATTTAGCTTGGTTCGCACCCGATGGCACCGATATTCATGAGTCTGCATGGCATGAAGGCGATCGTCGAACCCTTGGCATGTTCATTACAGGCGAACTCCCACAAAATCATGAGCATGAAACATTCACTGACGCATCATTCATGTTGTTACTTCATGCAGGTGAGCAAGAACAAGAATTCATTCTTCCAGGCGCGCCTTACGGACATACCTATGAATGTGAACTTGATAGCGCAGCAGGCATCCACCCCAACACGTACCCAGTAATGCAAGCGGGAGCCACCGTAACGATGGCTCCCCTAAGCATGCTGCTGTTTCGTATCAGCAGTTAAAGAACTACTTATCGAACTGCACCGGTTTTTCACCTGAATGCACTTCTGCCGCTACTACAGGCAGCGTCTGTAGTCCCATTTCTTGAGGTGACGCTAATCCGCGATGGTTTGGCAAGATACGAACGGTATAGCCGAACGGTCCATTCTGAGCCAAGTTCAGCTTCAGCGAATACAACCAGCGATTGCCCTCATAGCCCTCAATTGCATCCATCGCCGGTGTTCGAGCATCCACAATGACATCGAATGAGTCCACTCGCCCGTGCACGACCTGCACGATGACATCATGTGGCTTGAGATCGCCTAAAGCGACATACGCACGAATCTCAACTTCAGTACCAAGGTTGACCGTGTCACCAACACCTTGGATTTCAACGTGTTCAACACGCGCTGTACTCCAAGCGCTGCGCACTTGCGACTTCCATGCTGCTACTTCACGAGCGAGTGCAAAGTTATCTGCATTGGCAGCACGGCCTGCTTCAGCAGCTGGCAAGTACAAGGTATTGACGTAGTCGCGAACCATCCGGCTTGCCAGAACCTTGGGCCCAAGGGTGCTGAGCGTGTGGCGAACCATGCCAATCCAACGACCTGGAACGCCCTGCGCGTTGTTCTCATAGAACGTTGGAGCAACAGATTTTTCAATAAGCTCGTAAAGAGCGGCAGCTTCGAGGTCATCGCGATGATCAGCGTCTTCCACGCCATCAGCGGTCGGGATTGCCCAACCATTTTGACCATCGAACCATTCATCCCACCAACCATCGAGAATCGAGAGATTCAAGGCGCCATTAAGAGCAGCCTTCATGCCTGACGTGCCACTTGCTTCAAGTGGACGAATGGGATTGTTCAACCATACGTCGCACCCGGGGTAGAGCAAGGTCGCCATTGCCATGTCGTAGTTCGGGAGAAACACAATGCGATGTCGAACTCCTTCTTCGTCGGCAAATTGAACAAGCTCTTGAATGAGCTTCTTTCCGCCATCGTCAGCAGGATGTGACTTTCCTGCAACTACCAACTGCACTGGACGCTTCTCATCAAGCAGCAGTGCACGCAAACGATTCTTATCGCGCAACATCAATGTGAGGCGCTTATAGGATGGAACTCGGCGCGCAAAACCAATGGTGAGAATGTCAGGATGCAAAACGCCATCGATCCATGAGAGTTCAGCTTCACTTACTCCGCGCAGTAACCACGACTCACGAAGGCGCTTACGAGCATCGTGAATCAACACCTCACGCAGCTGACGCTTGACCGCCCAGATTCGCTCATCTGACGAATTCGCGATTGCTTCCCAACCTTGTGGTTCGTTCAACAAACTTGCGTTGTCCGCACTCAAAGCAAGATCGCGGATCTGTCGAGACACCCATGTTGGCGCATGCACACCATTCGTGATGGAAGTGATTGGCACGTCATCGGCATCAAATCCTGACCACAGGCCAGCAAACATTCCACGTGACACTTCACCGTGCAACAAACTCACACCATTGGCTCGACCTGCAATGCGCAAACCCATAACGGCCATATTGAAGACGCTTGGATCACCGCCTTCGTAACTCTCAGTGCCCAACGCAAGGATGCGATCAATGGGAACGCCATCGGCCGCGTTATCCCCGCCGAAAGTTTTTGCTACAAGGTCTATTGGGAAGCGGTCGATACCTGCAGGAACTGGGGTGTGCGTGGTGAACACCGTTCCAGCACGCACAGCTTCGAAGGCTTCGTCATACGAAAGCCCCTGATCCGACTGCACGAGTTCGCGAATGCGCTCAAGGCCCAGGAATCCTGCGTGACCTTCATTGGTATGGAACACTTCAGGAGCTGGAACACCAGTGATGCGGCAGTAAGCGCGAAGCGCACGAACGCCACCAATACCCAACAGCATTTCCTGATGCAGCCGATGCTCTCCGCCACCGCCATACAGGCGATCAGTGACTTCGCGTTCAGCAGGAGCATTTTCTTCAACATCTGAATCGAGCATGAGCAGCGGAACACTGCCTACTTGGGCAATCCAAATGCGCGCATGGATCACACGGCCACCATTGAGGCCAACCGCAATCTTGGCTGCACTGCCATCTGTTTCACGTAACAACGTGACTGGACTGCCATCTGGATCACACACGGGATAGCGCTCAAGTTGCCAGCCATCGCGCGACAGTGACTGGTTGAAGTACCCGGCGCGATAGAACAAACCCAAAGCGATAATTGGCACACCAAGATCACTTGCGGTTTTCAAATGGTCGCCAGCAAGAATGCCAAGACCACCGGAGTACTGAGGAAGCGCAGCAGTCACACCAAACTCAGGTGAGAAGTATGCGATCCCAGCTGCTGCATCACTACCAAGTGATTGATACCAGCGATCACTCGTGAGGTAATCACGGAGTTTGTTAACACGCTGTTCTACCCAACCGACATAGCCATCATCGGCTGCGAGCTCTGCAAGACGCTCAGCTGACACTTCACCCAATAGCCGTACGGGGTCTTCGTCCACCCGATGCCATAGGTCCCGGTCGATAGCTGCAAAGAGATCTCGGGTTTCAGGATCCCAAGACCAGTGCAGATTGAGGCTGAGTTCCTCAAGGGCTGCTAAGCGCTGCGGGAGGACTGTACGGACGGTGAATCGGCGGATAGCTCTCACGTGAAAAACCATAGTCGATATGACAACGCTTACATCACCAAGGAGGTCACAGCCATGTGAATTTCAGGAAACATTTGGGTACCTACCGGGCAGATCGGGCATGAAAGCCGCAGTGAACTGCCGGTTTTCCTCATTCGCCGGTACGGTTTCAGGCATGTCCCGATTTGGAAAACCTCGGCCAGAAGCTGACGTAAGCCTTTCCAATTCCCCGTGGCTGGCCCCCGTTACCACCGTTGCTGCCGAACTCTCGGGCCGCTTCCCCATCACTGATGTGTCACCTGTGGTGCTCGGTGGCCGCCGCCCTGCAGCAGCCGCCGTAGGCGAAGCCATCCCGGTCCAAGTCACAGCCTTTCGTGATGGGCACGACAGCCTTGGGGTGCAGGTCGTACTCCACAGCCCAACTGGCCAAGAACATTCCCGCGTGCGCATGCAGGCCAACAACGATGGCCTTGATACCTGGAGCGCACATGTGCGCCCCGATGCCATGGGCCTATGGCACTTCACCATCGAAGCCTGGGGTGACCCTTGGGACACATGGACGCATCGCGCTGAAATCAAAATTCCTGCGAATCTCGATGTCGCCCTTGAATGCGAAGAAGGCGCACGAATCCTTGAACGAGCGCTACCAACGTTTACCGGCGACGACCGCTCGCTCATCACCACAGTGATCTCTACCTTGCGCTCTGACCTGCCCGCACAGGTGAAACTTGCCGCAGCAACTGATCCGCATGTTCAGCAAGCAATGCATAACAACCCACTTCGGGACTTTGTCACCACCAGTGGCCCTTGGCCACTACAGGTGCAGCGACGCCGCGCACTCGTGGGTGCTTGGTACGAAATGTTTCCGCGCAGTGAAGGCGCGGATCTCGTCAAGAAAACCTCGGGAACTTTTCGCAGTGCACTGTCACGCCTTGAAGCAATTGCTGCCATGGGTTTTGACGTGGTCTACGTGCCACCAATTCATCCAGTCGGCGAGGTGAATCGCAAAGGCCCGAACAATACATTGACCACCAAGGCCGGCGACCCAGGTTCACCATGGGCAATCGGTTCCAAAGCGGGTGGACACGATGCCGTACACCCTGACCTTGGTTCATTAAAAGACTTCGATGCCTTCGTCAAGCGTTGCAATGAGCTTGGTATGGAAATCGCACTCGACCTTGCGCTGCAAGCGGCGCCGGATCACCCGTGGGTTGCTGCGCACCCCGAATGGTTTACCACTCGCGCCGATGGAACGATCGCTTACGCAGAGAACCCGCCAAAGAAGTATCAAGATATTTACCCGTTGAACTTCGACAATGATCCTGAAGGTTTGTATCTGGAAGTTGAGCGCATTACACGGTTCTGGGTAAATCGCGGGGTTCGAATTTTCCGTGTTGATAACCCACACACCAAGCCGGTGTGGGTCTGGGAACGCCTGATCGCCGCTATCAACGCTACCGACCCCGACGTGCTGTTCCTGGCTGAAGCGTTTACCCGACCGCCAATGATGCGCGCGCTTGCTGAAGTGGGATTTCAACAGAGCTATACCTACTTCACTTGGCGAAACGAGCGCGCTGAACTTGAGGAGTACTTCACCGAACTAGCGACAACGTCCGCTGTAGCCATGCGGCCAAATCTTTTTACTAATACTCCAGACATCCTGACCGAATATCTTCAGAACGGTGGGCCGCACGCTTTTGCCATTCGCGCAGTTCTCGCAGCAACCTTGGCGCCGACCTACGGCATCTACAGCGGCTTTGAACTCTTTGAACACGTTGCCCTCAAGTCTGGTAGCGAGGAATATCTCGACACTGAAAAATTTGAGTATCGTCCACGTGACTGGGAGCAAGCAGCCGAACTTGGCATCACGCTCGCACCGATGTTGTCCAAGCTCAACGAGATTCGTCGTGCCCATCCCGCGCTTCAAGACTTGCGTTCGTTGAAATTCCATCCAAGTGACAATCCTCATGTGATGGCTTTTTCTAAGCTCGATCAAGATGATCTGATTCTGGTCGTGGTCAATCTTGATTCCTACAACGAACAGCACAGCAATATCTCGTGGAATATGCCCGCACTGGATATGCCGTGGAATGAACGTTTCATCGCTGAAGATCTCCTCAACGACCTGTCTTGGACTTGGGAACAACACACCTATGTACGACTTGCCCCGTGGGAGCAGGTTGCGCACGTGATTCATGTACCCAGAGGTCCGCGCAATGGCAACTAAGCCCACTATGCGTGTGGCTACTTCAGATAGTGATCTTGATCGAGTTGTAGATGGTTGGCATCACGACCCGCACAGCATTCTTGGACCTCATTCTTCACACGACTCAGTCACTATTCGTGCACTTCGACCACTTGCCGATGCAGTGACACTCGTAACCCCAACGGTAAGAATTCCGATGACTCATGAACATCGCGGGATTTGGTACGCGATTGTTCCTGGCACCGAAATTCCAAGCTATGTTCTTGATGCCGCCTACGACGGAGAAGTGATTCCCGGAGATGATCCGTATCGCTTCCTTCCCACCTTGGGTGATGTTGATTTGCACCTCATCAGCGAAGGTCGACATGAAGAGTTGTGGAATGTGCTCGGCGCACATGTGCGCAGCTATGACACGTCATTTGGTTTAGTTACTGGAACTTCTTTCGCTGTGTGGGCGCCAAGCGCACAAGGCGTCCGAGTCAGCGGCGATTTCAACTTCTGGAATGGCACAGCCCACCCCATGCGTTCACTGGGCTCAACTGGCGTGTGGGAATTGTTCATCCCAAACATCGGTGACGGCGTGACCTACAAGTATCAAATTCTGGGTCACGATGGGGTTTGGCGCGATAAGGCTGATCCAATGGCACACGCCACCGAAATTCCGCCAGCAAGCGGATCGCGCGTCTTCACTTCTACGTATACGTGGAATGACAAAACATGGCTTGATCAACGTGCGGCAAGCGATCCACATCGCAATCCCATCAGCATCTACGAGGTGCACTTGGGATCATGGCGCGAGGGTTTGAGTTATTGCGAGCTGGCAACGCAACTCGTTGAATATGTGCAGCGGACTGGTTTCACCCACGTTGAATTTATGCCACTTGCCGAGCACCCATATTCACCTTCCTGGGGTTACCACGTGACCTCGTATTACGCGCCATCTTCGCGCTTTGGTTCACCTGATGATCTTCGCTACCTGATCGACGCGTTACACAACGCGGGAATTGGAGTGATCGTCGATTGGGTGCCTGCACATTTCGCAACTGACCCTTGGGCGTTGGTGAGATTTGATGGATCCGCACTCTATGAACATCCAGATCCCCGTCGCGGCGAACACCCTGACTGGGGCTCATTCATTTTCAACTACGGCCGGACTGAAGTGCGCAACTTCCTCGTTTCTAATGCCATTTATTGGCTCGAGGAATTTCACGTAGATGGTCTACGCGTTGATGGCGTTGCTTCGATGTTGTATCTGGATTACTCCCGTAAAGATGGCGAGTGGTATCCGAATCAATTTGGTGGTCGAGAAAACCTTGAAGCCGTGCAGTTCTTGCAAGAGATGAATGCAACGGTCTACAAACGTGTACCTGGCGTGATGACGATTGCAGAAGAGTCGACCGCCTGGCCTGGTGTTACCCAGCCAACCTTTAATGGCGGACTTGGTTTCGGCTTCAAATGGAATATGGGCTGGATGCACGACTCTCTCGACTACATCGAGCATGAACCTATTCATCGCCAGTATCACCACGGCGAGATGACCTTCTCGATGGTCTATGCCTATAGCGAGCGATTTATCTTGCCTATTTCCCATGATGAAGTTGTGCATGGAAAGGGCTCACTCATCGGCAAGATGCCCGGTGACCGTTGGCAACAGCTAGCGAACCTGCGCGCATACCTTGGATTCATGTGGGCACACCCAGGTAAGAAGTTGCTATTCATGGGTTCGGAATTTGCGCAATCACAAGAGTGGAACAGCGAAAAGAGCCTTGAGTGGTGGCTTCTTGAACACCCAGAGCATCAAGGCGCACTAGCCGCAGTGAGCGATCTCAATCGCGTCTATCAATCAACGCCAGCACTGTGGCAGCTTGATGATGAACCACGAGGCTTTGAATGGATCGACGCAAATGCTTCGGAAGCAAATGTATTTTCTTGGTTGCGATGGGATGAATCTGGCAGTTGTGTTGCAGTAATCGTCAATATGTCACCCGTACCGCATCAGAACTACCGAATTGCGCTGCCCTTTGTTGGCGCCTGGCAAGAACTTTTCAACTCTGATGCACTGACCTATGGCGGCTCAGGGATGGGCAATCAAGGCGAAGTAACTGCCTTGCCAATTTCGTGGAATGGGCGTCCATCATCGGCTGATGTTGTGGTGCCACCACTTGCTGCCGTGTACCTCTACTTTGGTCGGGCGCGCAGCTAAGCACTCCATCAAATTAGAAAAGAGCGCTTGCAAGTGCAGTGCGCGCAGGAATAACTGCCGGTTCATCCCCCGCGATCAAGAAGAGCTCAAGAAGTCGCGCGCGAAGACGCGCACGATCATCTCCTGCCGTAACTTTGATCGCGGCTATCAAACGATCAAAGGCTGCCCCCCAATTACCATCGAGCACATCGGCATCTGCAAGATCCATTTGTGCATCAACATCATCAACTGATGCAGAGGCGTTCAACACGGCAGTTTCAGTACGGCCATATAAACCGACCATCGCCAGGCCAGCCTGGGCATCAACATCATTGGGAGTAGCCGTCAGTACTGTTTGATACGCCGCTGCTGCTGCATCCCAGTTGCCGGCTTCAATGGCGTCATAAGCCGCCGCAAATCGCGGATCGATGGGATCTTCTTCTACTTCCTGCTCCGCAACAGGAGCACCGCCAACGGTTCCGGTGACACCTTGCTGCGCAGCAATCTTCAATACCTCAGCGATGACTGCGCGGATTTGCGCTTCAGGCTGTGCACCTTGGAACAACGCAGCAGGTTGGCCCTTGATAACAGCAAACACGGACGGCACTGATTGCACCTGGAACGCCTGAGCGAGGCGAGGCTGCGCATCTACATCAATTTTTGCCAAGATCCACGTGCCACCGGCTTCGGCAGCAAGCTTCTCCAACACTGGGGAAAGTTGCTTACACGGCCCACACCAGGTTGCCCAGAGATCCAAGATGACAGGAACTGTTTCGGATTGAGCGATCACCGCCGCCTCGAACGTGGCTTCCGTGACATCGATGACCACGCCTGCCGGCGCATTGGCCTTTGCCATGGCAGCTTGTTCTTGTTGTTGACGGGCTGCGGCTAAGGCGCCTAAATCAATGGCCCCTTGGCCGGCAAAAGGTGTACTCACGAACCCCATTCTTGCCTATGCCGTGCGGCCATTGATCAACGATGCGGATCTTTACCGCAGCAGACCACGACTCATCAGGGTGCGGCGGCGCAGAGGAGCAAAAATCAAGCGCTCGATCAGCACACCGACAAACAAAATCATGAAGATCGAGCCAAGTACCAGCGCCATATCCCCCAGGGAACGGCCGTTATCCAGCATCTGACCCAAGCCAGGTCCAAGTGCTGGGGAAACAGCGATGAGCTCTGCCGCCATTAACGACCGCCAGGAGAAGGCCCAACCCTGCTCTAAGCCGGCGAGGTAGCCCGGCCAAGCCGCGGGCAGGACGATCGCTCGTACACGAGTGAAACCTTTGGCTCCCAAAACTTGGCCTGCGCGCAAAATGATCGATGGAATCTGATCGATACCGTTCATCAAACCAATGGCGATGGATGGAACAGCACCCAAGAGCACCACGGTGTAAATCGTGGCATCGGACAGTCCAAACCAGATGATTGCTGCAGGCACCCAAGCTACTGAGGGTAACTGCTGCAGACCCGTGAGTAACGGCCCAAAGATTGAACGCAAAGTCTTGTTCAGGCCAAGTGCCACGCCAATCGGGGTAGCAATCACAAGCGCGATCAGAAAACCTTGAGCCGCGCGACGAATACTATTGAACGTTGACTGCCAAAGAATTTGATTCTCTGCTTGCTGACCAAGAGCTGCCCACACCTGCGAAGGTGACGGAATGATGTAGTCAGGTTGCCATTGCAACCAAATAATGACTTGCCAAATTGCTATGACTGCACCAATAGCGATCAGTGGAGACAGCAAAGAGAACAAATACTTCTTGACACTGAACTTGTGCTGAGTTGGAGTTTCTAAGGCATCCAAACCGGATTCAAGGCGCTTGAGGTCAAGATCATTACCGTCTGACACTCCAGGGTTAACAGTTTCAGCTGGCATGGCGAACGATCTCCTTACGCAAGTTGTCTGTGATCTCACTCGCGAGCTCAGATACATAACTCGAGTACGTAGAGTCTGTTCGCCATGGCTCATTGGAACCGATGTTCCATTCCTTGATGAACCGGCCAGGTCGCGAGGACATCAGCAATACGCGTTCACTGAGTCGAACCGCTTCACGCACATTGTGTGTGACGAAGATGATCGTGATTCCCGTTTCTTCCCAGATTCGGGTGAGTTCCTCATGCAAGAAATCTCGAGTGATTGCATCAAGGGCAGCAAATGGTTCATCCATGAGCAACACAGAACGACCTTGAGCTAGTGCGCGTGCAATTGCTACACGTTGTCGCATGCCGCCTGAAAGTTCATGTGGTCGCTGGTCATACGAGCGCTCTAAGTGCACGAGATCCAGTAACTCCTGTGCCTTGTCTTTGCGCTCCTTGCGGGGAATTCCGCGCAACTCCAATGCGAGCTCAATATTTTTGCCAGCAGTGAGCCACGGCATTAATGCTGCTTCTTGGAACATCAAGGTAGGAGGGCCGGCAAGCTCTACCGTCCCTGACGTTGCAGACTCAAGGCCAGCCAAAATGTTCAACAACGTTGACTTGCCACACCCTGATGCTCCCACCAGCGAGACGAACTCCCCTGGCGTTACTGACAAGCTCACATCGTCAAGCACGATGGGCCCATCCGCGCTGAACTGCTTCACGATGTGGTGCAGTTCTACTGCTCCACTTGCGACCGTCATCTGTACCTTTCAAGGGTCATTTCTGCGTCATTTCCAAGTAACCCGGTAGACATTACAATGTAGATAGAGAATATCCAAATTTGAATGCGGAACGCCGGTGACAGGACCCCCATCCCGTCACCGGCGTTTCGACTACTTACTCACCTACTGCTGACCAAGGCCACCGGCAGAAACCAGACGCTGCTTTGACTGCTTGAGCAGGCTATTGAGCAAGCGCAGGTCGTAGATGCCGTTCAGCGCACCTGGCTTCAAGGTGAGAAGACCCGCGTTCACCGCATCGTCTGCACTCTTCTTTAAGGTTGCTGGCAGTGCATCCCATGTGAAGCGAAGTTGACCCCAAGCTCGATTGATTACCGAATCTGGAAGTGGCTTGCCCGTCCACTTGGTGATCTGCTCTTGAACAGCATCTTTTGCGGGAAGGATGTTCTTCGCAATCCACTTAATTGAACTGTTATTCGCCTGAAGCACCGTGCGAACAGTTCCTGGGTACTGCTTCAGGAAGTTCTTGCCAGCGATGATGTTTGTCGTAACGAACTGACCGCCTGGCCAAAGATCTTTCTCATCAACGAGAACCTTGCCGCCACCTTCAAGTACCAACCGTGATGCCCAAGGCTCTGGCACCCAGGCGCCGTCAATGTCACCCTTCTTGAACAGGGTCAACGTGGTTGCGTTGTCGGTAGGAATCACCGTGACATCGCCACCGCCAGCAACGTTGGTAGCAAAGCCTTTGTCCTTGAGGAATGAGCGAAGTGCAACGTCTTGAGTTCCACCAAGCTGAGGTGTGGCAATCTTCTTGCCCTTGAGGTCAGCAACACTGGTGATGTTTGGTCTCACGATGAGCGATGCCCCACCTGAAGCAACACCTGATACAACGTTGAGTAAGTCACCATTGGTTGAGGTGTACCCAGCAACTGATGGGTTGGGTCCGATATAACCAATGTCGATCGCACCACCCTTAAGCGCTTCAATTTGCGCAGGACCAGCATTGAAGAGCACGTACTCAACGTTCGTGCCTTCCTTATTGAGGTACTGCTCGAAGAAACGCAGCTGCTGGCCAACGAGTGCTGGAGCATGCGTGACGTTGGCAAAGAAAGCAATGCGCACGGTCTTGGCAGTTGGCAACTTTGGTAATCCAGCTGATGCCGATGGAGTTGGAGTTGCTGTTGGCTTAGGCGCAGCCTGAACCGCCACTGGCAACAAGGCAACACTGGCTGCTGTTAGCGCGATGATCGCCCTTCTGGAGATCTTCTTCATCTTTCCCTTTCGTATTTCTAGGCATTTCCTAGTAAGTTGATGGGAAACATAGTTATAGTTGGCAAAGAAAGCAAATTGGACACACCGCGTGGCCAGTTTCCCCTTCCGCACTATTCCCCGCGAAAAAGAGGACAATGAAAACCGTGCATATCTCCGCCAAAGCCGATTACGGCATGCGCGCGCTTTTGGAACTCACCGCTTCATACCTCGAAAACCCCAAGAAGCTGGTCAAAGGCGACGCCATCAGTACCGCCCAAGATATTCCAGTGAAATTCCTTGAGGGAATCCTTCGTCAACTACGCCAATCGGGCATCGTGGCCAGCCAGCGAGGTGCCGAGGGTGGGTACCGCCTTGATCGCTCCCCTAGCGAGGTCACGATCGCCGATGTGGTGCGAGCTCTCGATGGCCCACTTGCGGCCGTTCGCGGCCAACGCCCAGAAGATGTTGAGTACGCGGGACCATCTGAACACCTCAAAGAGGTCTGGGTAGCGGTTCGCGCAGCGATGCGAGATGTCTTAGAGCACATCACCTTGGCCGATGTTGCCGCCAACAACTTGCCTGACCCTGTGACAAGACTCCTGGATGAGCCAGGTGCATGGCAGCGACGCAAGCCATAGGGCAAGATTCCTTCCATGGATCCCATTTTTAAGCGTGTAGACCACATCGGCATTGCCGTACCAGACCTCGACGTAGCAATGAAGTTCTACGAAGAAATGTTCGGGATGAAAGTCATTCACGAAGAAGTGAACGAAGAGCAAGGCGTTCGCGAGTGCATGGTTGCAGTTGATGGCGGCGGAGCACAGCTTCAGCTCCTTGCCCCAACAGGCCCAGAATCAACCATCGCAAAGTTCATTGATCGCAATGGTCCGGGAATTCAGCAGATGGCGTACACCGTTGACGATGTGGAAGCTGCGTCTGATGCGCTACGCGCCAAGGGCATTCGCATGTTGTACGACGCACCTCGTCGTGGTACCGGTGGTTCACGAATTAACTTCGCGCATCCAAAGGACTGCGGCGGTGTGCTCGTTGAACTGGTCGAGCCTGCCAAGAACGCTGCTCACTAACCCCAGCCATACATGCCCAACGAAATCACCACGTTCTTCCAAGAGCACCAAAGTGAAATCGTTGCTGTAGTTATCGGAATGCTCGGAGCACTTGCGCTCTTGGCACTTCTTCGCAAAGCCATCAAGCTCTTTGTAGTCCTCGCCATCGGTGCGGCACTTATTGCAGCTTGGTGGCTTTCGCGTACCAATGACGTTGCACAACAATTGCAAGATCTCTTTTCGTTCATCAATTAGACATGTCCATCTCGTACGATGAGACGTGGCCACTTCCCCGACCTCAGTTGATGTTGCGCGCTTGGGCCCGCCCACCCCTTGGCACCTTGATCGCGGTCGCGCCTCTGGCGAAATGGGCTACCTCCCAGGCTTAGACGGCATCCGAGCCATTGCAGTTCTCGGCGTCTTGCTTTACCACGCAGATCTTGGCTTCTTGCCTGGCGGATTTCTCGGCGTCGACGTCTTTTTCGTGCTCAGTGGTTTCTTGATCACCACGTTGTTACTCGAACAATTTGAGCGCACTGGTCGGATTAACTTCAAGGCTTTCTACATCGGTCGTGTACGCAGGCTCTTTCCAGCACTCATCGCGCTGCTCCTTGTTATTGCGATTGCATGCATATTTATCTATCAGGATGCGGCCCACAAAACAGCAAGCGACATCATCGCTTCTGCGTTTTATGTAAATAACTGGTGGTACATCGTCGCCGACACTTCATATTTCGATTTTCTCGCCCGTCCACCGCTGCTGAAACATTTGTGGTCTTTGGCAGTTGAGGAACAGTTCTATTTCGTATGGCCAATCGTTGCATTCACGTTGATGCGTATCTGGCGCCGTCGCGGTGTCCTAGTCGCTTCACTGATGCTCGCAACGCTTTCCACCGCATGGATGCTTTACCTTACGTTGCAACACGGCTATCCAGAACTTGCTGATCCAAGCCGCGTTTATTTTGGTACGGATTCCCACGCCATGGGCCTCCTGATGGGTGCGGCACTGGCTAGCGTGTGGCGCCCTGGAATGGCTCGCGCAGTCGTCAATCGCACGACTCGTGATGGACTCACGGCAATCGGCCTCACAACCCTTGCCTCACTCCTCGCGTTCTATTTCTACGTCGGTGAGTACACGCCTTGGCTGTATCGCGGTGGATTTCTCGTTCTCGCGATCCTTGTTGGACTTCTCATTGTGATTGCAAGTCATCCCGCAACAAATTTTGGACGCGCGCTAGGAACTCAACCCTGGCGATACATCGGTCAGCGCTCATATGGGTTGTACCTATGGCATTGGCCGATCTTCGCTGTCACCCGACCAGAGGTTGATACTTCACTCACAGGGTTTTGGCTCCTCGCACTTCGCCTCGTACTCACTTTTACTGTGGCTGAAATCAGTTATCGCTTCCTTGAAATGCCAATTCGACGTGGCGTTCTTGGAGGCGCACTCAGGAAACTCAAGAGCAAAGATGCGCACGTGCGCAAACACACAAGAATTCAGGTGATCACTTCTGTCGCTGTCACCTTGCTGCTGTTGGCAGGCTTAGGCTTCGCATTTGCCAACACGGCTATCAATACGAAGCCGGCCGCCGACGTCGTCGCTGCGATTGGCAAGGAAAAACGAGTTCGCCTCGATGGAGTCATCAATCCAACGATTACAGGTATTGGTGATTCAGTGATGCTTGGCGCTCGGCCAGTGCTTCGCAAGGAGCTCCCTGGTATTGCCATTGATGCTGCAGTCTCTCGATTCCCTGGAGGGTTCTTGGGACCCATGCGCAGATATGAAAGTAAAGGGATGCTCGCGCCCGCGGTCGTTATTCACGCGGGAACAAACGGCACACTTACTGAATCCATGACACGAACTCTTCTCAATATCGTAAAGAAACATCCACGAGTGGTGTTGATTAACGACAACGTGCCTCGCAGCTGGCGCGATTCCAATAATGACTCAATCGCGCGCGTGGCGCCTGAATTCCCCAATGTCGTGGTTGTCGACTGGCGAAAGGCATCGCTGCACCATCCGGAATATTTCGTGTCAGACCGTGTGCATCTCACTCAAAAGGGTGCCCGTGCATATGCAGCATTAATAAGGCAGGCTCTCGCGGCGCCACTTGGCACAACAAACTAAAGATCGCTCCAGCGTTCCATTGGACCATCCCATTCCAACGGTAATGGTGAAAATTCCGGAGCAACTCGCGCCACAATTTCATTGAGCACGACGCGCACTGACTTCTCACCCACCCATAAGTGCCCTGCACCTGGAACACCTACGACCTCGGCTTGCGGAATGCGCGAGAATCTGACAGTTGCTTCGGCCGGCTGCAGGTAGTCATCATTTTCAGGGACCAGCGCAGTGAGTGGTAGATCAGAACTGGCCCAACGATCAAGATCTGACATTTCAGAAAAGCGCAGCGGTGGTGAAAGCAAAATAGCGCCGCGTAACCCTTGATCGGTTTGACCATTGATGGCATGTTTCAAAATCACATCTGTACCAAATGACCACCCCAATACCCAAGGAATTGGTAGCCCTTGATCGCGTACGAACCTCAAGGCCGCCGCAAGATCCAAACCTTCAGCATTTCCTTCGTCAAAGGCGCCTTCGCTGGTGCCGCGCGGACTCGAGGTACCACGAGTGTTAAACCTCAACACCGCAATATTGGCAAGTGCGGGTAGCCGCCAAGCCATCTTGCGCAGCACGTGGCTGTCCATGAAACCGCCTGCGGTAGGCAGTGGATGGCAACACACGATTGTTGCGGTTGGTTCACTATCGATGGGAACCGCGAGCTCACCCACGAGTATTAACCCATCATTTGTGCGCAAGGTGATGGGTTCACGGCGAGCAGGCAGCACAGAATTGGCAACGATTTCCGGCATCTACTGTTCCTTAACGACGAGGTCCACGATGATGACGAGCTGCCCAACATGGCTTATGCCAATGACGTCGCGCATCAACGCCACCGAGACCTTGCGCTGGGTAGGCAACGACATGTGGAGTAGCTGGACGAATCTCATGGTCACAACCTGGGCATCGATAGGTCTTCGTCGCTGCCGAGCCAGTGACGGTTTGTACCACCCACTCTTCGCCATGAAAGTTTTCTACATCGCGGTAAGTGAAAAAGGCTGGACGATCAGCATTGCGCTCAGGTTCTCGACGATGTTTGCGGCCCATATCTAGAACAATCGCAAACTTGGATCTGCAGTTCCCTTGAGCGCTTCGTAATCAAGGACTACACAACGAATACCACGATCTTCGGCAAGGGTGCGCGCTTGTGGCTTAATCTCTTGTGCCGCAAACACTCCACTCACAGGGGCAAGCAACGGATCTCTGTTCAACAGCTCAAGATAACGGGTTAACTGCTCCACACCATCGATTTCGCCACGGCGCTTGATCTCTACGGCCACTGATCCACCATGAGCGTTCCTGCACATGAGATCTACGGGGCCAATCGCTGTAGGGAATTCACGCCGCACGAGCGTCCAATCATCGCCAAGTACGTTCACATGCGTGGCGAGCAAGGCTTGCAAGTGTGCTTCAACGCCATCTTTTTGTAGCCCTGGGTCGACCCCAAGCTCATGAGCAGAGTCATGTTGCACTTCATGAATCGTGATGCGCAGTTGTTCGCCGGCCTTATTCTCCACGATCCACAGCGCGTGATCAGCCTGCCCTTCTGCATCTTTTTCTCTCAAAGAACAGGGTGGACTCATCCAGTTAAGAGGCTTATAGGAGCCGCCATCTGAGTGAATCAACACCGACCCATCTGCCTTCACCATAATGACGCGCTGAGCAGCTGGAAGGTGCGCGGTAAGTCGCCCGACATAGTCGACGGAACAGTTTGCTACCAAGATTCGCACCTCGTAACCGTACCGATGTTGCGATACGAAATTGGGAGGTGCACCATTGGCGTGTGCCCGCATGGAGAGCCTTTTCCTTTGCCTACGGTCCGATCATGGCCTTAATAGGTATTGGTGTTTTTGCCTTCATCCTGAAGTGGGCCTTTTCCCGCGGATCCTCGGTGATTGCCGCCCCACCAAAACCTGGAGCCAGCGACGAGTACGGACTTCTCGTCGTTGCATCGATTCCCAGTACCTACATTGAAGGCGAGATACAACGGCGCACACTGGAAGCCGCTGGGCTGCGAGCCAACCTCGCCAACACCCTTGATGGCCCTCGCGTGATGGTGTGGCCTACCGATCTCGAACAGGCGCTTGCGCTCCTGAAGAAGGATTAGCCCACTTCTTCAAGACGCGTGATCTGTGCTCCTAGGCGCACAAGGTCGGGTACAAATCCCGAATACCCGCGATCAATATGGGAGACCCCATAGACCGTGGTAGTGCCATCCGCCACGAGCCCAGCAAGTACTAATCCTGCGCCAGCGCGAATATCCGTAGCTTCAACCGGGGCACCAGAGAGAGCGAGGCGACCTCGCACCAAGGCGTGATGCCCATCAGTGCGGACATCAGCTCCCAATCGAGCCAACTCTTGCACGAATCTGAATCGAGCTTCAAAAAGATTCTCCGTGACGAGTGCGGCCCCATCGGCTATGGCATTGAGCGCGATGAACTGGGGTTGTAAATCAGTTGGAAAACCCGGATAAGGAAGTGTGACGATGTCCACCGCCTTTGGGCGTTGGTCCATCACTACTCGAAATCCATCTTCAACTTCCGTTACAACCGCGCCCGCTATGACAAGCTTTTCTAGCGCGATTTGTAAATGTTCTACCTTCGCGTTGTGAATAGTGATGTCACCTTGTGTGATGACCGCAGCAACGGCCCACGTGCCGGCCACAATTCGATCAGGAACAGTTCGGTGCGTCACCGGATGTAATTCTTCAACGCCTTCAATTGTCAGAGTGGATGAACCAACACCAGCAATACGGGCACCCATTTCATTGAGCATCCTGCAGATATCCACGATTTCAGGTTCGCGTGCAACATTGTCAATCACCGTGGTGCCATCAGCGGTGACTGCCGCCATCAGGATGGTTTCGGTAGCGCCCACACTTGGAAAGTCAAGATAGACAGATTCGCCTCGAAGTCGCTTCTCGGTGGAAGCTATGAGGTAACCATGTTCATTAACTGCTCGGGCACCGAGCTTGATCAGTCCGTCGACATGCATGTCTAGACCGCGAGAACCAATGTTGTCGCCACCGGGAAGCGCCACTTCTGCCGCACCACAGCGTGCAAGCAACGGCCCAAGCACACAGATCGATGCACGCATGCGTCGGACAAGGTCGTAATCAGCGCGATGGTCAAGAATTGCAGGAACCGTGATCGCGACGACTCCCCCCACCTGATCGTGGGTGACCTCACAACCAAGCCGGCGGAGTAACTCAGCCATAATCTCCACATCCAGGATGTCTGGGACATCGAGCAACGTGGTGGTGCCTTCAGCCAGCAAAGCTGCAGCCATGAGTTTCAGTACGGAGTTCTTGGCTCCGGTAACGCGAACCTCACCGACCAGTCGACTGCCGCCGACCACACTGAGAAGTTCCACGCCTTTATCGTAGGAGTAAGGTCAGAACATGGTGAATTTGACGCGTATCTATACCCGCACCGGCGACGACGGCACAACTTCATTGGGCGATATGAGTCGCACCGGCAAGAATGATCCTCGACTGAAGGCCTACGCCGATGTCGATGAAGCCAACTGCGCCATCGGTGTGGTGCTTGCGATGAAAGCACTGCCGCAGGATGTCACGAGCCTGCTCGTTCGCGTGCAAAATGACCTCTTCGATGTAGGCGCAGACCTGTGTACGCCAGTAGTCGACAATCCCCCTCATGAGCCACTGAGAGTGACACAGCCATACATCGATTACCTCGAGCGTGCTTGTGATGACTACAACGGCAAACTTGATCCACTGCGATCCTTTGTGCTGCCCGGCGGCACAGCGGCAGCAGCGCAACTGCATGTAGCCCGCACCGTGGTACGACGCGCTGAGCGAACGACATGGGCAGCACTGGATACGTACCACGGCGGCATGAACCCACTCACCGCTACCTATTTGAATCGCCTCAGCGATCTGTTGTTTATCTTGTCGCGTCTGGCAAACAAAGATGACGGTGGCGATGTGCTGTGGGTACCTGGCGCTAATCGCTCAACCCCAACAGACAAATAAGAAAGGGACCCAGAAATCTCTGGGCCCCTTTCTTTATAGATATGTACTAGCGTGCAGCACTCGCAAGGCCAGCGACCGAGATGCGGGTTTCCGCACGACGGATGGCTGCATCATCTGGTTCAACAGTGGCGGCCTGAGCACGAGCAAGAGCAGCCTTCGCGCGCTCCAAGTTAATGTCTTGCGCCAACTCAGCAACTTCAGCAATGACATTGATCGCATTGCCAGAAACGGAGAAGAAGCCACCATGAATTGCCACAAGCATCTTTGACCCATCGGTCTTTTCAATGCGAAGTGGACCTTCAACGAGGAGGGCAAGCACTGGCTCATGGCCAGCGAGAATGCCGATCTCGCCTTCAGGGGTCTTAGCAACGACCGACTTCGCTTCACCGCTCCAAAGAGCGCGCTCAGCCGAAACGATGCTGACGGTCAGATCTGCCATGACTTACTTCTTTGCCAACTCGGCAGCAGCCTTTTCGACGTCGTCGATGCCACCGGCCATGAAGAAGGCCTGTTCTGGGAGGTGGTCGTACACACCTTCAGTGAGAGCCTTGAACGAAGCGATGGTGTCTTCAACAGGCACGAACGAACCTGGCTGGCCGGTGAAGGCTTCAGCCACGAACATGTTCTGTGACAAGAAGCGCTGGATGCGACGAGCGCGACCAACAATGATCCGGTCTTCTTCAGAAAGTTCGTCGATACCAAGAATCGCAATGATGTCCTGCAGATCCTTGTACTTCTGGAGAATTTCCTTCACACGAGCAGCAACTGCATAGTGCTCATCGCCCACGTAGCGTGGGTCAAGGATGCGTGAGGTTGAGTCGAGTGGATCCACAGCTGGGTAAATACCAAGCTCGGAGATCGGACGGCTCAGGGTGGTGGTTGCATCCAAGTGAGCGAAGGTGGTTGCCGGAGCTGGGTCAGTCAAGTCGTCAGCAGGAACGTAAATTGCCTGAAGCGAAGTAATCGAGTGACCACGCGTTGAAGTAATGCGCTCCTGGAGCTGGCCCATTTCGTCAGCAAGGGTCGGCTGGTAGCCCACCGCTGATGGCATACGACCCAGAAGTGTTGACACCTCAGAACCTGCCTGAGTGAAACGGAAAATGTTGTCAATGAACAGCAACACGTCCTGCTTTTGTACATCGCGGAAGTACTCAGCCATGGTGAGTGCCGTCAATGCAACACGAAGACGCGTGCCTGGTGGCTCATCCATCTGGCCGAACACAAGAGCAGTCTTTTCGAGAACGCCTGACTCACTCATTTCGAGGAAAAGGTCGTTACCTTCACGGGTACGTTCACCCACGCCTGCGAACACCGATACACCGGAGAAGTTTTCGGCTACGCGGTAGATCATTTCCTGAATAAGAACGGTCTTGCCTACACCGGCGCCGCCGAACAGGCCGATCTTTCCACCCTTAACGTAGGGAGTAAGAAGGTCAATGACCTTGATACCGGTCCAGAAGACTTCAGTCTTTGACTCAAGCTGATCAAAGGATGGCGCCTGACGGTGGATGCTCCAACGCTCCTTGATGTCCAAACTTGACTCTGGCACGTCTAGTGGCTGGCCCAAGGTATTCCATACGTGGCCCTTGGTGACGTCACCAACAGGAACCATGATTGGGTTGCCGGTGTCTTCAACAGGTGCACCACGGACAACGCCGTCAGTTGGCTGCATCGAAATAGCACGCACCATGTTGTCGCCGATGTGCTGAGCAACTTCAAGAGTCAGCGTACGGTCGCCGCCGCCTTCTTCGCCAGTGTCGAAAGACACGTTGACGTGAAGTGCGTTGTTGAGCGCTGGCATGGCCTCGACTGGAAACTCAACGTCGACAACCGGTCCGGTGACGCGAGCAACGCGGCCCACGCCGGTGGTGGTCTGAGTAGTCATGACGATTCCTTCTCCTAGCTCGAGGCGAGCGCGTCTGCGCCGCCCACGATCTCGCTGATTTCTTGGGTGATCTCGGCCTGACGGGCCTGGTTTGCCTGACGGGTAAGCGTGCGAATGAGGTCTTCAGCATTGTCAGTCGCTGATTTCATTGCACGACGACGTGCTGCATGCTCCGAAGCTGCTGACATCAGCAACGCGGAATACACCGAGTGCTGGATGTACTGAGGAAGAAGACCATCGAGCACGGTCTCTGCTTCAGGTTCGAATTCATAAAGCGGGAACGGCATTGCCGAGTCCTTTTCAATGACTTCGTCTACAACTTCAAGTGGCAGTACACGACGGATGCGAACTTCTTGGGTTCCCATATTGACGAAGTGGGTGTACACGATATGAATCTCGTCAACACCACCTTCCTCGACTGGGGTCAAGAATGCGTTCAGCAAATCTTCGCCGATGCGCTTGGCATCTGCGTAGGTTGGCTGGTCAGTGAAGCCGGTGTATTCGCCACCAACTGCACGTTCACGGAACTTGTAATACGCAACGCCCTTGCGACCAACAACAAACGGAATCGCAGTGACACTGTCGTTGCGAAGGTTTGCGTACAAACCTTCTGCTTCACGAAGTGTGTTCGCTGAGTAAGCACCTGCAAGACCGCGGTCAGCAGTCACCACAAGTACAGCAGCCTTGACGCGATTATCGGGGTTGGCCATCAGCGGATGCTTTGACACATCTGATGCACCGGTTGCTGCAGCATTAATCGCAGCCATGAGGTGTTGCAGATATGGCAAAGAAGCATCCAGGCGCTGCTGCGCCTTCACGATGCGCGATGAAGCAATCAGCTCCATCGCTTTCGTGATCTTCTTAGTCGCCTGCACGGAGCGGATGCGCCGGCGGAAGACTCTCTGTTGAGCGCCCATGTGTATTAGCCCCGAACGGTCCGAGTGACCGTGGCGTGATCGATTTCTTCATCAGCTACTGCGCGCACTGGCTCGTCGTTAACGAGCAAGTGACCTGCAGTGGTGGTGAACTGCTTCTTGAAGTCAGCGATCGCTGTTTCGAGAACTGAAACCGAATCATCGGAAAGATCCGTAGTGGTGCGAATCGCATCAAACACTGCTGGCTTGGTGCGCTCCACAAAGCTCAAGAACTCTGAGTCGAAACGACGGATGTCTTCAACAGGGACATCGTCGAGACGGCCGGTGGTACCTGCCCACACGGACACAACTTCGCGTTCCATCGATTGTGGTGCGTACTGAGGCTGCTTCAATAACTCAACCAAACGTGCACCACGCTCAAGCTGAGCCTTTGATGCTGCGTCAAGGTCTGAGCCGAAGGCTGCGAAGGCTTCGAGCTCACGGAACTGAGCAAGATCAAGACGCAAACGTCCAGCAACCTTCTTCATTGCCTTGGTCTGTGCCGAACCACCCACGCGGGAAACCGAGATACCCACGTTGATTGCTGGGCGAACGCCTGAGTTGAACAGATCTGACTCGAGGAAGCACTGACCGTCGGTGATCGAAATAACGTTGGTCGGAATGTAAGCCGACACGTCGTTTGCCTTGGTTTCGATGATTGGCAAGCCAGTCATCGAACCGCCACCGAGCTCATCGCTGAGCTTTGCGCAGCGCTCGAGGAGACGTGAGTGCAAGTAGAAGACGTCGCCTGGGTAGGCCTCGCGGCCTGGTGGACGACGAAGGAGCAATGAAACTGCGCGGTAGGCCTCTGCTTGCTTTGACAGATCGTCAAACACAATGAGGACGTTCTTGCCCTGGTACATCCAGTGCTGGCCAATGGCCGAACCGGTGTAGGGAGCCAAGTACTTGAAGCCTGCTGGGTCAGATGCGGGTGAGGCAACAATCGTGGTGTATTCCAAAGCGCCGTATTCCTCAAGCACACCCTTCACCGAAGCGATAGTTGAGCCCTTCTGGCCGATGGCGACGTAGACGCAGCGAACCTGCTTCTTTGGATCGCCAGATAGCCAGTTTTCGCGCTGATTCAAGATGGTGTCGAGGCAGACCGCGGTCTTACCGGTCTGGCGGTCACCGATCACGAGCTGGCGCTGGCCACGACCGATAGCGGTCATTGCGTCAATTGCCTTGATGCCGGTGAGGAGTGGTTCCTTTACTGGCTGGCGCTGGACCACGGTTGGTGCCTGTACTTCGAGGGCACGACGGCCTTCAGCAGCAATTGGACCAAGGCCATCGATTGGTGCGCCAAGTGGATCTACCACGCGGCCCATGAAGGCATCGCCGATTGGCACGGAAAGCACTTCGCCGGTGCGACGCACGGCTTGGCCTTCTTCCACCTTTGAACCATCGCCAAGGAGCACGACGCCGATTTCGCGGACATCGAGGTTGAGTGCCAGGCCAAGAAGGCCACCCTCAAACTCCAACAGTTCGTTGGTCATTGCTGAGTGGAGACCCTCCACACGTGCAATGCCGTCACCGGTTTCGATGACGCGACCAACTTCTTCTCGGGCGGTTGCGGGCGAGTACGCCGCGACGTTCCGCTCGATCGCATCCCGGATTTCTTCCGGCCGGATCGTCAGCTCCGTCATGGTGACCTTTCTTTCTCGCACCCACATCTACGTGGGACGCGCCTTGGACTGCTGGGTGTTTGGTCTGTTAACCGAGAACGACTCGGCGGGCTTGCTCTAACTTGGCGGCGACAGTGCCATCGATGACTTCATCGCCAACCTTGACGTACACGCCGCCGAGGACACTTTCATCCACAGCAACGTTGAGGCGAACTGTCGTGCCCTTCAAGCGGCTCAACACATCGGCAAGGCGACGTGATTGATCTGCATCAAGGGGACGAGCAACCCGAACCTCGGCAACCACACGCTCGCGTTGACGAGCAGCAAGGTCGCAAAGATGTTCGATTACTGAATCAAGGCGTCGACCGTGGAGATTTCCCACGATAAACGCCAATACTGATTCAGTTGCGGCAGTGCCACGGCCTGCAAGCAGGTCGCGAACAATTGCTGCTTTTGAGGCGGCTGTTGTTGCTGGATTCGTGAGCGCCATTTGCAGGTCAGAAGACTCATCGATTGCGCGCCCGAAGAGGAAAATTTCTTCTTCGGTGGCATCGAGTTGCCCATTGGCATCTGCAACAGCAAATGCGGCCTGGCAACCGAGTTCCTCAAGTGCAAGCACAAGGTCTTGATCTGTTGACCAACGGTCAGCAACGACATCAGCAACGACATCAGTAGCCAGCGCGCTCACACGAGATCCAAAGACTTCACGAGCAAGGGCATCACGGGCTTGCACTGATTGACCTGAGTCAGCCAATGCATTGCGTAATTGCTTCTCACGGCCAAGGAGGTCAGCAACAGAAAACAACTCTGCAGCCAAGCTCTCAAAGCCCGCGCTTGCGCGACGGGCCTCAAGGGCTGTTCCTTGGTGGGTAAGCGAACCCCGGCTAGCTCCAAGCATCAGCGCGCCACCTGCTGATCAAGATCGTTGATGAAGTCTTCAACGGTTTGGCGAACGCGAGCATCATCGGTGAGCGAAACGCCCACGACCTTGCCAGCCAAACCGACAGCGAGTTCGCCAACTTGGCGGGTGAGTGAAGCAGTGGCTTGTGCACGGTCTGCAGCAAGCTGTGCCTCCGCAGCAGTCGTAACCGCTTGAGCAGCAACACGGGCCTCATTGCGAGCTTCCTCAATGATGGCCGTGCGGTCAGCCTGCGCCTGCGTGCGAATTGCCGAAGCTTCTTCGCGTGCAGCTGCGAGCTGTGCCTTGTATTCCTCAAGCACCTGCTGTGCCTCGGCCTGTGCAGCTTCTGCACGACCGATGCCACCCTCAATGGTGTTGGTGCGCTCGTCGAGCGTCTTCTTAATCGCAGGGAGTGCCAACTTGCCCAGCACACCGAACACGACGAAGAAAGCGATCAAACCGATGATTAATTCATCGATCGGCACCGAGAGCACAGAAGGCATTTCTTCTGCGCCACCCGAGGCGATGACCGCCACCGAAGCAAAAAGGTTTGTCACGGGGTGACCCCTTCAGGTTTACACCTGCATTGCTGCAGGTTTGCGAGGACTACTTGCCGAAGACGAAGGGAACGACGAAGCCGATGAGGGCCAACGCCTCTGCAAGGGCGAAGCCCAGCAGCATGTTTTGGCGGATTACGCCGTAAGCCTCTGGTTGGCGGGCGATTGCCTGCACACCTTGGCCGAAGATGATGCCGATACCAATGCCGGGGCCAATTGCTGCAAGGCCGTAGCCGAGCGAACCGATGGAGCCGGTGACTTCCGCGAGAAGCGACATGTCGTTTCCTTTACTTTGCCTGGCCGACGGTCGTTCCGCCGGTCTGGGGTCTATGGGGTAGTGCTCTTTATTGTTAGTGCTCTGCCTTCAATGCGCCACTGATGTAGACAGCAGTGAGCAAGGTGAAGATATATGCCTGAAGTGCCTGAATCAGCACTTCAAAGCCGGTCAATGCAATCGTAACTGCAAATGACGCGACTGAACCGAGGATGCCGACCACGCTGGCGCTGATCAAGTAGAACGTTGCGACGCTAAACGATGCAATGAGCAAGTGACCGGCGAACATGTTGGCAAACAAACGCACTGAGTGAGTGAAGGGGCGAACCACAATGTTCGAGATGAACTCGATTGGGGCCAACAACACGTACATCGGTGCAGGAACGCCAGGAGGGAACATCATGTTCTTGAAGAACGGGATGAAGCCCTGACGGTAAATACCCAGCGGCACCCAGCTCAAGTACACGATGAGGGCAAATGCCACTGGGATAGCGAAGATTGAAGTAACCGGGATCTGCAAGAACGGCACGATTCCCACAAAGTTCATCAGCCAGATCATGAAGAACAGGGTGAACAAGAAAGGCACAAACTTGTCGCCATCCTTACCCATTGCTTCACGGGCGATGCCATCACGAATGAAGGTATAGCCAAGCTCACCGACATTTTGGGCGCCACGGGGAACCAACTTTGGCTTGCGGAAGGCGTAGAGGAAGAAAGCCATCAAGACCACAGAGACCAAAACGATCAAGAAAGTGATTTTGGTGATATTGAAAGAAAGTGAGCCAATGTCAAACGTCAACACTGCATCAAACTGGAAAATCTCAGCGCCTGGTGCGGGGAAACCACAGCCTGACATCAGGTGGCAACTTGGCCCACCATTTGCGGTCACGACTTCAGCCGACAACGGAATCCTCCAGGTACATCATCACGATGACGAGTCATTCGTGCGATTGGTATAACGCTTGTGTTCTTTTGCTAGTCCACTAAAGATCAAGACGTATGACAGTGCCAGGCCAATCATTGCCCCGACAGCCATCAGAATTGCCTGATGCCCGATCCACAACGACAGCAACCAGCCCAGGCCGGTGTAGCAAATCAAACCGGCACCAATACGACTGGTGATTGTCCAAGCAGAGTCAGCCAACTCTCGCGAATCTTCCAACGAGACAGACTGTTTTCCAGCGGGTGAACCGTACCACCCTGAGCGGGGTGGGAACCGCCGAGGTGCGGCAGTTAGTTTCGCCACATCATCGGCGCCTTGGAAGTGCGCAGGCGTGCTCATTTACCCACCTGTGGTTCCACGTAGAGAACCTTAGTTTTTCCATAAACCCAGACTTCCGCGACTGTCCAGGCAACGGTGCAAGCAACAACAGTGAGCGCAAACACCTTGGTATTAAAGGCAGTTGTATCCGCAAACACAATGATGATGACGAAAAGTACGCCAATCTTGAGCAAATAGGTCAACAGCGCAACCGTCATTGCCATCTCAGGTGCATTTTTCATCACACCGGCGATGACGAGTTGACCAACGCTGAAAAAGACCAGAACCAAGACAGCTGCGAAGACCGCTCCAATGAACCCAGATGAGCCAGCGAAGATTCCACCCAAAATGATGGCCAAGATGCCAACGCTTGCAGTCAGAATTCCTGCGGTACGAAGTACCGGAACTCCCGAAGCGGTAGACACAACGGTGACGTTATCGCACTGCGCCGGTGCGCATGAGGTCAGTAGAGGTGGCCTTGCTCACGCTGGGGCGCTTCACTGCCCAAATCAATATCCCTAATCCGATCACAAAGCCAATGGCGGCATAGACGAACGGGATAAATGCGACAGCCACTGCCGTGCCAGCGATCAATCCGGTCCACGCATACATCAAGAAAGCCGCACGGATTTGAGAGTGACCCATTTCCAATAGGCGGTGATGCAAATGTTGTTTATCAGGCGAGAACGGATTCTTGCCTGCCCTAGTGCGCCGAATTACTGCCATCACCAGATCAATGAGTGGAATCGCCATCACGGCCAGCGGAATGATCAGCGGCAATAAGGTCGGCAAGAGCGCCGGACCAGCGACCACGCTTGGATCAATCTGGCCGGTCAACGTAATAGTGGCTGCGGCAAGGAGCAGACCTAAAAGCATCGAACCGGTATCCCCCATGAAAATTCGGGCCCGGTAAAAATTGTGCGGCAGGAATCCCACGGCCATACCAAACAACAACGCGGATACCAACGTTGCAAGTGTTGCTCGAGCAATCCCAAGTTCAACGGAAAGTAAATACGAGTAAGCAAAGAAAGCACCGGCGGCTACTGCGACGATGCCGGCGGCTAAACCATCGAGTCCATCAACAAAGTTCACTGCGTTGATACAGACCAACACAATGATCACTGTGAGCAACACACTCGTGACCGGGTCCACGACGAACGTTCCACCAAATGGCAGCCAAATCACCGAGATACCTTGTGCTGCCATCAGACCCGCAGCGAGCACTTGCCCAGCAAGTTTTACGGGTGCATCTAAGCCCCACTTGTCGTCAACGATGCCTAGCAGGACGATCACCGTTGCGCCAGAAATTAACGCCATCGGAGTATCAGCCTGACCAAACACTGAACCCATCTTCGGCAACTTGCTCGCAAGTAACAAACCTGTGAGCAAGCCGAAGAACATTGCCAAGCCACCAAGACGGGGCGTTGGTTCTGCGTGCACATCGCGATCGCGAACAGCCGCCATCACTTTGAATCGAAGTGCAATCCGCTCAACCACGGGGGTCGTTAAGTAGGTGACTGCCGCAGCAGCCAACAAACAGAGCAGATATTCGCGCATGTGACCTCTAGCGCGCGTACGCCGGGAATCGACTTGTGAGTTCGCTGACGCGTGCAGCAATCTCCGGAGCTTTACTTCCATCAACATCGCGCACTGCTTCACCAATAGCCGAAGCAATAACTGACATTTCTGGAACGCCCATACCTTGGGTTGTCACCGCTGGAGTACCAACGCGAATACCTGATGCAACTGCAGGCGGTTGTGGGTCATACGGAATTGCGTTCTTGTTCAACGTAATGCGAGCAGCGTCACAGCGAGCTTCTGCATCAGTGCCGTTGACACCAATACCCTGAAGATCAATGAGTGCCAAGTGTGTATCCGTTCCACCACTGACAGGGCGCATGCCTTCAGCTGCAAGTCCGGCTGCTAGCGCCTGCGCATTTGCAATCACTTGCTTTGCATATGCCTGATATTCAGGCGTTGCAGCTTCCTTCAATGCAACAGCCTTACCTGCAACTGCGTGCATCAATGGCCCGCCTTGCATCATTGGGAAGACAGCCTTATCGATAGCAGCAGCGTGCTCTGCCTTGCAAAGGATCATGCCACCGCGTGGGCCGCGCATGACTTTATGCGTGGTGAAACTTACGACGTCCGCGTACGGCACAGGGCTTGGAATTGCCTTACCTGCAACAAGTCCAATGAAGTGCGCAGCATCCACCATCATGATTGCGCCGACCTCATCACAGATTGAACGGAAGGCTGCAAAGTCGATCAAACGTGGGTATGCAGTTGCACCACAGATGATCATCTTTGGCTTATGTTGAATTGCGAGTGCGCGCACTTCGTCATAGTCAATCTGTTCGGTGTCTTGACGCACACCATAAGAAACGATGTTGAACCATTTACCAGAGAAGTTCACCTTCGAGCCATGGGTGAGGTGACCACCGTGAGGAAGGCTCATCGCCATCACCGTGTCGCCTGGCTTTGTGAATGCTCCATACACGGCGATATTCGCACTCGCACCACTATGCGGTTGCAAGTTGGCATGCTCAGCACCGAAGAGTTCCTTCGCCCGCGCAATACCAATGTTTTCGGCAATATCTACTTCCGCACAGCCACCGTAGTAACGCTTGCCTGGATAGCCCTCGGCGTACTTATTGCTCAGGATCGAACCAAGAGTGGCCAGGACAGCAGGTGAGGTGAAGTTCTCAGATGCAATGAGCTGAAGACCACCACGCACTCGCTCAAGCTCAGCCAACAAGACATTGGCGATTTCGGGATCTTCCTGCGCAAGCGCATTGAAGTCAGGTCCCCAGAACGGCGTGGTGCTCATGACACTCCTTGTGAAGGTGAAGGTCTCATTCTACGCGGCTTACAAAGGTGCGCCTTTATCGAACATCCCGCAAGCCCAAGGGAAATCCGCGGACTATTGAAGTTCAGGCAGCAATTCACGCAGAAGTGTGACTGACAGCGCACCTTCGCGCACCACCTTTGGAGTCACACCAGTCACATCAATCACAGTGCTGGTGAGTTCGTCGTCGCCCAGGGTTCCGAGATCAATGCCCACTGACGCACAATCACCAAGCTGTTTGATTGCTTCATCAAGGCTTTTGGGAGCACTTCCACCAGCGGCATTTGCGGCGGTGACCACCATCGGGCCGGTGCGCTCCAAGATTGCCAAGGTCAGCGGGTGAATCGGCATCCGGACTGCAACAGGCAACCCTGTGGGCAAATCCCACGCCAACGAAGGTTGACTCGGCAGTAGCAGTGTCATCGGTCCAGGCCAGAAAGCCTGCATTAACGCTTGAACGGTTCCAGTCACTCCGGTCGCAATACCTTGCACCGTTTGGGCACCGGGAACCATCAACGGCAGTGGTGAGCCTTCCGGCTGGCCTTTGGCTGCGCGAATAGCTGCTACTCCCCTACGTGAAAAGGGATCTGTCGCCAAGGCGTACACCGATTCAGTTGGTAGCAAAACTAAATCGCCTCGTTTTACTGCGCTCACAGCAGCACTGATCGCGCGCTCACGCGAAGCACCAGCAACTCCCGACAAGGTCAACATGAACTACACCCGACGGGCAATCGTGAATCGAGGTAGACCGTTGAGATCGATGCGATCCGCCACCTCTGTGAACACAGGCGTACCAGCAGGGATGCCTGTGATCGAAGCAATTTCAAAATCTGCGGTGTAAGCCTTGGTGATCCCTGGCACTCCACGCATCCCAGCATCTGTTCCTTGAACGTCAGCATGCTCAATCACCAATAACCCGCCTGGTGCCAACAAGATTGCCGCGGTGCGCAGCACTCCACGTACGACATTAAGACCATCTTCACCGCCGTACAGCGCCATCTTTGGTTCGTGATCGCGAACTTCAATTTCACGCGGAATCATCGCATCGGGAATGTATGGGGGATTACTGACGACCACTGAAACCTGGCCTGCAAGGCGCGCTAGCGGACGACCTGAATCTGCAACATGTTCGGCATCATCATGAATCACTTCAACACGTGATCCAGCAGCAGTAAGGACCTCCTCATGTGCCTCCACATTGCGCTGTGTCCAATTGATCGCATCGTCTGAGAACTCAACCGCGTGAATGCGTGAATTCTCAACTTCCAACCCAAGAGAGATGGCGATGGCGCCACTGCCTGCACAGAGATCAACTCCGATGCGCGAACCAACGAGTTGTTCACGTAACTCGCGAATTGCTGCTTCTGCTACGAGTTCAGTTTCTGGGCGAGGAATGAAGACGCCAGGACCAACTTCTACATCAATGCGACGAAAACCTGTGGAACCCAATAAGTGTTGCAGAGGAACACGAGATAGGCGCTGCGTGAGCAACTGTTCAACATGGACGCGCTGCTCATCCGTGATGTCATCTTGAAGAATTAAACGATTACGTGGAATGCCAAGCGCATGGGAAACAATCCAAGCTGCATCAGCAGCAGGTGAAGGAATGCCAACTGCATTCAAACGACGTTCAGCGTCAAACAACATATCTCGCACAGTGGAGCGTCCACCTTGAGTGCGTTCAATGTCTACGCTCACGCTGCTCCCCCAGAGGAAAGTTTGGCTGCATTGTCGGCATCAATGCACGCTTGGATCACCGCATCAATATCGCCGTCAAGAATCTGATCAAGGTTGTGCGACTTAAAGCCCACACGGTGATCATTCAAACGATTTTCAGGGAAGTTGTAAGTACGAATGCGTTCACTTCGGTCGACAGTGCGTACCTGTGAACGGCGCGCATCTGAGGCATCTTTCGCAGCAGCTTCTTCAGCAGCAGCTAGCAACCGAGCACGCAGAATTCGCATGGCTGATTCCTTATTTTGCAACTGACTTTTTTCGTTCTGGCAAGAGACCACCACGCCAGTTGGAAGGTGCGTGATGCGTACTGCGCTGTCGGTGGTGTTCACACTCTGACCGCCTGGGCCTGATGAACGGTAAACGTCGATGCGCAAATCGTTTTGATCAATTTCAACTTCAACATCTTCGGCTTCTGGAAGCACGAGTACGCCAGCTGCAGATGTGTGAATTCGACCTTGTGACTCAGTTGCGGGAACTCGCTGTACGCGGTGGACACCGCCTTCAAATTTCAAACGGGCAAAAGGAGTCTCCCCGGGCACAGGAACTCCACGAGTCTTTACTGCGATTGCAACATCTTTGTAGCCACCAAGATCGGACTCAACGGCTTCGATCACCTGGGTGATCCATCCCCGACGCTCTGCGTATCGCAGATACATGCGAGCAAGGTCGCCGGCAAAGAGCGCTGATTCTTCGCCACCTTCACCTGATTTGATTTCCAAGATGACGTCCTTGTCATCCATCGGATCCCGAGGCAAGAGCAAGGTGGTGAGGTGTTCGGCAGCAAGCGCCTCCGCGTCAACTAATCCTGGGAGTTCAGCGGCGAAGGCTTCATCCTCTACCGCAAGTTCGCGAGCCGCAGCGACATCATCGGTCAGTGCCAACCATTGCTTGTAGGAGGACACCACCGGACCAAGCTCGGCATATCGACGACCGAGCTTGCGTGCCAGCGTCTGATCGCCATGCACGGCCGGATCAGCTAACTGTTGCTCGAGGTCGGCGTATTCGCTGACTAACTCGGCACACGACTCAAACACGGTGCGTCCTTCCAACAAGATCGAACATGAGGCCGGGCGCCGGTCTGGGGTCGACCGCGCGACGGGGGAGACACGCGGTCGACCCCAGGCCGGCGCCCGGGGTCAAAAACTAGTTAGCTGCTTCTTCTTCTTTTTTGCCGAAACGCTTCTCGAAGCGAGCCACACGGCCGCCAGTGTCAAGAATCTTCTGCTTACCTGTGTAGAACGGGTGGCAGGCTGAACAAACGTCAGCGTGGATCGAGCCGTTCTTCGCAGTGCTACGGGTCACAAAGGTTTCGCCACAGGTGCACGTAACCGTTGTCTCAACGTATTCGGGATGAATGCCAGTCTTCACGAACTTCTCCTTGGTATGTCCCGGGTCGGATACCCACGATGGCGGGACCGTGAACCGGGTCAGATGTAATTATGCCACTGGCCCCCCGATCCGCGAAATGCGGACTGGAAGGGCCAGCGGTGATGAGGCTTTTAGTCGTCTTCACCCGGAAGTCCACCCGTACCTGGGGTGGTCTTCATAATCTGGCTCATAAACTCAAAGTTCGTCTTATTTTCACGAAGTTTGGAAAGCAGGAGCTCAATTGACTGCTGCTGATCAAGCGCATGGAGCACCCGACGCAATTTCCAGACGACCTTGAGCTCATCAGGAGCCATCAGGAGTTCTTCCTTGCGGGTACCTGAAGCATCTACGTCAACCGCTGGGAAGACGCGCTTATCCGCCAAGCGGCGATCCAACTTGAGTTCCATGTTGCCAGTGCCCTTGAACTCTTCGAAGATCACTTCGTCCATTCGGGAACCAGTCTCCACAAGCGCGGTGGCCAAAATCGTGAGCGACCCACCATTTTCCACGTTACGAGCGGCACCGAAGAACTTCTTTGGTGGATACAGAGCAGTTGAATCCACACCACCAGACATGATGCGTCCAGATGCGGGAGCCGAGAGGTTGTACGCGCGACCAAGACGAGTCATCGAGTCGAGCAAGACCACGACATCATGCCCGAGTTCAACCAAACGCTTAGCCCGCTCAATGGCTAATTCGGCAATGATCGTGTGATCCTCAGCTGGACGGTCGAAGGTTGAAGCAATCACTTCACCCTTGATCGAACGCTGCATATCGGTGACTTCTTCTGGTCGCTCATCAACGAGAACAACCATCAAATGCACTTCTGGGTTGTTTTCAGTGATCGAATTAGCGATCGACTGCAACACCATGGTCTTACCAGCCTTTGGTGGCGAAACGATCAATCCACGCTGACCCTTGCCAATAGGTGCAACCAAGTCGATCACACGAGCGGTGAGGTTTGATGACTCGGTTTCAAGACGCAAACGCTCTTGCGGATACAACGGCGTGAGCTTTGAGAACTCAGGGCGATTACGTGAGGCCTCAAGTTCACCGCCATTGACTGTGTCAATGCGAACAAGTGGATTGAACTTCTCTCGGCGTTCACCATCACGTGGCTGCTTTGTTGCACCAGTGATCGCATCACCCTTGCGAAGTCCGTGCTTGCGAACCATTGATAGGGATACGTAGAGATCGTTTGGACCAGGCAAGTAGCCACTGGTACGAACAAAGGCGTAATTCTCCAGCACATCAAGAATGCCTGCTACTGGAACGAGTACGTCGTCTTCATGAATTTCGATATCGGCTTCGCTGTACCCACCATTGTTGCGATTGCGATCATTACCACGAGGACGCTCACGGAAACGGTCATTGCGATTTCGGTTGCGATCGTTACCGCGATCATTGCGATTTCGGTTGCGATCGTTACCGCGATCATTGCGATCACCGGAATCACGATCATTGCCCCGATCGTTGTTGTCTTCACGAGGTGCACGCTCAGCACGATCCTGCTGCGGGCGACGATCGCGGTTGCGCTCTTCGCGAGGAGCACGATCTTCACGAGGCTCACGTGGTTCGCGTTCGTCGCGAGATGCACGCTCCTGGCGGGGAGCGCGTTCTTCACCAGAGGCAGACTTCTCATCAGCAGCGGCACGCGGAGCGCGAACTGGACTTTGATGAGCAGAGATTGCGGCGACAAGGTCACCCTTGCGCATTGCGTTGGCACCTGAGATGCCCATTTTGTTGGCCATAGCTTTGAGCTCAGGCAACAACATTGAGGAGAGGCTTTCACCACGTGGTTTACGGGCGGCCGTTGATTCAGTCACAAATTTCCTTTGATTCGGATGATTCTCCAGATTGAAACCGACCAGTGATTTGAACGGATTCAGAAGTGATGTGCAGCGGAACTGAAGTTGAGGAAGAACGGCAGCTATTTTCCCGCGACGCTGGAGATGACAGAACTATATCACGAGGGTGGTTTAGGGGGTCATAACTGGGGAATTATGTACACCAAGGCGCGCCACGGTGCGCTCGCTTACTTGCCATTGATCCCCTGCTGCTGCTCTGACCATTTCACTATCGCCTGCTGCTCCAAAAACTAATACTGTTGGACCAGCACCTGAAATCACAGCTGGCAAACCTTCAGCACGCAAAGCATCCATCAATGCCATGGAATCCGGATACACCGAGCGACGTGACTCCTGATGAAGTCGATCTTGGGTTCCGATAAAGAGTAATGAAGGGTCATGCGTAAGTGCATGAACCAACAGTGCGGCACGTGAAATATTGAATGAAGCATCCGCCCGAGAAACCGTTGACGCCAAAGCATTTCTGGCATGCAACGTCGGCACTTTGAAAGCCGGAACAGCAGTGATAGGAATAACAGAACCATGCACTTCATGACGCACGCACTGCGCACTATCGCCCTCAAGCCAGGCATTCGTGAACCCGCCGTACAGCGCTGCTGCGAGATTGTCAGGATGTGATTCAAGCGCAAGAGCAACCTGTAAGAGCACTTCATCTGGCATGAGCTCAGTGCCTTCAACCACCATTGCGCGCGCAAGCGCAAGTCCACCAATGATTGCAGCGGCCGATGAACCCATACCTCGCCCGTGCGGAATGACATTCGTGCAGCGAAGAACGAGCCCCTCGGGGCGCACATCCATGGCCTGGAATCCCAAAGCCATTGACTGCACTACCAAGTTGCTGGCGTCGCGTGGCACATCAGTAACCCCTTCGCCTTCAACTTCAACTAGGACACCTTCATCTTGCGAGGCAACGCCGGAAAGGATG
>CAFBMO010000004.1_pt1 | contig 41436 bp, 53 predicted proteins | sample 7268821 | NCBI WGS metagenome assembly CAFBMO01 (sample SAMEA6814065, study PRJEB35770) | freshwater metagenome | biome: Freshwater; feature: Freshwater reservoir; material: water | place: Czech Republic | collected 2017-05-23 | depth 30m m
CAGTTGGCATCCATGGGTTACCGCGTAGGCGTGGTCGATACGGATATTCAAAGCCCTGGCATTCACGTGCTCTTCGGATTCTCTGACGATCTTGAGAACACCCTGAACGATTACTTGTGGGGCAAGATGCCGATTAAGGATGCCGCGCATGACGTGACTTCGGTCATCGCTGCGAGTGCTCCGGTTGCTGAAGGTGGCGCATTGTTCCTCGTGCCATCCAGCATGAAGGCCGGAGATATTGCTCGCGTGCTTCGCGAAGGTTATGACGTTGGCACATTGAATGATGGTTTCCGCGATCTAGCTAAAGATCTTCAGCTTGATTACTTGCTGATTGACACTCACCCAGGCTTGAACGAAGAGACGTTGCTCTCGATCACCATTAGTGACATCTTGCTGCTGATTCTGCGCCCAGATCGCCAAGACTTCCAAGGCACCGCCGTCACGGTTGACGTCGCCCGGAAACTGGGAGTGCCTGCCCTTTACCTCGTGGTGAACAAGGTTCCTCGCGGTGTTGATACTGCAGATTTGCGTGAGCAAATGACAGCTGCCTATGCATCCGAAACTGCTGCGATCCTTCCATTGGCCGAAGAGGTCGTTCAAAACGCATCTGCTGGCTTGTTCTCGCTGACAAGCCCAGATCACGATTGGTCAGAGCAGATTCGCACGATCGCTCAGCGAGTAACTCAGTAATACCAATGAGTGAATCCGAGTGGGCGGAGGATGCTTGGGATTTTCTACCCAAGCGTCAATCATTGAGTCAAGGTCCACCAGTAGCTGGCTCTGCTCCCGCGCCCGAAACCAATGCTGATTCAGTTGATGATGCTTGGGGCTTCCTTTCCGCGCGAAAAGCTGAGGTTCTCGCGCGTATCGATCAACGGGGTGTCCCCGAAGCTGTTGTTGAGCATCGAGAACGCGGGGAATTCAGGGCGGATATGGGTGGCGTCTCACTGAAACGCCGGGCTGTTCCAATGGCACGTGTTCTCCTCCTTGTCTCTGTCGCAGGATTTTTGACAGAAGCGGTTGCTGCAACGCAGATCATTTCCTTAGGTGGACCAAGAGCACTGCTCATCGTTTACCCGATCGGCGGCATCGGACTTCTTCTTGTCGCCCTGCTGCAGTTCCGCTTTGTGGATCAAGCAGGGCGCCTCAAGGTATTGCGTATTGCTGGATTGGGGTACGCGAGCGCATTTGTGGTGGCGCTACTGATGTTAGGCGCATCAGTCGTTCCTGTGGTCGCGGTTGCAATCATCTATCTACTCGGCGATCAATTAAATTTCCTAGTGCCGTTGCTTGTGTGGAGTTTGGCGGGAGATGAGTTCAATGTCGCTGAGGGTCGCAAGGTTTTTGGGTGGATTGTTGCGTGGACATATGCAGGCCAAGTTCTCGGTTTAGTGTTCGCTGCGACAAGTCCGTTACTCCTGAATCAGCTGGATGTCCCACTCACTATTGTTTTGGTGGTTGATCCCATCGTTTGCTTAGTAGTTGCCTTCTGGCTTCCACACAAACTCAAAGGAACCTTTGCTGCTGCCGGTTTAGCTCGACCTGAATCCCTGAAGGCATCTATCGGTAGTGCGCGCGATTTCATCAATGGCGTCCCGGTTTGGCGACTCTTCTTTATCTCGTCAATGATCACGTTCGTTGGTGGCATGACGCTATTCATCGGCTTCATGTCAAGCGAAGAGCAGATTATTGGTGACGATGCGACAAAACTTCAGATCTATTTCGGATCCGTGATGCTGGCATCGCTGGTGATTTGCCTCATTCTTCAAAAGTTCTTCGCTGAACGAATGCTGGAAAAACTAGGCATCCCAGGTGTTCTGATGATTTTACCCTTGGCCACAGTTTTCGGCGGAATTCTGGTTTCTGTAGGGATTTTGACTAGCAACCTGGCTTGGCTCGCTGTTGGTCTTGCTGCTTGGTTCATTCCGCGGTGGAGTATTGATGAAAATGCGCGTCGGGCTGCACTTGCATTGGTACCAGATGAGCGCAGAACCCGAGTGTCGTTCCTTGTTGATTTACTGCCTGTTTCAGTAGGTCTGATCGCTGCCGGTCCTGTTGCAGCGCTTGGGTTATTAACCGATCAGTTATGGGCAGTGCCATTAGCGGCCGCAATCGTTGCTGGCGTTGCCGTTCCCTTTGCCATCAAAGTGCGTCGTGGCTGGGCAGACAGTTTGTTGAATTGGCGTTTGCGGCGGCGCAAACAAAACCGCAGTTCCATCCTAGGAGAGTAGGCATCATGACCGACGTACAGGCAACTGAGCACGAGCCAGCTTTGAAGCACATTCTGCGCGTGGCAATGCGCTGGAAACTACTTGCCGCTTTCGCCGGCGTCTTCACCATTATTTTCGTATTCATTGCAGTTTACGTTGTGCAGTTCAGTGCGAACAATGCGCAGAAGCGTTTGGTCGATGAGCTTTCAACAACCGCGATCGGAGGGTCATCAACTATTGATGCGAGTCAATTCGTTGATCTGATTACGACTGTTCCAGCGGTGCCTGACTCGAAAAACGAATTTGGTTTCGGTTACCCCGCGAGTCAGTTATATAAGGACCAGGCCAAGGCCTTGGTCAATATCAATCGAATCTCTGGTGAAGCGCTGACTTACACGTACTTTAAGGACCCTAAAGACGGCAAGCTCTATGCAGCGGCGTCATCTGGTTACTACCTGAAGCCTCAGATTGGATACACCTACAAGGTTCCTATCTATAAAACCAGCTCCGAAGAAACAAACCGGTTAATGCTTGCCGGGCTGACCACCTCAACCGAGCAGCCTGCGTACTCAGATGGATACGGGTCTTGGATTTCGCGATATGTTCCCATCGTCGATGCAAACGGAAAATCTGTGGGAGGTTTCGGAGTCGACTATCCGCTGACCTATGTTGACCAAGTTCGATCAGATGTGCAGAAGAGTTTGTACCCGGTGTTGATCGTCACATATCTGGTGCTCCTTGGCCTCGTACTTCTGGTGTCCACCTCGTTAGTGCGTCCACTGAAGCGATTAACTGCAGCGACAAAGCGTGTTGCTGATGGCGAATACGATCTCGATGTCCGAGGTATTGTGCGCACGCGATTTCCTGATGAGATGTTCGAGCTCGCGGATTCGTTCGCGCTGATGGCCAAGAAGGTTGGCGCACGTGAGCGTTCCCTGACACAAGAAGTCCAGCGATTGAAAGTTGAAATTGACCAAAGTCGTCGCGAAGAAGCGGTCAGCCAAATTACCGATAACGATGATTTCGCTGCGCTAGCGGTCAAGGCTCAGGAAATGCGTAAAAGGATGCGTGAGGGCCTTGGTAAAGAATGAAAATGAATCGCTGATCTCAGGTTTGCCTGGGTTTTCTGTACTCGATCTCTTTCATCCAGACATTACTGAGCAAACGCGCGAAGAACTTTTCACGCTAGCGTGCGAATTCCATGTTCGGTACTTTCCCGAATCTCCACATGCCATTGATGAATGGCGTGCGCATATCCAAACGGGGGAGTCCCCAACGCGCGAACGTGTACATGTTTGGCTGATCTTTAAAGACACCAAGCCCGTGGGCATGTGGGCGGTTAACGTCAACATTGAGTCAGGTGTCGCTCTGATGTTGTTCGGTGCTGTTGATAAGGAAGCGCGTTCCAATCTGCCCCATACTTGGTTGCGATCTTTCCTTGATGCGCTCATTGAGCTCTGTGTCACAGAGTGTGAAGTTTTAGGTCGAAAGGTTGATCTTGTGGCATTGGAAAGTGAAATGGGGCTGAAGAATCGGTGGGAATCGGCCGGATTTGCTCTGATCAATGTGCCGTATTTCGAGCCCACACTTGGAATGCATTGGGCTAATGCTCCAGAGGTGACCTTCTATGAGAACAACCATCTCTTTGTGCGATCTCTTGATCCCAATACAAGATCTGACTCAACTGATTCAGCACAGCGTGCGCTTCAAGCATTCGTCGTGGCCCACTACCAACTTGATGTAACTATTCCTCAAGTTGCAACAATGCTGAGTCAAGAACATGAGCGCAACGCCTAATCAAAGGTGAGTTTGTCGAGAAGTGCTCGACTACCAGCCTTCACTGCGCGTTTTTGTAGAACTGAGTATTTACCATCAGCGATTCGCAACGCACCATCACTGATCAGAAGGTCAATCGCAGTAGTTAAGTCAGATGGTTCAAATTCGGTCAAGCGCGCCGATAATTCTTCGAACGTCGAGCTTCCTTCGCGCAGGATCGATGACACAATTCTGCGCTCAGCTGGCGTACGGTCGAGCAAGCCCATCATCCCGGCTGAAATGGCCTCGCGTGAAAGTGATCGAGTGACTGTCGTTTCCACGGCTATTGCATTTTCGCTGCGCTCTTCGCCAACAGTAAGTCGCAGATCACCGCAATGATTGCCTGGGCCAAGTATCGCAACTCTTCGAGTATCGCCGGTTGCTGTATCTGTTGCGATTTCCACCTTGCCAGAGATGATGAAAACAACTCGATCAGCTGCTGCGCCTTGGCGGTAAATGAAGTCACCTGTTTCAAATCGCTCAGTGAGTAGGCGGGTCATCAGGGTTTCGGTTTGTCCTGCCGGTATTCCTATGCTCGACAAATCAACATCTGTGGTGTTTAACCGGGAGGACCAAATTTCTGCATACGAAGGTGTGGAAACAAGTAGCTCTTCATGTGTTCCTGATGTGTGCGACGCCTTCGAGCAGTAAAGAACCGAGTCAACTGCATGTGCCCATGACGGATTCTTCATAGTGATGATTACCTGAGGAACGTGATGCTTGCGCACCCCATTCAGCAGTGGCATCGCGGTGTCGCTATCTGAGAATGCTATTAGCGGACCAATGAGCAGTACTCGCGGTTGAGCAGCTAAACCCAATGCCAGCATCAGTCGCTGACGCTCATTAGGTGACAGTCTTGCTGCACCAGGCCCAAGCGGCCGATCAAGTGCCTTATCGCCGGTCGCTAGTTCGCCTAGACCAACGTCTGAAAGCAAGGATGCAATGGTGTTGTCACTGAGATCTTCACGCACTGCAAGAAATTGTTCGCGAAGCGAAGCATTAAAACCAGTTGCGTCTTCCGAAACTAAGTACACGTCTGGGTTCACCCCTGGCTTGCGGATGAAATACCCGTCGTAGGTTTCGCGCCAGTTCTTGTCCTCTGTGCCAGTCGCCAAAATCGACAAGACCGTGTTCGGTTCAAGGTCGGCGTCGGTCACGAGACCGATGAGAGCTCCCAATGGAAAATCTAAGGCGGCAAGGGTAAGGGATACATCAATGTCTTTTACGAATGCGCGCAAGTTCTCTTCTTCTTGAGTGGAGTCAAGAAGAACTTGATCAACTCGAATTCGAGAAACCAAGGCAAGTTGAATAGAACGAATCCAAGGCGGCAACGCTTCGAGACCTCGCACCACCACTTCGACGTACAACAATGCTGCTGCGACGGCAGCGAGCATTTCTTGTCCGGATGTCAGTGCGAACATCACAACAAAGAGCAAACCCGCAAGACCAGCAGCATGTGCTGCTGTGAAGAGGCGAGCAATCGAAATGCCCTGGCGATGTGAGGCGTCAGTCAGGCGGATGGACCGCGCCTCAAACCGTGTAGTTGCCCAGCCGAACATTTGTATTCCGGCGATATTGCGAGAAGACGTTAATGCTTCATCTACGGATTCGCCGACTTGGCTACCAGCATCAAGTTTTGCGCGATCGAGGACAATGAGGTTTTTGCCAATTGCATTGCGAATGATTAAGAAAACACAGGTGGCGATGATCATCGCGATACCCGCACGCCACTCGATGTAAGTCAACAAACTTAAGCTGATCAGGATGCGGAATACACCGGGCATGCCTGAGGTGAACGTTTCTTCGAAGGCATTGCTGAGGTGATCCACGTCGGTGGTATGGCGGCTGACGATTGACGATCGAACGAGTTCCTCTCCGTTCATCGTGCGATTGGCAAGGGTCGCCGAAAATATTTGATTGCGAAGTCGATTTGCGGAATGAACGGCGAGCCTATGCCCCGCGATGTGTGCAAAATAACCAACCACCAGTTGAGCGATGATCAATCCGATGAGAATGTAGACCCAGAAATCCCAATGTCCATGGTGCAGCAATGACTCCAACACCAGTGGGATTACTGCTTGGCAAGCCAGCATGATGATCGTGAGCATCACGCCCACAACAAACACGGCACCAGAGCCCTTGAGGTAAGGCCGATACCACCGAATCAAACTACGAAATGCTGTGCGCTCGTCATTGGTTTTTGCCACAGCTGCATCTTGCCGTATGAAGGTTTCGGCACAATTTCCTCCCTGCCCTTACAAGGTATTGAGGAGCGCAGCAATTTTCGGCGTGGTCTTCGCTCCTTGCGTATGCAGATTGATCCGCCAGCGTGGTTCTCCACCGAGTCCACCGATTCCTCCAGCTAACTCTTGAATGAATCCGCGGTCCCCGAGCCAATTGATGCGTGACAGAGCCTCCGACTCAGAAATTTCAAGGTGCCCAGCAATTTCTTGCAACGTCATAGGACCCCGCCGAAGGAGTGCGCGTTGAGTAGCGCGAATCATGGGGGGAGTTTCGAGAAGATCCATCATTGACTTATCTGGGAGGTGCATAACCACGTCTCGAGAGACACCGACACTGAGCTTGGCGTCACGCACATGTAGTTCATAGTTGTGTCCGCCAGTGGTGCGAAGGTTATCTAAGCCATGGAGGTGTAATCCAGCGATGGCAACACCTGGCTCAAGTTCTGGAAATCGAAATCCAACAAAGACTCCGTAAAAAGGAATGTGTTCCCAACGCACCTCATCAGATGCGCACACTTCTGCATACGTGCGATACGGAGGATCTTGTGGTTTCACACTTCGCACGAGTACGCGGCTAAATGATCCTTCAAGGCGTACTGACGCAATAGCGCCTGCGTCGTCAACAAGTTCTTCAACAATAATTTTTAGTTGGTCGAGATCAACATCCTGAAGTCGTCGGGTGATTGGTGAATCCAATGTCGAAACAATTGCAAAAGGTGTTCGAGTATCTGGCGTCATGAGTTCTGCAGTGCCATGCCAATCAACGCGCCAAGGTTCGCCGTCGACCACGACAAGTTCACCATCGAGACGGTCAACGGTGCCAAGACCGTGGTCGCCGCCAGCGAGTGCTTCAGCCAGTGTTGCGACTCCATCGAATCCACCATCAAGCAGCACGTGCGCCAATTGCAGCTGATGCACAGCATCATCGGCAGAACATGCACGCGGGTCCAGGCCTGCTCGCCTAATGGTTGCTGCTGCTACCAACGCTGCATCGAACGTCATGACACCCTCGTATATCTAGGAAACTCGCGAACGATTGTTGCTTCGCGATGGTGCGTGAAGCGTACGGCTCACTTAGAGTGTTGCCATGACCACCAATGGTGAATTTGCCGAACCGATCACTTCGGAAGATCCGGTCGCACCTGCGCCACTCTGGCAACCCACACCGCAGGCTGGTGCTGCTCTACCGAGTGCTCCCGTGACAAAGACCTCAAGCGATGCAGTCGTCGCTTTTGTTCTCTCGCTGGTCTCGTGGGCCATCTGCCCGGTTATTTTTGCTGTCGTAGCCCTGATTTTTGCTGCAAAAGCCTCAAAAGCCATTGATGTCAGTAGTGGCCAGCTCACTGGTGGGGGACTCAATCTCGCCGCAAAGATTATTGCCTGGGTCAATATCGGCTTTTGGGCGGCGATTTTCATCGTGGCAGCCTTCGTGGGACTCGTGCTGGCGTTGGCCGGAGCAGGTTCTCAGCCCGCTCTTCCATGAGGGAAATTGCCCGAATTGGTCGGCTAGCGGACCCCGTTTTGACTCTTGGCAGCATTGCCGGGTAATCTTCCCCTTCGTGTCTGACCCCTCAGGCACATCCCGCTGTGCGAACTTCCCCCGAAGCACGCATCGACGCGAATCTCGCGTCTGGGATCCATTCACGAAGTTGGTGATTGTTGCTGCCGCAAGGCGGGCGACACACCCGACCGCGTGGGTCGGAGACTGAGGGCAAGAAACAGCAAGGTCAACAACGAGAAAGGCAACACGTGCCAACGATCCAGCAGCTGGTCCGCAAGGGCCGGCAGGACAAGGTCTCCAAGACCAAGGCCCCTGCGCTTAAAGGCAGCCCACAGCGTCGTGGCGTGTGTACCCGCGTGTACACCACCACCCCTAAGAAGCCGAACTCAGCGCTTCGCAAGGTGGCTCGTGTGCGTCTGACCTCTGGCATCGAAATCACTGCCTACATCCCAGGCGTGGGCCACAACCTGCAGGAGCACTCAATCGTGCTCGTTCGCGGTGGTCGTGTGCGCGATCTGCCTGGTGTTCGTTACAAGGTCATCCGCGGCGCACTTGACACCCAGGGTGTCAAGAACCGCAAGCAGGCCCGTAGTAAGTACGGCGCGAAGAAGGAGAAGGCCTAATGCCTCGTAAAGGTCCTGCCCCCAAGCGGCCGATCATCATTGATCCGGTCTACCAGGCACCCATCGTTACTCAGCTGATCAACAAGGTTCTCCTTGATGGCAAGCGTTCAACAGCTGAAAAGATCGTCTATGGCGCCCTCGAAGGTTGCGAAGCTAAGACCGGCACCGATCCTGTGCAGACGCTTAAGCGCGCACTGGACAACATTCGTCCAACCTTGGAAGTTCGCTCACGCCGTGTTGGTGGCGCGACCTACCAGGTTCCAGTTGAAGTGAAGGCTGGTCGTTCAACCACGCTCGCACTTCGTTGGTTGATTACGTACTCACGTCAGCGTCGGGAAAAGACCATGACCGAGCGCCTGATGAACGAACTGCTGGATGCTTCAAACGGTCTTGGCGCAAGCGTCAAGAAGCGCGAAGACACCCACAAGATGGCGGAGTCCAACAAGGCCTTCGCGCATTACCGCTGGTAACCACTCAACTTTTCTTTCATCAGCCTCAAGTAACGGAGTTCACTCGTGTCAACGCAGACCAGTCTCGATCTGGCCAAGGTGCGCAACATCGGCATCATGGCTCACATCGACGCGGGCAAGACCACGACCACTGAGCGCATCCTGTTCTACACCGGTGTTAACTACAAGATCGGTGAAGTCCACGACGGCGGCGCAACGATGGACTGGATGGAGCAGGAGCAAGAACGTGGCATCACGATCACGTCAGCTGCTACCACCTGTGAGTGGAAAGACCACACCATCAACATCATTGACACTCCAGGTCACGTCGACTTCACAGTTGAAGTAGAGCGTTCACTGCGTGTGCTTGATGGTGCTGTCACTGTGTTCGATGGCGTTGCTGGTGTTGAGCCGCAGTCAGAAACTGTATGGCGTCAGGCGGATAAATACTCAGTTCCACGTATCTGCTTCGTCAACAAGCTTGACCGCACTGGTGCGGACTTCTTCCGTTGTGTTGACATGATCGTTGAGCGCCTTGGTGCAACTCCACTTGTGCTTCAGATTCCTATCGGAGCTGAAGGCGACTTCCTGGGTGTAGTTGATCTCATCGCAATGAAGGCTCTCACTTGGCGTGGCGAAACCCAAAAGGGCGAAGACTACGTAATCGAAGAGATTCCAGCAGAGCTTGCAGATCAGGCAGCTGAATACCGCGAAAAAATGCTCGAAACTCTTTCAGAGGCTGACGACGCAATCATGGAGAAGTTCCTTGAAGGCGAAGACTTGAGCGTTGAAGAAATTCAGGCAGCAATTCGCCGCGCAACTCTTGCGTACAAGTTGACCCCAATCCTCACCGGTTCTGCTTTCAAGAACAAGGGTGTTCAGCCAATGCTCGACGCAGTGGTTGCTTACCTTCCTTGCCCACTTGACGTGACTGCAGTTGAAGGTCACAAGATGGGTGATGAAGAAGTCATCATCGAGCGCAAGCCAAGTGATGCAGAGCCATTCGCTGCACTCGCATTCAAAATCATGACCGACCCACACTTGGGCAAGCTCACCTACGTGCGCGTCTACTCAGGCCGTTTGAACACTGGTACTGCAGTGCTCAACAGCGTGAAGGATCGCAAGGAGCGCATCGGCAAGATTTACCGAATGCATGCGAACAAGCGTGAAGAAATTGATTCAGTGGGCGCTGGCGACATCGTTGCTGTGATGGGTCTTAAGGACACCACTACTGGCGAAACTTTGTGCGATATCAGCAACCCAGTGGTTCTTGAGTCAATGACGTTCCCAGCTCCCGTCATTCACATTGCAATTGAGCCAAAGTCAAAGGGTGACCAAGACAAGCTCGGCATTGCAATTCAGCGTTTGTCTGATGAAGACCCAACGTTCCACGTGCGTTCAGATGAAGAAACCGGCCAGACCATCATCGGTGGCATGGGCGAACTTCACCTTGAAGTGCTCGTTGACCGCATGAAGCGCGAATTCAACGTTGAAGCCAACGTTGGAAAGCCTCAGGTTGCGTACCGCGAGACCATCACCAAGAAGGTCGAAAAGGTTGACTACACCCACAAGAAGCAGTCTGGTGGTTCAGGTCAGTTCGGTCGCGTCATCATCGACCTTGAGCCAAACACCGACGAGGGTGGTGGCTACGCGTTCGTGAACAAGGTGACCGGTGGTCGCATTCCTCGCGAATACATTCCTTCAGTTGACGCTGGTTGCCAAGACTCACTTGAAAACGGTGTGCTTGCTGGTTATCCAATGGTTGACGTCAAGGTCACGCTGCAAGACGGCGCGTACCACGATGTTGACTCGTCAGAACTCGCATTCAAAATCGCCGGCACCATGGCGTTCCGCGAAGCTGCCCGCATGGCTGGCGCAGTAATCCTGGAACCAATGATGGCTGTTGAAGTGACGACCCCAGAAGACTTCATGGGCGACGTCATCGGCGACCTCAACTCACGACGCGGCCAGATTCAGGCCATGGAAGAGCGTTCCGGCGCTCGTGTTGTGAAAGCAGTTGTACCGCTGTCCGAAATGTTTGGTTACGTAGGCGATCTACGCAGCCGCACACAAGGGCGTGCGTCGTACAGCATGCAATTTGACTCCTATGCACAGGTTCCTTCAAATGTGCAGGTGGAGATCATCGCTAAGGCTCGCGGCGAATAGTCGCGGATCAAAAAGAATACAAATATCCAAAGAAACCAAACCCGATCCGCGATAACGCCGGACGGCTACACAACAAGGGAGAACTCAAATGGCAAAGGCCAAATTTGAGCGCACCAAGCCGCACGTCAACATCGGCACCATTGGTCACATTGACCATGGCAAGACGACCCTGACTGCTGCGATCACCAAGGTGCTGCACGACCGTTACCCAGACGTCAACCCATTCACCCCATTCGACATGATCGATAAGGCGCCTGAAGAGCGTCAGCGTGGTATCACGATTTCGATCGCACACGTCGAGTACCAGACCGAAGGCCGTCACTACGCACACGTTGACTGCCCAGGTCACGCTGACTACATCAAGAACATGATCACTGGCGCAGCTCAGATGGACGGCGCAATCCTCGTGGTTGCAGCGACCGATGGTCCAATGCCACAGACAAAGGAGCACGTGCTTCTTGCTCGTCAGGTAGGCGTGCCTTCAATCGTGGTTGCACTCAACAAGTGCGACATGGTTGATGACGAAGACCTTCTTGAACTCGTTGAAATGGAAGTTCGCGAACTTCTTTCAACCTACGAATTCCCAGGCGACGACATTCCTGTTGTTCGCGTTGCAGCTTTCCCAGCACTTCAGGGTGATGAGAAGTGGGGCGAGTCAATCATGAACCTCATGGCTGCTGTGGATGAGTACATCCCAACGCCAGAGCGCGAAATTGACAAGCCATTCCTTATGCCAGTGGAAGACGTCTTCACGATCACCGGTCGTGGAACTGTTGTCACCGGTCGTATTGAGCGCGGCATGGTCAAGGTCAACGAAGAAATCGAAATCGTTGGCATCCGCCCAGGTATCCCAGTCAAGACCACCGTTACCGGTGTCGAAATGTTCCGCAAGTTGCTCGACGAAGGTCAAGCTGGCGAAAACGTCGGTCTCCTTCTTCGTGGCACCAAGCGTGAAGACGTTGAGCGTGGCCAGGTTTGCTGCAAGCCAGGCTCAATCACTCCTCACACCGGTTTCGACGCTTCGGTCTACATCCTTTCGAAGGACGAAGGCGGCCGTCACACGCCGTTCTTCAACAACTACCGCCCACAGTTCTACTTCCGTACCACGGACGTGACCGGTGTTGTGACCCTTCCTGAGGGCAAGGACATGGTTATGCCAGGCGACAACACCGACATGGCAGTTGAACTGATTCAGTCAATCGCTATGGAAGAAGGCCTTCGCTTCGCAATTCGCGAAGGTGGCCGCACGGTTGGCGCAGGCCGCGTCACCAAGATCACGAACTAGTAGCTGATTGTTGGGGGCGGGCAACCGCCCCCAACATCAACTCGCAAGACCAGCACTACCTCGCAACATCACAGCATTGGCACACGAGAAGTAAGGACACCAGCCACCATGGCGGGACAAAAGATCCGAATCCGGCTTAAGGCCTATGACCACGAGGTCATCGATTCATCGGCGCGCAAAATTGTCGAGACGGTGATCCGTACTGGTGCATCGGTTGCTGGCCCAGTGCCATTGCCAACTGAGAAGAACGTGTACTGCGTGATTCGCTCACCTCATAAGTACAAGGACAGCCGTGAGCACTTCGAGATGCGCACGCACAAGCGCCTCATTGACATTCTTGACCCCACGCCAAAGACCGTTGATTCGCTAATGCGTCTCGACCTTCCGGCTGGTGTCGACATCGAGATCAAGCTGTAGGGACGACGAAAAAAATGGGCACCAACGTTAAGGGTGTACTGGGCACCAAGCTCGGCATGACACAGGTCTGGGATGAGAACAACAAAGTTGTTCCTGTCACCGTTGTGCAAGCCGGTCCTTGTGTTGTCACGCAGGTACGCACTCCAGAGAACGACGGTTACTCAGCCGTCCAAATCGCCTTCGGCGCGATCGATCCACGCAAAGTCAACAAGCCTGCTGCAGGTCACTTCGAAAAGGCTGGCGTGACACCTCGCCGCCACCTCGTTGAGATCCGCACTGCAGACGCTTCGGAATACACGTTGGGCCAAGAGCTCACCGCGGAAACCTTTGAAGATGGCCAGCGCATCGACGTCGTAGCAACGACCAAGGGCAAGGGTTTTGCCGGCGGTATGAAGCGCCATGGTTTCCATGGTCTTCGCGCATCGCACGGTGTAACCCGTAAGCACCGTTCACCAGGTTCCATCGGTGGCTGTTCAACACCAGGTCGCGTGTTCAAGGGCATGAAGATGGCTGGCCGTATGGGCGGCGATCGTCAGACCACGTTGAACCTCATTGTTCAAAAGGTTGACGCTACAAATGGCCTGCTCCTGATCAAGGGTGCAGTTCCAGGACCTAAGGGCGCACTCGTATTCGTCCGTACCGCAGTGAAGGAGGCGTAACGATGACTTCTGTTGACGTTCGCACCCCAGCTGGCAAAGCTGCCGGCAAGGCCGATCTTCCTGCTGAGATCTTCGACGTGCAGGTCAACGTTCCGTTGATCCACCAGGTTGTTGTTGCGCAGCTTGCTGCAGCACGCCAAGGCACACACGACACCAAGCGTCGTGGCGAAGTTCGCGGTGGTGGCCGTAAGCCTTACAAGCAAAAGGGCACCGGCCGTGCACGCCAGGGTTCGATTCGCGCACCTCATTACGCAGGTGGCGGTGTTGCACATGGGCCACACCCACGCGATTACTCACAGCGCACACCGAAGAAGATGAAGGCTGCAGCTCTTCGCGGCGCATTGTCTGATCGTGCTCGCGACAGCAAGGTGCATGTGGTCTCTGAACTCGTGACTGGCGCAACGCCGTCCACGAAACAGGCCATTGCATTGTTCAAGGCCCTTGGCATTGACGGTCGCGTCCTTGTTGCGATCACTCGCACTGACGACATCTCAGCATTGAGCTTGCGCAACGTTCCAACGGTGCACGTGCTCTACATCGATCAGCTCAACACCTACGACGTGTTGGTCAACGATCATGTGCTCTTCACCGAAGATGCACTCGAAGCTTTCATCGCTGGAAGCCCAGCCGGTAAGAGCGCGAAAGCTGTTGCAACTGAGGGTGAGGTTTCAGCATGAAAATCGCAGATCCACGCGACATTCTGATTGCACCAGTGGTGTCAGAGAAGAGCTACGCACTTCTTGACGAGAACAAGTACACGTTCATCGTGTCAACGACTGCTAACAAGACGCAGATCAAGATTGCAGTCGAAGAAGTTTTCGGTGTGAAGGTTCTTGCCGTCAACACCATGAACCGTGAAGGCAAGCGCCTTCGCACGAAGACTGGTTTTGGAAAGCGTGCCGATACCAAGCGCGCAATCGTCTCAGTAGCCGCCGGCGACCGCATCGACATCTTCGGAGGCCCGGTCTCCTGACCGGCCATCGATCACCAGAGGAACAGACATGGGAATCCGTAAGTACAAGCCGACTACGCCGGGCCTTCGCGGCTCGTCAGTAGCCGACTTCGTCGAGATCACGCGCTCCACACCGGAGAAGTCACTCGTTCGTCCATTGCCAAAAAAGGGTGGACGTAACAACAGTGGTCGCATCACGACTCGTCACCAAGGTGGCGGTCACAAGCGTGCGTACCGCATTATCGACTTCAAGCGTTCAGACAAAGATGGTGTGCCAGCCAAGGTTGCGCACATTGAATACGATCCAAACCGCACCGCACGTATTGCATTGCTGCACTACGCGGACGGCGAGAAGCGTTACATCATTGCGCCGAACAAACTCAAGCAAGGCGACCTCATTGAGACTGGCCCAGGTGCCGACATCAAGCCAGGTAACAGCCTGCCAATGCGCAATATCCCCGTCGGTACGGTGATCCACGCTGTGGAACTCAAGCCAGGCGGCGGAGCAAAGATTGCTCGCTCAGCTGGTACCAGCATTCAGTTGGTAGCAAAGGACGGCCCATTCGCGCAGTTGCGTATGCCATCCGGTGAAATCCGCAACGTTGATCTGCGCTGCCGCGCAACCATCGGCGAAGTTGGTAACGCTGAGCAGTCAAACATCAACTGGGGCAAGGCTGGCCGTATGCGTTGGAAGGGCAAGCGCCCAACCGTTCGTGGTGTGGCAATGAACCCGGTCGACCATCCACATGGTGGTGGTGAAGGTAAGACTTCCGGTGGACGTCACCCAGTGAATCCAAACGGTAAGCCAGAAGGCCGTACGCGTAAGCGCAATAAGGCCAGCGATCAGTTCATCGTCCGACGCCGCAAGACCGGCAAGAAGCGCTAAGGGAAGACATGCCACGTAGCCTCAAGAAAGGCCCGTTTGTCGACGGCCATCTACTCAAGAAGGTCGACGCACAAAATGAGTCTGGATCAAAGAACGTGATCAAGACCTGGTCACGCCGCTCAATGATCGTTCCTGCAATGTTGGGTCACACCCTGGCAGTGCATGACGGCCGTAAGCATGTGCCAGTTTTCGTCAGCGAAAACATGGTCGGCCACAAGCTTGGTGAGTTCGCTCCTACACGTACCTTCAAGGGTCACGTCAAGGACGACCGCAAGGCTAAGCGTCGCTAAGCGCGAACGCTCACTCAACATCATTAATTACTGAATTACACGACGAAGCAAGGGGAAAGCGATGGAAGCCAGGGCCCAGGCGCGGTACGTCCGCGTCACGCCCATGAAGGCGCGCCGCGTGATTGACCTCATTCGAGGCATGAACGCAAGCGACGCCCAGGCGGTGTTGGCATTTGCACCACAGGCAGCAAGTGAGCCAATCGGCAAGGTTCTTGCCAGTGCAATTGCGAACGCAACAAACAACCATGCGATGGACGCCCGTTCGCTCGTCGTGAGCGCGGCATACGTGGACGAAGGTCCAACGATGAAGCGAATCCGTCCACGTGCACAGGGTCGGGCATACCGCATCCGCAAGCGCAGCAGCCACATCACCGTGGTTGTTTCAGACCAGAAGGAAGGGTGATTAGGCCATGGGTCAAAAAGTAAATCCACATGGTTTCCGCCTCGGAATCACCACGGACTTCAAGTCTCGCTGGTTTGCTGATTCGCAGAAGCCAGGACAGCGCTACCGCGACTACGTCCAAGAAGACGTCAAGATCCGCAAGGTCTTGTCTGAAGGCATGGAACGTGCTGGCATTGCCAAGGTTGAAATCGAGCGCACCCGTGATCGCGTCCGCATTGACATTCACACTGCCCGTCCAGGCATCGTGATTGGTCGCCGTGGCGCAGAAGCTGATCGCATTCGTGGCGATTTGGAAAAGCTCACTGGCAAGCAGGTTCAGCTGAACATCCTCGAGGTTAAGAACCCAGAGCTTGATTCACAGTTGGTGGCGCAAGGCATCGCTGAGCAGTTGAACTCACGCGTGTCATTCCGACGCGCAATGCGTAAGGGCATGCAGAGCACCATGAAGAGTGGCGCTAAGGGCATTCGTGTTCAGGTGTCTGGTCGTCTTGGCGGTGCTGAAATGTCACGTACCGAGTTCTACCGTGAAGGTCGCGTGCCATTGCACACCCTTCGCGCAGACATCGACTACGGCTTCTACGAAGCACGCACTACTTTCGGTCGCATTGGTGTGAAGGTCTGGATCTACAAGGGCGATGCACTTGCTACCCGCTCAGAGCGTGAAGCAGCAGCAGCTGCTGCGCGCTTGGGCAAGGGCCCAACTGCTGCAGGTCGACCACGTCGTCCACGAGCAGAAGATGCAGGCGCCGTTGAAGCTGTTGCTGTTGAAGCAACCGAAGCTGCACCAGTTGCAGTCGAGGCTGCTGCAGTCGGAACGGAAGGCTAATCATGTTGATTCCACGTCGCGTGAAGCACCGTAAGCAGCATCACCCAAGCCGCACTGGTGTGGCAAAGGGTGGCACCGAGGTGACCTTCGGTACCTACGGTCTCCAAGCTCTTGAGCATGGTTACATCACGAACCGTCAGATTGAATCGGCTCGTATTGCTATCACTCGTCACATTCGTCGTGGTGGCAAGGTCTGGATCAACATTTACCCAGACCGTCCATTGACTAAGAAGCCAGCAGAAACTCGCATGGGTTCCGGTAAGGGTTCACCTGAATGGTGGGTCGCCAACGTGAAGCCAGGCCGGGTCATGTTTGAGCTCGACTACCCAGATGCGAAGATTGCGCATGAAGCACTCACCCGTGCCATGCACAAGCTTCCAATGAAGTGCCGAATCGTTCGGCGCGACGAAGCAGGTGAGAACTAATGGCAGCAGGTACACAGGCCGGCGAGTTGCGTAATCTTGATGACGCAGAACTCACCGCAAAGCTTCGTGAAGCAAAGGAAGAACTGTTCAACCTTCGCTTCCAAGGTGCAACCGGACAACTTGAGAACCACGGTCGACTTCGCGCAGTGCGCAAAGACATCGCACGGATCTACACGATCTTGCGTGAGCGTGAACTAGGCATCACCCCAGTTCAGGGTGGAGCAGCATGAGTGCGAAAGAGGCAAGTGTGAGTGACGTCAAGCGCGGATACCGCAAGACCCGTGAGGGTCTTGTCGTCAGCGACAAGATGGACAAGACAGTGGTTGTTGCGGTTGAAGATCGTTTCAAGCACCCGCTTTACGGCAAGGTCGTGCGACGCACGAGCAAGCTCAAAGCACATGACGAGGCAAACGCCGCCGGTATCGGTGACCGCGTGCTTCTGATGGAGACCCGCCCGTTGTCAGCGACAAAGCGCTGGCGCGTTGTGGAAATCCTCGAAAAGGCCAAGTAAGTCAGTTCCGCCAGGCTCGGTAATGAGAACCGGCAGACGATCAGGAGAATGAAGTGATTCAGCAAGAGTCGCGACTACGTGTCGCCGACAACACGGGTGCCAAGGAGCTCTTGTGCATTCGTGTACTCGGTGGCTCAGGGCGCCGATACGCCGGCATTGGTGACATCATCGTCGCCACTGTTAAAGACGCCATTCCAGGTGGAGGCGTAAAGAAAGGTGACGTTGTTAAGGCTGTCATCGTTCGCACGAAGAAAGAACGCCGCCGTCCGGATGGTTCATACATCCGTTTCGACGAGAACGCTGCTGTCATCCTCAAGGCTGACGGAGAGCCTCGCGGCACTCGCATCTTCGGACCTGTTGGTCGCGAACTGCGCGACAAGAAGTACATGAAGATCATTTCGTTGGCTCCGGAGGTGCTGTAACCATGTCACAGCTCAATATCCGTAAGGGCGATCTCGTCCAGGTAATTTCTGGTAAGGATCGCGGCGTCAAAGGTAAGGTCATCGACGTCTTTCCTGAAGCCCAACGTGTAATCGTCGAAGGCGTTAACCGCGTCAAGAAGCACACCAAGGTTGGTCAGAACGCCGGTGGCGCTCAGACTGGTGGCATCGTCACGGTTGAAGCTCCCATTCATGCCTCGAACGTCATGATCATCGATCCCGAAGACGGCCGCCCAACTCGCATTGGCTTCCGCAAGGAAACCGTTGAGAAGCGTCGTCCAGATGGCTCAACGTACGAAGCACAGCGCAGCATCCGTGTTTCGCGCCGCACAGGTAAGGACATCTGAGCATGACTACTGCAACTTCACCTCGCTTGAAGGCTAAGTACCGCGCAGAAATCGTTCCTGCATTGAAGAGCGAATTCGAGTTCGCAAACATCATGCAGGTCCCAGGGTTGGTCAAGATCGTGGTCAACATGGGTGTCGGCGAAGCTGCTCGCGACTCAAAGCTCATCGAAGGCGCTATCCGTGACCTCACCGAGATCACCGGCCAAAAGCCACAGGTCACCAAGGCACGTAAGTCCATCGCACAGTTCAAGTTGCGCGAAGGCCAGCCAATTGGTGCACACGTGACTCTTCGCGGCGATCGCATGTGGGAATTCCTGGATCGCTTGCTTTCGCTCGCGCTGCCTCGCATCCGTGACTTCCGCGGCCTGTCACCAAAGCATTTTGACGGCAACGGTAACTACACCTTCGGTCTCACCGAGCAGTCAATGTTCCATGAGATTGACCAAGACAAGATCGATCGCACCCGTGGCATGGACATCACCCTTGTCACCACCGCGAAGACCGATGATGAAGGCCGCGCCTTGCTTCGCCTTCTCGGATTCCCTTTCAAGGAGGCCTGAGCCATGGCGAAGAAAGCACTCATCAATAAGCAGCAAGGAAAGCCGAAGTTCAAAGTTCGCGCTTACACCCGTTGCAACAAGTGCGGCCGTCCGCATTCTGTCTATCGCAAATTCGGCTTGTGCCGTATTTGTCTCCGTGAAATGGCACACGCTGGCGAACTGCCTGGTGTGACAAAGAGCAGCTGGTAAACCACGACGCTGAAGGTCCTAACGGAAACCGCAGCGAGGAAGGCCTTAGGCCAATAACATGACAATGACTGACCCGATTGCAGACATGCTTGCGCGCTTGCGCAACGCAAACTCTGCCTATCACGACTCTGTGTCGATGCCTCACAGCAAGATCAAGCTGCACATTGCAGAAATCTTGAAGCGCGAGGGATACATCGCCGACTTCAGCGAAACCGACGAAACTGTTGGCAAAACGTTGACTCTCAATCTCAAGTACGGCCCTAGCCGTGAGCGTTCAATCGCTGGATTGCGTCGCGTTTCAAAGCCAGGTCTGCGCGTATACGCAAAGAGCACCGCATTGCCTCGCGTCCTTGGTGGCCTTGGCATTGCAATCCTGTCCACTTCTGGCGGTTTGCTTACCGACCGTCAGGCTCAAAAGAAAGGCGTAGGTGGGGAAGTCCTCGCCTACGTCTGGTAGGGGGTATCTGATGTCACGCATCGGTCGTCTCCCAATCACCGTTCCTGCAGGTGTAACTATCGACATCGCTGGTCAACACGTCACGGTCAAGGGTCCTAAGGGATCGTTGAGCATCGTTGTTGCAGAGCCAATCGTTGCCACTCTCTCTGATGGTGTGCTCACGGTTACTCGTCCAAATGACGAGCGTCGTTCACGTGCATTGCACGGCCTGAGCCGCACGTTGATCTCCAATATGGTGATTGGTGTAACCACAGGATTTGAAAAGTCACTTGAACTCGTTGGCACCGGTTACCGCGTGGCAGCAAAAGGCACTGACCTTGAGTTCCAGCTTGGCTTTAGCCACCCAGTAGTGGTTCCAGCACCTGAAGGCATTGCTTTCGTGGTGGAAAGCCCAGTGAAGTTGAAAATCGCGGGCATCGACAAGCAAAAGGTGGGCGAAGTTGCCGCCAACATCCGCAAGATTCGTCCACCAGAGCCTTACAAGGGCAAGGGTGTGCGGTACGAGGGTGAAGTCATCCGCCGCAAGGCTGGAAAGGCTGGTAAGAAGTGAGCAAGTACGGTGTCAAGCTTGGCAAGGGCAACAAAAATGTCATTGGCCGCAAGCGTCGCCACATCCGCGTACGCAAGAAGGTTTCAGGTACGGCCGAGCGTCCACGCTTGGTTGTCACCCGATCAGCACGCCACCTGGTGGCTCAGGTTGTCGACGACACCCAGGGTCTGACGTTGGCATCAGCCTCAACGATGGAAGCCGACCTTCGTGTCGACGCCGTCGACAAGAGCGCAAAGGCACGCAAGGTTGGCCAGCTGGTCGCCGATCGCGCCAAGAAGGCCGGAATCGAAGCGGTTGTGTTTGACCGCGGCGGTAACAAGTACCACGGTCGCGTGGCCGCTCTCGCTGAGGGCGCCCGCGAAGGTGGCCTGGACTTCTAAGACGTATTCGGACAAGTAGGGAAGAGGAAACACCATGGCAGCAAACCAGCGACGCGAAGGCGGAGCAGGCGAGCGCAAGGATCGCAAGGAGCGCACTCCTCGCGAAGAGAAGTCCGCATTCGTCGAGCGTGTGGTCGCGATTAATCGCGTGGCCAAGGTCGTAAAGGGCGGTCGTCGCTTTAGCTTTACCGCACTTGTGGTTGTCGGAGACGGCAACGGCATGGTTGGCGTGGGCTACGGCAAGGCGAAGGAAGTTCCCGCAGCGATTGCAAAGGGAGTTGAAGAAGCAAAGAAGCATTTCTTCAAGGTTCCTCGCATTCAAGGCACGATTCCTCACCCAATCACAGGTGAAGCAGCCGCAGGCGTAGTCATGCTGCGCCCAGCTGCTCCTGGTACCGGTGTTATTGCTGGTGGCCCAGTTCGCGCCGTGTTGGAATGCGCAGGAGTGCACGACATCCTGAGCAAGTCAATGGGATCAGACAACGCCATCAACATTGTGCATGCCACGATCGCAGCATTGAAGGGCTTGGAATCTCCGGCTCAGGTTGCTGCTCGTCGCGGTTTGCCACTCGAAGATGTCGCACCAGCTCGTTTGCTGCGTGCAATGGCTGCAGGGACGGAAAGCTAATGGCACGGTTAAAGGTGACTCAGAAGAAGTCAGAAATTGGTGGCACTTCAACCCAGCGCAACACGTTGCGGTCCTTGGGTTTGAAGCGCATCAATGACACTGTGGTCAAGGAAGACCGCCCAGAAATTCGCGGCATGGTGAACACCGTGCAGCATCTCGTCGTTGTTGAAGAGGTTGAGTAATCATGGCACTCAAAGTCCATCACTTACGTCCAGCTCCGGGCGCTAAGACCGAGCGCACCCGCAAGGGTCGCGGTGAAGCCTCAAAGGGTAAAACCGCTGGTCGTGGCACCAAGGGCACCAAGGCCCGTTACCAGGTTCCTGCTCGCTTCGAAGGCGGCCAGATGCCATTGCATATGCGCCTTCCAAAGCTCAAGGGCTTCAAGAACCCCAACAAGGTTGAGTTCCAGGTTGTCAACATTGCGATGTTGGTAAAGCTGTTCCCTGCCGGTGGAGATGTCACAGTTGACGACCTGGTAGCCAAGGGTGCAGTCCGCAAGGGCCATCCGGTTAAGGTTCTGGGACAAGGCGATATTGCAGTAGCCATCAAGGTCAGCGCAGATGCGTTTTCCTCCGTTGCGCGCGACAAGATCGTCGCCGCAGGTGGGACCGTCACCGAAAGCTAAGCAGGAGGCACAGTGCACATCAGTGCGTTCGGGGCTGCCCTGCGTACACCGGATCTTCGAGCGAAGATCCTGTTCACCCTTGGTCTTCTCGCGATCTATCGTCTTGGCTCGGTTGTACCGACGCCCGGCGTTGATTACTCGGCTGTTCAGCGTTGTATTGACGTCGTTCAGGGGAACTCGGTTTACGCACTGATTAACCTTTTCAGTGGTGGCGCGTTGCTGCAACTGTCTATTTTTGCGCTCGGCATCATGCCGTACATCACCGCAAGCATCATTGTTCAGTTGATGACCGTAGTGATTCCGCGTCTTGAATCCTTGAAAAAAGAGGGTCAAGCGGGTCAAGCAAAGATCACGCAGTACACGCGCTATCTGACGATTGCTCTTGCTGTGTTGCAGTCAACTGCGATCCTTTCGTTGGCTCGCACGCCTGGAGCGCTTTTTAGTGGCTGCAATGAAAACATTGTTCCCAATCAAGGCATTTGGATCATCTTGGTCATGGTGCTTGCAATGACTGCTGGCACCGCAGTGATCATGTGGTTCGGAGAACTCATTACCGAACGAGGAATCGGCAACGGAATGTCGATTTTGATTTTCACCTCGATCATCGCCACTGTGCCTTCCCAGTTCGCTTCCGTATGGGGTGCGAAGGGTGCGTTTACCTTCGCAATCACCTTGGGCATCGGTGTCCTGGTGATGGCGCTCGTGGTATTCGTCGAGCAAGCTCAGCGAAGAATTCCAGTGCAGTATGCAAAGCGCATGGTTGGCCGAAAGATGTATGGAGGAACCTCGACCTATATTCCGTTGAAGGTCAACATGGCTGGTGTTATTCCGGTTATTTTCGCCTCGTCACTGCTCTTTATTCCAACGCTCTTTGTTCAGCTCACCGGTAGCACCGCAGGTTGGGCGCAGTGGGTTCAACAGAATTTTGGTAGCGGTAGCGGCTCGATTTATTTGCTGACCTACTTCTTGCTCATCGTTTTCTTCTGCTACTTCTACGTTTCCATCACCTTCAACCCTGTTGAAGTTGCTGACGACATGAAGAGGTACGGCGGCTTCATTCCAGGCATTCGCGCCGGCAAGCCAACAGCTGACTATTTGGATTACGTGTTGACTCGCCTGACCGCGCCAGGATCTATGTACCTGGGCATCATCGCGGTGCTTCCAGTGTTCGCCTTTGGTTATCTGGGTGTCTCCAGCCAGTTCATCTTCGGCGGTACCAGCCTGCTGATCATGGTGGGTGTTGGTTTGGACACGGTGAAGCAGATCGAGGCTCAGCTTCAGCAACGTAATTACGAAGGTTTCCTTCGCTAGGAGTTATGCAAAATGCGTTTAGTGATCATGGGCCCACCAGGGGCTGGTAAAGGAACTCAAGCAGATGGGCTTGCAACTCGCCTTGGGATCCCACACATTTCTACCGGCGATATTTTTCGTGCCAATGTCACGCAAGGCACGCCGCTGGGCATCGAAGCCAAGCGTTACATGGATGCCGGCGAATACGTTCCTGATGGTGTCACCAATGCAATGGTGCGCGACCGCCTTAGTCAAGATGATTGCCGTCCAGGGTTTCTTCTTGATGGGTATCCACGCACCCTTGAGCAGGTTGGCGAACTCGATGAAATGTTGAAATCCGATGGCCTTGCGGTTGATCGTGCAGTTGAACTCACCGTTGTTGTCGACGAAGTCGTAACTCGATTATTGAAGCGTGCCCAAGAGCAAGGTCGTGCCGATGACACTGAAGACGTCATCCGTCGCCGACTTGAGGTGTACGCAGAGCAAACCGCGCCTCTGACTGCTGTGTATGAATCTCGCGGCATCTTGGTACGCGTTGATGGCATGGGTACCGTCGACGAAGTTACTGCTCGCCTTCTTATTGCACTTGGCGCATAACGCTCGTGGTGTTTCACAAGAAGGAAAAAATCCAGCTCAAAACTCCTGAGCAGATTTTGCTGATGCGTGTTGCAGGTCTTGTGGTGGCCAATGCGTTGCAGGCCGTTGAAGCAGCGGTTGCACCTGGCGTTACGACGAAAGAACTTGACGCGATTGCGCATGAGGTGATCCGTTCATCAAATGCCACGCCTTCGTTCTTGGGCTACCACGGTTACCCCGCGGCTATTTGCTCCTCAATAAATGAAGAAGTAGTGCATGGCATTCCAAGTGATCGTCAACTCCTTGACGGAGACATTATTTCCATTGACTGTGGCGCAATTGTGAATGGTTGGCATGGCGATGCGGCGATCAGTGTGATGGCCGGCAATGCAAAAGCAGATGTGCTGAAACTGTCAAAAGTTACTGAGCAGTCTTTGTGGGCAGGTCTTGGTCAGGCACGCGCCGGAAACCGCCTGTCTGACATTGGTCATGCCGTAGAAACAACAGTGAGAGCTGCTGGTTCGTATGGCATTCTCGAAGATTACGTCGGACACGGCATCGGCACTTCCATGCACATGCAGCCGCCAATTCCTAACTACGGCACCGCAGGTCGTGGTCCAGTGCTCAAGGTTGGCATGGTGTTAGCTATTGAACCAATGGTCACCATTGGTTCCCCAGAGGTTGAAGTGCTCAAGGATGGCTGGACAGTCGTTACCGAAGATCGTTCATGGGCATCCCATTGGGAACACACCGTTGCAATCACCGAAGAAGGTCCGTGGGTGCTCACCGCACTTGATGAAATTCGTCTCTAGAAAGGTCTGGTCAATCCATGAAGAAAGTTCTCGCATCAGTCTTAACTGTGTTCGCAGTTGTTGTTGCTGCACCAGCACAGGCCGCACCCGCCGCTCAAGAGGTTGTGCTCGTTACAACACTGACAAGTGTTGGCACCAGCCTGAACACCATCGGCAACGTGAAGTACGGATGGAATGACCTTAAGGGTGTTGCCAATTGGGGTAAAGAATCAGTATCTATTCGGCTCCAAGGTGATGTCGCGTACAAGAATGACAGTGGGCCGTTCAATGGTTACTTCACCATCACGAAGGCCGATGAAACACAACTTGCCTTCCACGTAGATGGTCAGGCATTACCAGTGCCAGTGAGTGGTGGAATCAGGACCAATTTCCGCGGAGTGATGAACTTCTTGCAGGGTTCAGGTGCCTATTCGAATGCGCAATCAACCGGGACGATGATTGGTGCGCGCGAAGCTGCAATTGGCAGCCCAGTGAAAATGACGTTGCGCTTCACGGTTGTACCGCGCGTATAATTAGGTCATTCATTTATTGATCCCTAGGTGGTCACAAGTTGAACACCTAGGGATCACTTTTTATCTTCAACTGTTTAGCAACAAGGATGGCGGGGCTGGAAATATCCAGCCCCGTCATCCTTCTTTTCGGGCAAGAAGGTTGGCCCCTAGAGACCAGTTCGTTACTTCGAGAGTGAACCAAGCCAAACGGTGTCCTGGCTTGTCAGCCCCGATGCCTGGATAAACCAAGGGGACCGAAGATTAAAGTAAAAGACCGACAGTTCACTTTAATTCGGACAAATCACCCCGATTGGACGTTGAGAACTTCGCCCCCTAGACTTTGCAGGCTGTCGTTGGCTTCCCCAACTACCTGCCACCAATTATTGGTGGACGACGTATGTCCGGGGTAGGCAATGAAAGCACCCACCACAACGAAGGACGATGCACAAGCATGGGTAAAAAAGACGGAGCGATCGAGCTTGAGGGCACGATCATGGAGTCTTTGCCTAATGCCATGTTTCGCGTGGAGTTGGACAACGGTCACAAAGTTCTTGCGCATATCAGCGGCAAGATGCGAATGCACTACATCCGCATCCTGCCTGATGACCGCGTAGTTGTTGAACTTTCTCCGTATGACCTCACCCGCGGCCGCATCGTCTATCGCTACAAATAACCACACGAGGACTGGCAAAACATCATGAAGGTGAACCCAAGCGTCAAGCCGATCTGCGATAAGTGCAAGGTCATTCGTCGCCATGGCCGCGTCATGGTGATCTGCGAGAACACTCGCCACAAGCAGCGTCAGGGCTAATACCTGACGAGGGTCAATGCGGGGAGAAATCCCGTACGACCTCAACTGTGAAGTACCCGACCCCCAGGTAACTGGGACGACACCTTGAGCCACGGGGCTCAAGACCTGATCTGACGGTCAGGGCTGGTACTTCAATCGAAACCCCGTGCATGAGAAGAAGAGAGAACGTCACATGGCACGTCTTGTTGGTGTCGATCTGCCGCGCGAAAAGCGCATGGCAATCGCACTCACCTATATCTATGGCATCGGCCGCTCACAGGCTTCCGCCGCCCTCACCGCCACGGGCATTGATCCAGAAATGAAGTCCAAGGACCTCACCGACGATCAGACACTTGCTCTGCGCGATTGGATCGATCAAAACCTCAAGGTAGAAGGCGATCTTCGCCGTGAGGTTGCAGCTGATATTCGCCGCAAGGTGGAAATCGGTTGCTATCAGGGTCTTCGCCACCGTAAGGGCCTTCCGGTCCGCGGTCAGCGCACCCATACCAACGCGCGTACTCGTAAGGGTCCTCGTAAGACCGTCGCTGGCAAGAAGAAGGCCGCGAAGTAATTCGCTGGTCTCAACCGGACTTCTAGGAGATACATACACATGGCACCCAAGGCAGGACAGAAGGGCGCGGCGAAGAAAATTCGCCGCAAGGAGAAGAAGAACGTGGCCCACGGCCACGCTCACATTAAGAGCACGTTCAACAACACGATCGTCTCTATCACTGACCCAACAGGCGCAGTCATTGCATGGTCAAGCGCTGGCCAAGTTGGTTTCAAGGGTTCACGTAAGAGCACCCCATTCGCCGCACAGCTCGCAGCAGAATCTGCAGCGCGTCGCGCAATGGAACACGGTATGCGCAAGGTTGACGTGTTCGTGAAGGGTCCAGGCTCAGGTCGCGAAACTGCTATCCGTTCGTTGCAGGCAACTGGTCTTGAAGTTGGTTCAATCGCCGACGTCACTCCAGCGCCTCATAACGGCACCCGTCCACCAAAGCGTCGTCGCGTCTAATCGCGCGTAAGAAAATAGGAGAACACAAACTATGGCGCGTTATACAGCTGCCGATTGCAAGCGGTGCCGTCGCGAGAAGATGAAGTTGTTCCTCAAGGGAGCAAAGTGCGAGTCACCAGCATGCCCATTCGAAAAGCGTCCTTACCCACCAGGCCAGCACGGCCGTGGTCGCTCAAAGGATTCCGAATACTTGCTCCAGTTGCGCGAAAAGCAGAAGGCAACCCGTATGTACGGTGTGCTGGAGAAGCAGTTCTCGAACTACTTCGTTGAAGCTGCTCGCCAGTCAGGTAAGACCGGTGAAAACCTGCTCGTCATTCTCGAGACTCGCCTTGACAACGTGGTGTTCCGCGCTGGCTTTGCCAAGTCCCGTGACATGGCACGTCAGTTGGTCACCCACGGTCATTTCCTCGTCAACGGCAAGAAGGTCAATATTCCTTCCTTCCGTGTCAGTGCTGCTGACATCGTCGAGGTTGCACCTAGCTCACGCGAACTGACTCCATTTGTGATTGCACATGCAGAGATCGGTGATCGCCCAGTGCCAGCATGGCTCGAAGTGATCCCATCTAAGATGCGCATCCTCGTGCACGCACTCCCATCGCGCGCAATCATCGACACCCCTGTCACCGAACAGCTGATCGTCGAGCTCTACTCCAAGTAATCCCTAGTAGTTGGAACGCCCTAACTACTCGACAAAATCGCGATTTCAAATAATGGTCGTCGCGGGAAGGAAGACACGTGCTCATTAGTCAACGCCCAGTGCTCACCGAAGAGCCAATTAGCGAGTTCCGCTCGCGTTTTGTGCTGGAACCACTCGAGCCAGGATTCGGTTACACCCTTGGTAACTCACTTCGCCGCACTCTGCTCTCATCAATCCCGGGTGCTGCAGTAACCAGCATCCGTGTTGATGGTGTGTTGCACGAGTTCACCACGATCCCAGGTGTCAAAGAAGACGTGACCGAGTTGATCTTGAACATCAAGCAGCTCGTTGTTTCATCAGAACACGATGAGCCAGTTGTTATGTATTTGCGCAAGCAAGGTCCAGGTGCAGTGACTGCAGCTGACATTCAGCCACCAGCAGGTGTTGAAGTACATAACCCAGGTCTGCACATTGCAGAGCTCAACGACAAGGGCAAGCTTGAAATTGAACTCGTTGTCGAGCGTGGCCGCGGCTACGTATCAGCAACGTTGAACAAGCAAGCTGGTCAGGAGATCGGTCGCATCCCTGTTGACTCCATCTACTCACCAGTACTCAAGGTCACCTACAAGGTTGAAGCGACTCGTGTTGAGCAGCGCACCGACTTTGACAAGCTCGTGATCGATGTTGAAACCAAGCATTCAATTCGTCCAGCAGATGCAGTCGCATCAGCAGGAAAGACCTTGGTTGAACTCTTCGGTTTGGCTCGTGAACTTAACGTTGATGCAGAAGGCATCGACATTGGTCCATCACCAACTGACACGTTTGTTGCTGAGCAGCTCTCGACTCCAATTGAGCAGCTCGATATGACCGTGCGTTCATACAACTGCTTGAAGCGCGAAGGCATCCACACGGTTGGTGAACTCATCACCCGTAGCGAAGCTGACCTGCTCGACATTCGCAACTTTGGCGCAAAGTCAATTGACGAAGTCAAGGTAAAGCTCGTGAGCTTGGGCTTGGCACTCAAGGACAGCCCTCCAGGGTTCGATCCATCAGCATTTGCTAACTACGACGACGATGAAGATCTTGATGACGACTTGGCATTTGCCGAGGACGAGCAGCTCTAAATCGCACTACTGATTTTTCGAAACTGACAGGAGAAAGACGATGCCTACCCCAACCAAGGGTCCCCGCCTCGGCGGAGGTCCAGCTCATGAACGGTTGATCTTGGCGAACCTTGCCACGTCGCTGTTTGCGAACGGACGCATCACTACGACCGAAGCCAAGGCCAAGCGCCTTCGCCCGCTGGCGGAGCGTTTGATCACAAAGGCCAAGCGTGGCGACATCCACAACCGTCGCCAGGTGTTGCAGGTTGTGCGCGACAAGTCAGTCGTGCACACGCTGTTTACCGAGATTGCACCGATGTACGTCGGTCGTCCAGGTGGATACACCCGCATCACCAAGATTGGTAACCGCAAGGGCGACAACGCACCTATGGCAATCATTGAGCTCTGCGAGCCAATGCTTGAGCAGGTCGTTGCTGAAGCTACTGGCGCAACCAAGCGTGCAGCAAAGGAAGCTGCTGCTCCTGTAGTTGAGACCAAGGTTGAAGAGACCGTAGTCGTTGAAGAGACTCCAGAAGTAGTTGAAGAAGTGGTTGCTGAAGTAGAAGTCACGCAAGAAGCAACTGACAAGGAATAGTCCTGTCAACGCAGATCATTGATCAGCCCGTCCCCGATCTACCGGGGGACGGGCTGATCCGTTTGCGCATTGATTTTTCCTATGACGGTGCAGGGTTTTTTGGTTATGGAGTGCAAAAGGATTTGCGCACCGTTCAAGGTGAAATCCTGCGGGTCTTTAATTACCTGACGCATTCAAAGGTGGACATCTTTGTTGCGGGCCGTACCGATGCTGGAGTCCATGCGCGTGGTCAAGTGATCCACGTTGATTTAACTCCAGAACATGTTGCAAGGCTTGAAGATCCAGCCCGGCTTAATCGTGCATTGCCTGAAGATATTCGCATTCATTCAATTCAAGAAGCGCCATATGGGTTCGATGCACGTTTTTCTGCATTGTGGCGTAGGTACTCCTATCGAGTATGCGATGTATCTGACCAGATGAATCCTTTAACCCGTCATCAAACACTGTTTCATTACAAGCGCCTTGACATCGATGCAATGAACCAAGCAGCGCGAGGACTTATGGGTCTGCAGGATTTCGCTGCGTACTGCCGACCACGTGATGCCTCAACATCTATGCGCGAGGTGGAGAAGCTCGAGTGGCATCGTGAGGGGGCTCTGTGCATCATGACTGTGCAGGCCGATGCGTTTTGCCACTCAATGGTGCGCAGTCTGGTGGGAGCCATGATCCCAGTGGGGGACGGGCGCCGATCTGTGGATTGGCCAGGAATGATCCTGGAGTCCAAAGATCGCACCTTGAGCCCTGAAGTCATGCCAGCCCACCCCTTGGTTTTGGAGGAGGTCGGCTACCCAGAAGCCGATCAAATGCTGGCTCGGCAGTTCATCACCCGAACGAAACGCAGCCCAGACCATGGGTAGGGGCCAGACCCTATGAGGAATGGATACCCCAATTTGGCGTAAAGCGCCCTTACTGGGTACTCTTTGGGGTCGCTTCAGTGCTTCCCCGAATGCCCTGAAGTCATAATCAGCAGTCCGAATCAACTATGAAGGTGGCGTCCCGTGCGCACGTACAGCCCAAAGGCCGGTGAGGTAACTCGCACCTGGCACGTTATTGACGCTTCCGATGTTGTTCTCGGACGCCTTGCAACGCATGCAGCAGACTTGCTGCGCGGCAAGCACAAGACCACATATGCACCGCACATGGACCAAGGTGACTTCGTCATCATCATCAACGCTGACAAGGTCGCGTTGACAGGTCAAAAGCGTGAGCAGAAGAAGGCGTACCACCACTCCGGTTACCCAGGCGGCATGAAGTCGACCACGTACACCGAATTGCTTGCTAACGATTCACGCAAGGCTGTTGAAAAGGCTGTGAAGGGCATGATTCCTCACAACAAGATCGGCAAGCAGCAGCTTACGAAGCTCAAGGTGTACGGCGGACCCGACCACCCACATGCTGCACAGGCTCCACAGCCATTTGTGATCACCCAGATCGCTCAGTAGTCATCCCCAAGCCGGAACTTAACGAAGAGGAAATGGCAGTGTCAGAGGCCACGATCGAAGACGTCGATATCGACATCGAAGAAGAGATTCCATCTGAGTACACCTCAGAGACCCCAGCGCGCGCTGTTGTTACTCGCGACATCGTTGTTGCACCCGCAGGTGCAACCGGCCGTCGTAAGCAAGCAATTGCTCGCGTGCGCATCGTGCCTGGTACCGGCAAGTGGACCATCAATGGTCGCGAACTTGACGATTACTTCCCGAACAAGGTTCACCAACAGGAAGTGAATGATCCATTCACAACCACTGGTGGCGAAGGCAAGTTCGACGTGATTGCACGGATCAACGGTGGTGGCGTTTCCGGTCAGGCCGGCGCACTTCGCCTCGGAGTTGCTCGTGCCCTCAACGAAATTGATCGCGACGGCAACCGTCCTTCATTGAAGAAGGCTGGCTTCCTTACTCGTGATCCACGTGCCAAGGAACGTAAGAAGTACGGTCTGAAGAAGGCCCGTAAGGCTTCCCAGTACAGCAAGCGCTAGTCCATTGGGTCGGCTCTTCGGCACTGATGGCGTTCGCGGGCTCGCTAATCGCGATCTCACCGCTGAACTCGCATTGGATCTTGCTGTTGCAGCTGCCCATGTACTTGGTGATGTTGGTGCTTTCGCTGGCCATCGTCCCCGCGCTGTCGTCGGTCGCGATTCCCGTATCAGCGGTGAATTTCTGGAATCGGCAGTAGTAGCTGGTTTAGCAAGCGCCGGTGTTGATGTCATTCTCTTGGGAGTGGCACCGACACCGGCTGTTGCATTTTTAACTGACAAACTTGAATGCGATTTGGGCGTGATGCTTTCTGCATCGCATAACCCAATGCCTGATAACGGCATCAAATTCTTTGCACGTGGCGGCCACAAACTCGACGATGTCATCGAAGACGCAATCGAAGCACGCATGGGTGAAGATTGGGATCGCCCACTAGGAGCCGATGTCGGTCGCGTCATTGTTGAAGTGGATGCAGCAGTTCTTTACGAAGAAATGTTGCTCGCTTCTACTCCCCATCGTCTTGATGGCATCAAAGTTGTAGTTGATTGCGCCAATGGTGCAGCCTCGTTCATCGCACCTGATGTGTACGAGCGCGCAGGTGCCCATGTCATTGCAATCCATGCACAGCCAGATGGTGTAAACATCAATGAGAATTGCGGCAGTACGCATTTGGGAGATCTTCAAGTAGCTGTGCGTGAACATAAGGCTGATCTGGGTATTGCTCACGATGGTGACGCTGATCGTTGCTTAGCAGTTGACGCCAGCGGAAATGTCATTGATGGCGATCACATTCTGGCGATTCTTGCGATTGCCATGCGCGATGCAGGAACACTCACGAACGACACTGTTGTTGCAACAGTGATGGCCAATCTTGGTTTCAAAATCGCCATGCAAGCGCACAACATCACCGTGATCGAGACAGGTGTTGGGGATCGTTACGTACTTGAAGCAATGAAAACAGGCGGACTGGCTCTAGGTGGCGAACAAAGCGGCCATGTGGTGATGCTTGACCACGCAACCACGGGTGACGGCTTACTGACTGCCTTGCATTTGATGGCTCGCATGGCTCAAACCAAAGAGACTCTGGCTCAACTGGCTTCGCGTATCGAAAAGTTGCCGCAGGTATTAGTGAATGTTCCCGGGGTCGATAAGGCTGCTTTGGACACCAATGCAAGCGTTGCTGCTGCGGTCGCTGCTGCGGAAAGTGAATTGGGTGCAACCGGACGAGTCTTGTTGCGGTCATCAGGAACTGAGCCAGTTATTCGCGTCATGGTGGAAGCGCAAAGTGAAGAGCTTGCACAAAGAATTACTGATCAGCTCGCTGCAGTGGTGCTGGCCGAACTTTCCCTAACGTAGTTCGAGTCCAAATTCGTTGCTGTAGTAGCAGCGTCAGCCACCCTGCTATTGCCATGCCAGCAATATTCACGACCAGTTGTGCCCCACTTCCAAGCACTTGGCTCCAGATGCCATAAGCCAGCCCAAGGGCAATATTTCCTGAAGCAGGGATCGTGGTGACTGAGATAAAGACTCCGATGAGACCGCTGCCCTTTGCGGACGTGAGCGATAACACGCCAGCTGCACCGGCGATCAGTGCAACAGCAAGTGACCACCAGTTCACGTTATAGATGAAACTTGTTCCAGGGCGGGCGGAGTTTAATTCACTGAAATCGACAACATTGGTCAGGTTAAGAATCAGGGCCAAAGTTGTGGTGAAGGCAATTGAAATCGCAAACCCAAGAATCAGTGTGCGCAGGGCCTGGCGGAACAACATTGGTCGTTTGCGCACCATCGCAAGCCCAAGTGCGGCAATCGGTACAAACTCTGGTCCAAGGACCATTGCGCCAATTAACACGATGGTGGAATCAGTGAGGATTGCGATCGAGGCTAAGAGCGTGGCTAACACCATGAAGCTCAAGTAGGTCCAATTGAAATGGCTATCGTCATATGCACGTTCGGTGACCTCGGCCCACACAACCGCGTCATCACCCTGACCAGGGGCGTCTTCCTCGGCCGTGAGGCCTGGTCGGGAAATCCAGGTCTCAACGGGATTGAGAGCGATGGTGCCCTCTTGGTGGACTCCTAAGCGGCGTAGTTCATCCACAAGTTGATTGGCCCGCTCCCGGGGGATATCGGCGATGAATACATCCCCAAGAGGTTGCAGGCTCGCCCCGCGCAGCACTGTCAGGCTGCTGATGTGTGGTTCTGCGGTGAGCAGTCCTTCCACGGCAGGACTGAGTTGGGCAGTTGTACTCACGCGCAGGCTCAGCATGAGCCCATCCAACACCGTGAGCCCCGTAGGCTGGGGCCTATGTGCGGGATCGTGGGATATGTCGGGCAAAAGCAGGCTCTAGAAATCGTGGTGGCTGGCCTTCGTCGGCTGGAATACCGCGGTTATGACTCTGCTGGCGTAGCAGTGCTTGCCGACGGTGCCTTGGATACCCGCAAAAAAGCCGGCAAGTTGGTCAACCTTGAGACACTGCTCGGCGAAAACCCACTTCCAGACTCCACCACCGGAATCGGTCATACCCGTTGGGCAACCCACGGTGGTCCAACCGACCGCAATGCCCACCCGCATGTGAGTGAGGACGGCTCAGTAGCGATCATCCACAACGGCATTATCGAGAATTTCACCGAACTTCGTGAAGAGCTCACACAAGCTGGAGTCAAGCTCACCTCTGACACGGACTCTGAGGTCGTTGCGCACCTACTTGCACGCGTGCTGCCAACAGTTGGCGATCTGACGGTTGCAATGCGTGAAGTCTGCAAAGAGCTTGAAGGCGCATTTACCTTGGTTGCCGTGTCACCGCTCTACCCAGATGTGGTGGTCGGAGCTCGTCGCAATTCCCCATTGGTAGTTGGCGTTGGTGATGGAGAGAATTTCCTGGCCTCGGACGTTGCAGCGTTCGTTGACCACACTCGCAATGCACTGGAACTTGGCCAAGATCAAATCGTTACATTGACGCCAGAAGGTGTGACGGTCACTGACTTCTTTGGCGAGATTGCACCTGTTCGTCCATTTACTGTTGATTGGGATGCATCTGCTGCCGAAAAGGGCGGCTATGACCTCTTTATGTTGAAGGAAATTGCGGAGCAACCAAAGGCCGTTGCAGATTCCCTTCGCGGTCGCATGACCAAAGAGGGTCGTTTGCAACTTGACGAAATGAGTCTTTCCGACGACGACCTTCGTGGCGTTGACAAGGTAGTGGTTGTTGCATGTGGCACGGCGTATCACGCAGGTTTGGTTGCGAAGTATGCAGTTGAGCATTGGACGCGCATTCCGGTCGAGGTAGAAGTTGCTAGTGAATTCCGCTACCGCGATCCGATCGTTGGTCCTGGAACACTCGTGATTGCTATCTCGCAATCGGGTGAAACGATGGACACACTTATGGCTTTGCGTCACGCAGCAGAGCAAGGTGCCCGTACCCTTGCAATTTGTAACACCGTAGGTTCAACAATTCCTCGCGAATGCGATGGTGTTCTGTATACCTATGCAGGCCCCGAAATCGCGGTGGCATCCACAAAAGCATTTCTCACTCAGATCATCGCTGCCTATCTGATCGGCTTGTACTTGGCGCAAGTTCGTGGCGCAATGACCAGTGATGAGATCCGAGCAATCCTTGATGAACTCGACAATATGCCTCAGGCCGTTGACCTTGTTCTCGACACTGTTGAACCGGTTCGTGCAATTGCGCGTGAACTTGCCGACGCAAAATCAGTGCTCTTCATTGGCCGCCATGTGGGTTTCCCTGTTGCCCTTGAAGGCGCATTAAAGCTGAAGGAACTCGCCTACATGCATGCAGAAGGTTTTGCAGCAGGTGAGTTGAAGCACGGGCCGATCGCCTTAATAGAAGAAGGCGTGCCGGTTGTAGTCATCGTTCCTTCGCCAAGTCACTTCTTGCACGACAAGGTGATTTCGGCTATCCAAGAAGTGCGTGCTCGTGGTGCACATATCGTGGCTATTGCAGAAGAGGGTGATGAAAAGATCGTGGCCTTTAGTGATCACATCATTCGGGTTCCCGTTGTACCGCCCCTCATGCAGCCATTGGTTTCCACTGTGCCACTTCAAGTATTCGCCTGTGAAATGGCAACAGCTAAGGGTCATGACGTTGACCAGCCACGTAACTTGGCTAAGTCCGTCACAGTGGAATAGCCATGATTACGCTGCACGATGTCGCGGCAATCCGAGCGGCAGAACATGCACACTCGGATGAGCTCAATAGTGGTGTGCTCATGGACCGTGCGGCACATGGAGTCTCAGCAGCAGTCATTGATTTATTGCAACAGGTCTTTGGACGTGTTGTTGGCTCACGCGTGGTGCTGCTCGTAGGGTCAGGAAACAATGGAGGCGACGCCCTTTTCGCTGGTGCAAAACTCTTGCGCCGTGGTGTTCGGGCCAGTGCTATTACATCTTCGTCAAGATTTCACCCAGGAGGAGCTGAAGCCTTCACCTCGGCCGGTGGACTGCTCATGCCTTGGAGCGCGGAAGCCCTTGCCGATCTCCAAGCCGCGGATTTGATAATCGACGGATTGCTCGGCATCGGCGCTGTGGGTGATCTACGCGCACCGATGGATGAAATCGTGGCGGCGACAAGAAGCGTACGTGGACTCATCGTTTCCGTTGATGTGCCTACCGGAGTCGATGCGGATACGGGAGCGATTGCAAATGAAGTCGTTGATGCAGATCAAACAGTCACCTTTGGTGGAGTGAAACCCGGACTACTTGTGAACCCCGGCAAAGAGTTCTGCGGGGGAGTTCGGCTCGTTGATATCGGCATCACTGATGCACTGGATGTGTGTGGTGGTTGTCTGGATGCCAATGACGTTGCACTGTGGATCCCTGAGGCAGATGCAAGTGACTACAAATATCGTCGTGGTGTTGTTGGGTTGCTTGCAGGAAGTGAGCGGTACCCAGGAGCGGCGTTTCTCACAACTGCCGCAGCATTGTGTGCGGATATCGGGATGGTCGAATATTTCGATCGAGGTGATGGGCTTGCCCGGGACGTTGTGATGGCACATCCACCAATCGTGACAACCTTTGCTGATCCAGCATCAAACTCTCGTGTTCGCGCGTGGGTGGCAGGTCCTGGTTTCAGCGGCACGGCACATGATGCTGAAGCCGTTCATGCGGTGTTGCGATGTTCGGTACCTGTCGTGCTTGATGCCGGAGCATTAACTGTGATTGCGGCTGATGAGTCATTACGCGCAGCAGTGATTGCACGAGAATTCCCAACGATTATCACGCCACATGAGGGTGAGTTTGCTCGGCTCAGTGATGCAGATCTTGCTTCGAATCGACTCGGGGCGGCTTTTGAGTGTGCACGAGCGCTGAACGTGATTGTGGTGTTGAAGGGCTCGGGCACAATCGTCGTGAGCCCTGAAGGAATCCTGTTCATCGATGTTTTGGGCACGCCTGCACTAGCGACAGCCGGTAGTGGAGATGTGTTGAGTGGCCTCATGGGGGCACTCCTTGCCGGGGCAGTAGCGCGATCCGGTGTTGACATTGATGACACCACAGCGACAGAAGTGGCTGCTGCAGCAGTATGGCTACACAGTGAAGCTGGGCGAATCGCGTCACAGGGAGGTCTGCCCGTCACGGCTCACCAAATTGTGCAAGCACTACCCGCAGCAGTAGCCGCCGTTCGCCGACCGGGAAGAATGGGCTCATGACCAGGGCGCGTGCAGTCATCGACCTCAATGCAGTGGGTCATAACCTGGCACTTATTCGAGCTGCGGCCCCAAATTCCCAGGTTTTGGCAGTAGTGAAAGCCGATGCCTACGGACACGGACTCGTGCAAATTGCGAAGGCGGCTCGCGCAGCGCACGCTGATTACCTTGGTGTTGCACTTCTGAATGAAGCTGTGGAGCTACGTGAGGCCGGTGATGACGGTCCACTACTTGCTTGGCTATGGACCCCAGGTGATCCGGATCTTCTGGAATGTCTTAAGCGCAATGTGCAGATTTCTGTTTCATCAATGTGGTCACTCATCGAGGTGACGCAGGCCGCTGCGCAAGCGGGCACTGTTGCCCGTATCCATGTGAAGTTAGATACCGGCCTATCGCGCAACGGTGCAGACGAAGAAGAGTGGGATGAGTTGTTTGCTGCGGCCAAGGCTCTGCAGTCTCGTGGTCGCATCGAAGTCGTTGGCATCTGGTCGCACTTAGCTAATGCAAGCCTGGAAAATGACTCTTCAATTGCACGACAGCGGGCGCGATTCCTTGACGGTGTTGCGAGAGCGAAAGCTGCAGGAATTGAGCCACAGTTGCTGCACTTAGCAAATAGTGGTGGAGCGCTTGCCTATCCAGACACTCAATTCGACATGGTGCGTATTGGCATTGCGATGTATGGCGTATCTCCCTTGGATCCACACAGTGCCCAACGCTTCGATCTCAGAGCGGTAATGTCATTGCACGCGAAGTTGGCGCACGTGAAAACCATTCGCGCGGGTCAGTCTGTGTCTTATGGAGGAACCTGGACAGCCAGCGAACCGACTCGCATTGGTCTTGTACCTATCGGATACGCCGATGGAATTCCTCGGGCAGCTCAGGATGCGCATGTCATGGTCAATGGCGTGCAATGTGAGGTGCTCGGACGCGTGGCGATGGATCAGTTCGTCATTTCACTGCCTGACGCAGTAGGTGAAGTAGCTGCGGGTGACGACGTCGTCATTTTTGGAGACTCAAGTGACGGAACACCTTCGGCAGATTCTTGGGGAAGTGCCAGCAACACCATCGGATATGAAATTGTCACTCGCATCGGATCAAGAATCCCACGCGAGTATCAAGGTCAATCATGAGTCCAAGCGTTCCCGGCGCTTTAAAAATCGCCGGTGGAAGTTTGATTGCGGTGGGAACCGTAGCGGCAGGTGCAGCGATTGGCCTTGCCGTGCAGCGCCGAGTCGTAGCCCGCACAATGCAATCAGATGGTGATTGGAAACTCCCAACATTTACGCCACAGGTACATGAATTTGAGACATCCGATGGAACCGCACTTCATGTTGAGATTGATGAATATGTCGGATCGGGAACGCCCATCACTGTGATTTTGTGCCATGGGTATGCCTTGAGTTCAGCTTCGCTCCTTTTCCAGCGGGCCGTGCTCGAGGATCGCGCTCGCGTGATTTCCTATGACCAGCGCAGCCATGGGAAATCGGCTCAGTCCAATGAGAAGTTCGAAACAGTTGACCAACTCGGTCATGACCTGAGTGAACTTATTGATGTCTTTGCACCTAGTGGGCCGTTGATGCTTCTCGGTCATTCCATGGGTGGCATGACCATCATGGCCTTGGCTGAGCAGCGTCCAGAATTATTCCGTGATCGAGTTAAGGCAATTTCATTTATTTCCACGACTGCTGGTGGTCTGAGAGAAGTGACGTTTGGTATGCCGGTAGTGATGCGGGCAATCGTGCATCGAGCAGCCCCGGCAATGGCATCTGTGCTTGCAAAAACAAAAGGCATCGTAGAAGTAGGGCGCAGGGCTAGTAGCGATTTATCAGAAATGATCTTCCGCTCGTATTCATTTGGTGCGCACCCCTCGAAGGAGGCAAGTGCCTTTGTTGCTGAAATGATCGATTCAACTCCTATTGATGTACTGGCAGAGTTCTTGCCGGCCTTACAGGAGCACGATAAATATGATGTGCTGCCAACATTGGCGCATTGCGATGTTGTCGTGATTGTTGGTGATTCTGATCGCCTGACACCTGTGGTGTTGAGCGAGCGCCTGGCTGCGGGAATTCTAGGTTCGAAACTGGCTGTCATTCACGACAGTGGCCACATGGTTGGCATCGAGCATCATGACGAAGTCAACCAATTACTTCTCGAACAATTCGAACGTGTCGAAACTGGGCTCGGTAAGAAGTCCAGAAAGGCTGCATCGCTGTGGTCGTAGTTGAATCAAGGGACCGCATGCATGAACTTGGCATGCACGTCGCGCGTGTCCTGCACCCTGGGGATCTTGTTGTTCTCGTTGGTGAACTTGGGGCAGGCAAAACAACCTTCACCCAAGGAATAGGCAAAGGCCTAGGGATTAGTGAGCCAGTGACAAGCCCGACGTTTGTTATTGCTCGTGCGCATGTGGACGGTATACATCCTTTAGTGCACGTTGATGCGTACCGGTTAGGTTCAACAATCGAACTTGATGAGCTGGATCTTGATACTGACGTAAGTTCCAGTATCACAGTTGTTGAATGGGGCGAGGGTAAAGTCGAACAGCTTGCAGATGATCGACTGATCATTGCAATTATGCGATCTGATGAAGACGATGACACTCGAACGGTTGAATTCACAGGTGTAGGCACTCGCTGGAATGAATCAGTGTTACGTGATTTGAGTTCACCATGGTGATGCTTGCCATGGACACTTCCTCGCCGGCAAGTTCGGTGGCAGTTCTTGATGGCGATGTGCTGTTGGCACATGAAGTGCATGTGGATCCACGCAATCACGCTGAAGTTCTTGCAGTGCTGGTGCAGAAGGCCCTGGCGACTGCGGGCTCCCCACGTGTCACGGGAGTTGCCGTGGGCGTTGGACCCGGCGCGTACACAGGCCTTCGCGTTGGAGTGAGTTCGGCTAAGGCCTATGGGCTGGTCTGGGATGTGCCCGTCATTGGCGTGTGTTCATTGGATGCGATGGCGCTTGCGGTGTCAGATGCGGTAGATCAGCCTTTTGTTTGTGCGATTGACGCGCGACGCAAGGAGGTCTACTGGGCGCAATATGACGCTGATGGCCAGCGAGCGTCTGGTCCGCATGTGCAGCGACCAAGTGAGATTGCCGCGCAAGTGCGAATGCTGCCCTGGTTTGGTGACATAGCGATGGCGTACATGGAGCAGTTACAAGCGCAGATTGCTGACACTGTCGCGTATCCGGATGCGCGAGATGTCGCCCGTTTTGCTCTTCACCATCTGCAGTCTGGCTATGTGATCAATGATTCCCGAGCCGAATTGTCAACCCATGGGCATGACGATGGCGCGACTGCGTTGGCGTTATCGGGTCAGCGACTTTTGGCTCCGTATCCGTTGTATGTCAGGCGACCTGATGCGGTGGAGCCAACCAAATGAAACTTGAACCCATGCGGTGGTGGCATATTGATCAAGTCCACGAACTCGAGCAGCAACTTTTTCCGGTTGATGCGTGGAGTAAAGAACAGTTCTGGTCGGAGTTGGCGCAGCCAACCCGCAGGTATGTGGTTGCGATCGAAGGCGGTTCAGTTCTGGGGTATTACGGTCTGTTTGCTCTGGCACCACAATCCGATGTTCAAACCATCGCAGTGAGCCCAGAGGCGCAAGGTCGTGGGCTTGGAGCTCAACTCTTGAATTCACTTATTGAAGAAGCGCTTGCGCAAGGGTGTGAACAAGTCATGCTTGAAGTGCGATCGGATAACGCTGCAGCACTTGCGCTCTACGCTCGTTTTGAATTTGAAGCATTGAATGTTCGAGCTGACTATTACGCCCACGGTGTTGATGCAGTAGTAATGCGCCAGAAACCACTCAAGATGGTCGTGGCATCATGAATGAACCTTTGGTTTTGGGTATTGAAACCAGTTGCGATGAAACTGGTGTCGGCATTGTTCGGGGTTCGATGTTGCTTGCCGATGCGGTGGCCTCAAGCGTAGAAGAGCACGCAAGGTTTGGTGGTGTTGTTCCCGAAGTTGCATCGCGCGCGCATGTCGAAGCAATGATTCCCACGATTGAGCTTGCCTGTAGTAATGCAGGAGTGGGTCTCAGAGATCTGGATGCAATCGCAGTTACTGGTGGCCCTGGATTAGCTGGTGCGCTACTGATTGGCACGGCGACTGCGAAAGCTTTGGCGAGTTCACTAGATATTCCGTTATACGCGGTCAATCACTTAGCCGGGCACGTTGTTGTGGATGAGTTAGAGCACGGCCCACTTCCGGAAACCGCGATTGGCATGCTTGTCTCAGGTGGACATTCATCGTTATTGCTTGTCCGTGATGATGCTGAAGATGTCACATCACTTGGCGCCACAATTGATGATGCCGCGGGTGAAGCCTTCGACAAGATTGCCAGGATTCTTGGCCTACCTTTTCCTGGCGGTCCGTGGATCGATCGGTCGGCCAAGGATGGTGACCCCAATGCGATCGCTTTCCCCCGTGGGCTCACTGCAAGTAAGGATCTAATCGAGCACCAGTACGACTTTTCATTTAGCGGTCTAAAAACAGCGGTGGCTCGGTGGATTGCTCAACAACAAAAGTTGGGTAATGAGATATCCGTTCCCGATGTTGCTGCTTCTTTTCAAGAGGCAGTGGTCGACGTGTTAACCAAGAAGGCCATTGCAGCCTGCAAGGAATATGGAGTCGAG
>CAFBMO010000005.1_pt1 | contig 35024 bp, 32 predicted proteins | sample 7268821 | NCBI WGS metagenome assembly CAFBMO01 (sample SAMEA6814065, study PRJEB35770) | freshwater metagenome | biome: Freshwater; feature: Freshwater reservoir; material: water | place: Czech Republic | collected 2017-05-23 | depth 30m m
ACAGCAGTGGCGGGCCTCGCCGGCCTGATGGTGCTGCCAAAGGTGGGCTTGAGCCCGGGCGGTTTCGCAAACCTCATCGCAGCTTCGATGGCAGGCGCCGTTATTGGCAAGTTCACCAACTTGTGGCGGGCATTCTTCGGCGCGCTCTTGCTTGGTGTTGTCCAGGAAGTTCTCGTTCTGTACTTGCCATCTGATGGTTTGCTTGGCACGGCACTTCGCCCAAGCCTTCCGTTCCTGTTCATGGTGGGCGCTGTGCTCATCTACAGCCGTAACAAGGATGTGCGCGCTGACACTCAGAAGGTGGAAGTGGCTTCGGTCAACAACGCTTACGAAGTGTCGCTATCGCATTACCTCAACATTATGCGCAATCCAAAGGGTCACTGGGATCGTTGGGTTGGCTACGTAGTACTCGTACTCGTATTAGTCGGCATTCCAGTGATCTTCAACGATTACTGGACGGGTTTGATCGCCGTTGGTTTTGCATACACCGTGGTGTTCCTGTCGTACCGACTTGTGACTGGTGAAGCAGGCATCATCAGCCTCGCCCAGATCAGCTTTGCTGGCTTGGGTGTGATTGCAGCCGCATACGTCGTGAATAACGACACAGTGTTTGGCACAAAGGGCACTGTGCCAATCCTCTTGGCAATGCTCATAGGTGGTGTTGTTGCAGGCGTCATTGGCGCATTAGTGGGCATGATTTGTTTGCCACTTGGACCGCTCTACGCGGCAATCGTGACCTTCGCGTTTGCCTTGTTGGTTGACCAAGCGGTGTACACCCGCGATGAGTTCTCGAACTATGGTTCAGGTTTGCCGTTCGGGCGACCAACTTTGTTCGGCATGGATTTTGATACGCCGAAGAAGTACTACTGGTTCGCGGCAGTTGTCATGTTCATCATCATGTTCATCCTGTGGTCACTTCGTCGTTCGACCACCGGTTTGGTGTTCGCGACAATTCGTGCCAGCCGCGTTCGTGCAGCGACTCTGGGCTTTGACATCTTCATCGCTCGCCTCGGTGTGTTTGCACTTGGTGCGGCAGTTGCAGGTATCGGTGGCACGATGGTGGCAAGCTTCCAACTCGTTGCATTCCCGAACGGTTTCATTATGGTAATCGGCTTGGTGTGGTTCGCACTGGCAGTGGCTCAAGGTACAAGCTCCATGGGTGGCCTTGCTGCCGGCGGTATGACACTGCTGTTGATGCCGGCGATTTTCTCGGAGTTCTTGCCAGAGCGTTTGGCGGACCTTCCAGTACTCCTGTTCGGTTTGGTCGCAATCAATATGGTGACTGACCCAATCGGAATCAACCCAAATCTGCGCGCAATATTCCGCACTTTGGCGATCAAGATCAGTGGCGGGTCGGTTCACGAGCCAGCTCCGTCAGATGATGACAATTCCAAGTCCAACGTTCCAGCAGGAGTGTGAACTGATGTCAACCACAACGAGCACCACACTTCGCGCAGAAGGTGTCAGCATCCGCTTCGGCGGTGTGCAGGCACTGAATAAGGTCAGCATGGATGCCCAACCAGGGCAAATCACTGGCCTGATCGGACCTAACGGTGCAGGCAAGTCGACAATGCTTGGTTGCATCTCAGGGACTCTGGATCAAAATGAAGGCACCATCTTCGTTGGGGATACCAGCATTGGTAAGACAACGCCACAAAAGCGTGCGTCCATGGGCATGGCTCGTACCTTCCAAGGTCCGCAGCTCGTTACTGAACTTACGGTGCGTGAGCACGTAGTTCTTGCCAACCGTGCAGGCAAGCAGGTTCGCGCCGGGCGTGGAGTTGCTGCTCTGAACTTCCTCGTCGCGTTGATTCCATTCTTTTCACGTGGAATCTCAAAGGATGAAATTGCTAACGCAGACGCGTTGCTTGATGAACTTGGTCTCGGCAAAGACAAGGACAAAGGCCCATCCGACCTCACCCTTGGTCAGCGTCGATTGCTTGAAGTGGCAATTTGCCTAGCAACCAACGCGAAGATCATGTTGCTCGATGAGCCATCCGCAGGTCTTGATCGTTCAGAAACCGAGAATCTCGGCGAAATGATTAAGAAGCTTGCACGGGAGCGCAACATTACGATCGTCTTGGTTGAGCATGACCTTGATTTGGTGTTCGGCATTTGTGACCGAGTATTCGTACTCGACTTCGGTCAGCTGATTGATAGTGGTACCCCAGCAGAAATGCGCGCCAGCAAGGCTGTACAGGCCGCTTACCTTGGAACAGTGGAGGACTAAATGTCGAACGCGAAACTCGAGGTTCAAAACCTCACGCTCAAGTACGGCGACGCACTTGCAGTTGACAATGTGTCGTTCTCAATTGCTCACGGTGAATGTCTCACCATCCTTGGTGCCAACGGCGCTGGAAAAAGTTCAATCGGCAAGTCGCTTGCCGGTTTGCTCCCACCTGCTTCCGGAAACATCATTCTTGATGGTGATGATGTCACCAATCTCGAGCCTTATTTAATCTCTCAGCGAAAGCTTTCATATCTTCCTGAAGGCCGTGCAATTTTCCCTACGCTTACCGTTGAAGAAAACCTCATGCTGGGTGCTCGTAAGTTATCTGCAGACCCAAAGGCTGCAGTGCAAAGTGCATACGATCTTTTCAGTCGGCTAGGCGATCGGCGCAAGCAGCAGGCACGCACCCTCTCAGGTGGCGAGCAGCAGATGTTGGCGGTTTCAAAGGCGCTCATTTCGGATCCAGAGGTCATCGTCGTTGATGAATTGTCGCTGGGCCTGGCTCCACTGATCATTGACGACATCTATACCGCTCTTGGTAAAGCTCGTGAGGCCAACAATGTGACGATCGTGCTCATTGAGCAGTACATCGACCGCGCATTGAGCTTTGCTGACCGTGCACTTCTCATGGTTCATGGCCATGAAGTGTGGAGCGGGCCTGCTGACAGCAACGCTGATGGCATTGTTCGTGGTTTCCTTAGTGGTGAGACAGCTGCGTAAGTACGAAGATATTTGAGAACGACCCAGGTGTTGACCACCTGGGTCGTTTTTTTCGCGTGAAATCCCGACCTGATTTCTCAAATCGGTTGCAGAGACAGCACGGAGTCCATAGGTTGCAAAAATTGGAACGAAAAACAAGTGAGGTCAGCAATGAAAATGCTCGACGGTATCCGTGTTCTTGATCTAACAATGTGGGCTTTTTGTCCATCAGCTGGAGCAGTGCTCGCTGAGTGGGGTGCAGACGTAATTCACATTGAGAATCCGCGCAACCCAGATCCAATGCGTCTGTTTGGTGGCGGGAGCCTTGAACCAAATGGAGCACACTGGTTCTTCAAGCATTACAACCGTGGAAAGCGCGCCATCACCCTTGACCTTGCAACGCCTGAAGGAAAAGAAGCGCTCTACGCATTGGTGAAGGAATCGGATGTATTTCTGACGAGTTTCTTGCCTAATACGCGCCAGAAGCTGGGCTTTGATGTCGATCAACTGCGTGCAGTGAATCCCAACATCATTTACGCAAAGGGAACTGGTGGCGGTCCGCTCGGCCCAGAAAATCATCGCGGTGGTTATGACGGTGCGACGTGGTGGCATCGCGGTTCACTCGCTCAATCGGTGATGAACGTAACCCGTACTGAAGTTCCATCAGGCATGGTTGGTCACGGAGACGGAATGTCTGGTTTGGTTCTCGCAGGCGGAATATCAGCTGCACTATTCCATCGCTTGAAAACTGGTGAAGCAACAGTTGTTGATTCCTCCCTTCTTGGCACGGCAACCTGGTTCAACGCACCGGCAATCATCGGTGCTGTTGTTGATGGGCCAAATGCACAGATGGGCAAATACATCCCGCGGGAAATGGGTCAATGGTCTGGCGCAACATATAAGACCAAAGATGGTCGCTTCATTGGACTGCTGCACTTGGGTGATCACCAACATGAATTTGAAGACCTGTGCCGCCATATGAATCGCGAAGATCTCATTGCTGATGCACGCTTTGGTTCTCCTGCTGATCGCATGGCAAATTCGGGTGACCTCATGGTCATCATGGATGAAATCTTCGCGACGAAGGATTTCGCTGAATGGAAAACCATCCTGGTCACGAGCAAGGGCGTGTGGGCACCAATTCAGTCGGTTGAGGAAATGCCAGACGATGTTCAGGTTCAGGCAAACCGGATGATTCGCACTGTCGAATACGGCGATACCTCACAGCCAGTGGTGATGCCTCCAGTGATGTTCAACGAAGATTCTGGCCCATGCAACCGTGCACCTGATTTCAACGAGCACACTGATGAAGTGCTTCGCGACATCGGCGGCTTCGACGAGGCAGCAATCGCCCGCTTCCGTGCAGCTGGAGCGGTGGCCTAGCTTTCTTATGGCCGCTGAAATAAAGGAGCGGATCCTCACCGGCCGCTACCTGATTGTTTTCGCTGGTTCCTTTGGTGTCTTCTTCGCCAATGGTGTCATCACGCCGGTGCTGCCACTCTTTGTGAAGGGGCCACTTGGCGGTGGAGACGTTGCCGTGGGATTAACGTTTGCGATCACTGCAGTGTCAGCAATTGCGATTCGACCCTGGGTCACCCCCAAGTTCAATTCTTGGGGGTACAAACCCATTTTGATGGGAGCATTTGCAGCAGCAGGGATATCGATAGGCCTGTCGGGCTTCATGCCGAATGTGCCGTCACTTATTGCTTTGCGATTGCTCTTTGGTGCAGCGATGGCCTGCATCTTCATTGGGTCCCTCACAGCAATTACGTCGTGGGTTCCCGCAGCGCGTGCTGGTGAAGCGGTGAGTCTGTTCTCAGCCGCGCCCTACATCAGCATGGGCTTGGGCCCATTTCTCGGGCAATGGATTTTTCACACCTTTGATTACACGGCTACGTTCATCGTGGCAGGTTGCATAGCTGGTTTCGGAATTATCCCGATGATCTTTTTGAAAGCCGATAAACCCAAACTTCCTGATGATGGTTTACCGGTCAAAAGGTTTTACGCAGGCGCAGTGATGCCTGGGGTTGTCATCGCTTTCGGTATTGTCGGAATGATTGCGTTTGGCGCGTTCATTCCTTTGTTTGCGCCAACCATTCCAGGGATGCAAGTGCAATTTGCGTTTCTTACGCTTTCTGTGGTCGTTCTGGGCTTTCGCATCATCGGTGCGAAGTTGCCAGATCGTTGGGGACCAAAGCGCACGGGCATCGTTGCCACGACCGGATTGATTGTCGGCCTCGCAGCGCTATCGGTTACCCCTTGGGCTCTGTGGGCTTATCTTTCGATTGTGCCGTTTGCGATGGGCATGGCACTCCAGTACCCAGGCTTACTCACATTGACACTTGAACATGTTGACGATCGTGACCGACCTGTTGCAATTTCAACGTTCACCATGTTGTTTGATATTTCGAATGGCTTAAGTGGTTTATTCGTTGGCGTTGTTGCGGCCGTAGCCGGGTATCGCGCAGTGTTTGCCGCATCCGCATTCATGGCCTTTATCGGGCTACTCATCCTGCTTCTCGTGGTTATCCCTCGATATGAAGCACTGAAGCGTTCAATAAGCACGAGAACTGTCTAAGAGCATTGGATTGCGTGTGTTGTGACGACTGAAAACACTGCTGGGCCGCCAGTGGAAGTGGATCGTCTTGTCACTCGTCCCTTCTTCTTAATTTTGCTCTTCGCCTTTATGTTTTTTGTTGGCATCGGCATGACGCTTCCGCTTCTGCCTGTATTTGTGAAAGATTCACTCGGCGGATCAGACATTGCTATTGGTGTTGTCGTTGCAATCCAAGCAGTCTCCGCAATTTTGGTTCGCCCGTGGATAAACCCAAGGCTTGCCCGATTTGGCGCAGTGCGCGTGATTATGTGGAGTGCAGTTCTCGGAGCACTCAGCATGGCGCTGATGGCGTACGCACCCAACGTACTCACTCTTGTCATTTTGCGTTTAGTCCTTGGCGGAGCGCAGGCCGCGATGTTTATCGCAATGCTGTCTACGATCATGTCGTGGGTAAGTGAATGGCGGCGAGCCGAAGCCGCGAGCGTGTTTTCGGTTGCTCCGTACATTGGTTTGGCTATAGGCCCTGTCATTGGACAGATGACCTATAAAGCATTCGGGTTCACCACGGCATTTGTGTTATCCGGTGTGATTGCTGTTGTGGGCGCGTTACCGATCTTGACACTACGCAAACTTGACATAAACCTGGGTGCTACATCAGATGGTGACGTCACAACCGAACCGGCTCCGCGGTTTTACTCACCAGCGCTACTGCCGGGAACTGTGCTTGCGCTGGGAATGGTGGGCATGGTTGGGATGTCGGCCTTCCTGCCGCTGTATGCCCCAGAGCTGGGAACGCTTGACGTTCAGTGGATGTTCTTCTTTTATGCAGCAGTTGTGCTGTCGGTTCGCCTCTTTGGTCGGCGTATCCCCGATCGTGTCGGCCCCCGCAAAACTGGTATTTGGTCAACCTGCCTGATCATTGCCGGACTGGTCATCATGGCCCTCACCCCAAGTTGGCCCGGTCTCTATCTGGCACTGCTTCCGCTAGCGATCGGTATCGCGCTTCAGTACCCCGGTTTGATGGCCCTAGTGCTCAGCGATGTGGATGACCGAGTCCGCCCGTCGGCCATCTCCACCTTCACAATGTTCTTTGATATCGCCCAGGGGCTTGGCGGCCTAGTCGTGGGTATCGCAGCCGCTCTTGGTGGGTATCGGGCGGTATTCGGATTCGGTGCAATGTGCTCGGCTATCGGGCTGGTGATTCTCGTCATTTTGGTCCTACCGCGCTACGCCCGAACGGCTCCTGTAGTTACGAAATAACCTCTTCATACCCATCCCGTTCACTGATACCGTAAGGCCTTCGATAGCCTAAAATTCTCGGTAAATCAGACCCTGACTGGAGTACGAAATGTCATCTTCCACGGTGGGCATTCCGCTTGCTCGTGGCATGGATGATCCGATGCCAGAACTGTGGCCAATTCGGGCGAATTCTGTACGTCGCACAGTCACATTGCACGGCACTCCTGATCCGAACTGGGCTTCAGGCATTCTCCTGAGCGGGATAGCGCGGGATATCGCGATCGGCCCAGGTGGCGAAATCACGTGGGTGCACTCAGCTGGCCTTTCGGCCCGCACGAATGGCGTGGGCAACATCTTGATGATCGAAGTCAGTGATGACGCTCATCACCGTTCCCTGACTGAGGAACTCAAAGGTCGCAATATCGGCCCAGGTTTTCGCGGCCATGTGGCCAAGTTGGGAGATGCTTACTCAGAAAGTTCTCTGATCGGCTGTCTGCTTGATGAACTTTCTGGAATGCGTCACGTGGCCGGATACGGAAGCATTGTCTCTGCCCCCCAAACACCTGGTTTTTTATCCAACTCTCCGCAGGTTGGCACCTGCGCTGGATGGCGAGCAGGTGGAGTCGCGGCAACAGCAAGCGGCGAAAGCATTCTGGGTGATTTACCTACAGCTCCAACGATTCATCAACTCATCAAAAGTGACGACGCTTGGCATTACGAAGAAGAGGTGCCATTTGGCACGATGCAACGCCGCCGCCTCCTAGACATTTATCGCGGTAACGACGGTGCGATCAACATAGAGATGTGGTTTCGTGATTCACTCCATCGCGCAGTCGATGAAGATGGCGCACTCCACGAATATGTGGTCACCGGCGAACTTGATAGCAAAGGTGTGCTCGTTGCAGCTCATGCAACCCCGCGCACCTTGCCAATGGGTGATTGCCCCCTTGCGGCCGAGCACGTCACTCTGCTCCTTGGACGCACCCCCAACCAGCTTGATGAAGGTGTGCGAACTCACCTTCGTGGCGAGCTTGGCTGCACACACTTAAATGATGCAATGAGATTTATCCGCTCCACCGATGTGATGCTCACCCAGCTGAACTGAAAGAGAGAACAACCATGGATGCACTGCTCGCTGATCTTCGTGAATTTCTTGCGAATGCCCTTCCCGCCTGGCGCGCGAAGTGGCCAAACCAAGATTTGTGGGAGGCCAAGCTTGATTGGCAACGCACAATGGCTAATGGTCGTTGGACCACTGCAACGTGGCCAGAAGAATTCGGTGGCCGCGGTCTGGGCACCATGGAAATGCTGGCGATCGAGGATGTTGTCGCTCAATATGGCGCACCACAGATCCCAGGCATGATCGGTGTCAAGAACGTGGCTCCGACGCTAATGCGCTACGGCAATGAGGAACAACGCAAAAGTGTGGCAAAGATCGCCAACACTGATGAGTTCTGGTGCCAAGGCTTCAGCGAGCCAGGTGCAGGCTCTGACTTAGCCTCATTGCGCACTCGCGCTGTCATTGATGGTGATGAGTTTGTGATCAATGGTCAGAAGGTATGGACCTCCAACGGCATGTATGCAACACACATGCAACTGTTGGCACGCACAGACCCAGACGCACCAAAGCACAAGGGCATCTCGGCGATCATCGTGCCGATTAATACCCCAGGTCTTGAAGTGCGGCCTATTAAGCAAATCAATGGCGGTGCTGAATTCGCTGAAGTGTTTTTCACCGATGTTCGGGTACCCGTGGCAAACCTCATCGGGCCTTTGCATGAGGGCTGGAACGTCACAATGAACACTCTTGGCCACGAGCGTGCAGGTGTTGCGGTGTTCGCTGGGCGCCTTGAGCAGCGCATTCGTAACCTTGTTGAGGATGTGACGAAGAGTGACACCGTCGTGTCACCAATTATCTCTGATGAGCTCGCGGAGCTGTATGTAGAAAGTCGTGTGCTGGGCATGATGGGCCGACAAATGTTAGCCAAGATTGCAAGTGGCGCTACTCCAGGTTCCGAATCATCGGTCATCAAAATGGTCTGGAGTGAACTTAGTCAGCGCGTTGACACCACAGTGATGGAGCTTGCTGGCGTTGATGGCATTACCGGGGATGCGAATGATGCAAAGGTTGGGTACCTGACAGCTCGCTCAGCGACTATTGCTGCCGGTACTTCAGACATCGTCAAAAACATCATTGGTGACCGTGTACTCGGTCTGCCTCGCGATTAAGACTTACAAAGGAATGTGAAGATTATGAATAACTCAACAACAACGGCGTCAGAACGCGCTGATTTTCGTTCCAGCCTCCGTGATTTCTTTACTGACACATCACCAGAAACACGTGTTCGTGAAGTGATTGCAACCGATGCTGGCATTGATGAAGCAGCCTGGCGCGGTCTTGCAACTGACCTCGGCGTCGCGGGGCTCTTGATTCCAGAAGAGTTCGGTGGGCAAGGGATGGGCATGGCCGAGATGGCTGTTGCTCTCGAAGAGGCTTCGCGTGCATTGGCCGTAGTGCCACTGCTCGCAACTGGTGTTTTGGCGCCAATTGCGATTCAACTTGCAGGTGATGTGGCTGCAAATGCAGAAGTACTACCAAGCATTGCAGACGGTAGCGAAATTATTACTCTTGCATTGCTCGACAGTGCAGGAGTCGACACAGTCGCCCGCGAAGAAAATGGTTGGAGTCTTTATGGTTCAAAGACAGCGGTTCTTAACGCCAGTGTTGCAAATCGCATTTTGGTTGTAGCGACCACCACATCCGGTACTGGATTGTTCTTGGTTGACGCGAAGGCTTCTGGATTGGTCGTTACTTCGCAAAAGTCTTTGGATCTGACGCGCACAACGTCACTCGTAACCTTCGAAGGTGTTGCTGCTACTCGCATCGGTGGTGAATACAGCGAAGCATTAAAGGCGCTCACTGCATACGGGCGTATCGCAGTAAGTGCCGAACTTATGGGTATGTCAGAAAAACTCATGGAAGTTTCTGTTGAGTACGCCAAGACGCGCGTGCAATTCGGTAAGCCAATTGGGGCCTTCCAAGCGATCAAGCATCGTTGTTCAGAAATGTTTTCTCACGTTGAGTCAATGCGTGCAGCAGTTGAAACATCCTCTCTGGTTGACCCAGCGGACAGCGTTTCACTGCATGAGCAGTCCCTCGTGGTGAAGGCATACTGTGCTCGGTTTGCGCCGTGGGTAGCTGAAGCAACAATTCAAGTTCACGGTGGAATCGGTTTTACGTGGGAACATTGTGCACATCTGTACCTTCGTCGGGTCAAGACTGATGAGATCCTTTTCGGTGACGCACTCGCATGCCGTAACCAACTCCAACAACTGTTAGGACTCACCGCATGACCGATGCATATATTGTCGACATTGTTCGTACGCCGACCGCACGTGTGAAGCGCGATGGAAGCTCGTATACGCCGCTGCATTCAGCAGACCTGATGGCAGTTGCGCTACGTGCTCTCGTTGAGCGCAATGGTTTTGATCCTGCGTTAGTCGACGATGTCATCGGTGGCTGTGTTACGCAGATAGGTCAGCAAAGCAACAACATCACTCGCAGCGCGGTTCTTGCTGCTGGTTTTCCAGAGTCAGTTCCAGCGACCACTGTTGATCGTCAGTGCGGCTCGTCGATGCAAGCTGTTGCCTTTGGTGCACAAGGCGTGATGGCCGGTGCTTATGATCTCGTGATCGCAGCTGGTGTTGAATCAATGAGCACCACACCAATGTTCAGCAATAAAAATGGCCAAGACCCATTCGGTCCAACAGTCACTGCGCGTTATACCGGTGGCGGATTAGTAGAGCAGGGTATTTCGGCCGAACTCATTGCATCACGATGGGGCTTGAGCCGCGAAGACATGGATGCGTATTCCTTGTCATCCCACCAGCGCGCAGCGGCTGCGCAGGCAGCAGGCACCTTGGCCAAGCAGATCGTCCCAGTCACCTTGCCAGATGGCACCGTGATCAGCGCTGACGATGGCATCCGTGCGGATAGCTCCTTGGAAGCCCTAGGTGGCCTCAAGCCCGCCTTCGTCAACGAAGGCGCAAAAGAACGCTTTCCGGAAATTGACTGGTCAGTTACCGCGGGCAACGCTTCGCAGATCAGTGATGGCGCATCCGCAGTACTGATCGCCAGTGAAGCGATGGTCAAGAAACTGGGACTCAAGGCACGAGCTCGCATCGTGGCCTCGTCAGTTATTGGCGATGACCCAGTGGAAATGCTCTCGGCCGTGATCCCGGTGACCCAAAAAACCCTGGATAAGGCGGGCTTGACGCTGGCTGATATCGATGCTTTTGAGGTCAACGAAGCCTTTGCTGCCCCAGTGTTGGCCTGGCTGAAAGACACCGGCGTGGACGTTGCCAAGGTCAACCAAAACGGTGGCGCGATTGCGCTGGGTCACCCATTGGGAGCTTCCGGCGGGCGCCTTTTGGTTTCCTTGCTCACCACCTTGGAAGAGACCGGTGGTCGCTATGGATTCCAGACCATGTGCGAGGCCGGCGGCTTGGCCAACGGCCTGATTATCGAACGGTTGTAAAGGGGAAATCCCCCTATGTGAGGTCGCGCTCACTTTGGGGGATTACCTAGCAACCCCCTTGGCCGTTGCCGTAGGGTGACGGCTTACCGAATGGCCTGTGAACACCCCTTGCAGCCATCCTTCATCTGTTGCGTTTCGGATACCCCGATCCTCGCTCTAGGTGCCAATTTCGTGTTTCTTTTCTAGGAGTCTTTCGTGAATTTGCTTACCTTGTTGGAAATGGTCACAGGCGGCTACGACGATCGCGTTGCGGTCGGCAGCCTTGCTGATGGCATGACCTACGCCCAACTTCGAGCTGCGGCAGCTCGCGGTGGCAAGTTGATCCAAGACTCCGGTGCCAAGAGTGTGATCTTCTGCGGCGAAAACGGTCCTTCATTCCCGATTGCGCTCTTCGGTGCAGGTTTTGCCAAGATGCAGTTCCTGCCCTTGAACTACCGCTTGGCAGAGGAATACATCGCTAAGGCAATTCTTGGAATGCCGGCACCATTCATCGTCACTGACAATCCAAGCATCGTTCCTGATGGCTCAGCGCAAGTTGTTATGACTTTCGATGACTGGATCGCACAGACCGGTAGCGGAGACGTTCCAGTATTTGATTCAGAGCCAGACCCAGAAGATATTGCACTGTTGCTTCAGACGTCGGGCACTACATCAGCACCAAAGAGTGCTGTGCTTCGACACAAGCACCTTGTTGCTTATGTGCTGGGTTCAGTCGACTTTGCGAGTGCAGATCCAAGTGATGCCATGGTCGTATCGGTTCCGCCGTACCACATCGCAGCTGTTGCAAACTTGTTGTCCAACCTGTACGCCGGTCGCCGCGTTGTGTACTTAGATCGCTTTACTCCACAGATTTGGCTTGACACGGTTGAGCGCGAAGGCGTCACCAATGCCATGCTCGTACCAACTATGTTGTCACGCATCGTTGAGCACATGGAAGAAACGGGCCGTCAGGCTCCACCTACTCTGCGCAGCTTGAGCTACGGCGGTGCACGTATTGCTCAAGCAACTCTCGAGCGTGCGCTTGGCTTATTCCCTAACGTTGGTTTCGTTAACGCATACGGACTTACCGAGACCTCCTCTTCAGTTGCTGTGTTTGGCCCAGATGATCACCGTGAATCGTTTGTGAGTACTGACCCAGAAATCCGTGCTCGTCTTGGCTCCGTAGGCAAGGTGTTGCCAAACGTCAACCTGCAAATTCGTGATGGCGAAGGCAATGAACTTCCACTTGGTGAGCCAGGCGCAATCTGGGTGAGCGGTGAGCAGGTCTCGGGTGAATACCTCGAAAGTGGCAAGGTTGTTGACGACGATGGCTGGTTCAACACACGTGACCGTGGTTGGTTGGATGCGGGCAGCTTCTTGTTCATCGAAGGTCGTACTGACGACACCATCATTCGTGGTGGCGAAAACATCGCCCCAGCGGAAATTGAAGAAGTCATTCATCGTCACCCTGCAGTGCTCGAGTGCGCAGTTGCTGGTGTGCCTGACGAAGAATGGGGCCAGCGCATTGCTGCCTTCGTTGTACTTCGTGAAGGTATGACCTGCACCGAAGAAGACATCAAGGATTTCTGCCGCGAAAAGCTTCGATCCTCAAAGACTCCTGACTACGTCCGCTTGCGCCATGAATTGCTTCCACAAACAGCAACGGGCAAGCTGCTTCGCCGCAACTTGGTCACCGAATTCGCATTGCACTCAGAACAAAACTAAGAGCAACAACACCTCAACGCTAGGAGTTCGCCTTGGCTATTGATCTTGACGTCTTGACGATGCGAGTACCACCGCAAGACAACCCAGAATGTGAGTTTTTCTGGCAAAGCGGAGCTGACGGCAAGCTTCGTTTCAAGCATTGCGGCGACTGTGGTTACTTCTCACATCCGCCAACACCACGTTGCCCAAAGTGCCTGAGTGTGAACATGGAACCCAAAGTGGTTTCAGGTAAAGGCACGATCTTGACGTTTACCGTCAACGTTCAGCAGTGGGTGCCAGGTCAAGAGCCGTACATCATTGCCATTGCAACGATGGATGAGCAGCCGGATTTGCGTCTGACCGCACTCTTGGTTGGCGTTCCATTGGATATTGCACCCGCTGATCTCATTGGCACCCGTGTAGAGACTCGTTTCCTTGCACGCGATGACATCTTCTACCCAACCTTCGTTCCAGAAGGAGCGCCAGCATGAGCAACAACCCAGAACGCCTGTCCTTCATCAGTGGCGTAGGTCGCTCGGCATCTGGGCGTCGACTTGGCCGCACCGCCATGGACCTCACCCTTGAAGCAGCACTTGAAGCAATCGAAGATGCGGGCCTTACACGTGATGACATCGATGGCATTGCAACCTACCCAGGTGGCGACGCAATTGCGTCGCGTGGTTTCGGTGGGCCAGCGGCGCCACAGGTGCAAGATGCGCTTCGACTTGATCTCAACTACTTGTATGGCGCAGCCGAAGGTTCAGCACAGTTAGGCGCAATTATTGAAGCAACGATGGCAGTTGCGGCAGGTCTTGCAAAGCACGTATTGGTTTTCCGCACCGTCACCGAATCAACGATGCAAGGGGCAAAGGGCCGTAACCCTAGTCAAGGTATGCAGGCAGCCACTGGCTTCATGGAGTTCCTGGCACCATTCGGCGCAATTTCGGCCACCAACTGGTTTGCTCAGGTTGCTCAACTGCATATGCATAAGTACGGCACTACACGCGAGCAGCTTGCTCAGATTTCATTAACCTGCCGTACGAATGCAGGCCTGAATCCTCGTGCTGTCTACCGCGATCCATTGACCATGGACGATTACATGAACGCGCGGATGATTTCAACACCATTGTGCTTGTTGGACTGTGATGTTCCCGTTGACGGGTCAACCGCGATCATCATTTCGCATGTTGATTACGCCAAGGATGCTCCGAAAATCCCTGTACATATCAATGCAGTTGGCACCGCACAGTACGGACGCCCTTCATGGGACCAGTACGAAGACATGACATCAATGATGGCTCAAGGTGCTGCAAAGCAGTTGTGGTCACGCACCGACCTCAAGCCTGCAGATGTTGACGTAGCCGAGCTATACGACGGTTTCAGCATTATTACCCTGGCTTGGCTTGAAGCACTTGGTTTTTGTGAACAAGGCGAAGGCGGTGCCTTCATTGAAGGTGGTCAGCGCATTGCTCGAACCGGTGCACTGCCGCTCAATACTCACGGTGGTCAACTATCAGAGGGCCGCTTGCATGGCTTCGGGTTTGTATATGAAGCATCAGTTCAGCTTCGTGGTGAGGCTGGCGAACGCCAGGTTCCAAATACTGAAGTAGCTGCGGTAGCTAACGGTGGTGGACCAATTGCTGGTGCGATGTTGTTGACGCGGGGTATTTCGAACTAGTCAAAGGAGCTCCGATGGATCAGCAAGCACGGATTGGTTTCATTGGAATGGGCAGTATCGGGAAACCGATGGCGCTCAACCTTTCGCGCAGTGGAGTGCCACTCACATTGTGGGCGCGAAGGCCAGAAGTACTCGAGGACTTTCCTGTTGCGGTGCAGCGCGCTGACACTCCTGCTGCACTAGGCGCGCAGTCCGACCTCGTTGGCATCGTTGTGTTCGATGCCGATGCTGTTGAAGAAGTGTTCTTCGGACGTGATGGGCTTATTGAAGGTCTAGCACCAGGATCGATCGTGTTGGTGCATAGCACTGTCGCCCCGGAATTCATTATTGACGTTGCTGCTCGCGCGAAGGGGCGTGGAATCGAAGTCATCGATGCTCCTGTCAGTGGCGGGCCTAATGGTGCCGAACTCGGAGAACTCACGATTATGGCGGGTTGCAACGCAGCGGTGCTAGAGCAAGCCAAGCCTCTTACCGATGTGCTTGCTTCCGCAGTGATCCACTTGGGTGATATTGGCGCTGGCCAAAAAACCAAACTCATGAATAACGCCGTGTTCACTGCTCAATTGGCCATTGTCGAGTCAGTGGTACACCTTGCTGCTGAACTCGAGATCGATCCACAAGCCTTAATGCAGGCAATTTCCGCCAGTTCAGGCAAGAGTTTCGCTGTGGATATGTTCCGCGGCTCGGGATCAGTCGAGGCCATCGCTTCTGGTGCGGCAAAGCCTGCTCTCACCAAGGATGTCAGTATTTTGCGCTCGCTGGTTGAGTCAAATCCCCTGGTCTTGCAGGCAGCAGAGCAATTTGTGAAATCGATGGAAACGGCTTCCAAATAGCGAGACGATGGGGTTATTCGTCGAGAGGAACTCCATGATTCATGCTGGCAAAGTTGCCTTCATCACTGGTGGCGCAATGGGCTTCGGCTATGCGTTTGCAGAAATACTCGGTCGCGAAGGCGCCTCTGTAGTCATCGCTGAAATTAACATGCAAGGCGCAAATGATGCGGTTGCAAAGCTTCAGGCTCAGGGCATCAAAGCGATCGCGGTGGAGTGCGATGTGGCTAACGAAGATGCTGTGAACGCCGCTGTAGCGATGGCAGTTGCGGAATTTGGTGGCATTGACATCCTGATAAACAATGCTGGCTTACATCTCACGAAATACAACCTGCCATTCACGACGTTAACTCGTGATGATGTCAGAGCATTGTTTGATGTGAATGTCATGGGCATTGTGAACTGCTCGTGTGCAGCAATTGACTCAATGAAAAGTCGAGGTGGTGGCAACATCATCAACATTTCATCAATGGCTGGAAATATGGCGACTTCACCATATGGTGTTTCAAAGATGGCAGTTCGCGGACTGACCATGGCATTCGCCAAGGAGTTTGCCGATGCAGGTGTTCGCGTCAATGCAATCTCCCCTGGTCTGATGGCTACCGATAGTGCAATGGCGGATCTTCCGGCCGATATGGTCTCAATGATCATTAACCAAATGCAGTACATCCATCGTCAAGGAGAAGTAGAAGACATCGTCAACATGATGATGTTTTTGATTTCCGATAAGGCAAGTTTCATCACCGGGGAAACCTTCCGGGTGAGTGGTGGAGCATCGCTCGCGAGCTAACTGAAAGTTTACATATGGCTGATCTGCAATCGGCTGCAACTGTTGTACTTCTTCGTGATAGCGAAGAGGGCGCAGAATTGCTGCTTCTAAAGCGTCCTCAACACGGCGCCTTTCCTAACGCCTGGGTGTTCCCTGGTGGCCGCGTCGAGGTTGACGATGTCGTCAACGATGACGATGAAGAGGTTGACGTTGCTCGTCGCACTGCAGCACGTGAGTCGATGGAAGAGACGGGCTTAGCTATCAACCCAGCTGATCTTCATCACTATTCAGTGTGGTTGCCACCGATACAGGCAGCAGTGCGTTTTCACACCTGGTTCTTTGTTGGCGTGGTTCCCGAGAATTCCCAGGTAGAGCTTCCTGAAACCGAATTAGTTGAGCATGTGTGGGTCACTCCTCAAGGGGCGATTGACATGCACCAACGAGGCGAGATCGACCTCATGCCGCCCACGTTTGTGACGATTCAGGGCCTTGCTGCCGCATCAAGTGTTCAAGACATCGTTGCTATTGCAGCAGCAGTTGTTGAACCACCGGTGTACACCAGCCATGGTGTAAAAACCGACGAGGGCATGATGCTTGTGTGGGATGGCGATAGCGAATACCCAGAGTCTGAAAACACCAATGGCCGGCACCGCCTACAAATGGGGGACCGGCCTTGGGTGTTCGAGCAAGTGCTTTAGAGGCTGCTCTTTTCCAAAATATGAACGGTGCACGATGATCCCAAACCGATCACGTGCGCCATACCAACCTTGGCGCCTTCAATCTGGCGAGGGCCAGCTTCATTGCGTAGGTGAGTAGCGACTTCCCAAATGTTGGCAATACCGGTTGCTGCAATGGGGTGGCCCTTTGATTGCAAACCGCCAGAGACATTCACTGGGGTCTTGCCATCACGCCAGGTTGCACCCGAATTGAAGAAGTCGATAGCTCCACCAGGCTCACATAGTTGCAAATTGTCGTAGTGCACCAATTCAGCCGCAGCAAAACAGTCATGAAGTTCCACGAGATTTAAATCCTGCGGGCCAACACCAGCAAGCTCGTATGCTTTGGTTGCGGCATTGCGAGTAACGGTACTGACATCAGGAAATTCCTGTGCAGCCTCAGTCCATGGATCTGACGCTAATACTGACGCGCTGATTTTCACTGCACGACGTTGTTGTTCAAGTGACAACGTGCGAAGTTTTGATTCACTGACAAGAATCGCTGCTGCAGCACCGTCGCAGTTCGCTGAACACATTGAACGCGTGTGTGGATAAGCAATCATTGGATCATTCATGATCTGCTCAAGGGACATCTTGTTTTGGTATGCCGCATTTGGATTAAGCGTTGAATGTGAATGGCTTTTCTCAGAAATGCGAGCAAAAAGTTCAAAGTTTGCTCGTGGATCACTGTTGTTATAGGCCATGCCAATCTGCGCAAACAAACCAGCCATACCGCTGGTACCGATGTAGCCATCAAGATTCTTGATGGCACCGTTACGACCCTGTGGTGTCCAGGTTTCTGGCCCGGAGCCAACATCGTTACCGGTGAGCAAGCCAGCGCCATAGAGTTTTTCAACACCAACGGCGATGCCCATGTCAGATTCGCCAGACTTAATCGACATCATCACAGCACGCATCGCAGTCGATCCCGTTGCGCAAGCGTTTGAGACGTTGTACGAAGGAATACCGGTTTGGCCGATCTGCTTCTGCAAACTTTGACCACTGGTTTGACCACGTAGGTTGCCGTAACCCATAACCTGCATGTCACGCATGGTTACACCAGCATCTTTTAATGCTGCCAAGGCTGCTTCAGCGGCGAGGTCGAGCACATCTTTGTCGGCACGCTTACCGAACGGTGTCATGTGGATTCCGAGAATCCAAACGTTTTCAGTCATTGAATCTTCCTCGTCTACTTAAACCGGCTCAAAGCCGAAGCCGATGGCTTCGACGCCTTCAGCGTCGTTGCCCAGTGAATAGGTCTTGAGCTGCACTTCCATGCCGCGCGTGATGATTTCAGGATCCGGATCAACACCGATGATGTTCCCCATGACGGTCATGCCCCCACAATCGATCACTGCAGCGCAGTATGGAACGGGAACACCCTTGGCATCGTGATGCACGATGGTGAAGGTCTTTAACACACCAGTAGTTGGGACATCGACTTCAGTGAAATCCAAGGCGAAGCAATTTGGACACGCGTTATGGCGACCAAACACTTTTGCTTTGCAGGCGGTGCACTGTTGCGCAACCAAATGGGGCTGCGGATCAAGCGCTAGGTAGTTAACGATCGGAATCGGCAAAGCTCCTCCTCGGGCCTGTTGTCTTATAGGAAGAACTTAGGCAAAAAACGACCCGCGCGTAGGGTACTTTGCCCAATTGCTACATCAAAGAACGAAGTTGTTCCACCGTGGCAACAGGATCAACGCCTGCTGGAATCGTGATGTCCAGGCTAGTGACGCCTGATTCCTTGTAGGCAGCCAAGCGCTCAGCGACGAAGGAAGCCGATCCAACAAGTGTTGCTTGATCAAGCCAAGCCGCAGGAACGGCAGCCGCAGCCTCTTCACGCTTACCCGTGAGGAAGAACTCCTGGATAGCCAGGGCTTCATCTACCCAACCCATGCGCTGGGCTAGATCGTTATAGAAGTTTGCATTGCGAGCGCCCATGCCTCCAACGTACAGAGCAATGTGATTGCGCATTCCTTGAAGGAGTACCTCGCGATCCAGATTCTCACCGATGGCAACCGTGGTGTTAGCAACGATGTCAAGGGCACCGAGCTCCGCTGAGCGCTTGGCAAGCCCTGGAGCCAACGCGGCACCGAATACTTGCTGTGCCATTTCAGGGACCCAGAAAAATGGCAGCCAACCCTCAGCAATTTCTGCTGTTGTTTCCACTGATTTGTCACCGAGTGCGGCGAGGTAGATCGGAACAATTGAACGGTCTGGCTTATTGATGAGCTTGAGTGGTTTACCTAATCCGGTGCCGCCGGCGTCTTTTGTAAGTGGCACGCTCACGGTGTCACCTGAGTACTCCACAACCTCACGTCCGACAATCTTGCGCACGATATCGACAACTTCCTTGGTGCGCGTAAGTGGCTTTGAGTACGCCATACCGTGGAAGCCTTCAACGACCTGTGGTCCGGAAGCGCCTAGACCAAGGTGAAAACGACCACCACTGAGGTGATCACACCCTGCAGCGGTCATACCCAGCACACCAGGAGTACGGCTGTACACATTCAGGATGGCGGTGCCTAAGCCAATTGTGTTCGTCTTTGCTGCGAGGTAACCAATAGCTGAAACCGCATCAAAACTGTAGGCCTCCTGAAGCCAGAGAAGGTCCAACCCAACCTTTTCCAATTCAAGAATGGTCGGCGTAAGCGCAACAACATCTTTGGTGTAATCAAGGGTGTAAGACAAACGCATGGCAAGACCTCTCGTAACTGCGATCGTTTCTAAGACAAGACTAGCTAGTGCTGGCCAGTCCAAGGCGGGTGCTTTCACTTTCTAGTTCAAGCATTTTTGAAGGACGTAAACGCCAGGTAACCCAAACAGCTACAACGCAGCCATAACCGATAACCACCGTGATCGATGTGTGTTCGGCAACAGTTCCTGCAAGCAACATGCCGATAGGCACCATGCCCCCAAGCGCAGTCATCCATAGACCCATGAGATGGCCGCGACGCTCGAGTGGCACATGGCTTTGTGCGGAAGCGTTGAGGCCAATCACAACAAGTTGATAGGAGATCCCGAGGATAAAAATCAACGGATAGGCCAGTGGCGCTTGACGCACGAAAAGCAAGATGCCAAGGATCACGATGACACCAATAAGACCTGCCCTGATGACCTTAAATGGATCACGTCGGACAAGGAAGGTGCTCAACCCAATGGCGCCAAGTACTGCGCCACCGCCAAGGCACGCATAGAGCCAGCCGTAAGCAGATGACTCAACATCGATACCGAAGTTCGCGCCGGCAATAGTTGGCAGCTGGTACAAGAACGTCAGAGTGAAAAGTGCCAGGGCAAACACACTCACGATGATGCGACGCACGAATGGATCCTCGCGCAGCATTTCGATGCCGCCGCCAAGACCTGAAGTCGTGTTGGCGCCAGGCTTTCGAGCAGGAAAGCGCACAAGGTATACCGCGGTCATCACAAACGCGAAACTTGCAGCGTTGAGCAGCATCACGCCGGAGGCACCAATGATTGGGAAGAGAATTCCTCCGATTGCCGGTCCGATCACTCGTGCAGCATTCATCTGTGTTGAGTTCAATGACACTGCAGCACGCAGATTTTCTGGTCCAACAAGACTTGGTACCGAAGATCCCCAAGCTGGGCCAATCATCGCGTTACCGATGCCCACCCCTAGGACGCAAAGAAAAACGCCGGTGAAGTAAAGCTCTGGGCGCGCTAATGCGTAGGCAAGGGTTAAGACGCAAAGAACTTGCCAGGTCTGCATGATCAAGATGAACTTGCGAACATCGAAGCGGTCGGTCATCCACCCGCCGACAGTTGGCAAGAACAACATTGGTCCAAGTTGGGCGAACGTGATGACGCCTACGGCAAGTGGTGATTTGGTGCGGTCGTAAATAAAGGCACCAAGCACAATAGTTTGCATCCATGTGCCAATTTGTGACATGAAGGAGCCAAGTAAGACGTAACGAAAAGCCCGCACCCGCAATGCAGATCGGGCAGTGCCAATCTGCTGCGGATGCGGGCTGGTCGTTGAACCCATTGGGTGTGAACTCAACGAATCAGTGGATCTCGTGGCATTCCAAGGATGCGCTCAGCGATGACGTTACGACTAATTTCTGAGGTACCGCCTGCAATCGTCAAGCAACGATTAAAGACGTATTGGTAGGTGATTTCTGGGTTTTCACCATCGACACCGCCATCTTCAAGGAGCTTCATGGCAACTTCGGTTGTTGATTGTGCAAGTTCGGAAACCAGCACCTTCGTAATGTTGCCTTCAGCTCCTGGGCCTGAACCCATCACTGCGCGAGTTGCGGCGCGAAGGTTCATCAAACGAATGACCTGCTCGAGGGCAACCTGCTTACCAACTTCACGATCATGACCAAGGTCAGCCTTGACTCCGCCAGGAAGAAGAGCGATGAGGTCGTACGCATCAATACCGTTACGAGCTTGGCCACCAATCGTGACGCGCTCATTGCCAAGAGTTGCGCGAGCAACTGCCCAACCATTGTTGATTTCGCCGACGACATCCGCATCAGGTACGAACACATCATCGAAGAAGACTTCGTTGAACATGGTGTCGCCACTATTTTCGCGCAGTGGGCGGATGGTCACTCCAGGAGCGTCCATCTTGATCACCATCGCGGTGACACCCTTGTGCTTGGGTGCATCTGGATCAGTGCGCACAGTTGCAAGACCGAACTGGCAATGCTGAGCGCCTGATGTCCAAACCTTTTGGCCGTCCACCTTCCAGCCACCTTCAACTTTGATGGCTTTGGTTGACACTGCGGCAGCATCTGAGCCAGCGCCAGGTTCAGAGAACAACTGGCACCAGATGGTTTCGCCAAGCATTGCCGGACGCAACCAACGCTGCACCTGATCCTCGGTAGCCAACTGCGAAAGAGTCAAACCAACCCAACCGGTGATACCAAGGTTTGGCACGTCAATACCGGCGAACTCTTCTTCGATAACGATTTGCTCAACGGCTGTTGCCTCACGACCCCAAGGCTTGCCCCAGTGTGGAACCAGGTAGCCAGACTCGAACAGTACGCGACGCTTATCGGCAGGAGCTGCAGCGTGGTACGCAGCAACTGCAGCCTTTGCTTCTGCGCGGAAGCTTTCAGCTTCTTCAGGAAGATCAAAGGCATACACGCGGTGATTGCCATTCGCGCTTAGTGCAGTCAGATCTGCCGCAGCATCATCGGAAGTTCCGAAAATCACTGCAGTTGCGGCTGCACGCTTGAAGTAAAGGTGTGCATCATGCACCCAGGTGAAACCGATTCCACCGTGAATTTGAATGTTCTTTCGCGCATTGAATTCAAATGCTGGCAAAGCCAAAGCTGCTGCAGCAGCTGCCGCAACCGGGCCAGATTTTGGATCAAGAACTGTGCGAGCGGCGTCCCAAGCAGCAGCGGTTGCCATTTCAGTTTGGATCAACATGTTTGCGCAGTGATGCTTGATTGCCTGGAAGGTTGAGATGGTTCGACCAAACTGTTCACGGATCTTTGTGTATTCCGTTGCCATTTCGGTTGTGATGCGAGCGCCGCCAGCAGCTTCAGCTGCAGCAAGTACGCGACCAATGCGGTGTGCAAGCTCGCCACCACCAACGATGATTTCTGCAGGAGCATCCTTAAGTTCAACTTTTGCATTGCGACGTGATTCGTCGATCGTCTTATTCGGGGTGATCGTTGCGCTTGATGCAGGAACGATCACGAGGTCATTGCCAACCACGAAAGCGAGATGAGTCGCAAGTTCAGCCGACGTAACAGCATTTGCTGTTCCGCTCGCCTTGCCGCCAGAAACTGTGATGGTGTTTCGAAGACTGAAACCTGAGGTTGAGTCGCCCTCAGCAAAACCTGGAAGCAGTGCTTGCTTTTGCGCTTGGGTACCAGCTGCAGCGATGGTTGCTGAAACAACAACTGTTGGAAGGAACGCACCTGGTGCTACGACTCGACCAAGTTCTTCAACAACGATTGCGGTTTCTTCAAGGCCAAAACCTTGGCCGCCAAATTCTTCAGGCAGGTGAAGACCGAACATGCCGTTTTCCTTGAACGGGGCCCAGAACGCTGGAAGTACTTCGTCTTTCGTGTCCAAAGTTGCGCGTGCTTGATCGATGCCACCGTGATCGGCGAGCAAGGAGCGAGCAACGTCCGCGAGGGAGCGATGTTCTTCGGTGAGAGCCAGGGACATGGCAGTTCCTTTCAAAGTTTTACGACTAAACCAAGCTAAGAATAGCGGAATTATCGAACTCTTTATCCCAAATGGCCTAGAAAAGCCATGAGGCCCGATTCACAAAAACCGGGCCTCATGGGTAATAACTGGTCAAATCAGGTGATTGCGCCAGCGATCTTGAGCTCAATGAGTTTCTCGTCGTTAATTCCAAGTTCACGCATGACCTCATCGGTGTGCTCAGCGAACTGAGGGGCACGGGTGAGGGTTGGGTTGACTTCGTCAAACAGCACTGGGCTGGCAACCAGCTCGCGATCTTTGCCATCGGAGTCAACAACTTTGGAGATCAAGCCGTTATCGCGTAGACCCTTGTCCTGGCTGATTTCCCAGAAGTCTTGAACAACTGCCCATTGACCGGTCTGAGTGCCAAGAATTGCCTTGAGTTCTTCAAGATTCATTGAAGCAAAGAGTTCAGCAACCAACGCGCGACCTTCATAACCGTTTTGCACGATCAAACCTGCATCGGCAAAGCGAGCATCGGCCTTCCAGTCAGGCTTATTGAACGCATCGCAGAACATTGGCCAGTACTGACCTGGCTGCAACATGGTCAACATGATGAAGCGGCCATCCTTGGTGCGGTACGAACCAGTGAGTGGATTGCTTGGTGTGCCAGCAGGTTGAACGCGCTTTGGAGCGGGGGTCGGACCACCGACGAGCATTGCAAGGTTTGAACCAAACTGAGTTGCCCAAGCACCTACGCCAAGAAGCGATACGTCAACGACGGACGCTTCACCTGTTACGGCGCGCTTGTAGAGAGCCGCAGCTACACCACCAGCGATGGTGATGCCGCCGGTGTTGTCACCGAATGCACCAGTTGGCATCTGGGTGAGATCAGTTGCGTCATCCCAGGTGGTTGCCCAGCCGGCACCGCTGCGTGCCCAGAAACCTGTTGAGTCGTATCCACCCTTATCGCGCTCGTCGCCCTTGTTACCAAAGGCAGTGCCGCGCATGTAAATGATGTTTGGGTTGATCGCCTTGATCTGATCAACGTCGATACCCATCTTGCGGCGTGGGCCAGGCAAGAAGTTGGTGAGCAGCACATCGCTGTTGAGTACCAATTCGCGCAGGATTTCCTGAGCTTCCGGCTTGGTGAGGTCCATGCCAATACTGCGCTTTCCGCGGTTAGGGCCTTCCATGATTGGGAAGAAGTTTGATCCGGGTGCCAGAGCATCCAGGCCCATTACTCGCACGAGCCCACGCTGGGCATCGCCAGTGACGGCGTGCTCAATCTTGATGACATCGGCGCCCCAGTCGCACAGCACTGCACCGGCAGCAGGGACAAAAGTGAACTGCGCGATCTCAAGGACGCGCACTCCCTTCATTGGACCACTCATGAACACTCCTTATTAATGCGGATCAGACGAAGGCCCACCGTAATGGTTTCGATAGGGGTTTCGCCAGCCTTTTCTCGGGCTCAAAATATCTTTTAAAATTATCGTGAAACCCCCTTGCGCGGAGTTATCGTAAGTATTACCGTATCTTCATCGGTCCTCGACCGAGAAGTTCTGCCCACAAAAGAACACCTTCGGCCAAGGAGGCCCCAGTGCTTGAAAAAGACGTACAGATCATCAGTGTTGATGACCACGTAATTGAACATCCAAATGTGTGGACCGATCGCCTTCCAGCCAAGTTCAAGGAAGCCGGCCCAAACCTCGTGCGCGATGCCGTTAATGGTGACCACTGGGTCTTTGAAGGCGCCCCAGCAGGCAACTTCGCGTTGAATGCCGTTGTTGGCCGCGCTAAAGAAGACATCGCAATGGACCCCCGTTCATACGATGACATGCGCGATGGCTGCCATGACATTCATGAGCGCATCAAGGACATGGACATTGAAGGTATCCATGCACAGTTGAACTTCCCAAACATGCCTGGTTTTGCTGGCACCACCTTGGTAAACGCTAAGGACAAGGAACTCGCACTAGCCTCGATTCAGGCATACAACGACTTCATCCTTGATGAATGGTGTGCTCCATACCCAGACCGCCAGATTCCATTGATGGTCGTGCCTTGGTGGGATGTTGACCTCACGGTCAAGGAAATCCACCGCACTGCAGATAAGGGTGCAAAGAGTTTCACCTTCGTTGAGCTTCCACACAAGCTCGGTATGCCTTCATGGCACACCGATCATTGGAATCCAATGCTTCAGGCAGCTCAAGATCGTGAAATGCCAATCTCGATTCACTTCGGGTCAGGTGGCGCTCCTCTAGGTGTGTCCGAAGAAGGCATGAGCACCAACTTCACTGTCGGTATCTCACTGTTCGCATTGAACTCAGCGATGGCAACTGCAGAATTGTTGCTCTCACCTGTATTCCACAACTACCCAGATGTGAAGTTCGTGCTGAGCGAAGGTGGCATCGGTTGGGTTCCTTACATGCTCGAGCGCATTGACTATGTGTGGGATCGTCACCGCTGGTACAACGACGTGAACCGTGAAGTGAAGCCTTCAGAAAACTGGAGCAAGAACATGTTCGCACCGTTCATTTATGACGATGCTGGCATTTTCTCTCGTCACCTCATTGGCATCGACAACATCATGTTTGAGTCGGATTACCCACACTCAGACAGCAACTGGCCACATACCCGCAAGATGCTCGAAGAGTCACTTGCAAATGTGCCAAATGATGAGTGCGCAAAGATCGCAGAAGGAAACGCCCGTCGCGTGTACAACTTCCCACGCAAGGGCTAATTGCTCGACTACAAAAGAAGCGGTGTCCGGAATTCCGGGCACCGCTTCTTTTTATTAACTTTTCAAGAGAACCGCACAAGCGGCCAGTGGAGGTGAAATAGTGGAGTCAACATAAATCGAACATTGCTCCAGCACCACACTCACAAAGGAATGACGACTCATGGAACATTACTCAGCGCCCGACGTAGCCGCCTGGAAAGAAGCAGGTCTTGATTACTACGTAAAGAATCAAGTTGCTTACCTCGTTTTGAATCGTCCTCATATCAAGAATGCAGTGACACATCCACTTCGCAATGCGATTCTTAAAGCACTCGATGAAGTAAATATCAATGCAGATATTCGCGCTGCTGTGATTCACGGGGCTGACGGAGCCTTCTGTTCAGGCGCTGACTTATCTGAAGCTGACCACATTGAAATCCCTGTGGAGCATCGTCGAGGATTTCAGCAGCACATCGCTCGTGAAGATGGATTGCTACATGGTTGGTACCGCGTCATTGAAAAGATGTGGCATAACCTCAAGCCAATCGTTGCAGCCGTCGATGGCGCGGCTTATGGTTTTGGTGCAAACTTCGCACTTGCTGCTGATTACATTGTTGCTGGCGAAACAGCACGCTTTTGCGAAGTATTCGTACAGCGCGGACTACCACTTGAGGCAAGTGCCGCATACATTCTTTCTCGCAGCGTGAGTCCAGTGCGTGCTAAGGAAATTGCGTTATTTGGCGACCCACTTCCAGCACCAAAGGCCCTCGAGTGGGGTCTGGTCAACGTAGTTGTGCCGCCGGCCGAGGTGCTCGCTAAAGCTACTGAAGTTGCTGAGCGTTTGGCGAACGGCCCAACCATCATGATTGGCCAGATCAAGGCTCAGCTCAATGATGCGCTGGATCAGAACATGCGTCAGTCGTGGAAGGATGAGGTCACGTACCTCGGAATTGGACCTGGCTTAGATGGCCAGGAAGCCATGCTTGCCTTCAAGGAAAAGCGCGCTCCGAAGTTCACTGGACGTTAAGGAGCACCACTGTGGCCAGTGAACTCATCAAAGTCAGCGCAACCGCACAATCAACGGCAACTGCCGAGGCTGTGTTTGCGGCATTGGCAAGCGGTGAAACCTGGCCACAGTGGACTCCCATCAAGACCTATGCCTTACACACCCCTGGTGTTGATGGTGGCGAAAGTGTCGGCGCTATTCGTCAATGGAACAGCGGCGCCATGATGAATCTCGAACAAATCGTTGAGATGCAGGCTCCAACGAAATTTGCGTACACCTTGAACGAAAGCAAGCTGGTAAAGGTCAAGGACTACCGCGCTGACATTGTGGTCACCCCGACTGCCACAGGATGCACTGTTACCTGGAATACACAGTTTCGACCAAAATTTGTGGGCACTGGCTGGTTTTGGAAATTGGCACTGAGCAAGCTTGGGAAACAACTTGCTACTGGCGTTGCCACATATGCAGCAACTCCAGCAGCAAAGTAATTACTCAGCGGTAAGTAGTGCGCATGCCGCAAAGCCACCTACCGCGTTGCTCACCACGCCGACCTCAGGCTTATTTGGAAGTGCGCGATCACCCGCGGTTCCACGAAGTTGACGTGTCACTTCAATAAAGAAGTTTGCACCGTGGCGACGGCCAACGTTGCAGGCACCACCGTCGGTGTTCGTAGGCAATGAGCCAGTTGCACTTGTTGCACCTGAACGAACAAATGCACCACTTTCACCCTCGCCGCAGAAGCCAAGTGCTTCCAGCCACTGCATGGCGATGAAACTGAAACCGTCGTAAAGACCCGCGGTATCGACATCACTTGGCTTGAGGTCAGTACGCGACCACATGCGCTTGGAAGCCATCCATGGCGATGAGTGCGTCATGTCGCGGACCAAACTGAAGTCAGCTTCGGCTGTGGTGCCATTCGCCCACGAATCAAAGAAGACGGGCTTTTGTTTCATATCGCGAGCACGTTCTTCAGTAGTGAAGATCAGTGCACTTGATGAGTCAACAGGGTAATCACAGTCAAGCAAGTGCAGTGGCTTAGCGATGTAACGAGAGTTTAGGTAATCGTCCATCGTGAGTTCTTCATGAAAGAAAGACTCAGTTGGGTTAGCAACGGCAAACTTTCGTTGAGCAATGGCGAATGCGCCGAAATCCTCTTCAGTCGATCCGTACATTGCCATGTGACGCTGCATGTACATGCCAGCCCAATGCGACCCAGTGAAAGAGCCGTACGGCATCCCGAATTGCATATTGCCAGGGATTCCTCGCTGTGGTCCGAGCATTGCGGCACCGCCAGCAGCGCCAGCCTTGTGCACAGTGCGAAGAGTCAGCACTGTTTCAGCTGATCCCGAAGCAATCGCGGCAATCGCATGCATAGCAGCGACGCTGTAAGCAGCACCATCAACGTTGCCCGAATAGAACGCAACGTCAGGAATACCGAGCATTGCAGCGGTATGGGTTGATGAAACAAACTGATGAGGGAAACTATGAACGACAACACCGTCGATGTCTGTCGGCTTGATACCTGCGTCGTTCATCGCCGCAACACTTGACTGCGCGGTGAGTTTGTCGAGAGTCAGACCGCTGCCGCGACTGACATCTGAGTAGCCAACACCAACGATTGCTACGCGATTTTTCTTAGCCATGAGTAACTCCTGAAGTAGAGATGCCAGTAGTTACTGGGCTGCTGGGCGGAAGACGGGAAGCGTGAAACCTTCACCAAGTGGCGAGAAGGTGACTTCAACACGATCGCCAACCTTGACATTGTCGGGATTGGTTTCAACGATGTTTGTGATCATCTTTAATCCTGGTTGCTCGTCGAGTTCAACAACTGCGAGCACAAATGGCAGTTTGTCTTCAAACCATGGATGGAAGGCCTGAGTTGGAATGCAGAAGGTGTACACCGATCCCTTGCCTGACACTGCGGCATAGCCAAGGTCGAAACTCAAGCAGTTTGCGCAGATTGGTTCAGGTGCATGCTGAAAGTGACCGCATGCGTTGCAGCGCTGAATCACTAACTTGCCTTGATTTGCGCCGTCCCAAAAGGCTGCAGTCAGTTCATTAGGCAGCGGAAGCGGTGGAAGTACCTCAGTGGTCATGTCAATCCTTCTTCTATTCGCTGTCTTCGGGCCATAGGGCGTCGTCGGTCAGTCCGCCGAGTCCACGTGGACCACCATCAATGGAAAGTGTTTGGCCGGTGATCCAGCTGCTCATCTCACTGCAGAAGAACAAAGCGCCATTGGCAATGTCGATCGGATAACCAACGCGTCGCAGGGGTACTTCTGCCCCCATGCTGTCCGCGTCCATGCCGAAGCGTTCCCATGAGCGTAAGGCTCCTTCAGAGGCAACGCCGCCAACAGCAATAGCGTTTGCCCGAACCCCTTTCGGGCCCCATTCAGCAGCAATGACTCGGGTGAACATCTGAAGGCCGGCTTTGCCAGCAGAGTACGCAGATCCGCCTTTCACGCCTTGAACGCCAGCAGCCGAAGACATCGAAACGATCGATGCATGTTGGGACTTTAACAAATGTGGAAGTGCAGCATGCGCACACAAGTACGCAGAAGTGAGGTTCAGTTCGATCGCGTTACGGAAGCGGTCCGGTGGGGTGTCTTTCGTGGGAAACATGTAAGCGCCACCAGCATTGTTAATGAGGATGTCCAGTTGACCGAATTCATTGATCGTGCGATCAATCATGTGTTGGACTTGGTCATCCTCGCGAACGTCGGTCTGCACAGCGATTGCGCGGCGACCAGTTTGAGCAGTGATCTCCTCCGCTGTGGACTGCAAGCGTTCGACTTTGCGCCCGGAGAGCACGACATCTGCACCATGCTCTGCAAAGAGTCGGGCAGTTGTCGCTCCGATACCGGTGCCACCGCCAGTGATAATTGCAACGCGACCAGTGAGATCCAGCATCTCCATGTTTCACTCTTTTCAATTCGGCAGTGGCCTTACGTTAAATCGTTAGGCAACACTTGTCCGGGTTTCGCGGAAATTGCTTTCCCAAAACGGTCCCGACAAATCGGGCATCGACTAGCCTCGATGTCAATGAGCCTGCCAAGCGCTATCAAGGATTAACCGTGCCATATGAACTTCCCGTCGTTGGACGAGTGCTGACCAATGCGGTCAGTGGCCCAAGTAATCCAAGCCCGCCTCGCCCACCGCATTCGGTTCGCCGAACTTCGACTATTGATATTGATTTCCCGGATGGATTGACCGCAAGTCGGCGAGTGCGCGGGCGTGCTCGAGATTTTCTCACCAATGGCCAAGAGACCAAAGTGTTAGCGGATGACGTCCTCATCGCGACGGTCAATCCAGATCGTTCCTATGAATTTCTCTTTAGCTTTCCGGATCGACCTGCATTGCAGGCTTTGGTTGGTCCTGAAGGCACCCCAAATTCGCGTCGGGTGATGAATGCCCTGGTACCTGAGGAGCAAGGAGCGGGAAGCCCGCTCTATTTGCTCCTTGATGACATGCCAGGTGCCCTGTTCATATCAGGGCATGTATTGGTTGAGTGGATTGCTCCCGAGGAGCGAATGACCGCAATGAGCGGAGACTTTATGGCCCCTGTCGATGTGTGCATGGGGTACGCCGCTGGATCTAATGCGATCGGTGACGATGGCAAGTGTCTGCTTATTCATCAGGTGCAACCTGCTGGTCCGTTGATGACTGAAGAGGACCCACTTGCATGGCACAAGCTGCAAGATGAGAGCGATCAACCAGCACTGCGTCGTGCCCGACGCATCGACACATGGCTCGATGGCGATATCCATTTTGATGCGTATTTCCAAGACAGTTCAACAACTCCACACCACGGAAGAGTTGCAGTACACGAATACTGCTTAAGCGGTACAGCTGACTTTCATACCGGTGAACTTCTCACACTCAAAGTTGATCCCCGCGTGCTTCCCTTTGATGCCTGCCCGCAAGCAACGAAGAACGTGCATCGAATGATCGGAATCCCATTGCAGCAATTCCGGCAGGCCGTTGTTGAACAGCTCCCAGGCACGTTGGGCTGTACACACCTCAATGATGCACTGCGTGCTTTAGCAGAAGTCCCGATCATGGTCACTTCGCTTCAGTAGGCTTGTCAACGTAGCCGGTACTTCAAGGAGACCGGACAAGGAAGGGAACTCATGGCTGTTGATGTGCCCGAAGGCATACAACCTGTCGGACCTGCTGTGCCTACCCCTGCTCGTAACCTGAGTTCCATCCGCCGCACCTCCACCATTGACGCCACTTGGGATAGCGACGACCGCGATTCGCCGATGCAATTACTTGGACGAAGCCGAGACATCTGTACCCCTACGGATGGAACGGCCGCCATTGTTCTTGCTGAAGATGTATTGCAGGTGACCACTCAACCAAACCGAGTGATTTCTGCAATCTCATCGGTACCACCAAGAACTGGATTAGAAGTACTGATTGATCTCAAGGGCGGTCTGCGTTCCAAGATAGTTGAGTCTTTCCCGGATGAAGTGCGAGAAGGAACACCGCTGTATTTACTCCTTGATGACATTTCAGGTGCAACCCTTGTCTCTGGATTCGCCTTTATGCATTGGCGTAAACCCGAAGATGCACCGCTCGTGAATCCGCTCGATCCAGAGATCATGGCGCGCAAGCTCAAAATGGTGGGAATCTGCGCGGGCTTCCAGTCAGGAGCCAGCGCACTTGGCGAGGATGGCCCACCGGCAAAGCACGCAACACAGATCGTACCTAATTTGCCAATCGGCTCTGACCCTTTTGCGTGGCATGAACTTTTTGAAACAAATGAAGTCTCTGCACGACGGTCGCGGCGAATAGATGTGTGGCGTGAAGAAGATGAGTGGATAGTGGATTCCTTCTTCCAGGATTCAGGGACATCACCATCAGGTAATCGGATTGCTGTTCATGAGTACACAATTCGTGCGCGAGTAAATGTGATCTCAGGTTTGGTGACTGCAATTCAAGCCACGCCGCAAGTCTTGCCGTTCGTTGAATGCCCAATGGCAACCCTTGCTGTACATCGACTTCAGGGACAGCCGATTCGTGAATTTCGGACACTCGTCAATGAACTTCTCCCGGGAATCGATGGCTGCACACACATGAACGATGCATTGCGTGCACTTGCCGAAGTTCCAGTTCTTGCCGCGCACTTGGCTTAGTAAGCGAGTTACGAAGCGGTCTCTAGACCCTTTGGTGGATGCATCATTGTGACTTCGTCAGTTGTGGTGTCTAAAATTGCGTACGACAACATTCCATATGCTCCTGGTTCGCGGGAGAACACCAGCGATCCGGGGTTGATCACCAACGTACGACCAAAACGCTCGACCATCGGCACGTGAGTGTGTCCGATGATGAGGTAGTCAGCATCTAATTCATCGCAGCGCGAAAATAGCGGATCGCCCGCATAGAGGTAGTGGCCACGTGGTGCCCAAGGGCTGGCATGTGTCATGAGCAAGGTTTTGCCGTTGACTGTCGTCCGTATTTCATCGGGTGTATTTGCAATGAAATCCAGATTTGATTGGCGCACATGTTCACCGGATCGAGCCCGTTCACCGTTTGGACCCATGAGCACCCATTCATGGTTGCCCTGGATGTAACGGATCTGGTGCTCGCGAATGATTTCAGTGACTTCATTGCTCAGTCGGTATTCGTACTGGGCGTCGCCAGCACAGAGAATTTCGTCAACCCCATCGGCGATCATGGATTCCACGGTTCGTCTCAGGTGCTCATCTTGGCAATGAACATCGGAAACGATTCCGAGCTTCACATGGACTCCTGAGGGATTGAGACAACGCATGTCACTCTAAGCCACTGGATGAACCAATGCCGGTGAGGTCGCCAGATTGAGGAAAAGGCCGGTGAGTCGGCAAGGCGAAAATGGCCGACTGGGAGGCAGATCACACTTGGCTTGGCGTAGCATCAGCCCATCAGAACCGCCACAATTTGATCTCCACCTCGTTCGACCTCGAACGGCGGTGTGCCTTGAAAGGATTACTCAATGCCAGTTGCACCAGGTGCCCGTCTCCGTAACAACACTTCGGGTTGTGAAGTCGTCGTTGTGAAGGCTCCAACCCAGGCCGGTGAACTATCGTGCGCAGGCGTGGTCATGACCACCGATGCGCGTGAAGGTTCCCCAACTGCAGGCGCAGGCGAAGTTATCGCCCTCGGCAAGCGCTACAGCAACGATGAAGTTGGAATCGAAGTATTGGTTGTTGCACCAGGTGAAGGCCCACTGACCTTCGAAGGTGCAGAACTCAGCCAGAAGCAAGCATCAGCACTTCCAGCTTCTGACTAATTCATCGCTCAAAACAAAAAGCATTCCCGGTGGCAATTGCCACCGGGAATGCTTTTGAGTTCTGCCCAAAGAACTACGCGCGTGCTGCCTCGTAACGCTGACGGTATTGCGCCTTTGAGGTTTCGTTCGTATCGACATCCGTAGCAAGTGCACGCAGGCCACCAACAGTTGCTTGGTCGCGCGGGGTGTGCTTGAACGGATCCCAGTTGAAGAAGTTTGCGACATTCTCATGAGTGATCATGTCGATTTCTTTGTCACTGCAGTGTGCAGCTTCAAGTTCCTTCAACAGCAGCTCTGGTGAGTAAGGCCAGGTGCAGTCTGAGTGTGGATAATCGCATTCCCAACCGATGGTGTGGGTGCCGTAGCGCTCACGGGTGAGCAGTGCAGTTGGCTCCGTGATGAAGCATGCCAGGAAGTTGTCCTTCCAGACTTCGGTTGGAGTCTTGCCCTTTGGAAGTGAATCAAGGTGGGTCCATGAATGGTTAACCATGTGACGATCCATACGGTCCAGCAGGAATGGAATCCAGCCAAGCCCTCCCTCGCTCATTGCGAACTTGATATCAGGAATGCGCTTGAGCACACCGCTGGTGAGCAAGTCTGATGCCGCGATAGTTGACACAAGTGCGGCCAAGATCACGATGTCATCAGGAAGGGTGACTGGTGGGCGCTTGATCAAGCCGAAGCCGCCACCGATGTGCATTGACGCAACCATGTCGGTGTCTACGAGTGCCTTGAAGATTGGATCCCAGTATCCGGTCGAGAAGTCCGGCATGCCGACACCGTAAGGGGTTTCTGGCATGGTGATCGAACGGCAACCAACACCCTTAGCTGCGAGGCGATTGATTTCCTTGACTGATTCATCAACGTCAAAGAAAGGAATGATGCCCATCGGGATGAAGCGGCCAGGATAGGCGCCAACAAGTTCATCGAGAAGGTAATCGTTGTATGCCTTGATTGCTACAAGTGACAATTTTTTGTCAGGCAGTGTTGCAAGGTGTGTTCCGGCGAAGCCCGGGAAGGTTGGGAAGTTCATGCCGGCAAGTACGCCGTTGACATTCATGTCGCGTACGCGCTGATGTATGTCGTAGGTGCCTGGACGCATCTCCGAAATATCGGTTGGATCGAAACCCCACTCTTCTTTCGGCCATGACACCACAGCACTGAGGCCCGGGCTTCCCACGGAAACCCCCTGGAACATCCAGGCATCAACATCTGGGTTGTCTGGGTGCTTCATGAGCTTTGGTGCTTGGTCTTTCATTGACTCAGGGAAATGCTTTGCAAACGTGTCTGGGCCTTCGATGATGTGATCATCGATGCTTAAGAGCACCATGTCATTGATATTCATCTGCTTCTCACTCTCCGATTCCGATGGTTTACGGAAATACTTTCGATATGGAGAATCTGCCGCATTGAGAGTGTTCATGCTTAGGGACTTTGGTCCCATCGACAACGTCCTAAGTCACCACTTTTACCAGGGGCCAGTGCGCCAAAAAGAAGTCCCGCCGAGCCAGGCTCGACGGGACTTCTCTACTGCGATGTGGGTTATGCGTGAGTTTCTGCCCAACGACGCTTGTACTCAACCTTTGATGTTTCGCTTACGTCAACATCTGTTGCAAGTGCACGAAGTGCACCAACAGTTGCTTGATCGCGTGGGGTGTGCTTGAACGGATCCCAGTCGAAGAAGCGTGCAACATTTTCGTGCGTGATCATGTTGATTTCAGCATCGCTGCACTTGGCTGCTTCGAGTTCCTTGATCAGAACTTCTGGTGAGTATGGCCACGTTGAATCTGAGTGTGGGTAATCACATTCCCATGAAATTGTTTCAACACCATAACGATCGCGGGTAATCAAGCCCGTTGGATCAGTGATGAAGCAAGCCATGAAGTTCTTCTTCCACACTTCAGTTGGCGTCATGCCCTTTGGCATGGTGTCCAAGTGGGTCCAT
>CAFBMO010000007.1_pt1 | contig 33599 bp, 33 predicted proteins | sample 7268821 | NCBI WGS metagenome assembly CAFBMO01 (sample SAMEA6814065, study PRJEB35770) | freshwater metagenome | biome: Freshwater; feature: Freshwater reservoir; material: water | place: Czech Republic | collected 2017-05-23 | depth 30m m
AAACCAAGAGTGTCAAAACCAGGACCTAAATTGGCACATGTAGCCGGGACACGTATCTGCACCGGATCAGAGCGAAAGGTCGCCATCAGCTACACCAGACCCAGAGCCTGCGCAGCTGCGTGAGCATCGACGGGCACAACAACGGGATCCTTTGCACCTTCCATCGCCCACTGCGTGTCTTTGAGTCCATTACCCGTGAGCGTGCACACCACCAACTGACCCTTATCGAGCCTGCCGGCAGCATGCAATTTCAGTAAGCCGGCAACACTGGCAGCAGAAGCCGGCTCACAGAACAAACCTTCTTTACTTGCTAGCAAGTGATACGCAGCAAGAATCTCTTCGTCGGTTACCGCGTTGATTAAGCCGCCAGAATCATCTCGGGCCGCAATCGCAAAATCCCAGGATGCTGGGTTACCAATGCGGATCGCGGTAGCGATGGTTTCAGGATTCTTTACTGGGGCGCCGTACACCAATGGTGCGGACCCTTCTGCTTGAAATCCCCACATTCGGGGACGTGATTGTGAGATTCCATCGGCTGCGTACTCGGAGTAGCCCTTCCAATACGCGGTGATATTTCCAGCGTTACCTACAGGCAGGCAGTGAATGTCTGGCGCTTTGCCAAGCATGTCAACGATCTCAAATGCCGCGGTTTTCTGGCCTTCAATGCGAGCCGGGTTGACGCTATTCACGAGCGCTACTGGGTATTCGTCAGCTAGCCCGCGAGCCAAAGTTAAACAATCATCAAAGTTGCCCTCAACTTGAAGAATCGTTGCTCCGTGCACGATGGCTTGGGCGAGTTTGCCCATTGCAATTTTGCCTTCAGGAATCAGTACGGCACTCACCATTCCAGCTTTGACCGCGTATGCGGTTGCCGATGCACTGGTGTTACCTGTCGATGCACAGATCACAGCTTTCGCGCCATCTTCAGCAGCCTTCGAGATCGCCATGGTCATGCCACGATCCTTGAATGAACCAGTGGGGTTAGCTCCGTCGTACTTCAACCAGACTTCACAACCCGTGATTTCACTGAGCACGCACGCTGGAACCAGTGGAGTGCCACCTTCACGCAATGTGACGACAGGGGTGTTCTCGGATACCGGTAGACGATCCCGATATTCCTCGATGAGCCCACGCCAAAGATGTGCCACTGGTTATGCCCCTGCCTCACCCTCGACTCGCATCACACCAACAACAGCCTTCACTGTTGAAAGTTTGCGGAGTCGATCGACCGTATTTTGCAATGCTCCATCACTTGCGCGATGTGTACGAACAATAAGTCCAGCACCTTCGCCATGACCATCTTGGCGAACTACTTGAATGCTGACGCCTGCGTCTGCGAACGCCTGAGCAATGCTGGCTAATGCACCCGGGCGATCAGCAACGTCAAGATTGACGTAATAACAGGTGGAGGCATCGCCAATTGGGAGCACTGGGTATTGCACGTCAGCACTCTCGCCCCAGCCTGTTGATCCGGTCAAACGATTGCGTGCCGCAACAACAACATCGCCAAGTACTGCTGATGCTGTAGGTGCGCCGCCCGCTCCACGGCCATAAAACATCAACTCACCAGCAGCTTCCGTTTCGACGAAGACTGCATTGAACGCATCACGAACGCTTGCGAGTGGGTGTTCTTTGGGAACCATCGTTGGATGCACTCGAACAATGACACCGCTGTCATCGGGCATGCGTTCTGCAATTGCAAGTAATTTGATAACGCAGCCCATGTTCTTAGCAGCACGAATATCCTCGATTGACACATTCGTGATGCCTTCACAGAACACATCCTCACGAGTGACGTGGGTGTGGAAGGCCAACTCGGCCAAGATTGCAGCTTTCGACGCAGCATCATGACCTTCAACATCTGCTGTTGGATCAGACTCGGCATAACCCAATGCCTGCGCTTCTTTCAAAGCATCAGCGAACGACGCTCCATCTTCTTCCATCTTGGTCAAGATGTAATTGGTGGTGCCATTCACGATGCCCATGATTTTGGTGACGTGATCACCAGACAATGACTCTTGCAGCACACGCACGATCGGAATTGCACCAGCGACAGATGCTTCGAAGAAGATGTCAACGCCCTCGGCTTCGGCCGCCGCATACAGCGATGCACCATCCGATGCCAACAACGCCTTATTAGCTGTGACCACGCTAGAACCGGCCTTAATCGCCGCCATGATTAACGACTTGGCTGGCTCAATGCCGCCAATGAGTTCAACCACGATGTCAGCCCCAGAAGTCGCAACTGCCATCGCATCGTCGCTGAGATACGAAGCATCGATGTCTCGCGCCTTAGTCAAATCGCGCACCGCAACCTTGGTGAGTTTCAGTGAGGTGCCCATCCGAATGTGCAGATCGGTATCGCGATCAGTAAGCAATCGAGCCACCTGGGTGCCAACGGTGCCGCCGCCCAGAACTGCCACCGTGACGGGACGTGGGGCGCTTTCGGCTGACATGAGTACTCCCAGATGGGCGGGTCGGACGTCATAGCCTCTCAGGTCCAGGCGCGCTTACACGCATCGGTGGGGGGCGATTCCTCTCCTAGACCCCCTTTTTTGTCCCCCTTGTACGGGTCAAGTTTGTGCGGCTCGCGCGCGCTTCCCACACCTCATGGCCGCTGATCTCTAGCCTGCGGCTCATAACTTCCCCCTGAATGAGGAGTCCTGACATGAATCAGCTGACCAGAAAACTTATTGCCGAAGCGGTTGGCACCTTCCTCTTGGTCTTCCTGGCCGTTGGAGCTGCCGTCTTTGGTATCGCAGCAAAAGTTGGCACCGACGGCAACGGACCAGGTAACGGCGTTGTTGGCGTTGCGTTGGCTTTCGGCTTGGTGCTTCTTGGTATTGCCTATGCCTTTGGACCCGTTTCTGGTGCCCACGTGAACCCGGCCGTCACTTTGGGCATGTTGCTTGGCCGCCGTATGCCAGCCAGTGAAGCCGTGGGTTACTGGATCGCACAGTTCATCGGTGCAATTGCTGCCGGCGGCGTACTGAAACTGTTTGTCTCAAACTATGGCGTCACTGACTACACCGGAGCTCTTGGTACAAACGGATACGACAACGGTGCAATCAACGGCACTGGAGCTTTCGTATTGGAAGCACTGCTCACCGCAGCATTCGTGCTTGTGATCTTGCTGGTGACTGAGCGCGTAGCCGCACCTGGCTTTGCCGGCATTGCCATTGGCTTAACACTCACATTGGTGCACTTAGTTGGCATTCCGCTCACTGGAACTTCAGTGAACCCTGCACGTTCATTTGGTCCAGCTCTCTGGCAGGGCGGCACTGCGATGAGTCAGGTATGGCTGTTCATCCTTGCTCCGCTGGTCGGATCCGTGATCGCAGTGATCGTATGGAAACTGACGCGCACAAGTGATGCAGAGCAGGAATCACTCGTAGCGGGTTCAGAGCGCGAATAACCCAAAGAAAATGATCCGGGCTGAGCTTCATGCGAAGTCCAGCCCGGATTGTTTTGCCATCAAAAGTTATTGAGCTCCAGGATCCAATGCCAACATATCTTCAATTGTTTCGCGGCGCAGTACAACTGAAGGAATTCCATTCATGACTCCCACAACAGCGGGCTTTGGAAGGTAGTTGTAATTCGAAGCCATCGAACGACAGTAAGCACCAGTTGCCGCAACTGCCAGCAGATCTCCCGGCACAAGATCAGACGGCAAGTACGCCTCGCGGATCACGATGTCTCCGGACTCACAGTGCTTACCCACGACCCGCACCAACATTGGTTCTGCAGTAGAGGTGCGTGAAGCAAGTTCAACGGTGTATTTCGCGTCGTACAACGCAGTGCGAATGTTGTCACTCATTCCACCGTCAACTGAAACATACGTTCGCACACCCGCATCAATTGCTACTGGTTTCACCGTGCCAACTTCATAGATCGTGACGCCTGCTGGGCCAACGATTGCACGCCCTGGCTCAAAGGAAAGTGCAGGAACCGTAAGTTCACGCCGCGCACATTCCTGGGACACCACCTGGGCAACATGTGATGCAAGATCGCTGATGGAAAGAGGATCATCAGATGGCAAGTACGCAATGCCCATACCGCCGCCAAGATCTAACTCAGGCACATCGACCACTTGATCGGTTCGTAACCGGTCGATAAAGCCAACGATGCGGATCGCAGCTTCTTCGAAACCGTCAGTGTCAAAAATCTGTGAACCAATATGTGAATGTAGGCCGCGAAACTCAAGTGACGGCAGTTTCACGATGCGACGAATGGCCTCTTCGGCTGCGCCAGAGGAAACCGAAAATCCAAATTTTTGATCTTCATGTGCAGTGGCGATGAATTCATGCGTGTGTGCTTCAACCCCAATAGTGAGACGGACCAATACTGGCTGCACTAGCCCTGCCCGCGCTGCTGCATCTGCAACTCGCACAATTTCTTCAAAGGAATCCACCACAATACGGGCAACCCCAGCACTCATCGCGGTTTCAATTTCCAGCATTGATTTGTTATTGCCATGCAGCAAGAGATCTGCTCCAGGAACACCTGCTCGAAGCGCAACTGCGAGCTCACCCCCCGAAGCAACGTCGATGCCTAAACCTTCTTCATGAACCCATTGAGCAACTGCAGTTGAAAGGAATGCCTTTGCCGCGTAGTAAACCCTGCTCGCACCCACGTGCTGTGCTGCTTCACGGTACGCGCGTGCACGGGAACGAATATCCGCCTCATCAAGGAGGAACAGCGGGGTACCAAAGGTTGCTGCGGCATCGCGAACATCAACTCCACCAATGCTGAGTGCACCATCGGAGTCACGAGTTGCCGAGAGCGGCCATACATTGGACATTCCGAAAGGTTAGGGCATCCCTACCTCGAAGCTACATTCGCTCGGGCGCACTGACGCCAAGAAGTGCCAATCCATTGGCCAAGGTCTGTCGAGCTGCAGCACAAAGCCATAGTCGGGCAATGTGCTCAGAGGTGACAGCCTCATCACCGCGTGGCAAAACTCTGCAGGCGTCGTAGAAGCGGTGGTACCCAGCACCGAGTTCCTCGAGGTAGCGCGCAACACGGTGCGGCTCCCGGAGTTCAGCAGCACTAGCGACGATGCGCGGGAACTCACCGAGAGCACCGAGGAGTTCATTTTCTCGCTCATGCGTCAGCAGCCCAGGGTCAAATTCCGACGAGGCCCAATCAATTTTGAGATCGGATGCATTGCGAAGGACTGATGCCAAGCGAGCATGCGCGTATTGGACGTAGTAGACCGGATTGTCATTCGTGCGTTGAGCGATGACTTCAAGATCCAAAGTCAACGGTGAATCAACCGGGTAACGGATGAGTGAATATCGAGCTGCATCAACGCCAACTTCTTCAACGAGCTCTTCAAGGGTCACGATGTTTCCTGAGCGCTTGGAAAGCTTGACCTCTTCACCGCCCTTAGTGATCTTGACCAGTTGACCGATCAACACCTCAGCGGCGCTCTTGTCATCACCATTGCACTGAGCAACTGCCTTCAAACGATTCACATAACCATGGTGATCAGCGCCAAGAAGATATATACAAATATCGAATCCGCGATCGCGCTTATTTACGAAATACGCAGTGTCAGATGCGAAGTAGGTGTATTCGCCGTCAGCTTTGATGAGCACGCGGTCTTTGTCGTCACCAAAATCAGTGGTTCGCAGCCATGTTGCACCACCATCTTCGAACATATGACCTTGCTTGCGCAATTTTGTAAATCCAGATTCAACAGCATTTGACTCATGCAATGCGCGTTCAGATGACCACACATCGAAATGCGTATTAAACAGTGCAAGCACTTGCTGCTGTTGATGGAGTTGACGCTTGTAGGCAGCCTCGCGAAATCCAGCGAGCTGCTCGTCTTCAGGCAGATCAAAGAGTTCAGGTTCTTCGGCTTTGATTTGCGCTGCGAGGTCAACGATGTACGCACCGTGATAGCCATCTTCTGGAACAGGTTGCCCATGAGCTGCCGCCATAACAGAGGCGCCGAACTTATCCATCTGGACACCGCGGTCATTGATATAGAACTCCGAAGAAGTCTTCGCTCCCGCAGCCGCCAACACATTGGCGATAGCACTTCCAACGGCAGCCCATCGGGTGTGGCCTAAATGCAGTGGGCCAGTTGGATTTGCGGAGATGTATTCAACATTGATGACATGACCTGCAAGCGCGGAGTTGTGACCAAACGACGCCCCTTGCGCCACAATGCTGCGAGCCAGCTCGCCTTGGGCAGCACTGTCAAGGCGAATGTTGATAAATCCAGGACCGGCAATATCCGTTGATTTCACACCAGCCACTGCGTTGAGTCGGGCCACAATTGCTTCAGCAAGCACCCGAGGAGCTATACCTGCTGGCTTGGCCAAAGTCAGGGCCACGTTGGTGGCGTAATCACCATGGTCACGATTCTTTGGGCGTTCGACGTGGACCACATCGGGAACAGCTATCTCGATGCCATCGGCTACAACCTGAACCAGCACTTGTCGAATTGCTGCAGCAAGGGCATCAGGAGTCACCGCGAGAGCGTACCGACTCCCGCGGGACCGCGGCCAAACCACGCTCACCCACCAAGGTTCATAGAGGCCTTGCATTGTCCAATGTGACCTAGGGCACTATGCTTTTTCCTAGGCAAGGCCGCATCAAGAACCAGCGTTCGACCGCGTCCCATCACCTACGTGATGGGCGCACAGTTTTCTCAGCACATGCAAGGAAACGGAACAAAGGATTGTGGGCTCAGCCCTTGGTGAACGAAGTGTTCATCATGATGTTCCGTTAGGAGAAATTGCATTATGGCTCAAGGAACCGTGAAGTGGTTCAACGCTGAAAAGGGCTTCGGCTTCATCGCCCAAGCAGAAGGCGGCCCAGACGTCTTCGTTCATTTCTCAGCTATTCAGTCCGATGGCTACCGCTCCCTCGAGGAGAACCAGCTCGTCGAATTTGAGGTTGTTCAAGGTCCAAAGGGACCTCAGGCTGATGCGGTACGCGCAATCTAGCTTTGAACACAAAGAAGGGCTTCCACGGTTACGTGGGAGCCCTTCTTCTATTCGACCCTCATCCCCCGATTCGAGTCTGAAGTCATCATGCGCGAGACCACTGCAGTAATCCAGCCCAAAATCTGCGCTTGTGGATAACTATTCAGACGTGAGATGTGCTCGTGCAGCGATCAATTCCGCACGCGTTGCTTCATCAACATGCGGATAGTGCGGATCAATATTTTCTAACGAATGCAAAATGATGCCGCTTGAAATCAAGCGAGTCGCCCACTTGTGATCAGCCGGCACGACATACCACGGTGCCCAAGACGTACTTGTTGCACTCAACATATCTGAGAATGCACTGCGGTACTCGTCCCAATGCTCACGCTCATGCAAATCCGCGGGCGAGAACTTCCAATTCTTTTCCGGTTCATCAATGCGTTGCAAAAATCGCTTGCGTTGAACTTCCTTGGACAAGTTGAGAAAAATTTTGACTATCGCAGTGCCGCTATCCACCAGGTGGCGCTCCCAATTATTGATTGATTCGTATCTACGCTCCCAAAGCTTCTCTCGTGGAACATGCCGGTCAGCGGCCGGCCAAATAAGTTCGGGATGAACTTTGGTTACCAGCACGTTTTCATAGTGCGACCGGTTGAAGATTGCAATCTTTCCCAGTGGCGGCAACGCTACCTGGTGTCGCCAAAGAAAGTCATGGGCCATTTCAAGATGTGATGGAGCTTTGAAGGAGTGGACATCTACGCCTTCGGGATTCAAACCACTCATCACATGCTTGATCGTTCCGTCTTTTCCAGCGGCATCAGTTGCTTGAAACACTACGAGCAATGAACGTGAACTCTCAGCGTAAAAGCGATCCTGCAACACCGTCATTTCTTCAATCACTTGCTGCAACGCAGGAATGCTTGTTTCTTTTGTAAAACCCTTTGGTGTAATCGCTGGATCGAAATCCCTATTGAGGTCAACCTTTGACCCAGGAGTAACCATAAAGTTCTTCACGATTCGGTGCCATTGCTGTTTTGTGAGCAGTTCTTGCTCCTTGGAAATTTCAGGCACGAGTGTTCTCTCCCTGCTTATTGAGATACATCTGAGCTTCCGCGCCCAACAGCACGCCAATGAATGAGAAATATAACCACAGAAGAATGACCATCGGAGCTCCAAAGGCTGCAATAGTCACACCAATGGTCGATGAGAATCCAACATAGATACCCACGCCAATGCTTGCTCCCAATAGCCACACTGCAACACCAATGGCTATTGGAGAACGCCACGTGATGAGACCTTTATGGCTTGGCGCCCACTGATAAAGCGCGAGCACCAAAACCCACACCACAGCTAGGTACGCCAGCCAATCAATCACTGCGATTCCAGTAGAAAATTTGAAACCTTCGATTCCAAAGGCGCTCATGATGCGTGGTAAGAGTGTTAATGCAACCAGTACTGCCACCACAACCAGTAACCCGATAAGGGTCAAGATCGCATCTCGAACACGGCCAAGTAATCCATGCCGTTGACTGACAAAACCAAATGACCGATCTAAGGCCATACGTAGAGCCATGATCGCTTTTGATGAGGCATAAATCGCAACAAAGAAACTCGCGATAGAAGTAATCGTGAGCGCGCTAGCTGAGGCTCCAGTCAACACATTGAGGATTGATTCAACTGACGTGTGAAAATCAGCTCCATTATTCGGGATCTGTTCGATGATCGCTTCGATCACCGCCTTCGTGCGTTCTGGCCCGATAAGCGCGCCTGCAATGGAGCCAATGACTACCGCTGCTGGAGCAATCGCCAAGAGAACGAAGTAAGCCATTCCGCCGGAGGACAGCGAACCTTGATGGGTTCCATAGTCAGCAAAAATTGCTTTCGCTGGCTTCATCACCACGGTAATTTTTGAGCTCACCTGCCTATGGTCTCAGGATCATGCTCCGCTGCTAGCCTGACACTCGTTTGCCTCCGTAGCTCAGGGGATAGAGCGCCGGTTTCCGGTACCGAAGGTCGCAGGTTCGAATCCTGCCGGGGGCACCAAACGCACGAACGGAAGGGAAGAGTTGATGACGGTTTCTGCACCTAATCGTGTGCATTTTGCCTCAGTCACTCAAAGCTATTACCCACTCATCGTGGGGGTATTCGTCAGTATCTTGATTATTTCCAATATCGCGGCGACCAAACTCATCTCCTTTGGCCCGGTGATTGTTGATGGTGGCGCATTCCTCTTTCCACTGGCCTACATCATCGGCGACGTCCTCAGTGAGGTCTACGGATGGAAGGCCGCTCGACGGGCGATCGTGTTGGGTTTTGCAATGGCGATCCTGGCTGCCGCAACTTTCTGGATTGTTCAACTCTCCCCTTCCGCTGACGGCTATGAAAACCAGGCAGCCTTCGAGGCAGTTCTCGGATTTGTTCCGCGCATCGTTCTGGCATCAATTTGCGGATATCTCATTGGCCAATTGTTGAATTCTTATGTGCTGGTGAAAATCAAGGAACGCACTCAAGAGAAGCACCTGTGGGCGAGGCTTATCGGATCAACCATCGTTGGTGAGTTTGCGGACACGATTGTGTTTTGCACCATCGCATTTTATGGAATTATCACGGGTGCCGAATTCGCAAATTACGTCATTGTTGGCTACTTCTATAAAACGTTGCTTGAGGTCGTTCTCCTTCCAATTACTTACCCAGTAATTGCATACATCAAGCGTCGCGAACCAACCTACGAAATTGAATCAGCAACGTAATAGTTACGCATCGTGGCTGGTGTTTCGATTCCTATTGGAATGGAATCGCCCTAGGAATTCTTCTTTCAACTCAAAGAAATTTCCCGCAGGAATACTTGCTCGGATCTGATCAACAAGTCGGACGATGAATCGTTCGTTGTGAATCGTGGCCAGCGTTGCTGATAACCGCTCATGCGCTTTGAATAAATGGTGAATATAGGCGCGGGTGTAGTGAGCGCAGGTGTAGCAATCGCATTCGCCATCAATCGGACTGAAATCCCGCTTATAGGGCGCATTTGTAACGTGGAAGCGACCATCAGGATGCAGCACTGTGCCATTACGGGCCATGCGTGATGGTGCAACGCAATCGAAAGTGTCAGCGCCAGCTTCCACTGCATTAAAGAAATCAATGGGATCGCCAATGCCAAGCAGATGTCGAGGTTTATTCACTGGTAACTCTTCACAGACCCAGCCCACAATGGTTCCGAGGTCGGCCTTTTCAAGAGCACCACCTATCCCAAAACCATCGAAATCAAGACTGGCCATTTGTTGGGCAGCTTTACGACGCAAGTCTTCATACTGTGCACCTTGAACAACGCCCCACAACTCTTGGTATGGGCGATGCGAACGCTCGACAGTAAGTCGTTGATGCTCTGCTACACATCGCTTGGCCCAGGCAAACGTTCGTTCAAGTGAACGCTCCTGGTATTCGCGCGTATTCATCAAGGTAGTGCATTCATCGAAAGCAAAAATAATGTCAGCACCAAGCTGGTGCTGAACCTGCATTGAAATTTCAGGTGTGAAGCGATGCAAGGTTCCATCTATATGAGATTTAAAGGTCACCCCATCGTCATCAACATGGGCCATCCGATCTTTCCCAGGAGCAATGACCTCATCTGATCGAACTGTCTTAGCATCCATGGCCAAAATCTTCTTGAAACCCACACCAAGACTGAGTACTTGGAAGCCGCCACTATCAGTGAAGGTAGGACCCGACCAATTCATGAAGGATCCAAGCCCGCCAGCTTCATCAACAACATCTGGGCCAGGCTGCAGATACAGGTGATAAGCATTCGACAAGAGCGCCTGCGAGCCCAGCTGAGTCATGGATTCAGGCATGACAGCCTTCACCGTTGCCAAGGTTCCTACCGGAATAAAGGCGGGAGTGTGAATTTGACCATGTGGCGTTGTGACGGTTCCGGTCCGACCCAGCATCTGCGTTGCAGAATGGTCTGCAAGTCTGGCGTGTACCTCGAACGTGGACGCGGTCATTGGTCAATCTAAGCAAACCACACGGGGACGAAGGCGCGCGGCCAAGATGACGTACCGTGGTCACGTGAAGAAACTGGCAGTGGTGAGTGCTCTAGCCCTCGTAGTGACCGCAATCGTTTTGCCATCACCCTCACAGGCTACTGAACTTGATACGTACCGAAACCAACGCTTGAACTGGACTCGTTGCGATGTCGGTGAGTGCGCCACTCTTCAAGTGCCGTTGGATTACTCAAATGTGAATTTGGGTAATATTTCCATTGCGGTCAGCCGTGTTCAGCACACCGGGCCTGTATTCCAAGGATCGCTTGTCGTGAATCCAGGTGGCCCAGGATCCCCGGGTTTAGATTTCGCGAAATATGTTGCTCGTGAGGTTTCACCTGCCGTCGCTAAAGAATTCGACATCATTGGCTTTGATCCCCGCGGAGTTGGAAAGTCGCAACCAGTAATGTGCATGACGAACAAACAAACTGCATCCTGGCTCGCAATGGACTCCACTCCAGACTCCCCTGCTGAAATTGCTTCAGTCATGGCCGCTGCAGCTGCTATTGGCAAAGGTTGTCTGCAGTACACCCCTCGCATTTCCCCACATGTGGGGACCCCTTCGGCGACTCAAGATTTAGAGCTTCTTCGCCTAGCGCTCGGTGAGACGAAGTTGAATTGGCTCGGGTTCTCATATGGAACCTCACTGGGAACTTCATACCTAGAACTCTTCCCCGAAAACATCGGCCGATTCGTTCTTGACGGCGCAGTGGACCCATCGCTGAATTCCATGCAACTTTCTTTGGGCCAAGCGAAAGGATTTCAGAAAGCCTTCCAAAATTTTGCCCAAAAATGTATCGACCGCTCACCTTGTAGAATCGGTTCATCCCGCGCATCGATCACGTCTCGAGTCAATGCATTGCTCGCCAAACTTGATACACATCCAATGCGCACAAACTATGGAACCAAACTCACTCAGTCTCTGGGAATGGGAGGAATCTTCACCGCGCTGTATTCCACTGATCTGTGGCCACTACTCATCGATGCCCTCGACCAAGGCTTTATTGGGGACGGAACGGGACTCCTTGAGCTTTCGTGGATGGGATCCGACCAAACAGGACCGGACACATTTGGTTCAAATATGCAGTCGGCGTACTACGCCATCGACTGTTGGGACATGCCCGCAAGCCCTGGCGCCGCCGGCTTGGCAGTGGCAGCGAAACAGTGGTCGAAATCAGCGAAGATTCCTGAAATCTCTCGATCGATGTCATGGAGTAACGCACCTTGCTCAACATGGTTTGCCCACAACTCCAAACTTCCAGCTCCAGCCTCAAGCTCCACCAAAGCAGGAATCGTGATTATCGGTACGCGCTTTGATCCTGCAACACCTTACGTGTGGGCACAGGCCTTAAATAGACAACTCCCCACGAGCACTTTGCTGACATACGAAGGCAACGGTCATACCGCTTTTGGTGCCGGATCACGATGCATAGATACCGCAGTCAACGATTACCTACTTCGAGGAACATTGCCAGCTGCTGGCAAGAGTTGCCCTGTTTAACTTTCGGGCGAACCTTCTTCTGCGTCAAGATCGCGTAAGAACGATTCGAACTGCGCAGCTAACTCATCACCTGTCGGAACCTTCTCGGGCTGGCTGAATGATGCATCGTTGTCGGCACTGTGAACTTGGTCGTATTGATGCTCAAGGGCGGCAACGACGGTTGTGAACTCATCATTGCCCTCGAGTTGCTCCTCAATTTCCTGCGTTGCTTTTGCAGCCAGCTCATCCAACCCACCGGCAGGTAACGCTAGGCCCGTAATCATGCTCAGGCTGTTCAGCAGCGTTTGGGCACTTTGTGGGTACTGGAATTGCGCTAGGTAGTGCGGAACTTGGGCAGTGATACCCATGGAGTCAAAACCAGCCTGGGCTAAATGGAACTCCAACATCGCGCCCATATGCCCGGGAACTTCTACATCACCAACCTGGGACCGAAACCCTTGGACGAGCGAAGGATCAGAACCGTGCACGGTGATACCTAGCGCCCGAGTATGGGGGGCCGGCCATGGAATACCAGAAGTGGCAACACATAGACGCACGTTCAATGTTTTACCTAAGTGCGTGACCGCTTTGATAAATCGCATCCACTGATAATCAGGCTCGGGGCCTGCCAGCAACAAAAAGCGTGTTCCTTCATCGTCAATGACCTCATGTAATTGAATAGCCGGAATATCGACGCCAGTGAAGTGATCGACAGAGTAAGAAAGAATCGGTCGTCGAGCACGAAAATCCATCACTTCATCGACATCAAAAGTCGCGATTAAGTGATGCTCGCACGTTTCAAGAATGTGATCGATCATCATCCGCACTGCGCCGCCCGCATCGACATAACCTGTGAACGCATGGATCAGCACCGGGGAGTCATCAAATGAGGGCATTTGATGAACGGTGTACATCTCTTCCGGCGCTCGCACAGGATCTCCTTTAGACGAATAATTCGTGCATCACACTATGCACGTTTGGTAACCCGCTTGAGAAGCGAGGCCCCCGTACCGGGATTCTGCTTAAAGAAAACAAGGAACTGTTCAGCTACTTGTCCACTCGCCCAAAAGCGGTCACGCTGCGCTTCATCCAGACCAAGGGCAATTTCACAGACTTGTGACCAAGCCAACCCAACAGCCTTGGTCATACTCGCCGCAACCGTTGCTGAAATTGCCGAACCAGCCACTGCCCCACCTGGGATGAACTTCAGCAGGCTCGTTACCGCGTAACGCCCAGCCAATGTTGCCCCGCCGGTGAGTACAACAGAGCCAGCCATAGACATCGCACGGGATTTACTGGGTGGTAATCCATACGCAGCAGTGATGCGCGCAATCATCGTGATCTGATTTGGTATCAACAAAGCAGCGTCAGCAAATGGGATTGGCGTTGCTCCAATGCCAGCCGCGATCGTGGATGCCTGATTAATGATCGCGGCTACGGCTTTTTTTTTGCGACTGATATCAACCTTTTGAGCGGCAGTAAGTGCTTTCTCAGCGACATCTGGCACGACCAGATACGTAGCATCCAAGAGATCTTGCAAACCAAAGACTGGTGCATGCGTGAAGTGATCAACCAACGCATTAGTAAGTACAACATTTCCCGCTATAGGCAGGTCGAGGCCGTCAATATACGACGCAAATTCCAATGCTTCCGGATGAATGACATCGTTCATGGTTGGTACTTGCGTTAACACAATTATGACCGGAAGACCTAAATCCACAAGCTTGCGAACGAAATCGACTTGGGCTTGTTCAAACCTGCGATCAGACCATCGAACCAAGTACCAAGCAGCGTGCAACTGTTCCTGTGCTGGTTTTTGAGCGTACTGATCAACGAGTGAATGCAGTCCGGTCAGGATTGCGTCACCGGCCATACCGGTTTCAAATCCTTCAGCGTCATACAGCCCAAGGAAGCTATCGGGTAGCAAATAGTGAGTGAGCCCACGTGTGACTGGCTCACCTATTCCCGTCTTGGCGACATCGCTCCCAAACATCGCATTCACAAGGGTGGATTTACCAACCCCAGTTTTGCCGACAACTAAAAGATTGAAAATACCCAAAGCTGCAAATGCATCAGCCAGTTTTTGTTCAAAAAGGGATTCAACTTGCGGACGCGAAAGATCCCGAACTTTCCCATTGCCTTGATCAGCCACGCTCCCACCGTACGCGGTTCATGGCCATTCCGGGTTACCGTGGTGCCGTGCGCCCAAAACATCGCTTGCGATCGCTCATTGTGATCAGCATCGTTGTCGTCGCAACAGTGTTCGCAGGGAATTGGGCCTGGAATACCGCCAAGCACTATGGGCTGGTTGGCCCAATACAAGTTCCTTCACAGTATCGAGCTTTGGTCCTAGACGCTGCCCAGCGGTGTCCAGCAATTTCCCCGGAAATCTTGGCGGCACAATTGGTAAATGAAAGCCACTGGGACCCCAAAGCAACAAGTCCAGCTGGTGCTCAAGGCATCGCGCAATTTATGCCCGATGTTTGGAATCAGGTGGGAATAGACGCCAACGATGACGGAAGAGTCAACATCTGGGATCCCGAAGATGCGATTCCCTCCGCGGCTGAATTCAATTGCTTGAATCGCAAACTCGTCAAAGGAGTCAGTGGGAATCGTTTGAAGAACACTCTCGCTGCATACAACGCTGGCCATGGAGCCGTACGTAAATATGACGGAATACCGCCATATCCTGAAACAGAAAATTACGTAACAGCCATCATCGAGGATTCAAAAAACATCAGCTGGTGACTACGCCTGCCTGGCTGCATCTTCAGCAATGATTTCAGCCTGCGCTGAGGCCACGAGTTCTTTCCAGAGTTCGTCGTTCACGCTTTCTGAATTTCCATTGACATTCCACGACTTCATTTCGCGCTTCAGCGCTTCCTTGGCTCTGGCTACTTGTTCCGTCACCACTCGGCGCTGCGCCCACTGCAATTCGCGTTCACGCAATGCTTCTTCCATCTTGAGTAACTGTGTTGGCGTTGCTGGCAGATCGTAGGTTGAGGTGACAAAGCGAGCAATGTCTTCGCGGTAATCGTGGCCGCGGCGGCCAAAAATTCCAGGAATAACTTCCATTGCGTTAATCAGGTCAACCCCAGTGAGCACAAAGGTGGTACCCGGACGCCAACGAGAAGACCTAGGCACTCCTTCAGGGCGCTCATCTACTGGTCCCAGCCACCAAGGCTGACGTAGCAACAAGTTGGTTCCGAATTTTGGAATCGGATCGTTGTAGTGGCTCAGGAGGGTGTATCGAATCTTTTTGCGCTGCTCATCTGGCAGATCGAGGTACTCACCATAGTTGTCGAGTTCGATCATTACGTTTTCTGGATCGATTTTTTCCTTATCCAGACGCCATGCCTTTGCAAATTCAGTTGCAGATGGTGTCCCCAAGAAAATTGCGGAGTGGACAAAATCCCGATCCATGGCTTCAACCGTGCGATGTTGCCAAATATCTTGCATCGTCAACGCGCCAAGGCTCTCGCCGAACAACACAAACTTGGGACGTTTCTTTGGCGGCATCCCACGCATATAGCCGGTGATCGCATACATCACAGCACGGTTTTGCTCGACAGCCAGGCCAGTGCGATTCAGTGACATTGGCGATGGGAGGAGCGAGTACTGAAGTGTGGCAATTGCACTGTTGCCGAGCGTTAAATACTCCAAGGCTTCAGCCAACACGTAGTTGATGTAGCCCGAACCCGTTGGTGAGGCAAAGCACAGCACTTCGCGCTCAAAAGCATGCGTCCGGACGAGTTCATCCATGAGTAATTCGACTCGTTCTTCGAGCACTGGCGAGGTATCCAAACCGACGAAAAGACGAATTGGATCGTGGGTTGCTGGAGTGCCCATGACATTTTCAATCTCATCGCGAGTGAGCACCATGTTCGTGAAGCGACGGCCCTCGCGCGAAAGGCTGTCAAACGAAACCGAACTTTCAGGACTACCTGAAACAAAACGACTTGTTGGTGGGTTCTCATATGCCGGCTCAATGGCAGCGCCACCTTGCTCCACGCGACGAGTTGCGTATTCATATCCAGCGGTAAGGGCACCGCCCAGAATTGCCAATGCAACGAAGTGACCAATTGGGTTGGCAACTTCGTCGTAATCTGGAGCTACTCGAAGTAAAGCTTTAGACACCTGCGACGCCAGCGCTCGTTCACCTGCTTGCAGTGCAAGAACACCTGCACCAACACCCACAGCGATAGCAACTGAGTTTCGCGTTGAAACCTTGGCAATGGTGGTGTCGCCGTATTCTTCAGCATTTTGATGAACACGATGAATTTCAAAGGCAGAAGCAGCAATACCAGCGGGCAATGCAAACGGAACCTGATTCGTCCAGCGAAGACCAGGAACTTTTTGACCAATGAGATCAAAGGTGCCGATCATTCCGCTGAGCGCTGCACCAGCAAGGGCAACCTTGGAAGACCGCTGAGCAGCCACCCGAGTTAAGCCGCGTCGAAGTTGTTCATCTTCATGTGGTGGCAACAACCGGGCGACTGCTTCAGTAACACCTGCGAACGCCAGGTTTGTTCCCACATTGAAGAGCAGCTTGGTGGCCGAGGTCGCATGAGTGCGATCGATACCTCGAGTTTTCATCACGGCGTTGCCCAGCGATTCAATCGTGCTTTGTGTTGCGGTGACAAGAGATAACGTCGCTGCGGAGATGACACCTGTTGCGATGGCTTGATCCATCGTTTTACGTGGTTGCAAACCAGGCTCAAACGACGGCCCCACTGCTGCAGCCGCAGCAAAGAGTGCAACACGCTCGGGCAAACTTCTATTCGGACCTAAGGCGCCCACCGCACGGCTCAGAAAACTCATAGAAGTAATCCTGCCAGTAGAACGCATTAGGTGTTAATAGTTGAGGGTCCCGGGGTTGGGGTTCCTGGGTTTGGAGTGCTCGAAGGGGTTGGCGTAGGCGTCGGAATTGGGGTAGGTACAGGCAAAGGCAGACCCCCGAGCGCAGATTTGCGCACCCAACTTGTCCAAGGGATGTTCCAAAGACCTCCGGAACCATTTCCTGGCTGAGCCGTCTCACCTTGAGTATTTGTGTAGATGAACACATCACCTGGAATCGTGTTGTCAAAGATCCACTTGGCATTGTCTTCAAACATATTGGTGCAGCCATGGGACCCATTCCACTTACCTAAGCGGCCGGTAGCCCATGGCGCCGAGTGAATGAACTCGCCTGAGGGTGTGAGACGAGTGTTCCACCTTGCATCGAGGCGATATTGATCTTCTGGAGCAGTCAGCCCCAAAGCTTGGCTGGTGTACGTCTTCGACGGTTCCTTTTGCGTATTGATGACCTTCACGCCATTGCGCGTGCGCCAATCTGGTCCGCCAAGTGAAATTTTGAATGACTTCACCTTTTGACCATCGACATACACATTCATTAAGTGCGCAGCGCCATCCACCCGACCCACGAGCGACCGCGCAGTTTTGAAGGTGTACGTCGTTCCTAGGCTCGAGCTTCCGACCAGCGTTGATCCCCCTACTACACCGAGGTTTGCCGAATCCAACGATGAAGCAATGGTGATCGTTGAGCGCCCTGGCCAAAAACCTGTTGGGCGGTAAACGATTGTGCGGGCATCCTGCCAAGCCCACCGCCCGGGAATCAGCTGTGTGACTCCAGTGGAATCTGAGGTCGCAGAGACCGTGAGATGTCGTTCAACGACAGCCTTGTTCGGAATGTCTCGACTGAATTTCAATTCAGGCAAGGCTCCGATACCCACGCGCGTCACCGCGCCATCAACACCGAGGTTGTTACTGGCCGCATTGAAACTGGCTTTCACGTTTACTCGTGACCGCGGCAGGTTGGAAAGTTTGTCGACGTCTTCGGCCGTCGGAACTTTCGGTACTCCACTTCCATTGACACTGGGCTCGCTGGGGCCGGCTGAGTTCACCGAACGTAGGGCCACGATGTACTTCAGCCCGTTCGTGAGACCGCTGACCTTGCACACGCCATCGACAGTTCCACAACTCGCCCAAGTGTTACCGCCATTTGACGTGACCTGAACTTCAGTCACTGGGTAACTGAAGTTATTCACCGGAAGCACATACTGAATTTGAAGTGAGCCGCTGCTGGAGGTCGTTACGGCAGCAATGTTGGGCGGATCTGGATATGGGGCTGCAGCGAAGGCAGGCGATGCGACCACTCCCAGACACACGGACAGGGCAAATACGACACTGATCCGGCGAAAATGTGGGGGAAGCACGCCTTAACTGTAAATCGGGCAGCCTCAAGGAACAAAACCCGGCGCGATTGAGACGAGCACCACCTTGTAATTCTCTGGGCATGGACTTCATGAAGGACTAATCTTGGACACACGCGCCACCTCGAATCCGAGGAGCGCTTTTATCGCGAGCGAACTGCACTTGAGTGTGCGAGAGGATCGGCAGTGGCCACGGAATCCATGGACCCATTCGGCGCCAATGAGTGGCTCGTTGAAGAGCTTTACGACCTTTATCAGCAAGACAAGAACAACGTTGACCCTCACTGGTGGGACTTCTTCGCCGATTACACCCCAGCTTCAGCAGCAGGGGCTCGCCCAATTGCAGCCGCAGTAGCTGCCCCTGTGGCCCCGGTAGCCGCACCCAAGGCCGCGCCTCTACCCCCAACTGCACCCGCAGTTGCAGCCCCAGCCGTGACTCCACCGGCACCGGCTGGCGCGTCCAAGGCCGCCGATGCCGGAGCTGTTGTACTCAAAGGCCCAGCAGCTCGTGTTGTTACCAATATGGAAGCCAGTCTGACTGTTCCAACGGCCACAAGTGTGCGTGCGGTACCCGCTCGACTCCTTGAAGACAACCGCGTTGTGATCAACAATCACCTGGCACGCACTCGCGGCGGCAAGGTTTCCTTTACGCACCTCATTGGGTTCGCGATCGTGAAGGCCGCGTCTGAAATCCCAGAAATGAACGGCCGTTACACCGAAGTTGATGGCAAGCCAGCGCTCGTTTCCACAGACCAGGTCAACCTAGGTTTGGCCATTGACCTCACCAAGCCAGATGGCACCCGTCAACTTCTGGTGCCGAGTATCAAGGGTGCGCAAGGCATGGACTTCGCGCAATTCCATGGCGCATACGAAGACATGGTTCGCAAAGCACGTAACAACAAGCTCACTGTTGACGACTTCGCTGGCACCACGATGTCCCTCACCAACCCAGGTGGCCTTGGTACCAACTTGTCCGTGCCTCGGTTAATGACAGGTCAAGGCTGCATCATTGGCGTGGGTTCCCTTGATTACCCAGCTGAATGGGAAGGTGCATCAGCAGAGTCAATCGCACGAAATGCGGTGTCACGCATCCTCACCCTGACCTCCACCTATGACCACCGCATCATTCAAGGTGCGCAGTCCGGTGAGTTCCTGCGCCGCATCCATCAGTTACTTCTTGGCAAAGATGGTTTCTACGACGAAATCTTCCGCTCACTTCGCATTCCTTACGAGCCAATTCGCTGGGCTAAAGATATTTCAGCCAGCCACGAGACTGACCTCAGCAAGGCAACACGCGTTCAAGAAATCATCAATGCGTACCGCGTGAGTGGCCACCTTCTTGCCGATGTCGACCCACTCGAGGCTCATCAGCCTGCACACCCTGACCTCGACACCATGGCTCACAGCCTCACGTTGTGGGACCTTGATCGCGTCTTCCCTACTGATGGTTTTGGTGGCCAACAGTTGATGAAGTTCCGCGACATCTTGAAGGTATTGCGCGATTCATACTGCCGCACTATCGGCATCGAGTACATGCATATTCAAGATCCAGAACAACGTACATGGATTCAAGATCAAGTTGAAGCACCGTTCGTGCGCCCAGAGCGTGAAGAGCAACTGCGTATTTTGCGTAAGTTGAACGAAGCCGAAGCCCTTGAATCATTCTTGCAAACCAAGTTTGTAGGACAAAAGCGATTCAGTCTCGAAGGTGGCGATTCGCTGATCCCACTCGTTGACGCCATCATGATTGACGCTGCTGATGCTCAACTACAAGAAGTTGCGATTGGCATGCCACACCGTGGCCGCTTGAACGTGCTCACCAATATTGCTGGGAAGTCATACGCACAAATCTTCCGTGAATTCGAAGGTGACTTCGGCCCTGAAATGGTTCAAGGTTCAGGCGACGTGAAGTACCACTTGGGAACATCTGGAACCTTCACTGCACCAAATGGCGCCACTACCGGTGTGTACCTGGCCGCAAACCCATCACACTTGGAAGCAGTCGATCCAGTTCTTGAAGGTATCGTGCGTGCAAAGCAGGATCTCCTGCCAACGGATCAACGCGATCGCTTACTCCCAATTTTGATGCATGGCGATGCAGCGTTCGCTGGTCAAGGCGTGGTGCTAGAAACCCTACAAATGTCGCAGATTCAGGGCTACCGCACTGAAGGAACGATTCACATCGTGGTGAATAACCAAGTTGGCTTCACCACGAGCCCTAAGTACAGCCGCTCGTCCACCTATTCAACTGACGTTGCTCGCACGATTCAGGCACCGATCTTTCATGTGAATGGCGATGACCCAGAAGCAGTTGTGCGCGTTGCTCAACTTGCGTTCGCCTTCCGTATGAAGTTCCACAAGGATGTTGTGATCGACATGGTGTGTTACCGCCGTCGCGGTCACAACGAAGGTGACGATCCTTCGCTCACCCAGCCATTGATGTACAAGATCATCGACAACAAGCGTTCTGTGCGTAAGCACTACACCGAAGCGCTCATCGGTCGTGGCGATATCACGATGGAAGAAGCTGAAGATGCCCTCAAGCACTTCCAGGGACAGCTTGAACGCATCTTCCAAGAAACGAAGAGTGATCCCGAGCAGGCGTTCAGCGATGTTGCTCAAGACATTATTGAACGGGGTAGCCGCGAGCTCACTCCCCAAACTCCGGCCTACGAAGTCGATACCTCGATCACACCAGAGCAGATCGACACGATCATCGCTTCGCAATTGCACATGCCTGAAGGTTTTGCTGTGCACCCTCGCCTGCAGCCACAGCTTGAGCGCCGCGCGCAAATGGTTGCTGCAGATGAAATCGACTGGGGCATGGGCGAGGCATTGGCGTTCGGTTCGCTCCTTCTTGAAGGTCGCACGATTCGCCTTGCCGGCCAGGACTCTCGACGAGGTACCTTCGGTCACCGCCACGGCGTGATCGTGGATAGCAATACTGGCTGGCAGTACAAGCCGTTGAAGCAGTGCTACCGAGACGGTGCAAAGCTTTCCATCTACGACTCACTACTGAGCGAGTACGCAGCAATGGGCTTTGAATACGGCTACTCGGTTGCTCGCCCTGACGCACTCGTGATGTGGGAAGCACAGTTCGGGGACTTCGCCAACGGCGCTCAAACCATCATCGATGAATACATTGCATCGGGTGAACAAAAGTGGGGCCAGCGATCTGCGGTTACCTTGCTATTGCCTCACGGCTATGAAGGCCAAGGCCCGGATCACTCGTCAGCTCGCATAGAACGGTTCTTGCAGCTGTGCGCCCAAGACAACATGACGGTTGCTTACCCATCTACACCTGCTTCGTACTTTCACTTATTACGTTGGAAAGTTTACGGCAAGCTTACGAGACCTCTCGTGGTGTTCACGCCGAAGTCACTGCTGCGCAATAAGGCTGCAGCCTCAAAGAAGACTGACTTCACGTCAGGCACCTTCCGTGCAGTGATTGGTGATCCAACTGTGAACCCTGCCAATGTGAAGACTGTGTTGCTCTGCAGCGGCAAGGTGTACTACGACCTGGTTGCTCATCGCGAAAAGACTGGCTCCAATGATGTCGCCATCGTTCGTGTGGAACGTCTGTACCCAATTCCGCACAAGACTTTGCCACTTGCTCTTGCAGGTATGGAGAATGCAGAAGTGCGATGGGTTCAGGAAGAGCCAGCTAACCAAGGTGCTTGGAGTTTCATGGCAATGAACTTGCCGGGAATCCTGCAGCGACCAATCACAGGTGTTTCTCGCCCGTCCTCCTCATCACCTGCAGTGGGCGTACACGCCCGACATGAAGAAGAGCAGCGTGCACTTGTTGAGCAAGCCTTTGCTCCTCGAGGCTAACGATGTATTTCACGGACCGAGGCATCGAGGAACTCGAACGACGCCGAGGTGAAGAGGAAATGAGCATCGAATGGCTCGCGCAACGCTTGCGAGAGTTCGTCGATCTCAATCCTGAGTTTGAAACTCCTATCGAGCGGCTAGCCACGTGGCTTGCTCGCCTCGATGACGAAGATGACGACGAATAAGCTCCATCACACCAACAAGAACTAGAGCGTCATCACAATCTTGCCCCGTAGTTCGCCGCTATTCATTGCTGCAAAGGCCTCTGGTGCTGACGCTAGTGGCAGCACTCGATCGATCACTGGCCGCGCACCTGACTTGATGAGCAGCGCGACAAGACCGCGCAACTCTTCTGATGTGCCCATCGTCGAGCCTTCAACTTTCAGCTGAAGGAAAAACACCCGGTTGAGATCAGCGTTTGCTGCGCCACCAGATGTTGCACCGCACGTAACGATGGTTCCACCAGGGCGTAAAGCGCGAAGCGAATGTGACCATGTAGCTTCGCCAACGGAATCAATGACTGCATCAACCTTTTCAGGTAGACGAGCTCCGGTTTCAAATACTTCATCTGCACCAAGTTCTTTAGCCCAGGTACGCTTTGCTTCGTCGCGTGAGGTTGCCCATACGCGCATACCCAGAGCTTTTGCTATCACGATCGCTGCCGATGCGACCCCGCCAGCAGCGCCTTGCACAAGCACAAGATCCCCAGCCTGTGCACCTGACTTAGTCACCAACATGCGGTACGCCGTAAGCCATGCGGTTGGCAAACACGCGGCTTCTTCAAAGGAAAGCTCTTTTGGCTTCTCAATCAAGTTTCGAGCGGGCACGCGAACCTGCGCTGCCATTGCACCCGAATAAACCTCGCTGAGCAATGACCGCTTTGGGTCCAAGGTCTCATCTCCACGACCTTTTGTTGGATCTCCGATGACTCCGTGCACGATGACTTCGCGACCATCTTCGGTGACACCTGCTGCGTCAGTGCCAAGAATCATTGGCGCTTGGTCGGCGGTTAGCGCCTGTCCCTTCAATGCCCAGAGATCATGATGATTCAGGCTCACTGCCTTCACATTCACCGTCACCCAGTCTTCGGGGGTCGGCAACGGATCGATCTGGCCAACGGAAAGCACGGACAGGGGCTCGTCGGCACTAATGCCGGATGCGTAGACAGCGAACATCGTGCCAGCGTAGCGAGATCACCCCGCTGATTCCCAAGTTCTGACTATGACCTACGGAACAATGGTCGTATTCGAAACAGCAGTCGCGCAACCACGGCGTCAAAGGGAACAGCCCCAAATTGTTCGCTATCGATAGCCCCGACCGGGTTATCAGCTACCACCCACCAGCCATCAGTGGTCGCACGATCAATGCGTTTCACGGACAATAGCTCTGGCCGACCAGGCTCTCGAAACACAATGATCTGACCAGGGTGAGCAACTTTGCCCGGTTTGGCGACCCAGACATCGTTGTTACGAAGGCAAGGCTCCATGGACGGTCCAATGATCTGAATTGTGGTCAAGGCCGTCATCCCCGCATCCTTGCGTAAGCCCTGACCAGTACGGGCTAGGCTTGCCCCAATCTCCAACGAAAGGGATCACATGCGTTTGTTCTCACCACGTCTCGTGGCTTATGCACATTGCGATTTGCCATGTGGCATTTACGACCCAGCTCAGGCACGCCTAGAAGCCGAGTCGGTCAAAGCTTGCATGCAGAAGTACCACGGTTCAGACGACCCTGATTTCAAGGCTCGCGCCGTTGCTATCAAGGAAATCCGTTCGAACATGGTTAAGGAACACCTCTGGGTGCTCTGGACCGATTACTTCAAGGCTCCTCATTTCGAGAAGTACCCACAGCTCAATGACCTGTTCAACCAGGCCACCAAGCTTGCTGGTGCCGGTGGCACCAAGGGCACCGTCGATGTTGCTGTAGCAGACCAGCTGCTTGCAAAGATCGACGAAATCGCAGGAATCTTCTGGGAAACCAAAGCTGCATAAGTTACACCGAATTCAAGGGCCCGCGGTGCGCAAGCATCGCGGGCCCTTTCATTTACGACACTCCCCAGGCAATCCACGAACTCCCAATTGCTGTTGCTTAATCTTGAACCAACGAGCGATCGGGGAATCACCATGAGCATTGCCTTACACCTGCCAGCCCACGCAGCTTATGCCTCAGTTGCTCGCAGCATGGCTGCAACGATCGCCGCACGTTGTGAACTTACCTATGACCGCGTCGAAGATGCACGACTTGCCATTGATGAAGCTTTTAATCAGGTGATCACCAACGCATCAGTCAATGCCGAAGTGGTGTGTACTTTCATTGAAGAAATTGGTGCCATCGAATTTATGGTGCAGAGCCGCACCGATCTTGAAGAGCTTCTTCCCACAAACACCTTTAGTTGGACTGTGCTCTCTGCTCTTGCAGATGAAGTTCATAATACAAATGTTGACGGCATACTTTCAGTTATCGCCAGAGTACAAGAATCAACGAACGCAGCGGCCTAACACCTGGCTCGCGAGCTCTCAGCAACGAGCAACGTGCCATGAGCACCGAGCAGCGTGATCAACTCATCACTGAGCATGTCGGGCTCGTGTATCACGTTGCCCGTCGGTACCAGTCGCATCATGAATACGAAGATCTCGTACAAGCTGGCTATGAAGGTTTGATCTATGCCGCCAGCCATTACGACGGCTCTACTGGTTTTGCATTTAGTACATATGCCGTCACGTCAATTCGCGGATCAATCCAGCACTACTTGCGCGATAAAAGCTCTACCGTGCGCATTCCTGCGAAACTTCAGGAACTTTGCAGTCAGGTATCAGTAGCGATCGATGAGTTAAGCCAGCGCCACGGAAAGGCGCCGACCATACCGGCCATTGCTCAACATCTGGGCATTCTTGAGGATCAAGTCCTTCAGGCCATGGATGCAAACGTTGCTCGGTCAACTGTGAGCACTGACTCCGAAGACAGCCCAGTGATAGGCATGCAATCAACGAATACTGCTCTTGAAGATTTTGAGGATGGAGAAGCGATCAGACAAGCACTCAGCACACTGCCTGAAACTGATCAAACTGTTGTGAAACTTCGATTCTTCGCAAACAAAACCCAAACAGAAATAGCCGAGGATCTGGAAATATCGCAAATGCAGGTCTCGCGCATACTTACGCGGGCATTGCGTGAACTTCGACCGCTCTTAGGTGATACCTGATCCAGGACGTTTGTATTCGGCAGCCGTCGCTCGCACCATCGCAGGGCTGAACACAACAGCCAATCCAATAATGGCTGGTACCGCGAGTAGTAGGCCTGGCACTTTTGATGAAGCGGAACTATCGAGCACCATGCTGCCGCCACCGAATAACCCAATGAGTTGAGCAAGGATGAACGGCGAGCGAGCCCAGCGCTTCATCGTGAACCAACCTTTGGCTACGAGGAGAAGCCCGATGCCTAATACCGCAAAAATAAATACCTCAATGATGATCGCCGATGAACCTGAACCTTGAGTTCCGTAACTGCTATCGGTGGCGGCACTAAATACTGCGATTGCTCCGTTCACTAACAATGCAATGCCTTCAAGCGCAGCGATGAGAGCGAGCAAGAGATATGGGCGTGGAGTGGTCACAGGAGAATTCTACGGATTGAGGGTTACCTCCCGGATTTCGCTAGGGTTCACGTGTGCGAGGGCTATTCATTGTGAATCCACAAGCGACCACTGCGTCGCAGCGTATGACCGATCTGGTCATGCATGCCTTTGCGGATGCCCTTGATCTAGACGTGGTCACCACCACACATCGTGGCCATGGCATCGAGCTTGGTCAGCGAGCTGTTGCTGAAGATCTTGACGTAGTTATCACTGTCGGTGGCGACGGTATTGTCAATGAAGTAGTCAACGGCATGCTTTCCCAAGGCCCCAACCCTGACACGCACTTGGCGACGATTCCTGGGGGAAGTGCCAATGTGTTCGCACGCGCGCTGGGCTTACCCAATGACATTGTGCAAGCAGGTGCGCATGTACTTGAAGGCATCAAGCAAGGACGCATACGCACGATTGGCCTTGGTCAGGCCAATGGTCGCTGGTTCACGGTGAATGCTGGAGTGGGGCTTGATGCTGAGGTCATTGCCGCAATGGAGCACAAGCGGCGTCATGGTCGCAAGGCTTCACCAACTCGCTACATCGCAACCACCGCATCGACCATGTTCAAAGCTTCCAGGGAACGTGCACCTCACATCACCGTCACTCGTGAAGATGATGACCCTCTTGATCAGGTCTATTTCGCTTTGGTGCAAAACGCCAAACCATGGACTTTTCTGGGTAACTGGCCAATTCACCTCAGTCCTGAGGCTGATTTCAACAGCGGCATCGATCTGTTTTGTATGCGCAAAATAAAGGCATCAACGGCCTTGCAAAATACCAAGCAATTGCTCACCCAGCGAAAGGCAAGCGCATTGGCCTCTGCCGTGGTTTGGCATGACCAAACTGAATTTACGGTGACCTGCGCCAAGCCCATGGCCTTCCAAATTGATGGGGAGGGCTTGGGCGAAATTAGTGCGGTCACCTTTCGTGCTGAACCCACTGCATTGACTGTCATCGTCTGAGCTAATCCCGACATTCCAGACAAAAGCGTCTTTGTGACCAAGGTGACAGGTTGAATGTTGAATTATTTCGGCGTGGCTCTTGCGCCTGCCCCCCTCACATGTAACCCTTTACTTCGCCCGTTGCTTCACCGCACCGGTCGCCTTCCTCCGGGGACGGCCAGGAGACCCCTACGCCGCCCCCTTTTGATGGCCGGGGCACGTGAAAGCAATCACAAGCACTGGTGACCCTGGTGCCTTTTTACGATGGAGTTGATTGAGCATGGACTGGCGACACGAGTCTGCCTGCCGTGACGAAGATCCGGAGCTCTTCTTCCCGATCGGTAATACCGGTCCGGCACTGACCCAGATCGAAGAAGCGAAGGCTGTATGCCGTCGCTGTTCCGTCGTAGATGAATGCCTTCGTTGGGCCTTGGAAACAGGGCAAGACGCTGGCGTATGGGGCGGCTTAAGTGAAGATGAGCGCCGTGCTCTCAAGCGCCGCAATGCTCGCCTGCGCGCACGCGGTGGCCTGTAACTAGCCTGCGCTGAGTCCGGAACTCACTGGAACACTAATCGTCACAATTGATCCCTCGTCAACGAGAATTTCAACGCTGCCCTGAAGCTCTCCGGTGACCAGTGAGTGCACGATTTGCAGACCAAGGCCCCCAGACTTTGCTGGGTCTTCCAAAATCGATGATTCGATTCCAGACCCGTTATCTCGAATTGCGAGAGTAACCACACTGTCGGTGCGCGAAAGCTGAAGTTGAATCACTTCTGCCTGTGCATGTTCAACCGCATTTTGCAAAAGTTCCGACACACACATCGCTAACGGGGTTGCCACTTGTGCATCAAGCATCCCCACCATGCCTATGCGATCAATTCGTTGCTCGCCTTCACCACCGAGAGCAGGGGCGAGATCGCGCACTAGCGCAATGATTCGATCTGCAACTTCATCAAAATCAACGGTTTCATCAACTTGGCGGGCCAAGGTTTCATGAACAACAGCGATCGCAGCAACACGGAGTTCAGCCTCGCCTAGGGCCGCACGTGTTTCATCGCTTTCCGCCCGTCGGGCCTGCATGCGCAAGAGAGCAGCCACTGTTTGCAGATTATTTTTTACGCGATGATGAATCTCGCGAATCGTGGCATCAGCAGAAATGAGTGCCCGCTCTCGCCGACGCACATCCGTGACATCGCGAATCAGAATTAATGCGCCTTGCTCACGCCCTGGAACAACCAGTGGGATTCCATGCACGAACGCCACCGCCCGAGCATTCTCTACTTCAACCTGACCAGCAACTTTGCCTCCAGCGATTAAGGCAACGTTTTGATCCATCGGACCGTGCCTATGCGACAGACGTACGAGCAACGAACCTAATTCAGCCCCGATGAGTTCTGTTGCAAGCCCAAGGCGACGCAAAATACTCATAGCGTTTGGGCTGGCGTACGTGACGACACCTCCATCGTTCAGGCGCACCAACCCATCGCCCACCCGAGGCGCATCGCCACGTTCACCAACAAATTCTGGCGGAGGAAAACCACCAGCAACCAACATATGCAGTAGATCTTCCGCAACGCTGAGGTACACCTCTTCAAGATGTCCTGCAACCCGTGCTGTTTCCGAGCTTGAACGCACCACAATGCCAATAACCCGCGAATCAGTATCGCTAGATTCGCGAATGGGAAAAGCGTCACCCACTACACGCCCAAAGTGCAGTGCCTGATCAATTTCTGGAAGTTTGCCACGTGGAACAAACCGACCAACCAAGTCTTCTTCAACAGTTGTGGAAGCAGTTGTCGGACGTACCAAGGCAGCGGCGATAACTCCCCCGTCGTTCCAAGTAGGCAACCACAGCACAAGATCACTCAGCGATAGATCAGCAATGAGACTCCACGCCTCAATTATTCGTAAAAGGCGGTCGATTTGTTCAGGCTGAAGATCTGTGCGCTCCTGAGCGAGGTCAACAATGGTTCTCACGGAATCGAGGGTACGGGTTGGGTACGAAGGAATGCAGTAGGCACCGCAATCCCGGCGAAAGTGTTCCGGTAGGCCTTACTGATCCGTGACAGTTTGCTGAATCTGAGTGAAGATTCGGGTACGCAATCCTTCTGGAGTTTGCACTGTTTCACTGCACTGACGAATCCTCGTTTGAATAATGCGCTCAGCCGTAAATTGATCAGAGCACGGCGGGCACTCTTCAAGATGGTGACCCACCAGATGGGCACTTTCTTGCTCAAGCTCATTGTCGAGATAAATCCACATCCAGGCATGAATCTGCACACATGGAACATCGTGATGATTGCCGCAACTCATGACTTCACCTCCGCTGCGATAAAGCCGCGTTCGGCGGCGTAATCTCGAAGGAGCTCGCGCAATTGCTTACGTCCGCGGCTTAAGCGCGACATCACCGTGCCAACCGGAGTTTCCATAATTTCCGCTGCTTCTTTGTATGAAAAACCCTCGATATCTACAAGGTATACCGCCATGCGAAAATCTTCGGGTAGTGCAGCGAGCGCATCCACAATTTCACCGTCAGCAAGTCGGGCCATCGCTTCAGCTTCAGCTGAGCGCATTCCGAGGTTTTCGCCCACTTCATTGAGCTCACCTTCAGTGAGTTCATCTGCACTAGTGTGCAGTGGCGCACGCTGCTTTTTGCGGTACTGATTGATGTAGGTATTCGTCAGAATGCGAAACAACCAAGCTTTGAGGTTTGTGCCCTCTGTAAACGAATCAAAAGCAGCAAAAGCCTTGAGCGTGGCTTCCTGTACTAAATCTTCAGCGTCAGTGGGGTTGCGAGTCATGCGCAGTGCCGCCCCGTAAAGGGAGTCCAAAAACGGCGCAACATCGCGCTCAAAGCGGGCTGCGGTTGCATTCTGCGTTTCCGTTGACATCACCACTGAGCCTACGACACCGGGATCCAGTGCGACGAAGCTCACGGTTTGAGTCACATTAGAGAAAACATTGCTTATGCGCTAAATATTCCCTAGTGGGCTTGGATCGGTTCCCGAAGTGCTGGCCCGTTATTACGAGCATTGTTGACTGTGGTCGCCACGGGATAGGCCGTAAGAGGCACAAGGGTGGGCTTGAGTAGCGGTTCAACCTCAACTTTCGAGCGACCATCAAGCCACCAATCCCAGCGATCCTTAGGCACCATGACCGGCATTCGGTCATGGATTCGGATGAGATCCTCGTTGGCTGCGGTCGTTAACACACAACACGTCAGTAGCCATGTGCCATCCGGTCGCTTCCACCACTCGTACAGCCCAGCCATGGCCAAGGTACTGCCCTCACTGGACTGGATATAAAACGGCAGTTTGGCTGGACGTCCCGAGCCCGTGGTGGCCTGCGAGGCGTACCACTCGTAATAACCATCGGCAGGAACCAAACAACGCTGGGAGGCAAAGGCTTTTCGAAAGGAGGGCTTGTCAGCAACAGTCTCGGATCTCGCGTTGGTGAGTTTCGCTGCAATCGAGGCATCCTTAGCCCACGAGGGAACAAGGCCCCAGGTCGCAATCTCTAACGAGCGTACTGGTGGCTCATCGGCAACCCGTTTGTCGACCACGATGTAGACAGGCTTACTCGGCGCCACATTGAAGTCAGGCTCCAGAAGTTGCTCGGGCATGGCCGAAGCTTCAAATTCGACAACCAAGGCCGCAGGGTCCTGCGCTGCTACATACCGACCACACATGAGCACTACCCTTGCGTTGATGTCCCCTTCACCGCAACCGCGCTGGGCTGCCCCACGATCCTTGGCGCCTATTCATGCCACGGTACGGGTCCCAGGCTCAAAATCAGCCACCAACCGAGCGTTGATTTTGGCCGCCTTGGCGGACGGACCAAGCGCGATCCACCAAGCCCTTGATGCTCGAGACACTCGCCTGATGGTCGGTGCATTACGCAGCCTTGGCACGGTGCTTGAGATCAGCGAGCCCACTGCCGTCGGCAATGTGAATGTTGTGGTTCGACCCGCTGCATTCACCGGACCCGCAGCGATCGACGTCGGCCTGGCCGGAACCGTGATGCGCTTTGTTCCTCCAGTCGCCGCTTTAGCTACCGGCGATATTTCATTCGACGGCGACGAAGGTGCCCGAGTACGACCGATGGCAACAACATTGAATGCGCTGCGTGCGCTGGGTGTATTTATTACTGGCGATCAAAGTTTGCCGTTCACCGTTCATGGCACAGGTTCAGTTGCTGGTGGCGAAATAGTCATTGATGCTTCTGCATCAAGCCAGTTCGTTTCTGCTCTACTTCTTGCAGCCGCACGTTTTGAAAACGGATTGATGATTCGCCACGAAGGCGCACCTGTACCAAGTCAGCCGCACATTGACATGACAATCGCGATGCTTGGAGAGCACGGTGTCATCGTTGAAACGCCAGACTCCGTGACTTGGACTGTTGCGCACCAGCGCATTGCTCCCGTAGATCGCACCATTGAGCCAGACCTCTCGAACGCCGCACCATTCTTAGCAGCTGCCATGGTGACTAGCGGCGAAATCACGATCCCGGATTGGCCCGCTCACACCACACAAGCCGGCGATGCCTTGCGGGATCTACTCGGCGCAATGGGCGCCACAATTTCCCTTGATTCATCTGGCCTTACGTGCGCAATGCAGGGTGACATTCGCGGTATAGATGCAGACCTTCACGATGTCGGCGAACTCACGCCAACCCTTGTTGCAATCGCGAGCCTGGCGACAACTGAAACTCGCTTCCGCGGAATTGGTCATCTTCGTGGGCATGAAACCGATCGATTAGCCGCGCTCGTTCACGAGATTAATCATCTCGGCGGTGACGCAACCGAAACACAGGACGGCATCATTGTGCGTCCGACAATGTTGCACGCCGGCACCTTCTCGACCTATCACGATCACCGTATGGCAACAGCCGGTGCAGTGATTGGACTGCGAATATCCGGTGTTGAAGTGGAAAATATCGACACCACCGCCAAAACCTTGCCGGGCTTTGCCGCCCGATGGGAGTCGCTCGTTGCTGGATCAATAAATCCGTGACCAGCAAAAAAACCCATGAGCGCTGGGATGAGGATGATGTTCGCATTCGGCCAGGACGCACGAAATCTCGACCGCGCACAAAAGAGCGACCAGCACATAACGATGCCGAAGGCGGCATGGTCATTGCCGTTGATCGTGGCCGATTCACCGTTGCCCTAGATACCGAGGATGAGTTAGCAAACGGAAAACAAATTTATGCGATTAAGGCTCGCGAACTTGGACGCAAAGGCATTGTTGTTGGCGATCTTGTAGACCTCACTGGTGCCGACACGTCAGGCACTGACGACCTGGCTCGCATTGTTCGACGCAAAGAACGCACCTCAACGCTGCGTCGCACGGCTGACGATGTTGACCCGGTTGAACGCATTGTGGTTTCAAATGCGAACCAACTCGCAATTGTTACGGCAACTGCAGATCCTGAACCTTCGTATGGACTTATTGACCGGGCACTCGTAGCTGCCTTCGATGAGGGCATCCAACCGATGCTCGTCATTACCAAAACTGATATCGCAAGTGCTGATGCATTGCTAGCGATGTATGGGCCACTCGATCTTCCGGTGTTCACCATCAACAATCGCATTCCACCTACAGAGCTACTTGAAGCATTACGCAATCAAGTAACAGTGGTGCTAGGCCACTCTGGCGTGGGTAAATCTACGTTAGTCAATGCAATCGTTCCTGGCTCTGTGCGCAGCACCGGTCACGTGAATGTGGTGACGGGCAAAGGTCGTCACACCTCAACAAGCGCAGTCGCGCTTGAGCTTCCCACTGGCGGCTGGATCATTGATACGCCAGGAATTCGTTCCTTTGGTCTTGCTCACGTCAAGGCAGAACACATGATCCATGCGTTTCCTGAATTGGAACCAGGTATTGAGCACTGCCCTCGTTCGTGTTCACATGATGAACCAGATTGCGGATTGAACGTGTGGATTGAAACTCAACCAGTTCAGATTCGCGAACGACTGCTTTCACTTCGCCGACTTCTAGCTCAACCAGCACAACCAGTTGCCGAGGAATCACTTCCTACCGAATAACACGAACACATTTCCTATTTGATCAGTGAGGCCCAGACTGCTTCTGCACCACTGTGACCAGCAGCGAGCACAAATAAGGTCGCGATGACAGACAACGCGATGACCCCCACACTGGCGACGCGGAGCCAAACCGGGCGTTTGCGACTTGCCGGGATTCCCCGGTCGAAAAACCAAAAAACAATGACGGCTAACCCAAAAAGTCCAACCCACAGCGGTGCCTGATCACCCCAACGCAGGTGATCAGCGGTGACATCCTTGATCTCGGCCAATTGCTCACCTGCCTCTTTAGCCAGCACCGCACTACCGATACTCACGAAGGCACCCAGCGCTACGAGTGGGCCAAATCGTCGCGAAAACCTCGGCATTAGCGCCATCAACACAGCGCCGAGCGCAGTAAGCGGCACCAAAACCACCACCGCGTGGACGATCAGCGGATGGAGCGGAATACCACCGACGGTAATGAGTTGCGACATAAC
>CAFBMO010000008.1_pt1 | contig 31615 bp, 32 predicted proteins | sample 7268821 | NCBI WGS metagenome assembly CAFBMO01 (sample SAMEA6814065, study PRJEB35770) | freshwater metagenome | biome: Freshwater; feature: Freshwater reservoir; material: water | place: Czech Republic | collected 2017-05-23 | depth 30m m
ATGGGGTTACGAGCCATCTGTTGAAGCGATGGAAAATCTCCTCGAGATTTTCACGTATGACCGCAGTCTCTTGCCTGCAAACCTAGGAGAATTGCGTTACCAAGCCTCTATTAAGCCAGGCGCACAAGAGCGCTGGGAATCTCTGTTCCCTGCCCCTCGACAGCGATGGATTGAACTATTGACGTTGACACCGGAGCAATACGCACGTGTGACGCATCCGACCCTGTTGGTTCATGGCCGTGAAGACCAGGTGATTCCGCTGGAAAGCTCAATGACATTGTTAACAGCAATTGATGATGCACAACTGCATGTCTTTCCACACACAGGTCACTGGGTACAGATCGAACGCGCCGCAGACTTCACTGAACTTGCCACCGATTTCTTGGCAAAGGCAGGCAAATAGACATGAGTCTGTCAGCAGCCATCACCGGGATGGGCGTAGTTATTTGTGGTCCGAAAGAAATTCCGGACGCAACCGGCAATGCGCTGTCTGCTATTTCAATGGCTGCACGAGAAGCTGGGATCGATCTTCGCGAAATTGATGGCCTACTCATCAATCAAAACGAATTGATTGCTGATGATCATTTGACCCTAGATCTTTCAAGACGTGGTGCATTTGGCACGCTCAAGGTTCTGTACGAACTTGAATCCAAGGGCACCACGATGTCGGTGCTGTTGAAGCAAGCAACTGAAATTGTGAACGCTGGCGAAGCCGACAATGTGGTGGTTGTCTTCGCTGATGCAGCGATCTCGCCGAATGCGCCGTCAGGAGCTGCCTTTGCAAGCATGGGTGGCGACACTGGCTACCGCGGGCTTGAGCGCGCAGGCGGGATGCTCGGTGCAGTCGCGGCGTATGCACTCATTGCGCAGCACTATTTCGTAGAGCGCAACGCAGACATTGATGATCTTTTCGCTGTAGCTCAAGCGCAACGCTCATGGGCGGTGGAAAACCCATTGGCCTGGATTCGTGAACCATTGACTCGTGAAAAATACGATGCGGCTCCTTTGGTGGCAGCGCCCTTGCGTCGTCTTGACTGCGCTCGACCAGTCAGTGGAGCTGCAGCTTTCATCGTGTCTAAGCCGAATTCTTCGAACTCGTTAAATCCTGTGTACGTGCGCGGTATGGCTCAACGCCACACTATGCGGCGCCGTCATGCACCGCATTCACCTTGGCGCCCAGTTGGTGCATCCGAGGTGTTTACGGATGCGCTCAAGCAAGCGCGTACTACCGCCGATGCGATCGACAATCTTCAGATTTACGACGCTTTCACGATCGTTCCGCTGGTCATGATGGAGGAGCTGGGAGTTGTCGGGCCAGGTGAAGCAGGAAGCTTCATCGCGGCTGGAAATACCCGACATGGCGGCTCATTGCCAGTGAATACTGGCGGCGGTCAGATTTCTGGGTTCTACTTACAGGGTGCGACCCCACTCATTGAGGCAGTTACCCAGCTTCGAGGCCAGGGTGGCAATCGTCAGATTGCGGATGCCAGCACCTCAATGGTGGTATCCGTTGGTGGTCGTCTTGAAAGTGTGAACGCGCTCGTGATGGGAGTTCAGCAATGACCATCGACTGGCTCCTGCGCGACACCGCGGCTCCAAGTGATGTCGCTCCGCTTTCTGAGTATTTAGCCGGATCCGCTGAAGGCAAACTTATGTTGCCTTTTTGTGCAGCCTGCCAGCACCCACTGGATCTTGATCAACTTCATTGCGATGAATGCGCACATCAGGTGCGCGTATGGCAGATAGTTGAGCCTGCCGGCCGAGTCACCGTTTCGATCATGATGAATCGGGTCGATGCTCGTTACGTGAAACAAGAGGCCGCGTATCCGGTCATTGAAGTGTCCCTCAATTCAGGACATCGAATCATCGTTTCGACCAGTACCGTTTCAGATGCACCTATTGCGTCCGGCACCGAAGTGCGCCTTGAGTTTGTTCAAGTAGGCACCCAATACATCCCACGCATCATTAACACCGCAGTGAAAGGTTGACAGAGATGACGGCACAAATGGATCGCGCAGCATCAGTCGATATTGCTTCGCTTATTCAGCATGATCGAATTCACGGATCGCTCTACACCGATCCAGCTATTTTCGATCTTGAAATGACTGCGCTGTTCGAGAATGCCTGGGTATTCGTTGGCCACGACAGTGAAATCCCAGAAAAGGGTGATTACCTCACCCGCCGGATTGGTCGCCAACCCGTCATCGTTGCTCGAGGCAAAGATGAAAAAGTGCGTGTGCTGTTGAATCGCTGCACCCACCGAGCAAATATGCTTTGTCGTGCCGATTCAGGTAACGCCGCACTGTTTCGGTGCCCGTACCACGGGTGGACGTACGCCAATGATGGCCGTTTGCAGGGTGTGCCATTTCGCGAGGGCTACGACCAGGAAATGGCTGAAATGCGTTCCGAATTGGGCATGGCACAGGCACACCAGGTTGAGATTTACGGCGGATTTATTTTCGCGAACCTGTATGGGAATGCCGGCAGCTTCGACGAATACATCGGTCGAGCCAAGGGTCCAATTGATCGCCTGTTAAGTCTGTCACCAGAAGGGCGCATTGAATTGCGCGGCGGCTGGATGAAGCATAAAACAGTAGCGAACTGGAAGATCGTCAATGAATCACAGGTTGATGGTTATCACCCACTCTTTACTCACGAGTCGGTATACAAGGCGATCATGCCGGCAAAGGTTGACTACGCATCGGATGAGTTGCTTGTTGCTACCCGCGATCTTGGTGGCGGCCATAACGAGGTTGATTACTCGCGTGAGTATCAGTCACAGGATGCTGAGTTTATCTGGTTCAAGCGCACACCTCGCGAAAAGATGGCGAAGTATGTCGCAGCTATGGAAGCATCTGTTGGAGCTGATGAAACCCATAAGCGTTTTGTTGACGGTCCACCTCACACCTTCATTTGGCCGAACCTTTTTCTTGCAGAAATGCATGTGATCATGGTCGAGCCAGTGGCAGCCAATGAGTCAATTCAGTACACCGCGCCTATTCACATTGCTGGTGGCGAAGAGATTAATGCGCGCATTCTTCGCAATGCAGAAGGTGCCATGGGCCCTGCCGGATTCTTGATCGCTGATGATGGCGAAATGGGTGAGCGCAATCAGGCCGGTCTGACGGCAAAGATGCCTGAATGGGCCTTACTTTCCCGTGGGTTTAGTTCAGAAGTCCAAGAAGACAAGGGCCTGACTTCCTATGACCGCACCTCAGAAACCACGCAGCGCGCGATGTGGGTGCACTACAAGGAACTCATGACAGGAAAGCAGGCTTCAGCATGAACACTCATGTACCTGATGACATTGCCGCTTTCCTCTTCTTGGAAGCTCGTTATGCAGATGAGAGTCGTTACGACGACTGGGAGTCGCTCTGGGCGGATGATGCGATCTATTGGTTACCAACCAAAGATGACGCAGATCCATCTGTCGATGTTTCCTATATCTACGACAATCGCAGTCGCATTCATAGTCGTTTGGCTCAACTCAAAACAGGTCGTCGCTATTCTCAAAGCCCGCCATCAAAGATGCGCCGAATGTTAAGCAACCTTGAGGTTCTTAGTGAGCAAGGTGACGACATCAATATTGGTGCGAATTTTGTGTTGTATGAACACCGCAATGGCACGCATGTGTGGGCTGGTCGCTACCTCTACACCGTGCGTCGCACATCGGCAGGTTTGCAATTGGTGAAGAAGACTGCACTGTTAGTTAACAACGAAGACGCAATTCGTACTGTCGCGTTCATTATCTAAAGGATCAAGAACATGCTCGTTGGTGATATTCCACGTCTCAATGCTCGACGTTTCCCAAACAAAGTTGGCATTATTTGTGAGGGACGTGAGCTGACGTGGTCTGCCGTCAACGATCGAGCCAATCGCATCGGTTCATATCTGCGCAATGCTGGCTTGCAGCCGGGTGATCGCGTCGCGATGTTTGCGCCAAATACCCTTGAGTGGCCTGAGATTTCGTTTGGATTGTCCAAAGCAGGTTTTATTCTGGTTCCTCTGAATGTGCGGTTAGCCCCGGCTGAACTTGAGTATCAGGTACAAGACAGCGGTTCCAAGGCGCTGATCTTTCATGGTTCAGTTGCTGGCGCAGCTGCCACAGTTTTGGCCGGTAACAACGATGTGAAGATTGCACTTGAGATCGATGGCGAAGGCTCAGCTCCTGATTATGAGCAAGCACTCCTTGGGGCATCCGCCGGCGATCCAACGCCAAGTGATTTGAAACCAGATGATCTTCGGGCCTTTATTTACACCTCAGGAACTACTGGATTGCCAAAGGCAGTCATGCATACCCATCGCACCATGCTGTCAGGTTGTATTGATCAGGTCGTGATGGATCGCAGCCGCCATGATGATCGCTACATCGCAGTTACACCGTTCTTCACTTCAGGTGGAGCATTTCGCACGCTGTCTTGGGCGTATCAAGGTCAAACAATGGTCATCATGCCCAAGTTTGAAGTCCCAGAAGTGCTTGCAACTATAGAGAAATACCGCATCACTTCAACCATCATGGTTCCCACCATGTTGCAGCGTGTGGTGTCGTATCTGGAAGAGCGGCCAAAGGTTGATATCTCCTCACTCACCCGAATTGGTTACGGATCAGCCCCCGCATCTGCTCCACTTATTGAAAGCGCACTTGAACTTCTCGGTTGTGATCTTTGGCAGCGTTACGGCCAGTCAGAAGTCGGTGGGTTTGTCACCATGCTGAGCCCCGAAGACCACCGCAAGATTGCATTGGGAGATGTCGCTCGGGTGAATTCATGCGGACGTGAATCGATGTATGCAGAAATTGCTGTCGTGGATGACGATGGCAAGGAATGCGCACCGGGCGAAGTTGGTGAAATCACCTTGCGTTCAGAGGCGATTAGCCCAGGTTATTGGAATCGACCTGAGGAAACGGCAGATCGTTTCCGTGGTGACACCTTGTTCACTAATGACATCGCTTATCGGGATGAAGAGGGCTACCTCTTCCTCGTTGATCGCAAGAACGATCTCATCATTAGTGGTGCCTTCAATATCTATCCGGCAGAGCTCGAGCGAGTTGTTGCACGTCACCCAGGTGTTGAGTCGGTCGCGGTATTTGGCATGCCACATCCCGAATGGGGGGAGAGTCCGCACGTTTCTGTTGTTGTGCGTCCGCAATGGGATGGAAATCAGGAACAACTTGAGCAGGAAATTAAGGAACTGTGTCGCGAAGAACTTGCGGGCTACAAGCAGCCACGCGGATTCACCACACACTCGGATTTCCCACTCAGCGGCGCCGGCAAGGTGTTAAAGAGTGAACTGAAAAAAGTCGTTGCCAAGGACACTTCGTCATGAGTAATAACTGGACCGTAGGTATTACGGACAAGCCTGAAGAAGTGGTGTGGAACGAGTTTGCCGCTGTTCGGGTAGTTATTGATCGCGCCGGAAAAACCCCACGCTTGATGATTGAAGACCTTGAAACCAAAGAAGTTGCGTTCCTGGACCCTCTCGAATTGGCAAGTTTTGTTATTGCCACCCCGGAAATGCGCACTGAGTGGCTTTCAGTGGGGGCTTACGCCAAGGCGCAGCTTCGAGGCGAACCACACCCACGATGACCACTGACAGCCGCAATCGCGGCTGAATAATGAGACCTGAATTCAAGAAAGATCGAGGAGCAAGATGACCATCAACGCCGAACAGGCTCAAGCGCATGCCGATGCCCTGTATGAGGCTCGTCAAACTAAGCAAGCAATTGCTGCGTTCACTGATGAGGCACCCGAGCTCGGAATGCTCGATGGGTACGAGATTCAAGAACGGTTAGTTGAGAAGCTCATCGCCAATGGTGAAGTCATCACCGGTTATAAACTTGGTCTCACCTCTAAAGCCATGCAGGAACTCCTAAAGATTGACCAGCCTGACTTTGGTCCGATCTTTGAATCCGGAATTTTCAGTGATGGTTCAACGATCCCTCGCGATCAATTCATTGCACCTCGCATCGAGGGCGAAATCGGCCTCATTCTTGGTAAAGATCTCAGCGGCCCAAATTGCACTGTCGATGATGTGCGTGATGCCACGGTTGGCTTGTCAGCCGCACTCGAGATTGTTGATTCGCGCATCGTTGATTGGAAAATCAAGATCGCAGACACCGTCGCTGATCTCGCAAGTGGCGGCGCTATCGCATTGAGTAGCAAGGTTGTACCAATCGATGACTTCGATCCGCGTCATATCGGCATGGTTTTCTCCAAGAATGGCGAAGTGCTCGCGACTGGTGCAGGAGCGGCCGCAATGGGTGATCCTCTTGCAACTGTTGCTTGGCTTGCCAACACTTTGGCTCCGATGGGAGTGGTGCTCAAGGCAGGCCAGATCATCATGACTGGCGCCCTGCATGCAATGGTGCCCGCTGGATCCGGTGACACGTTCACCGCAGAGTTCGACCGCCTCGGTTCCATTACAGTGAAAGTGAAGTAAGCGTTCATGAAAAAAATGCGCTGTGCAATCTTGGGGTCAGGAAACATCGGAACTGACTTGATGTTCAAGATGCTTCGCTCCGATGTGTTGGATCTCGTTGCGTTGGTAGGTATTGATCCTGACAGTGATGGCCTCAAGCGAGCAAAGGGCCTGGGTCTGCTTGCGCCTCACGAAGGCCCGGAGTGGGTACTCGATCCAGGTAATAACATCGACATGATCTTTGATGCCACCAGTGCCTATGTGCATGTGCGAAATGCACCGAAGTATCGCGAAGCTGGCATTGTTGCAGTGGATCTCACCCCAGCAGCGCGTGGGCCAAAGGTCATTCCTGCAGTGAATCTGTACGAACACCTTGATTCCATGAACGTCAACATGGTTACGTGTGGCGGGCAAGCAACCACGCCAATTGTGTACGCGATCCGTCGTGCGATTGATGAATTGCCTTACGCGGAAATGGTTTCCACAATCGCTTCGCTTTCTGCAGGCCCAGGTACTCGCGCAAATATCGATGAGTTCACCGTCACTACAAGTGCTGCACTTCGTGAAATCGGTGGAGCATCAACCTCAAAAGCCATCATCGTGATGAATCCCGCAGATCCACCAATCATGATGCGCAATACCGTGTTTGGTGCATTGCCTGAAGGTTCAGATCATGATGCCGTGATTGCATCCATCCTTGAAATGGTTGATGAGGTTGCCAGATATGTACCGGGCTATCACCTGAAGAATGAGCCAGTCATTGAGGAAGGGCCATTCAATACCCCAGGGGGAGTTGTTCCCAATCGAGTAGTGGCACTACTTGAAGTCGAAGGTGCAGGCGATTACTTGCCTCCGTACTCAGGAAACCTTGACATTATGACCGCCGCGGCATTGCGAGTAGGCGAAGCTATCTCGATTCACAAGTCAGGAGCCACCGCATGAGCACTCAAACCACACATCGTGACTTCCGATTGATTGACTCAACCCTGCGTGATGGTTCACATGCCATCAGCCATCAATACACCGAAGACGATGTTATTAATATTGTTAAGGGTCTAGATGCCGCAGGAGTTGAGGTCATTGAAATCGCACATGGTGATGGCCTAGGTGGCTCGAGCTTTAATTATGGCTTCTCAAAAGTGGACGAGAAACTATTAATTGCTCGCGCATGTGAAGCCACCACGAATGCACAAATCGCTTGTTTGTTACTTCCAGGTATTGGTATCGCTGACGATCTTCGTGAAGTAAGAGAACTTGGCGTCAATGTTGCGCGCATTGCAGTGCATTGCACTGAAGCAGATATCACCGAGCAGCACATCAAGGTAGCGAAGAAACTCGAGATGGAAGCCATTGGCTTCTTAATGATGTCGCATATGAGTAGCCCAGAGGATCTTGTGAAGCAGGCATTGTTGATGCAGTCCTATGGAGCTGACACGCTTTATATAGCTGACTCTGCTGGCGCAATGACCACTGAAGATGTTCGTCGTCGGGTGAATGCCTTGGTGAATGCCCTTGAGATTCCTGTTGGTGTACATGCACATAACAACCTGTCTATGGCTGTGGCGAATTCAATTGCTGCATATGAGGAAGGCGCCAAGAACCTTGATGGCACCAGCGCTGGCCTTGGCGCGGGCGCTGGCAACTGCCCAACAGAAATTCTTGCTGCTGTCAGCACCAAGTACGGCATCGAAACGGGTGTGAACCCACTTGCGTTGATGGACTTGGCTGAAGAAATTGTGCGTCCCATGATGCCGCGGCAACAGGTTATTGACCGCGCTGGTCTGATCCTGGGTTACGCAGGTGTTTATGGCTCATTCCTCTTGCACTCACAAAAGGCAGCTGAGCGCTATGGCGTAAGCCAAGCTGAAATCCTTTTGGAGCTCGGCCGCCGCAAGGTTGTTGGCGGTCAGGAAGACATGATTATCGATGTTGCTCTTGAACTTGCTCGCGCGCACGCAGCCCAAGAAGGTCAGTAAACCCTAAGGAGAAGCACATGACAGAGCTTGATCCGCTAGTTCGGTTGCTAGCGATTGAAGATCTTCGTGTACTTCGTGCGCAATATTGGCGATTTGTGGATACCAAAGCCTGGGATGAGTTTGGCGAACTCTTCACACCCACGTGTTATTTCACAAATCACGAATCTGATTACACCTTTGCTGGTAAAGATCAGATGCGTGATCAGATTCGTGGAATTTTAGGAGAGGTTTTTACCTTTCACGCAGGTCATCAAAGTGAAATAACCATTCTGGATGCATCGCACGCACGTGGCATCTGGGCTATCAGCGATTATCTCGTGTTTCCAGAACACGTGGAATACCCAGCTGATCCTTTGATAAAAACGGTCCGCAGTGTTGGCTACTACTTTGATACCTACGAAAAAGTCGATGACCGCTGGTTATTTGCGGGCATCGACTTTCATCGCATGCGAACTGACAAGTTCTAGATCCTGTTCCGCGGTCGCAGCCGGCGGTGTCATGTCTAGACCACCATTGGGGTGAGTAACGGGACTCGAACCCGCGACATTCGCGACCACAACGCGACGCTCTACCAGCTGAGCTATACCCACCATGAGTTCGGCCGGAGCCATTCCCACCCGCTTGCGCGGAGCACTAATACTAGTGGCCGGTGGATCTACCCAAAATCCGGCTCAGGTCGGGTGCTTGATCAGCCGTGGTCGACCACGTGGCGCTGGCCTATCTCTTGGGCCGCGGTGGTGTCGGGTCCTGGGGCCGCAATAAATACCGCATCACGGTAATAGCGAAGTTCTGCGATCGATTCTCGAATGTCACCCAGAGCGCGGTGGTTGCCATGCTTTTCTGGAAGAGCAAAGTAGGCGCGTGGGTACCACCGGCGAACAAGTTCCTTGATGCTGGAGACATCCACGAGCCGATAGTGGAGGTGGTTGTCGAGCTCTGGCATGTATTTGGCCAAAAACCCTCGATCAGTATAAACACTGGACCCGGCTAGCGGAGCTTTGCGAGGCTCTGGAACATGTTGCATCACGTAGGTCAACACCTGGGCTTCGGCATCAGCCAGAGCAATTCCATTGGGAATTTCATTGATGAGATCTGACTCAGTGTGCATGTTGATGACAAAATCGTCCATCTGCTGCAGAGCGGCGTCATTGCACTTTATGACCAAACTAATACCGGCATCAAGTTCATTGAGTTCACCGTCAGTCACAATCGCAGCAATTTCAACGAGCTCATCTTTTTCTGGATAGAGCCCAGTCATCTCGCAATCAATCCACACCAAGCGGTCGCTGTTAGCCATGTGAACAGGGTAGTGGAGAGGTCTTAAGCGGCATCGTCGTCATGTGCTTGTTCAGTAACAACAACCACCGGGACAGTGGCGCGATGCAGAACGGTGTGACTCACGGAACCGATGATTGATCCGATCACACTTCCGTGGCCGCGAGTGCCCATCACGATGATGGCTGCTTCTGGTTCCACACTCAAGATGGCATTAGCTGGGGTGGTTCGAATGACTCGAGTTTCCAAAGCGACATCAGGGTAGCTCGCTTCGTAGCCAGCCAAGAGTTCAGCGGCCAACCGAACTTCGGTATTGGCAATGTCTCCAATTTCAATTGGAACAGGAGTGTTGGGCATCACGATGAGATCAAAGGATGGAACGTCCCATGCATGAACAGCCAGCACTGTAAGGCGATGGCGACTTGCATAGTCGAAGGCAAAATCAACAGCTGCATGTGATGCGGCACTGCCGTCAACACCTACAACCACGGCTGTTGCATCTACTGCACGTTCCTCGCGAATAACGACGACTGGGCAATCAGCATGCGTCACGAGTTGTTGACTTACTGACCCTAGAAGCAGTTCCTTAAATCCACCATGTCCACGTGAGCCGACGACTATCAGTGCCGCGGTTTCTGATGCCGACAGCAAGATCCCAGTGGGTGAACCAACCTGAACCAATGTTTGGATGTCGCTGGCCGGAAGGGTTGAAGCGAATGCATCAAGTGATGTTTGCGCGCTTTCGCGAATTTCATCTAGGGCATCCAGGGAAATAGGAGCCCCTGGACCCCAGGCACCGCTGCTACTCATCGGTGGGACGGTGGCGTGAATAACGGTCAGTCCCAGTCCTCGCGATTGCGCCTCCCGGGCAGCCCAACGGGTGGCTCCTTCAGCAGGCGCGCTTCCGTCAAATCCAACGACAACACGGTTGTGGAACATTGTGGTGACCTCCATGGTGCATCTTCTCAGTTCAATTGAGATCAGACGAGGGAAACTTGGCCTCACGGGTGGGGACCAATGACCTCATCCTGCCGCTTCGTTAGCCTTCTCGTATGGCAGATCTCGTGTATCGCCCGCTTGTGTTCACAGTCAAGGGGCTTTTTCAAGCTCTCGGGTTGAAATTCGACATCGTTGGCCAGGAGAACATTCCCACGACGGGTGGAGCAGTGTTGGCCATCAATCACATCAGTTTCCTTGATTACGCCTTTGCTGGATTGCCTGCAGATCGCCGGGGACATCGCCGGGTGCGCTTCATGGCCAAGGATGGGATTTTCAAGAATCCCGTCGCGGGCCCCTTGATGCGAGCAATGGGACACATTTCCGTCAATCGGGATGCAGGGTCAGACGCGTTTCGTCAAGGTGTGCGAGCCCTCAAAGATGGTGAGCTCCTGGGAGTGTTCCCAGAAGGCACGATGAGTCGTTCATTCGAATTGATTTCATTCAAGAGCGGTGCAGTGCGAATGGCCGCAATGGCGCAAGTACCCATTATTCCGATCACGGTATTTGGCGGACAGCGCATTCTCGGTTACGGCCATAAAGATCTTTCACGGGGAAAAACGATCGCGATCACCATTGGTGCACCCATCACCGTGGAAAAACGTGCTGATGTCCATGCAGAGACTGATCGTTTACGGACAGTGATGGGGGCGCTTTTGGATCAGACCATAGAGCGGTACCCAAGGGATTCGTCTGATGATTTGTGGTGGTTACCCCCTCGCTTTGGCGGGACGGCACCGTTACCGAAAAGCATTGCGTCGGGAAAGACCAAGCCAGATCAGACGGATGTGGGCATCGCCGAGTAAATACCTGGATGTTTCGCGGTGAACGTGTGGCGTAATTTCCTTCGGCACCGTACGGTCAGCAGGTGACCAATTTCGCCCCATCTGTCCCTGCTGATCTCCCTCGCACACTGAGCGTACTCGTAGCTCGTGGCTACCAGTCGCGCACGGTGAAACAAGAGATGCAAGCCAATCTGCTGCAGCGCCTGCGCGAGGGTGTGCCGAGTCTGCCTGGCATTGTGGGATTTGAAGACACGGTGATTCCTCAAGTCGAGCGATCAATTCTTGCTGGACATGATCTGGTGCTTCTTGGTGAACGCGGACAAGGGAAGACGCGACTGATTCGTACCTTGACTCAACTGTTGGATGAGTGGATCCCAGTTGTCGAGGGCTGTGAAATTAATGACGACCCCCTTGAGCCAATCTGTGCTGGCTGCCGACGAAAAGCAGCGGAGCTTGGCGATGACCTTCCCGTTTCATGGCGTCACCGCAGCCAGCGGTTTGGCGAGAAGCTTGCAACGCCAGATACTTCCGTCGCTGACCTCATTGGTGATGTTGACCCAGTCAAGGTTGCCGAAGGTCGCAGCTTGGGGGATCCGGAAACAGTGCACTACGGCTTGGTTCCTCGCACGAATCGTGGCATTTTTGCCATGAATGAGTTACCTGACCTTGCTGAACGAATTCAGGTCGCCCTGCTGAACGTTCTCGAAGAACGAGACATTCAGGTGCGCGGTTACAACCTTCGTTTACCACTTGATTTGCTTGTAGTTGCTAGTGCAAACCCAGAGGATTACACCAATCGTGGCCGCATCATCACGCCGCTGAAAGACCGTTTCGGCGCTGAGATCCGCACGCACTATCCGTTGTTACTGGACGATGAAATTGATCTTATTCGTCAAGAAGCAAATGTTCAGGCAGTAATCCCAGATCACATGTACGACGTCGTTGCCCGCTTCACAACTGAGGTACGTACTTCTTCGTCTATCGATCAGCGCAGTGGTGTGTCTGCTCGTTTCGCGATTGCGTGTACTGAAGCGCTTTCTGGAGCGGCCCTTCGTCGCGCAGCGATCACAGGTGAAAAGGATCCGGTTGCTCGCATTGGTGATCTGATGGGAGTTGTTCCAACGCTGCGCGGAAAAGTTGAGTTCGATGTCAGTGAAGAAGGCCGTGAGCAAGAACTGCTGATTCATCTTGCCCGCAAAGCAACTGCTGAAACATGGCGACAGCTGTTGGGTGGCAATGACATTCGCCCGGTCCTGACTTCGCTAGTTGAGTGGTTTGATGAAGGCAATACCTTGCAGACCGGTGATGTCACCCCTGGCGCATCTCTTCTGGGTGAGCTTGGTCAGTTCGAAGGTCTTGGAAAACTCATGCAAACAGTTGAGCCCGAGCTAGCGGAATCTTCTGGGCTCGCTGCGGCCTGTGTTGAGTTCGCGATCGAAGGTCTTTGGCTCACTCGTCGAATTGATAAAGATGCTGTTGATGGGGTTATTCGCTACGGAGCCTCATGAGTCGATTCCAGTACGGGTCATTTCATGACGGGCCCGATCCGCTAGCCGCCCCAGTTGATGCTGGTGGCGGTGTAGATGAAATCGGTCGGCGCCTCCTTGATGGCCAGTCCCTCACCGATGCTTTTCGCGACATGTTTCGAGATGGCCTCAACAATCGCGATGGTCTACGCGACATGTTTCGCAAAGCCCAGCAGCGCCGCAAAGAACTTGAAAAGTCAGGGCGCATGGATGGTTTGTTAACTGATCTTCGCCAATTACTAGATGATGCCCTAACCCAAGAACGTGCAGCATTATTTCCTGATCCGTCTGATGATGCACGCTTTCGTGAAGCGATGCTCGATACCGTGCCTGATGAGATTGGTCGCGCTGTTCAGCAACTTTCCAATTACGACTGGCAGTCACCTCAAGCCAAGCAGTCCTTTGATCAACTAAAGGATCGTCTGCAGCGAGATGTGCTAGATCAGCAATTTAAGAACATGACACAGAGCATGAAACAAATGAATACCCCTGAGTCAAAAGCTGCAATGAAAGAGATGATGCAGGATCTCAACGCGATGCTGGAAAAACATCGTCAGGGTGAAGATGCTTCCCAAGACTACGAAGAGTTCAAGGAAAAACACAAAGACTTCTTTCCGGACGCACCAGAAACACTGTCTGAGTTCATTGATGAACTTGCTCGCCAAGCAGCGGCGATGCAGCGAATGATGGACTCGCTGAGCCCTGAGCAGCGTGCCGAACTTGCAGAAGCAATGGCAGAAGCACTGGCTGATATGGGCCTACAGGATGAAATGTCCCGTCTTCAAGAAAATTTGAAAACTATGCGCCCAGAATTTTCCTGGTCTGGCCAACAGCGTATGAGTGGCGATGAACCTCTTGGTCTTCCCGATGCAACCCAAGCGCTAGCTGAGCTTGCTGATCTTGAATCGATCATGGATCAACTTTCCGATAGCGATGCGCGGGCAAACCTGGACAACATTGATGAGGCTGCGGTTGCGCGAGCTCTTGGTCGTGCGGCTGTTGATGACCTCCGTGCTATGCGTGAGATTCAAAAGCAGCTAGAAGATGAAGGCTTCCTCCAGCGCGATGGTGATCGACTCGAGTTGACCCCTAAAGCCGTGCGACGTATCGGCCAGACTGCACTTCGCCAAGTTTTTTCCTCGCTTGACGCGTCCTCCCGCGGTGATCACAGTGTGCACCGAACCGGCGCTGCTGGCGAAATCACTGGAATGACTCGACCTTGGCAGTTTGGGGATGAGCAGCCCATCGATGTTGTGAAGACGGTTCGCAATGCGGTTAACCGCAAAATCATGAGTAACTCGGCAACGTTGTCGCTGTCAGCAGAAGATTTCGAAGTACATGAAACAGAAACTCGCACCCGCGCTGCTGTGGCTCTCCTGATCGATCAGTCTTTCTCGATGGTGATGAGTGACACTTGGCGCTCCGCGAAAACCATGGCTCTTGCCTTACACGCACTTGCACAATCTGCGTATCCACTCGATGCGCTGGAAATTATTTCGTTCGCAAATATCGCACAGGTAGTGAAGCCACATGAGTTACCTGATCTAGAAGCGAGCTACATACAAGGCACAAACTTGCATCACGCGTTGATGCTTGCTGGGCGATTTTTAGACAAGCACCATGGCGCCCAACGTGTGGTGATGGTAGTAACTGACGGTGAACCAACAGCTCACATTGACGATGAGGGTTATTCAAATTTCAGTTGGCCTCCGAGTGATGAAACGATTGCGTTGACTGTTGCTCAAGTTGATTTGATGACCCGGCGCAGAGTTCCAATCTCTTGGTTCCGGTTGGGAGATGACCCCAGTCTTGAGCGCTTCTTGGATCAAATGGCTCGGCGTAATGGAGGGCGAGTCCTCGCTGCTTCAGGTGATCGACTTGGTGATTACGTCGTGAGTGATTATGTACGTGCGCGAGGGTCGCGCTAGTTCGCTTAGTTGAATGCTCGGTACGTCACGTAGACAGAAACTCCAATAAGCACAGCTTGCAGGAGTCGGGTGGCGGCTTTCGATGACATGCGGCGCAGCAATCTGCTTCCGATAGGTGCGCCGATAAGGCCACCGATTCCCAGAACAATGCCAGTACGCCAGTTGATGTCGGCACGATTGATCACATGGCCGAGAAGTGCGGCTCCGCTGGAGAACATGATGACGGCAAGCGACACTCGGGCAGCAATTTTTATTGGAGTATTCAGCCAAAGGATTTGCAGTGGCACGGTGATGAGTCCACCTCCAATGCCAAAGAGTCCGGCAAGGAATCCACCAGATCCACCAGTCACTGCAATCTGGGTCGAGGATGCATCGTTTGTTTGTTGATCATGCTCAGCAGCAGAAGCACCCACTCGTCGGTTTGTCAGAACGACATTGACGAGGTTGAGTGTGGCAAATCCAAGAAGGAGTGCAGCTTCTGGAAGGTGATGCGCAACCCAGGCCCCGATGGGCGCGATCACAATTGCTGGTACGCCGATCATGAATGCTCGTCGCCACGGCACCTGCTTGGCCCGGGCATTCGTGATGGTCGCTGAAGTAGCTGTCACGAAGACGCCAATATTGCTGGTGGCCACTGCTGCCACGGGAGGTAGGCCACTGACCATCAAGATTGGTACAAACAACATGCCACCGCCACCGCCGGTAGCTCCCGCCAGCACCCCTGCCGCGATGGCGGCTAGGAATTCCAGGGCCAGTTGCATACTTGTAAAACTAGTGGGTCTGGCATTTGGCAGGTGGGCACCCTTGGGTTCAGAAATATTTCGGAATTTCCTAAAGTTTTTTACTGAGAACAAGATTCTTTGAATCAAGAACGCTATTCTGAACACATGGCTACCGATACCCAACACCCATTTACCCCTGAAGAGCTTCAGCGCTTGAGTGCCTGGATGGATTCCGTTCATCGACCAGGTGCAGGGCAAACACCAGAACTCACCAAAATCTCTGGTGGTTCGCAAAACGAGTTGTATCTCGTGGATCGCGGCGGTGATCGTACGGTGATGCGAATCCCACCACGTGACTCAGGACGCTCAGATGGCATCAAACGCGAGATGACCTTCCTTGCATCACTCAAAGGCACCGATGTGCCCCATGGTGAGTTGGTCGTTGGCTGCGAAGACGCCGATGTGCTGGGCATCCCTTTCTACTTGATGAAGCAGATCATTGGTTGGTCTCCGGCAGGTGGCGATGGTTGGCCTGAGCCATACAAATCAGATTTAAGTCTGCGACCGGCACTTGCGTATGCGCTGGTCGAGGGATGTGCCCTCCTAGCCAAGGTTGATTGGAAGGCACAAGGCCTTGAAGGTTTTGGTCGTCCCGATAACTTCCATGACCGTCAGGTGAGCCGATGGATTTCCTTCCTTGATGGCTACAAGTTCCGCGATATGCCTGGTTTAGAAGAAGCAACCGCATGGCTAGATAAGCACAAGCCGCGTTCTTGGGAGCCGGGCATCATGCATGGCGATTACCAATTCGCCAACATCATGTTTACCAATGAGGTTCCAGCAAAGTTGGCAGCGGTTGTTGACTGGGAAATGACCACGATCGGTGACCCACTTCTAGATCTTGCATGGGCATTGGGCTCGATGGCTCCAGATGCAGCTGATTCAAAATACATGCGCTACCTCGATGTGGAAGGCATGCCACCACTTGAAGATCTGCTTGCTCATTACGAAAAGATCAGTGGGCGCAGCACCCAAGACTTCCCTTACTACCTCGTTCTCGCACGCTGGAAACTCGCGATCGTTCTTGAGATGTCATATGCACGAATCGTGAAGAACAACATCGATAACCCATCGCTTGCCTCATTTGGGCCACTCGTGCTCGAACTCATGAGCAAGGCAGCTGAGCTCGCAGCAACAATGCCGGACGGTGTGAAGTGAGCAGCTACCTCGACAATTTGTTTAGCCTGAAAGACAAAGTCATTGTCATCACCGGTGGCAGTCGTGGCCTTGGCAAGGAAATGGCTTATGGATGCGCGCAAGCAGGTGCACATGTCGTGATTGCATCTCGCAAACTGGAAAACTGCGAAAAGGTAGCCAATGACATCGCTGAAAAATTTGGCGTTGAAACAATGGCGTACGGCTTACATGTTGGTCGATGGGATGCCATTGAGCCATTTGTTGACGCGGTATATGAACGCTTTGGTCGCGTAGATGTACTCATTAACAACGCTGGCATGTCACCTATTTACGAAAAGAATTCAGACGTCACTGAGCAGATGTTCGACAGCGTGATGAATCTCAACTTCAAGGGCCCGTATCACCTCACTGCACTCATGGGTGAGCGGATGGCTGCTGCAGGTCGCGGATCGATTATCAATGTGAGTTCATCGGGCTCGATTCGTCCTTCACCGACGATCATTCCTTATGCAGGCGCAAAGTATGCCTTGAACACCATGACAGAAGGATTCGCGAAAGCCTTTGGTCCAGCGGTGCGAGTCAACACATTGATGTCTGGAACCATGATGACTGACATTTCTAAAGCGTGGGATATCCCATCAATGACTGTTGGTTTGCAAAATACTACGTCGCTCAAGCGCATTGGTGAGCCTCACGAAATTGTTGGAGCTGCAATTTATCTTGCATCAGATGCATCGACCTACACATCCTGCGCAATTATTCGCGTTGATGGTGGCATGTACTAAATCGCGAAACCACAAAGGCTTTACACATCACCTAAGGAGAATGACATGGCAATTGATTTCGAAGTCGAACCAGACTTCCAGAAGCTTCTTGACTGGACCAAAGAGTTTGTCAACACAAAAATCAAAAAGGTGGATCTCCTCTGGCCACATGACATCTACAAGGACATGACCCCTCAGCAGGCAGCGATTATCAATCCGCTGAAGCAAGAAGTTCGTGACATGAAATTATGGGCATGCCATCTTGGCCCAGACCTCGGTGGCCAGGGTTACGGTCAACTCAAACTTGCTTTGCTGAATGAGATTCTTGGAACGTCGCGGTGGGCGCCACGTATTTTCGGTACTCAGGCACCAGACACTGGCAACGCAGAAATTCTTGCTCACTACGGCACTGATGAGCAAAAGGCGCAGTACCTCAAGCCACTGCTCGAGGGTGACATCGTTTCTTGCTTCTCGATGACCGAACCGCAAGGTGGCGCTGATCCAGGAGTATTTACCACCCGTGCAGTGAAAGACGGTGACGATTGGGTCATCAACGGCCGCAAGGTGTGGTCATCAAATGCACGCTGGGCCAAGTTCTTCATCGTGATGGCTGTTACTGATCCAGATGCACCTGTGGTGAGTCGCATGACCATGTTTGTGGTTCCTGCAGAAACCCCAGGCATCAATATTCAATACAACTTCGGCATGGCTGGCGAAGGTCCAGAAGATGTTTCTGAAGCATTGATCAAGTACGAAAATGTTCGCGTTCCACAGTCAGCGATCCTTGGTGGAGTTGGACAAGCATTTGCTGTTGCGCAGACTCGCCTGGGTGGCGGTCGTGTGCACCATGCAATGCGCACCGTAGGCAACTGCCAGAAGGCACTCGACATGATGGCTGAGCGTGCACTTTCCCGCTACACCAAGGGAACCTTGCTTGCGGAAAAGGAATCAGTTCAGCAGATGATTGCTGATACCTATATTGAGTTGCAGTCATTCCGGCTGCTTGTCCTTCACTGTGCTTGGAAAATCGACAAGCTCAATGATTACAAGAAGGTCCGCATGGACATTGCAGCGATCAAGGTGCAAACCTCACGAGTGATGACCGAAATTGGTATTCGCGCAGTGCATCTTCACGGCGCAATTGGTACTTCGCATGAATTGCCACTCATGGGCTTCTTGAACTCAGGCATTGTGCTGGGTTTGGCAGATGGACCAACCGAAGTACACCAAGTAACCGTCGCTCGCCAGTTGCTTCGTCAGTACAAGGGAACCGACAGTGTTTGGCCTTCGGAATTGATTCCAAATCTCAAAGCTGAGGCTGAACTTGAGCTCCTCGGAGAAGTCTTCACTCAGACTGTTCCTGAAGACTAAGAATGCGCTGAACGCACTTTGGTTTTGAGATGCGGGTGGAATGTGTCAAACACTCCACCCGCATCTTGTTTTCAACAATAAAGTAGGAACATGCGTGCATTGGTCTGTGAGCAATACGGTCCTCCATCAAGCCTGAAGCTCATGGAGCTACCAGACCCTGTTGCGGGTCCAGATGAAGCGGTAGTTGCAATTCGAGCTGCCGGAATAAATTTCCCCGATCTGCTGATTATCGAAAATCTCTATCAAGTATCGATTCCCACACCATTCATTCCGGGCAGTGAATTTGCAGGAGAGGTGTTGTCTGTCGGCATCAATGTGACCGATGTGAAACCCGGCGATCTTGTGATGGGTGGCTCATTTGTTGGCTGTTTTGCTGAGCAAATTGCTGTCAAGGCCTCATCACTTAAACCGATACCAACAGGACTCAGCCTGCAGCAGGCCGCTGCTTTTAGTGTGACCTACCGCACCGCGTATCACGCCCTTGTCACCATTGGAGAGTTAACGGCAGGGGACTGGGTAGTCGTCTTGGGTGCTGCGGGTGGTGTGGGCACGGCCAGTGTGGATATTGCGACTCGTTTGGGAGCGAAAGTGATCGCAGTTGCTTCGAGTGATGAGCGTTTGCGTGTCTGTGCGGAGTTAGGCGCAGTTGCTGGGATCAATTACACGACAGAAAATCTCAAAGACCGAATCAAGGAAATTACCGGCTCAGGTGCTGATCTGATCATTGACCCCGTTGGTGGAAGTTACGCCGAAGCGTCGTTCCGGGCGATTGCCTGGGGTGGCAGATTTGTTGTAGTGGGGTTCGCCGATGGTGAGATTCCAAAGATTGCGCTGAATCTTCCATTGCTTAAAGGTGGAATCATCAAGGGCTTTGAGATTCGCACAGTTGCCGAGCATTTGCCTCAAGAGGTCGCTCAAGGAGATGCGAAACTCGATGCGATGACTCAAGAAGGACTGTCGCCACATATCTCTAAAGTTTTTAGCCTTGACGAGGCAAAAGACGCATTGGAATTTATTGCAACACGTCAGTCAACAGGCAAAGTACTTATTTGCCCGTAAACAGTGCGAGGCATTCGTCTGGACGGTCGAGCATGAGGTGATGCCCGCCACCTTCAATTGCAATCACATCGACATCAGTTGTCGCGATCTCAGCGAAGTAGTCAGCTTTGTCTTTACCTGAGACCGGGCTCTGTGTGCCGTATACGAAGGTAACTGGCTGCGTTATCTGTGGGACTCGTGAGTTGATGTACTCGTCATAGGGCTCAGTGATGGTGCTCCAGTCGTGCCGCCACGACCACCCTTGGTCCCGCTTAACCACTGAGTATTCAGCGATGGGGAGAAGAACATCCATCCCTGGTTCTGGTTGCCCTGGCACTAAGCGAAAGCGAGCAAGAGCATCTTCTTTTGTGGCGTAGTACTTAGGGCTCAGCAATGGCTTGCGATCGGAAATCGTTGCAATTTCCTCCGGTGATCGAATATTTCCATCGATCATGATGAGTTCGCGTACAAGCTCTGGATTGTTCGCAGTTAATGCCAATGCGACACGTGAGCCCATGCTGTGCCCGGCAACGAGAGCGGGCTCAGAACATTCAGTGCGCAGAATCTCTGCAAGCTCATTTGCCCAAGTCTCTACTGTGTATCGCTCTCGGTGGTCACTGAAACCGTGGCCTGTGAGATCGACTGTGATCACACGCCAATCCTTGCGTAGTGCATCGAACATTCGGTAGAACCACAGTTGATGAGCGCCAGCTCCATGGACAAGGAGCAAGTCTCGAGTGCCCCTGCCGTGTACGGCGTAGCGCACAGTTGCTCCATCGACCACAACGCTGCGGTCTAATTCATAATTGGTCATCAGTGGGTGATAATTCCTCGCAGGCAAAAGGCAACGAGGTGGTCGCTGTCTTCGTGGGATGGACTGGTGTGTGCGTTCATGTGGTTGCGCATGGTTCCCATGGACGCTTCACGAATGAGTGCTGCATCGCGAACTGGGTCCGAACTTCCAAGCGTTGTTAGTGGGGCAATAAGTAGATCTTGAAGAGCAATGGTGGCTTCCTGTGATGTTGAATCAATGCCTCCACTGGTGACCGCGAAGATTTCGGCAACTGCTGCACCCTGACGCGCTGCGGTTTGATGAGTTGCTTGAGTCAAGATCCCGCGAATCCACAATTCGATTTTCTTCGTAGGCTCATCAACCTTGGACATCCGGTGTTCGAGGTAGTCGTGCACTCGACGAAGCCCGCGGGCCATCACAGCCTGCATCAGGTCGTCTTTGCCATTGAAGTAGCGATAGAAGGCCTGGTTCGAGGTGCCTGCCTCGGCCACGATGTCTGCAACGCGGGGGGCCGCAGGCGCCGAGAGTTCGGCAACCTTCAGAGCGGCGTCCAAAATCGCTTCAACATCGCGCACGGCGTCATCCCGTAGCGGCTTCAAAGCCCGGTCAACCGCTTGTTCAACTGGGTCATCGGCGGGTGTGGGCACTGCCCAATTATGGGGCATTTGCGTTGAGTTTGGACGGCAATGCATTTGCTCGACAGATAGTTGAATGCTAAACTAGTTTCAACGAAAGGAACACCCATGGCCGCAGTCACAGCTGATCCGCTGACCCTTCCTCGTGTACCTATTGCCTCACCAGCAGCAGAGCAGCGTCAGGTCAAGGCGGTCGTAACCGCTCCGCAGGCCTTTGAAGGCGAAGGCTTCCCGGTGAAGCGAGCCTTCTTCGGGATAAGTCAGGCAGACCTTGATCCGTTTATTCACATGGATCAAATGGGCGAGGTTGAATACGCGCCAGGTGAACCAAAGGGCACCCCTTGGCACCCACACCGCGGCTTTGAAACTTTTACGTACCTCATTGATGGACAGTTCATTCACCAAGATTCCAATGGCGGTGGCGGGCTCATTCTTGATGGCGGTACGCAATACATGACTGCAGGCAATGGCATCTTGCACATTGAAACCCCACCGGCGGCTCTTGTTGAAGCTGGCGGCCTTTTCCATGGTTTGCAATTGTGGATCAACTTGCCGCGAGCAAAGAAGCGCATCGAACCGCAATACCAAGATCTTCAAGGGGAAGATTCAGTGTTGATCACCAGTGCTGATGGTGGGGCGATTTTGCGCGTGCTCGCTGGCGAAGTTGCAGGCCACAAAGGCCCGGGTATTTCACACACGCCACTATCAATTGCGCATCTCACTCTTGCCCCAGGTGCGCAAATCGATATCCCATGGGCACCAACATTTAACTCAATCGTGTACGCCCTTGCAGGAAATGGAACCGTTGGTCTGGAGCAACGCCCGCTACATTCAGGTCAAACTGCAGTCATGGTCTATGGCGACACTCTGCGCATCACAGCAAACGGGCAGCAGGAATCACGATCACCAAACTTTGAACTCTTCATCATTGGTGGAGAACCATTGCGCGAGCCCGTTGTTTCCTACGGGCCCTTCGTGATGAGCACGAAGGAAGAGATAGTGGAAGCGTTTGAAGATTTCCAATCAGGAAAGCTCGGGGTAATTCCAGCAAACGCGATACAGCCGCACCGCGCGTAGTTACTTCTTTTTGCCCGCTAGGAACACCTTGGCGCCAGGTAACTGAGCCTTTGGTAATCCCAGTACATGTTGCGCGATGATGGTGCGGAATACCTCAACGGTGCCGCCATAGGTTGCGGTGCCTTGAGCAAAGCGATGGGCGTATTCAATGTCGCCGTTGCCGATTGAGCCTTCGGTGTTCATCGGCAATAAACCAACGGTGCCGACGAGATCTTGAAGTGCTGCTGCATTCTTTACGAGTACATCCGATGCCTTCACTCGACCCATTGGGCCAGGTGTGCTGATGCCGGCTTCGTAATCAACCATTGCCGCCCCAAGGCTCTCGCGTACGCGAATGTCATCCGCGAGCAATTGGCCCTTGGATCCCGTGGCCTTATGTGCCCACGAGGCAACCTCGTTCATGGATGCACCAAGCACGCGACACATACCGGTGCCAACGGACACATCGGTAAGGCCACCATTCATATCTAGGCCGATGCTGTGTTCTTCATCAAGTGGCCCGTGGAGCACGGTCCAACCATTGTTCACTCCACCAACGCGCATGCTGTCGTGTACTTGCACATCTTCGTAATAGACGATGTTGGTGCGCTCACCGCTAAATGTGCGAATAGCTTGGATCGTGACGCCCTCAGACTTCAGCGGCACCAGAATCATGGTGATTCCCTTGTGTTTTGGTGCCTCTGGATCGGTACGAGTAATCAGGAAGGTGTAGGTAGAGATATGTGCACCTGTAGTCCACATCTTTGAGCCATTAATAGTCCACATGTCACCGTCTTGCACAGCGCGCACCTTGGCATTTGCGATGTCGGATCCACCGTCAGGCTCTGAGTAGCCAAGACACATCACCGCGCGACCTGCAGCGCATTCTTTCAGAATTGGATCCGCTACAGCAGGATCCATGTATTTGCGCACTGCTGCCATCGGAAGTGACGAGGTTCCCTGCATCATCATCACTCGAGCATCTTGGCGGATGAGTTCAAGTTCCATGATGCGCTTTTGTACGGGAGTAAAACCTGCCCCACCCTGCTCAACAGGGAGTTCGGGATACAACCAGCCGCGTGCGCCAAGGGCTTCGTACACCTTTGGGTTGAATCCGCTGCCCGTTTCATGTTCATGCTGAAACACGTCAGGGGTAAAAATCTCGGCCAAGAAGGCGCGAATTTCCGATTGCAAAGCGCGATCTTCTGCACTGAGTTCTACGAGTCCGAAATCCATCTGAGTCTCCTTTTTCTTCTTCGTGAATTACTTGACCGACGCCAACACTTGATCGCCAATGGTTGCTAGCAGTGCGTTTGGGTCTCCAGCGATGGAACCCCAGCCTTTTGCGCGCAGAAAGTACATGCTGATGTCATTTTCTACAGTGAAGCCCAAGCCGCCTTGGAGATGCGCGGCCTGCTGAGTGCCATGTGTTGCCGTTTGTGAGGCGTAGACCAAGGCGATCGCCGGCAATTCAGGGCGCTCGTCTGGGGAAAAGTCCAAGTACCAAGCAGCCTTTCGCGCAATATTGCGAGCGCCTGCGATGTTGGTTGCAATATCGGTAAGCGGGAAAGCAACTCCTTGTAACGTGGCGATGAGTACGCCCATTGTTTCGCGAGTTTTAGTGAATTCGACGGTGAGTCCGAGGGCATATTCGGTCATGCCGACGAGTGCGGCAGCAGTGAGGACCATGCGTTCGTCGTGGGCACGGGTGTAGATGCGAAGAGCCTCATCGCCTGTCGCAATCACTGTGCGTTGTGATACTGAATCGAAATCCCACCATGCAAGTGGTGTGGAACCCTGATTGGCGACATGAGGGAAAGGTGTATCTACGCTGAATAGCACGAGATCCTCACCCACGAATGCGAGCACATCCTTGGCAATCGCTCCCGCGGGAACGAGTTGCTTTGCGCCTGGAGTGATCGGTGCACTTGCCAAGGCAACGATGCGCGATCCATCAGCAGCTCCTGCAAGGATTTCGACCAATGCCGGGTTATCCGCAGCAGCAAGGGCACGCGAAGTGACGATGTGCTCGATGTAGGGCGCAGGTGCAATTGCGCGGCCGAATTCTTCGGCAACGAGTGCAAGTTCAACCATGCCGGCACCATCGCCACCGGCTGATTCAGGCAGGCCCATCGTGGTGGTGCCCATTTCAACAAGTCGGTCCCATAGTCCTTGGTCAAAACCCAGCGGTTGTGATGCGCGCACGAGAGACGTTGGGCATTGGTCTGAGAAGAAATCACCAAAGGCAACAAGAACCTCTTGGCTGACTTCTTCAAGGGTGTAATCGTTACGACGTAGTTCAACAAGGTCCACGAAAATCCTCCATCAATGCTCGCCTCCAATTGTGGCGGACGGACGGCCTACGCGCTTGTAGTTTGCCAAAGGCGTCGGGCAAGAATCTCAAGGAGAGCGGGTTGCTGGAACAGGGGGGTCGTTGCTGTGAGTCCAAGGGCGTCCGCTGCTGCTCGCACTTGATCGGCAAGCACCCCCGGAAACAGCGTGAAGGTGGCAAGAGCTGGTTGGAGACCGGTTCGGGCGTGGAGATCGACAGCCTTGGCCGCTAAGAATTCGCCAGATTCAGTGGCTGCCGCAGCAGCCACTACGCGGCCCGTTGCCTTCTGCCAGGCATCTACGAGAGCTGCCGTCGCGGTCTGGGCGAGTTCACTTCGTCCACCGGCCCATGCCAAAACGATCGGCGATCCCGGATTGACTTGGGAATCCAGCGCCAGCGCGAGGTCAAGCTCCATGCCCACGGTTTCGCCAACGGTGAGAGTGATGCGGCTATCGCGCTGAGCATCAGCCACTGCTGCCGGTACGTCGCGAAGCGCGTGCGAGGCCTGGCTCAGGAGCAAGGGCAGCACAACAACATCCTCAAAAGATCCAGCATCACGTTCGCGACCAACGGCTGCGGTCAATGTTGGCCAATTGTGATTGAGGTAGGCAACGCGAACTCTTGGGCCGGAAAGAAAAGATTCAAAGCGATCTGCCAGTTCTTCAACTGCCGCGCTCGATCGCGGATCTGGACTGCCATGCGCGAGGAGAACAACTAAGGAAGGCATGAGTTACACGGTGCTGTGTTCGAGTGCAGGTTGCGCAGCAAGGAGATGCGGGACTGTCACAACATCACCAATAACAATCACTGCAGGGTTAGTCACGCCAACACTTGAGGCGAGTGAGGGTATTGATTCGAGGGTGCCAACAGTGACTCGTTGCTGTGGAGTCGAAGCCTGTTCGATCACGGCAACTGGGGTTGACGAAGACTTTCCGCCAGCGATCAAACCTGCAGTTAGTTGGGGAAGTGTCGCAACACCCATGAGCACTACGAGCGTGAGGTCAACCTGTGCCAGCGCAGTGAGATCCTGAAGTTGGTGGCCCGTAATCACGGCGTATCCGTTGGCTAAACCACGATGTGTGACGGGAATTCCTGCCGCTCCGGGTGCTGCAACTACAGAGCTAATTCCAGGTACGACGTCAACACTGACTCCTGCATCAACACAGGCTTGCACTTCTTCAGATCCTCGGCCAAATACAAATGGATCCCCACCTTTGAGACGAACCACACGCTTACCTTGAAGTGCTCGGTCGACTATCACTGCATTGATTTCATCTTGGTTCAAGGTGTGATGCCCCGGGCGCTTGCCAGCTTCGATGAGTTCAACATCTGACGCAAGGGTTTCAAGCAATGAGGTTGGCCCGAGGCGATCGAAGACCACAACATCGGCTTTAGCTAATTCACGTCGGCCGCGCACAGTGATGAGCTCTGGATCCCCAGGGCCGCCGCCAATTAACACCACGTGACCCTGAGCTGCGCGCATGCGGCGAATAGGTAATGCACCGATCACAAGTTGTTCAGCAATTGCATCCCGAATTGCAGCAGCCCGTCGTGGGTCAGCATTCGCAGTGACTGCAACGGTCACGTCATCAACACGTGTTGAAGCTGGAGTCCATGCCTCGGAAAGGAGTGCCTGATCAGCACGAATGCACCATGTGCCTTGAGTGTGGGCTTCTGCGGCAACACGTTCATTTACATCCGGAACGTTCGTTGTTGCGTGCACGAGCCATGCTCCAGCGAGATCGCCACTGACAAATTCGCGCAGGTGAATTTCGACTTGATGGGTTGAGGCAAGTTCATGAATCCGCGCATCGACCACGGGGGAGATCACCACGATGTGGGCACCAGCATCAATGAGTGAGGCAATGCGACGCGCGGCTACAGCACCTGCACCGACAACCACAACACGTTTGCCCGCAAGGTTCAGCGAAATTGGGTAGCTGCTCACGTGTGCAAACCGCACTCAGTCTTTTCTTTACCCGCCCAGCGACCAGATCGAGGATCGGCGCCAACTTCAACGCGAGCGGTGCACGGTGCACAACCAATTGATGGGTATCCGGCGTACATCAGTGGATTAACAGGAACATCGTTTTCCAAGGTGTAGCGCAGGAGATCCTCATCAGACCAGTGAAGAATCGGTGAAATCTTCAGGACGCCGCGCTTCTCATCGAATTCAACAACTGGTACATCCTCGCGATGAGGGGCAGCTGCGACGCGTAGGCCAGTAATCCAAGCTTCGTATCCCACGAGGGACTCTTCCATCGGTTGTACTTTGCGGATCTTGCAGCAAAGATCGGGATCGCGATCCCAAAGATTTTCTCCATACAACTCATCTTGTTCTTGCAGGCTCATCACTGGCGTGATGGTCAGCAAGTTGATGTTGGTGCGTGCAACGAGATCATCGCGCGTAGCAAGTGTTTCTGGGAAGTGATACCCAGTGTCGAGGAATACCACAGGAATCTCAGGTGCAGTTGCGGCAATGAGGTGTGAAATGGTGGTGTTCGCCATTGCTTGGGTTGCAACAACTCGACCAGCAAATGAATCAGCTGCCCAGCGAATTACTTCAGCCGCATCCGCGCCCTGCAAGCCGGCAGTTGCGTAACGCGCAACTGCTTGCAGAACTCGTGCGTCACTGCGCTGGGCAATGCTCATCGAATGGCCTCGTCATCGGCGCGTAATGCCCAAGTACTAAATGCTTCATCGTTTTCGCGATCAGCGATGTAACGGCTGAACACTCGCTCGACGTAGTCAGGAAGATCATTGGCGGGAAGTCGAAGACCCTTCACTGTGCGACCAAATCCTGATTCTTGACCAAGACGTCCCCCAAGGTGAATCTGGAAACCTTCAACATCGTTGCCGTCAGCATCAAGGGCACGGATGCCCTTAAGGCCAATGTCCGCGACCTGAATACGTGCGCATGAGTTCGGGCAACCATTCACATGTACGGCTAATGGCAAAGTGTTTTCTGGGAAACGAGCTTCAAGTTCGCCAACAAGTGCAGTAGCGCGGTCTTTGGTATTGGTGATTGCGAGCTTGCAGAACTCAACTCCGGTGCAGGCCATTGTTGAACGTCGGAAGGCTGATGGGTAAACCTCAAGATCGATACCGGCAAGCCCGGAAGCAAGTGCATCAACATTTTCCGTTGCAACGTTGAGCACCACGATCTTTTGATCTGCGGTGAGATGCACGCGATCTGAACCTGCAGCTTCCGCAAGGTCAGCAAGTGCAAGGAGGCGCTCACCTGAGAGTCGACCAACAGTTGGCGCAGCGCCAACGTAGTTACGTCCGTCTTTTTGTGGGAAGACGCCAACGTGATCGCGCATGCCGGTTGCGGCAGGAGCAGGTCCGTCGGTTAGCTTGCGACCCAGGTACTCGGTTTCAAGTACTTCGCGGAACTTCTCTGCGCCCCAGTCAGACACCAGGAATTTCAGACGAGCCTTCGTACGAAGGCGGCGGTAGCCGTAGTCGCGGAAGATTTTGACGGTTGCATGCCACACATCAGGAACTTCTTCCAAGGAAACCCAAGCGCCCAGACGAACAGCCAGATGAGGGTTCGTTGAAAGTCCGCCACCAACCCAAACGTCAAAGCCGGGACCATGTTCTGGGTGTACAACACCAACGAATGAAATGTCATTGATTTCATGGGCAACATCAAGACGTGGTGAACCACTGATTGCCGACTTGAACTTGCGGGGAAGGTTTGCCAGTTCTGGATCGAGCAGGAAGCGATTCAAGATTGCTTCGATAGCAGGAGTGCCATCGATGATTTCATCAACAGCAACGCCGGCAACTGGTGAACCAAGAATCACGCGAGGAACGTCGCCACATGCTTGTGCGCTTGAAAGGCCAACTGATTCCAAGCGGCGCCAAATTTCTGGTACGTCTTCGATCCGAATCCAGTGCAACTGGATGTTCTGGCGATCAGTGACGTCTGCAGTGTTCTGTGCAAACTCAACTGAAATATTTGCAACGGTGCGCAGTTGCTCAAGTGTGAGGCGACCACCATCTGAGCGAACGCGCATTAAGAAGTTGGAATCCTCAAGCTCTTCTGGCTCAAGTTGTGCGGTGCGTCCACCATCAATTCCTGGCTTGCGCTGGGTGTACAGCCCCCACCAGCGAAGGCGACCGCGAAGGTCGTCACCTGGGATGGAGTCAAAGCCTTGCTTTGAGTAGATGCTTTCTACGCGCTCACGAACTGCAAGGCCGTCTCCCTCTTGCTTCATTTCCTCATTGGCATTGAGTGGGGAGTTGCCATCAACAGCCCATTGGCCATGGGACTTGGCCGGACGAGTGGGGCCGGTCGTGGTGGTCATGACGATCCTTCGTGGGGGTTGGTGGTGCGCAGGTCCTCGACAGTAATTCGCCTCCCATTGGGCTGTCTACGACAAACCCGACACATGCGAACCCTTTGCAATCGGGTCAAAAGCGGCGCAGGCGCCGATGGCCCGTGGGCCCTAAATGTCCTACTTATCGCGTACCTCACACATTGCAAGGAATTCATTGACTTGAGGGCCAAGGCAGCCTAAGTTTTGCCCACCCCCGCGTTCGAAAATGAGGAGTCGTCCATGAGTCAGATCACCCCACCGGTGTTCGATGCCGATCAGCACATGTATGAGGCAGCAGATGCGCTGACCCGCTACCTGCCTGAGCAGTACCAATCAGCGATTCAGTTCGTCACGATTGGCCGTGCTACCCGCATCGCTGTGAATGGTCGGATCACGGAATACATTCCAAACCCAACCTTTGACCGTGTGGCCCGACCAGGTGCTCATGAGGCGTTCTACGCAGCCCAGAACCCTGAGGGTCTTTCCCTGAAGGAAATGACTGGCCGCGGTATCGATGCCATGCCTGAAATGCGCGACCCAGAATCACGCGCCAAGCTTCTTGATCAGCAAGGTGTGACCGCAACGTTCAACTTCCCAACCTTGGCAAACTTGGTTGAGACCAGCGCCGCTGAAGACTACGAACTCACGGGCGCAGTCATCCATGCGTTGAACCAGTGGATGGCAGAGCAGTGGACCTATAACTACAAGGACCGCGTGTTCTCAACCCCCGTGATTACTTGTGGCACTGTGGATGGCGCACTCAAGGAACTTGAGTACGTCATGTCTAAGGGCGTCAAGATGATCGTGATGAAGCCGGCCCCTGCATTTGGACCAAAGGGTTGGCGTTCGCCAGCACTTCCAGAATTCGATCCATTCTGGCGCGAGGTTGAAGCTTCGGGTATCCCTGTTGCATTCCATGGCAGCCAGCCACCACTTGACGGTTACGTAGATATGTGGGAGCCACGTGTCTCGAACAACTTCATGGGCATGGGCACCTTCCGTCGCGTGGTGCTTGGTCACCGCGAGATTTCAGACATGATCGCGAGCTTCATTTGCCATGGCACGTTCACTCGCTTCCCTAACTTGAAGATTATGAGTGTGGAAAATGGCAGTGACTGGATTCAGCCATTGTTCAATGATCTTGCGACCATCTACAAGAAGATGCCTCAGGGCTTCGAAGAGCATCCACATGACACCTTCCGTCGCAACATGTGGGTCAGCCCATTCTGGGAAGGCAAGGTCCAAGACCTCATCGATCTTGTCGGTGAAGATCGCGTGCTCTACGGCTCAGACTGGCCACATCCAGAAGGCCTGGAAGAACCTAACGGCATCTACAAGTACTCAGACCCAATGTCCGAGGATGTGACCTATGACTTCATGGGTGACAACGCTCGACGTTTGATGGGTATGCCTGTCATCAACCCAAAGGGTGACTACCTCAAGGTGTAATGCAACGAAAGTAAGGCCCGGCTCTCATGAAGAGCCGGGCCTTACTGTTGTAAGAACGAGAATCGTTCTGCATTGATTGTTATCCCCGTGGGTCACCAGGAATTTGAATGTTGGTGAACCTCATTGGAGCACCAAAGGTGTCGTCGGGATCTGCAATCAAGGTGTGTTCGTCACGAGCGATGATCTTAATGTTCTTAGACGCAAGAAATTTCTCGGCACGATCAAGATCTAGCACCTGCCAAGCAACCGCGTGACACATATCGCCATTGCTGGCGAGATCTTGTCCAGCAATTGAACCAGGCTCAAGTGGCTGGGCAATTTCAACGATGGTGTTCTCACCCACGAGAACATAGATATTGCGGGTGCCAGTGAGGTCTGAAATTGACTCATGCAGTTTCTTTCCCTGTAAAACATTCGTAAACAGATTCGTGGCCTTGTCGATATCGGCGACAACAACGGTTGCGTAGGCCATACGAACGAGCCCCAGCGGATACTGCTCCCAAGCTAAGTCGTTGAAGTCAGGGGAGAAGCGAGGATCGGTGGGAATGATGTGTGGAAAGAACTCAAGTTGCGTATGAGTATCGCGTGGATGCGTAAACAGTGATCCTGATGACGGGCGTTCTGGCAGTGGAACGCCACCGTCGGTAACAACACGGACGCCCAAGTCCGTCATTTGCTGCCACGCAGCGCCAACATCATCGAGGTACCACGCAAGCGAGTGCCAATGGCGACCAAAGCGCGAGTAGAAACGACCCACTGGCATTTCCTCGGCTCCTGCAACATTGCTGGCTGCCATTGGTTCGATGATGGCATCACCAATCACGATCAATGATGCGTCTCGCTTTTCAACTTCCGAGTAAGCGTTGTCCATGATTCCGCGGATTGGCTGGAAGATCTCGTCGTACCAGGAATCAAGCTCTTCAAGGTCATCTGAGATGTGAATGATGTGAAAGAGCTTGCCGATAGTGAATGTCATAGTGTTGCTCCCTTGTAGTAAGTGTGAAATTTGCCTGGCTTAGATATCTTGTAA
>CAFBMO010000009.1_pt1 | contig 31202 bp, 31 predicted proteins | sample 7268821 | NCBI WGS metagenome assembly CAFBMO01 (sample SAMEA6814065, study PRJEB35770) | freshwater metagenome | biome: Freshwater; feature: Freshwater reservoir; material: water | place: Czech Republic | collected 2017-05-23 | depth 30m m
GATCTCCTTCAGCCAACAGCAATCGAGTCTGACGATGTTGTGCAGAGTTGGATAACTCGTCACTTAATTTTGACAAGGCTATTTTGTCGTTGTCGCCCGTCACCACCGCTGCATCAACGGCATCAAGGGTACGTCGGTACCAAGCCTCAGTGTTCTCATCCCCGGTGAGATCCAAATTGCTGGCTGACTTCCACGATCCCGAAACAGTGGACCGCATCAGACACACCAGGTCACGTTGCACCTTGGTACTTGGCGCCGTAGGGAGAACCGTGCTGATATCGAAAGCTGCTGAATAGGCAACTGCCTCGGTCGTTGCAGCATCTTCAGCTTGACTGAAATGCTGCACGGAAAACAACAGCATCAAACCCAGAAGAAACGCCACTGCTCCAGCGACATATTGAACAACCCCACCCAGCCCCGGATCCAGCAAAGGCAAATCACGCTTGGACTCTCTGCGCGATTCCCAGGCGTAAACAAGGTAGGCAACGAGCACGCCTAATAGCGCCACAATCACCAGGACTATTTCGCTCAGTGTGAGATTCCACATGAGTGTGCCTCAACCTTTCGTGCTAGTACTCGTGACCTAGGTCTTTGCCACTATTCAAGCCCAGTGACTCTCTGCCTGGCTGACGGCGGGCAGAAATGACCAACCAGATGAGCCCACCCAGCCCGGCAATCAGGGCAGTCCAGTCATTGAGCCGAAGACCCAAGATGTGGTGGGCTGAGTCAATGCGCAGCGCCTCGATCCAGAACCGTCCCACGCAATACAGCACGATGTAGAGGGCAAACACCCGACCATGCCCCAGCGTGAAGCGCCGATCAGCCCAGATCAGCACGAGAGCAACGCCCACCATCCATAGTGATTCGTAGAGGAAGGTGGGGTGGAAGGTCTCAAATTGCACATAACCCGCAGGGCGGTGGACAACATCGATCTGCAGACCCCAGGGAAGGTTCGTCGGCGAACCGAACAGTTCTTGGTTGAAGTAGTTGCCAAGCCGGCCGATGGCTTGGGCCAACGCGACGCCCGGAGCAACCGCATCCGCTATCGGCAATAACGCAATGCCCTTACGGCGGGCACCGATCCAGGCGCCCAAGGTGCCCAGGGCAATGGCTCCCCAGATTCCTAAGCCGCCATCCCACACTCTGATAGCTCCGGAAATCCCTGAACCACCTTCACTGAAGTACAGCTGGTGATCAGTAATTACGTGATAAAGCCGACCACCCACAATGCCAAAGGGCACAGCCCACACTGCAATATCAGTGATCGTGCCAGGCGCACCGCCACGTGCTTCGTACCGGCGATTACCCATCCAGACAGCGACAACAATGCCGATAATGATTGCGAATGCGTAAGCCCTGATCGGAAACGGTCCAACATTCCAGACCCCCTGCTCGGGGCTTGGGATGTACTCGCGAATCAAGATTATTGACCAGAAGTTGCCGCAGCTACTGCTGCGTCAAGCTTTGCCTTGTCTGCCAAGGTTGCGTTATCCAGTGGCTTGCCATTGAGCACGCCATATGGAGTGCCTTGCGCACCTGACTTGTAGAACGCATCAGTGCTGTTGGCAGCCCACGACAGGTACTTCTGCGCTTCAAAGCAGGTCTTGAACTTGTCCATGTTTGCGCCTTCAATGCCTGCGTCACTTGCAAAGCTCAACAACACATCGTTGGTGAAGCCCACGCCTTCGCTTGATGGTGGGTTTGCATAGACCGCATTGTGGTACTCCCGCGACTTACCTTGATCAATGGCGCAACCCCAAGCCGCTGTAGCCCGAGCCGATGAGTCGTTGGCGAGGTTTTTATCCAAGAACGTTGTTGGTCGCCAAATCAACTGAACCTTGCCAGCTGCTGCGAGCTCTTCAATTCCAGCACCGTTTGCTTTTTCAACGGCTTCACATGATGGACATTGGAAGTCTTCCCAAATTTCCAGTACAGGCACGTTTGCCGAGCCAGTGCCAAAGGGAACACCAAATGCGTACTTTGAACTTCCGGCGAATACCGATGTTGGTATCGCGGCGTTCGGATCAACCGTTGGAGTGACCACCGGTGTCTTTGACGAGTTCTTTGCAACAACTGCAATCAGGATGATGCCGATGACTACGACCAGTACGACGGCGGCACCGACGATACGCATGACGCGCTCACGCTTCTTATCCCCGCCAACGGCTGCGGCACGAGCAGCAGCGGCACTTGCGCGGCGGTCATTGTTGGCATTACTCATCGCGTCGAACTCCTTGGTCGGTCAAACGAACACTGGCTACACCGTACGTGACGGTATGGGGTTAGCGCCGCACCCCGGCGGCTAATTCCTGCGCGAGCTTGGACACTGCCTCGATAGCGGCCTCGTCGTTGGCCGCATCCAGGACCCGGCGAACAAAAGCTGACCCAACGATCACGCCATCGGCGTACGCAGCGATTTCGGCAGCCTGATCACCAGTTGAGACTCCCAGCCCGACGGCAATAGGAAGCGAAGTGGCGGCTCTCGTGCGGGTGACGAGGTCATGCGCACCGGAACTTACTGTCGTACGAGCGCCAGTGACACCCATGGTTGACGCTGCATACACGAAGCCCGATGTGACGCTCACGATTGCATTGATGCGTGCATCAGTGGACGAAGGAGCAACCATCAGGATTCGATCAACGAAGTGCGCATCGGATGCAACCGACCAATCCCCTGATTCTTCAGGGGTGAGATCAGGTGCAATCACACCACTGCCCCCGGCAGCCTCAAGGCCAGCGGCAAATCGTTCAACGCCATAGCGCTCAATTGGGTTCCAGTAACTCATGACAACGGCAATTGCCCCCGCATCAACGACCTGCTTCACAATGTCCAAAACGACATCAGTGGTGGTACCTGCGGCTAGCGCTTGATCAACGGCCTGTTGAATCACCGGGCCATCCATTAACGGATCGGAATATGGCAATCCCACTTCGATGATGTCCACACCTGATGTCACCATCGCGTTGATGAGCTTTACGGAGAGTTCAGGATTGGGAAACCCTGCAGGGAGATATCCAATGAGCGCTGCGCGATTTTCTGATTTCGCTATAGCGAATGCTTCCGACACATGTCGAGTCATCGGCCTTCTCTCATTTCTGGAGAAAGCTCGTTCGTAACGGTGGAACCAAGATCAATACCAAACCAGCGCGCTGCTGTAGCGACATCTTTGTCACCTCGACCTGAAAGATTCACGATCACGACTGAGTCAGGTCCGAGTTCTTTACCGATGCGCATGGCACCAGCTAACCCGTGGGCAGTTTCGATTGCAGGAATGATGCCTTCAGTCTTGGAAAGAATCGCAAAGGCTTCCATCGCTTCAGCATCAGTCACCGGTTCATAGCTTGCGCGACCAGTGTCGTGCAACCACGCATGCTCTGGACCAACACCTGGGTAGTCCATGCCAGCACTAATGGAATGCGAGGGAGCAGTCTGGCCCCATTGATCTTGCATGACGTAGGTACGAGCACCATGCAAAACGCCGGGCGTTCCACCTGAGAAACGTGCCGAATGACGTCCCGTTTCCACACCGTCACCGCCAGCCTCATAACCACGCAGGATTACTTGCTCATCGTCCATGAAACCGCTGAAAAGGCCCATGGCATTTGATCCGCCGCCGACGCACGCAACTACTGCATCGGGAAGTCGGCCTTCAATGCCAAGAATCTGCTCACGGGCTTCGATGCCAATCACGGAATGGAAGTAACGCACCATCTCTGGGAATGGAGCCGGACCCGTAACAGTGCCAAGAACGTAATGTGTTGTATCCACCGATGCGACCCAATCACGCATCGCTTCGTTGATCGCATCTTTCAAGGTCTGGCTACCGGCAGTCACAGGGATGACTTCAGCTCCAAGCAATTTCATTCGGGCAACGTTGAGCGCCTGTCGACGAGTGTCTTCAAGGCCCATATACACGGTGCACTCAAGCCCAAATAGCGCCGCCGCGGTCGCGGTTGCAACACCGTGCTGGCCTGCACCGGTTTCGGCAATCATGCGCTTCTTGCCCATACGTTGCGTCAGCAATGCTTGACCTAAGACGTTGTTGATCTTGTGTGAGCCCGTGTGGTTGAGATCCTCGCGCTTGAGATACACCCGAGCACCACCGCAGTGCTCACTGAAACGCTTGGCATAGGTCAAAGGATTTGGACGACCTGTGTAGTCGCGCTCGAGAGCACGTAGCTCTTGCATGAACGCAGAATCTTCCTTTGCTGACCGAAATGCTGCATCGAGCTCGTCGAGGGCTGCAGTGAGCGCCTCGGGAACAAAGCGACCGCCGTATGGGCCGTAATGACCATTCGTCATGATGCCTTTCCAATCGTTGCACCCGCATCAATCATTGCGCGAGCAGCTTTTTGTGGATCTGCGCCGGTAACGAGCGCTTCACCGACGAGCACAACGTCTGCACCTTGCTCGCCGTAGGTAAGGACATCTTCGGGTGAGCGCACACCAGATTCCGCAATGCGTACGCACGTTGACGGAATCAACGAGGCCACACGGGAGAAAACATTTCGATCAACCTCAAGAGTCTTCAGGTTTCGTGCATTCACGCCTACCACTTCTGCACCCGCATCAAGTGCACGTGAAATTTCTTCCTCATCATGGGTTTCTACTAATGCCGTCATACCCAAATCACGGGTGAGACTCATGAACTCCACGAGTTGCGCTTGCTCAAGACCCGCAACGATCAACAAGATTATGTCGGCGCCATGCGCGCGCGCTTCCCAAAATTGATATTCCTCGACCATGAAGTCTTTACGCAATATTGGAATCTGTACTGCTGCACGCACAGCATCAAGATCAGCCAAACTGCCACCAAAGCGGCGTTGCTCGGTCAATACTGAAATTGCCGAAGCGCCACCGGCTGCATACGCAGTTGCAAGTGCCGCGGGATCTGCAATATCGGCAAGAGCGCCCTTACTTGGGCTCGAGCGCTTTACCTCAGCAATGAGCTGTACGCCAGCGCGCTTGAGTGACGGTACGACAGGTATTGCTGGAGCTACGGCAGCTACCTGTGCCTTGAGATCTGCCAAAGAGACGCTGGTTTTGCGTACGGCCGTGTCTTCGCGCACCCCAACGATGATGTCGTCCAGCACGCTCATGTCGCTGAGTCTATTGACTCAAAGGCCACCCGAATTCTTCGGCTCAAACCCCTGAGCCGAGGTACGGCACAAAGTTTCGAATGACCCCGAAAGCGAGCAACACGACCAGTCCGCCAATCAGCATCCTGTTGCGCGCCTTAAATTGCCGCTGCGTGACCTCGGGGTAACTCCCACGGATGGCACGAACCAGCCAGATCGCCCAAAAGATGATCGCGATAGGAACGATTGCGAGTAACAAAACGTTGTGACTCATGGCTCCGGCCAGATCTCCATGGATGAGGCAATACATCCCACGCATTCCCCCACATCCTGGGCAATCAATGCCGAGTAATGCCCGTGACGGACACACGGGGTAATGCCCTGATTCATTTGGGTCAACTACTGCGAGGTAGGAACAGGCGCCTACCGCAATCACCGCAGTTCCAACTGGGCCCGCTAATCGGCGGATCAGCGAACGCTGATCATCGCGCTGCGGAACAACGATGTGATCAGGATGCATCGGATCAGACTAGATCGATCGCTACAGAAGATTCCACTGCTGGCAGGAACACGGTGAAACACGCGCCACCCTCGGGCGCAGTGGTGACTCGGGCGTAGCCGCCAAGACCCGCAGCGAGCCGACCTACGAGGGCGAGACCTAATCCTGTTCCCACCGGGCGAACTCCGCGATAGCGCTCGTATAGTGCGCCTGGCTCAAACGCAATCGCCATATCATCGGCTGTGAGCCCTGGGCCAGAGTCGCGCACTTCTACTTCGACACCTCCAGCTACCTGTCGCATTGCTAACACGATGATCGACCCAGAGGGTGAAACGCGTAAAGCGTTCTCCGAAAGGTTGTCAATGATCTGACGTAAGCGCATCGGATCGGTCACAGTCATCAATGGGCCCTCGGGCAGCTCTTGTTCGAAGCGCACGTCTTCGCGCTCACAACGCGTGCTCCATACTTCTGCCGCTTCAACGCCAATGCCACCGAGATCAACACGTGCAGGATTCACACGGAAATCCACTGCGCCCAGTCGAGCAAGATCAAGCAGGTCGCTCACGAGACGATCAAGGCGCTGGGCTTCGGCAGCAACCGTGGCGCCTGTCTTTGCTACATCTTGGGGTTCGATCACATCATCAGCCAAGGCTTCGGCGTAACCCTTGACCGCTGTTAACGGTGTGCGTAATTCATGCGACACCGACAGCAGGAACTCACGTTGGCGTCGCTCTGAAATACTCAATGCCTCACTGAGCGAGTTCAAAGCCAAAGCAATTTCGGCTACCTCACTTGGTCCTTCTGGTTCCAACCGAACATCACGCGAACCTGCCTTCATTTCATAAGCAGCATCGCGCGCTGCGCGCAGCGGTCGCACTAAACGACTTGCAGCGAAGTATCCGATAGGGATCGCAACAAGCAAGCCAATAAATAGGGCCATTAAGAAACGCAGCAAACCCACTTGAGCCGATCCACCAGCGATCGCAACGGGCTGTTCCAAAATAACCGCCCCTCCCGAGACCAGCGAACGGCCTTCGATGAAGACGCGGCCTTCAGGTGACTCACCTTCGGAACTCAGCGTTCCGCGTTCAAGTAGTTCGCGAACTTCTTCTTGAGCAACACCTGGTACTGCACCCGAGGGTTCAAAGACCAGGTAGCCCTGAACTTCCTCTGAACGCAGTGTCGCTGCAAGTGTCGGCGGTACGAGTTGATCTCGTTCACGACCACCATCGGGTACACCGCGGTCTATCGCCGCGGCCGTAAGGTCGGCCAAACGTGAGAGTTGGTTTTGAGACTGACTCACTTCTGCTGAACGAATCAAAGGGTAAGAAATTAATCCCGCAATGACCACCATGATCGCAGCGACCACACTGGTGAGCAACACCATGCGCGTCACGAGATTTGTACCTCGATACGCAGGTTTTGTCACTGTGGCTCTTCCGCTGAGTAACCCACTCCGCGCACGGTACGAATCACATCGAAGTCCCCAAGCTTTGCTCGAACTTGTGCAACGTGAACATCTACAGTGCGAGTACCGACGACTGCTGCATACCCCCACACTTCGCTGAGTAACTGATCCCGACTAAACACTCGGCCTGGGTTCTCCATCAGGTGCGCGAGCAAATCAAACTCTGTTGCAGTTAAAGCAACTGGCACGCCATTGGCTTCAACCCGACGAGTGACGGGATCAATCTCAACTTTGCCAATGACCACAGGACCAGGTGCTGCAGCCGCATGCTGCGCTCGACGCACAACGGACTTCACTCGAGCCACAACTTCACGCGGACTAAACGGCTTCGTAATGTAGTCATCGGCACCGAGCTCTAAGCCAAGAATGCGATCAACTTCTTCATCGCGGGCCGTGCAGAAAAGAATGGGGGTCCAATCACCGTCGTTACGCAATTGTCGACAGACCTCTGTGCCATCCATGCCAGGCAAACCGACATCCAAAATTATTGCGACTGGATGCAACGTGCGCGCATATGAAAGACCGTCAGGGCCAGTGGTAGCTACATGGACGCCAAACCCTTCACGGGTGAGATACATGCGGAGAAGGTCGGAGATCGCCCGTTCATCTTCAACGACAAGAACGAGACCCTTTGCGCTGTGGCTTTCACTCATAGACATAGCGTGTCAGAAATTGTGAGAGAAGTACGTCGACAAGGTCGGCGCTGGATCAATCTTTGATCAAGATTTGGTAAATCAGTGTGAATGTTCGGCGTTTTGACCAAGGCCCATCATCTGCATGACCTTGCCGACGATTCCGCCAATAACCACCAAAGCGATACCTACCCAGAACATGACCCAGTTGCCAACAATCACACCAAGGGTGCCCACGATGGAAGCGATCATGATGATCGTGACTGCAGACCATGCTGCAGGAGTATTGCCATGTCCGTGAACCACTGCTGAAGGCGCGTTCTGTGTCATGGTCATATCTAAGCAGGTTCAGGTTCCGAATTCGGATCAGCCAGGTCCGAAGTGGGATCCTGCCCAGCGTTCAGTGCATCCCACGGCGAGAGCGCCGACTCCTTACGGACTGCTTCCCCCTCGTATTTCGCGCTCATTGCGCTCCAGGCGCGACTTGATCTAAGAGTTATCACTCCGGAGAGCATCAGGAAAATCGCGAGCAACATCACAACGATCCACCACTGGTTCAAGGCCACCGAGCCCACGGTGTCGTTGCCGCTCTCCACGATTGGATTCATAGCGAACCGAAAAACAGATATTTCGATCACGATTGCCACCACCACGATCAGCACGCCAATCATTTGGCGAGCCCAACCTTTCAGCGCAAGAATCGCAAGCGATCCAGCTAGAGCAACAATCGACAATGACACAACGGTAGGAACAACCGCATTACCAGCGGCCGACACTTCCCGGGTTCCGGCGCCACCAAGCACATTCACCACTGCGGTTGCCCACGTAAATGACGAAACAATCAAAATGCTTGCGGCACTCACGATTAATAGCGTGAGTGCACTACGACGTGAGGTCACTCCTCAACCGTTTGCAAGGTAGAAGCAATCGCAACTGCTCGAAGAACCGCCGCTGCCTTATTTCGGCATTCGGCATCCTCTAATTCAGGAACCGAGTCCGCCACTAATCCCGCACCGGCTTGAACATATGCAACATTGTTCTTCACTACCGCAGTACGAATAGCGATTGCTGTGTCGATATTGCCAGCGAAGTCGAAGTAACCAACACAACCGCCGTACACCCCACGACGAAGTGGCTCTAGCTCATCAATGATCGACATCGCACGTGGTTTCGGCGCGCCACTCAATGTGCCCGCGGGAAATGTAGCTGCGAGTGCGTCGTATGCGGTTTTGCCATCAGCGAGATCACTCGTCACTGTAGAAACGAGGTGCATCACATGTGAATAACGTTCAACCTGCATGAACTCAACAACCTGAACTGAGCCTGGCGCGCTTACCCTGCCAAGATCATTACGAGCAAGGTCAACGAGCATCAAATGCTCAGCCCGCTCTTTTACGTCCGCCAACATTTCGTCAGCCAGGCTTGCATCTTCTTCAACAGTGGCACCGCGCTTACGAGTTCCAGCAATTGGATGTACGACACAATGACCCTGTTGCACAGTAACGAGTGCTTCTGGCGAAGAACCCACGATCTCAAAAGCGGTGCGACTACTCAACGCGTCACCTTCGAGCTCTGGTACCCGCACTAAATACATATATGGACTCGGATTCGTTGTTCGAAGGATTCGATAAACGTCTAGCGCCGACGCCGAGCAGGGGGTTGAGAACCGTTGCGATAACACGATCTGGAATGCATCGCCCGCTCGGATGTATTCTTTCGCGCGACCAACATCGGCAATGTATTTACTTTGATCAGTCCAGGATTTCACTTCAGGAACAGCATTGGGATCAAAGGTTGAAGGTGCCGGGCCGCGACCTTTGGACAGATCTGACTGCATAACGTCCAGGCGCGCAACCGCATCGGCCCAGGCCTCGTCAACTCGTTCGACAGATGCGTCATAGTTGATCGCATTGGCAATGAGTAGAACAGACCCTTCAGCATGATCAAGTACTGCGAGATCTGTAGCTAAAAGAAATGCCATGTCTGGCACACCAATTTCATCTGGATTGCTATCTGGAATGCGCTCCCAATGGCGAACCATGTCATAGCTGACGTAACCAACCATGCCGCCCGTTAACGGAGGTAAACCTGGAAGTGGCTGCGTCTGAAGAAGTGCAACGGTGTCGCGCAAAATTTCAACGGGCGACCCATCCGTTGGCACTCCTTGTGGCACACGGCCCACCCAACGAGCTTTACCTTCGACATCAGTCAACATCGCAGCAGCGCGCACGCCCACAAAGGAATAACGCGACCAATTCTTGCCGTGTTCAGCTGACTCCAGCAGGAAGGTACCTGCACGCTCACCACAGAGTGAATCAAAAAGACCAACAGCGGTAACGCCATCAGCAAGGAAGCGCCGAACCACCGGAATCACACGCCGAGTTTTTGCCAGCTCGCGGAAGGTTTCAAGATCAGGCGCCACTACCCCATTGCGTGATCCAAGTATTGCGTTCACTTGGATACCTCAATTGATACCGCGTCAAAGCAGGTACGAGTGCCGTTATGGCATGCGACACCTTCTTGATCGACCGTAATGAGCAAGGTGTCACCATCACAGTCAACGGCGACACTGATCACTCGCTGAGTGTTTCCCGAGGTAGCACCCTTCACCCAGAGTTCATTACGGCTGCGTGAGAAATACGTGGCGGCTCCAGTGGAGATTGTGAGTTCTAGTGCCTCTTTATTCATCCAGGCCATCATCAGAACCTCACCTGTACCCACTTGCTGGGCAATGGCAGGGACTAAGCCGTCGGCGTTGAATTGCACGGCGGCCAGCAGATCTGGCATGGATGACATGGCGCCTATTGTGCCGGTGGAGCATGATGGGGCCATGAGCCCCTCATCGTTAGTCAGTCAGCAGCGCGCCAATCTTGCTGAACTCCTCCTTGAGGTCGGGCCGGATGCGCCTACCCTGTGCGAAGGCTGGACCGCACGAGATCTCGTAGCCCACTTAGTTATCCGGGAAGGCCGACCTGACGCTGCTATCGGACTTCTTGGCGGACCACTAGCTAAATGGACCACCAAGGTGCAAGACGAGGCGGCGCTTCGCCCCTTTGATGACTTAGTCGCGACCTTTCGTTCTGGCCCACCGAAGTGGTCACCTTTCGCAATCAGCAAGGTGGACGCCGCAGCCAACATCGTGGAATTCGCCGTGCATGCCGAAGATGTGCGCCGGGCCCAGCCACACTGGGTAGCCGCACCATCAGATCCAGAGCTCAACGAAGTCTTGTGGTCACGTGTCTCGAAAATGGGAAAGTTGCTTATGCGTGGTGTTCCACTTGGCATAGAACTTCAACGCACAGACCTTGCAGCAAAGCCATTCGCTGCAAAAACTGGATCACCGATCGTGACGCTTACTGGAACACCGTTAGATCTGGTGCTTCGCGTGTATGGCCGAAGGGCAACTGAAGTTCAGATATCAGGTGACGCGGCTGCAATCGCAACCTTTGAAGCAGCGAAGTTTGGTATCTAGCGAACTGGGAAGTCGGCGTTAGCCAATGTTTGCTTGACTTCATCGATACGCAATTGACCGAAGTGGAACACGCTGGCTGCGAGCACGGCATCGGCGCCTGCCACAACCGCGGGAACAAAGTCATCAAGTTTTCCTGCACCACCGCTAGCAATGATCGGCACGGTAACTTCTCGACGAACCATTTCAATCAAAGCAAGGTCATAGCCCTCTTTGGTGCCATCTGCGTCCATGGAGTTCAACAGAATCTCGCCAGCACCAAGGGCGGTGCCTTCAATGGCCCACTTCACTGCGTCGATACCCGTACTGCGGCGACCACCATGAGTAGTTACCTCAAAGCCACTCTCAGTGAACACGCCTTCCGGGCAACGTCGCGCATCAATGCTGAGCACAACGCATTGGGAACCAAAGCGTTCTGCTGCATCACGAAGGAGATCGGGATCATTCAGCGCAGCGGTATTCAGACTTACTTTGTCTGCACCAGCGCGAAGTAGGCGGTCAAAGTCATCAACAGCCCGCACGCCACCGCCAACCGTCAGCGGGATAAACACTGACTCGGCCGTTCGACTCACCACGTCATACATCGTTGATCGATCAGAACTTGATGCAGTGATATCAAGGAAGATGAGCTCATCAGCTCCTTCAGCGTTATAACGCGCCGCAAGTGCAACTGGATCGCCAGCATCACGTAAATCAAGGAAGTTCACGCCTTTAACTACGCGACCTGCGTCAACGTCGAGGCAAGGAATGACGCGAATGGAAAGACTCACGGCTGTGGGGGACCCCAGGTGTACGGATCAAACCGCTCGCCCGATGCAGCAAGTGCTTCAACCAGCGTAAAGGCGCCGTCATACAACGCCTTACCCACTATTGCGCCTTCAATGCCGTCAGGCACCATCTCGTGCAACTTGTGGAAATCTTCAAGGCGATGAATTCCACCTGAGGCAATCACCGGACGTGAAGTGCGGTGGATTACTTCCTTGAGCAAATGGAAGTTCGGCCCCTTCATCATTCCGTCTTTATTGACATCAGTAACAACGTAGCGAGCACAACCGGCAGCATCAAGGCGTTCCAGGGTTTCCCAAAGATCGCCGCCCTCTTGGGTCCAGCCACGTGCAGCAAGTGTGGTGCCGCGAACATCGAGGCCAACTGCGATCTTCTCGCCATATTGTTTGATGACCTTTTCGGTCCACTCTGGGTTTTCAAGAGCTGCGGTACCTAGATTCACTCGAGCACAACCAGTTGCCAATGCAGCTTCAAGCGAAGCGTCATCGCGGATCCCACCGGAAAGTTCAACATGAACATCTTTATGCACATCAGTTACTACGCGCTTCAACAACGCTCGGTTATCCCCGCGACCAAAGGCAGCATCAAGATCCACGAGGTGAATCCACTCAGCCCCTTGACTCACCCAGTCACGAGCGGCGTCAATCGGTGAGCCGTAATCCTTTTCAGTGCCTGCAGCGCCTTGGGTCAGACGGACTGCTTTACCGTCAGCGACATCGACAGCTGGAAGGAGGATGAGGTGCTTATTGGGCTGATTCACACGCCGAGCCTATCGGAGAGACTTGACCCAATTTTCTAGCAGATGCAAGCCAGCATCCCCTGACTTCTCTGGGTGGAACTGAGTAGCTACCAGCGGCCCGTTTTCCACGGCAGCCACAAAATCCTCACCATGGTGACTCCAGGAAACTCGTGGCACCTTTTGGTTCTTGTCGCGAGCCTCGAACTCCCAATTGCGCACCGCGTAGGAGTGCACGAAGTAGAAACGCTCCCCCACAACACCTTCAAACAGAGTTGAGCCCGGGGCTACGCGAACGGTGTTCCAACCCATATGCGGCAGCACGGGAGCTTCAAGTTGTTCAACCACGCCAGGCCACTCGCCAAGGCCTTCTGTTTCAATTCCATGCTCTACTCCTTGATCGAACATGACCTGCAGGCCAACACAGATACCCATAACTGGACGCCCGCCAGCAAGGCGACGATCAACCATCATGTCACCGCGCACCGATCGAATGCCCTTCATGCAAGCGTCATACGCACCTACACCTGGAACAAGCAATCCATCTGCTTCGAGGGCGGCATCAAGATCAGCGGTCACACTGACATCCGCACCGACCTGTTCCAGCGCACGGTGGGCTGAGCGAAGATTTCCGGAACCGTAATCAAGAAGTACTACAGATGGTGCGTTCACGATGCGGTGAGTGTTCCCTTGGTTGAAGGCACGCCAACCACACGTGGATCCTTGGTGACAGCATCGCGCAGAGCTCGAGCAACTGCCTTGAACTGGGCTTCAACAATGTGATGCGCATTGCGCCCAGAAATCACGCGCACGTGCAAGGTGATTTGAGATGTCGCCACGATGGATTCCCAGATGTGACGCGTGAGCGAGGTGTCGTACGTGCCAATGAGCTCAACGATTTCTGGCTCTTCGTGCACAAGGTAGGGCCGACCCGAAAGATCAACCACTGCCTGCACAAGAGTCTCATCAAGTGGCACCGCGGCATCACCAAAGCGGCGAAGACCGGCACGATCGCCGAGTGCTTCATTGATGGCTTGACCCACAGCAAGAGCAGTGTCTTCAACTGTGTGGTGTGCATCAATGTGCAGATCACCCTTGGTTTGCACAACGAGATCAATGAGTCCGTGCTTTGACAGCTGGGAGAGCATGTGGTCATAAAACGGAACGCCGGTATCGATGGTGTGCACACCAGTGCCATCAAGGTTCAGTTCAACGAGCACTGAACTTTCTTTAGTTACTCGCTCAACGCGTGCGGTACGGCTCATCCCTGGGCCTCCTGTTCCGTTCCAGGCGCCTGTTGCAGCGCCGCCCTGAACCTATCGTTTTCTTCAGGGGTACCCACGCTGACGCGCAGCCATCCCTTGGGACCGGTCTGACGAATAAGCACGCCTTGATCGAGAAGCGACTGCCAAACTACGTCTCTATCTTCGAAGGTGCCAAACAAAATGAAGTTGGCATCACTTTGCGCAACGCGATACCCCTGTTGCTCAAGCCACTGAGCAAGCGCATCGCGTTCATCGCGCAAAGTCGCTACCTGAGCCTGCAACAGATCTGCGTGCTGCAGCGCAGTCACAGCAACGACTTGAGTGACCGTAGACAAGTGGTACGGCAACCGCACGATGCGTAATGCATCGATCAATTGTGTACTTGCCACTGCGTAACCCAATCGGGCTCCAGCTAAACCAAAGGCCTTGCTCATCGTTCGAGAAACCATCAGGTTTGGATACATTGCTAGGAGTTCAAGTGCACTCGGCGTGCCAGCTCGACGAAATTCTGCGTACGCCTCATCAACCACCACCACTGCATTGACTGCTAAGCCAGCCTCCAGAATTGCAATGATGTCCGCTGTTGCAACAGCAGTGCCCGTTGGATTATTCGGCGAAGTGAGCAACACGATTGATGGCTTCTCAGCAGCAATCGCCTGGACTGCATCAGCCACATCAACCGAGAAATCATCATTGCGCGCATATGTCAGGTACCGAGTAAAGGTGTCACGCGCATACTCGGGATACATCGAATAGGTCGGATCGAAACTGATCGCTGTGCGCCCAGGGCCACCAAAAGCCAAGAACAGTTGGTGCATGACTTCATTTGAGCCATTTGCAGCCCAAACCTGCTCGCCGGTGACAACTACGCCTGACTCACTGTTCAAATACTTTGCAAGTTCAGCGCGAAGTTCGACGGCTTCGCGATCGGGGTAACGATTGAGCTCTGGGGCAATCGCAGCAACTGCTGCGCCCATTGCTTGCGCTAACTCATTGGGCAGCGCAAAAGGATTCTCGTTGACATTCAGGCGCACGGGAACATCAAGCTGCGGTGCACCATAAGGCACCTCATTGGCAAGATCCGCCCGAATAGGCGGCACAAACGTGCTCATGACTGCTCGGTAAACCGCACAGCAATTGCTGCACCGTGGCCGGGCAGATCTTCTGCATGTGACAACGCGATCACGTGTTCGGCAACATCACGCAATGCTGGCTCGTCATATTCAATAACGTGCACGCCACGCAAGAACGACTGAACCGACAAACCAGATGAATGCCGAGCAGCACCCGCGGTTGGTAGCACGTGGTTTGAACCTGCTGCGTAATCTCCCAGGCTCACCGGTGCGTAGGCACCAACGAAAATCGCACCGGCATTGCGCACCCGCATTGCCCACTCACGAGCATTCACTGTGTGAATCTCAAGGTGTTCAGCTGCGTATTGATTGACAAGTTCAAGACCTTCTTCGAGGCTGTCGACCAACACCACCGCACTTTGCTCACCCTTGAGTGCAGTGGTGATGCGTTCAATGTGCTTAGTAAGCGGAACCTGGCGTTCTACTTCAGCAATCACCGCGTCGGCAAGTGCAACTGATGGCGTCACCAAAACCGCAGCAGCCATCGGATCGTGTTCAGCTTGACTGATCAAATCAGCCGCAACATGAGCGGCGTTAGCTGAATCATCGGCAAGGATTGCAACTTCTGTTGGCCCAGCCTCACTATCAATGCCGATCACACCTTGCAATGAACGCTTAGCAGCAGTCACATAGATGTTGCCTGGACCGGTAACGAGATCGACGGGCGCACAACGAGTGCCGTCTTCAAGTTCAACGCCATAGGCCAACATCGCAACCGCTTGCGCGCCACCAACGGCGTACACCTCTTCAACGCCAAGGAGCGAACAAGCCGCAAGAATTGTGGGGTGTGGCCAACCATCACAATCTTTTTGCGGAGGTGACACCACAACGAGTGACTGCACGCCAGCAACTTGAGCGGGAACAACATTCATGATCACGCTGCTGGGGTAGACCGCACGGCCACCTGGCACATACAAGCCCACACGTGAGACTGGTATCCAACGCTCTGTGACGGTGCCACCAGGAACAACGATGGTTTCTACGTCAACTCGACGTTGATCAGCGTGCACCAGACGTGCTCGACGGATCGCTTCGAGGAGAGCGGCACGCACCTTGGGATCAAGCTCAGCCTCGGCTTGAGCAAGCTTTTCCGCGGGCACACGCAGTGTTGGTGGCGCTACCCCATCGAGCTTTGCAGACCATGCGGCGACCGCCGACGCACCTTGGGTACGAACATCTTCGAGAATAGGCGCGATTACCGCACTGGCATCGGCAACATCCATCGCGGCACGAGGCAGCGTGGTGCGGGCATCCACATGGGTGCCTCGTAGGTCAATGCGCCGGATCACCCCATGAGTTTACGCGTAAATTCAGCTCTTCTTTTTCAGCCCAGCCAGCCAGTCTTCAAAGGCAAGCACCGTGACAACCATGGCCGCCACGATCGGCCAGATCAGCAGCATGGCCCCCAGATGGAGCACAAGAGGGCCTTCCACGACCTCAGATTGCGTTCCAGCAAGGCCAGCGATGTCAACACGTCCCAAATAATGGCCAATCCACCACATCGCTAGTGAGCCCACAAGTCCGCTGAGCACCCCAGCGACGAGCACCGAGAGCAGATGTTCGCGGCGCATCCGCGCAAGACCGATCGTCACGAGCAGACCAGCAACGATGGCTAACGCACCATATGAAATATCGGAAGCCAAAAAGCCCTGAGTTTGAAAATCCACGAGTTGTCCTGACTCAACAACTACTTCGATCCGTGGAGCTAACCGCCACCACAGCACACCCAGAGCAGCGCCAATCACGAAGCCGAAAATTAGGCCAGCTGTGATCACTGCGGATGCATTGCGCTTAACCGACATCAGCTCAGACAGTTCGGACCAAGTAAAGCTTTAAGATCGCCATACAGCGCAGGGCTAGGCGTGACGCGCAATTTGTCATCAAGGCGCAACACTGTGGTGCTCGTTCCACCAGTGAGATGCAAATGCACTTCTGTGGTACCTGGATGCACTGCAAGAATTTCTTTCAGTCGGTCAACTAGCGGCGGAATACAACGCTGCGCTGGCATTGACAGACGCACAGGTCCACTGTCACCTTCAGTGATATCCGGCGCATTAATGTCCATCGCCACCACGCGGAGGCCATCGTCGTCGCTGCGATCCACGCGAGCACGCACGATGATCACACCATCTTCAATAAGCATGGTGCTGACCTTTTGGTAAGTCTGAGGGAAGACCATAACTTCAACAAGGCCTTCGAGATCTTCAAGGCTGACAATTGCCCATGATGACCCCTGCTTCGTAGTTTTGCGCTGCACCGAAGTAACCAAGCCACCAATGGTGACCATCACGCCGTCAACATTCTCATCCATAATGAGTGAGGCAATGCTCCGATCGGTGAGTTGTGCAAGCACACGCTCAGTTCCATGCAATGGATGATCGCTGACGTAGAGACCGAGCATGTCGCGTTCGTGCGCGAGCAGAATTTTCTTGTCCCACTCCCCGATTGAGATATCAGGTGGAGTTACCAGCGTGTTGTCATTGCTTGCATCGAGGCCACCGAAGAGATCGAATTGACCGACAGCTTCCGCCCGTTTGATGTCAACTGCCGAGTCGACGACCTGTTCATGTACGGAAGCCAATCCCTTACGGGTATGACCAAGGGAGTCAAAAGCACCCGCCTTGATCAGTGACTCAACTACGCGCTTGTTACAGACAGAAGCTTCTACCTGGGCGATGAAATCGTGAAAGTCGGCGAAGCGGCCTACCTTGCGTCGAGTTTCAATGATTGAATCCACGACATTGCCACCGACGTTGCGGATCGCTGACAGACCAAAGCGAATATCAGTGCCGCGTGGAGTGAAGTCAAAATCAGAGTCGTTGACATCAGGTGGCAACACCTTGATTCCCATGCGGCGGCACTCGTTGAGATACACCGCTGACTTGTCTTTGTCGTCCTTCACACTGGTGAGCAGTGCAGCCATGTATTCGGCTGGGAAATTCGACTTGAGGTACGCCGTCCAGAACGAAACCAAACCGTAACCAGCGGTGTGTGCCTTGTTGAAGGCATAGTCGGAGAAAGGGACGAGAATTTCCCAGAGCTTGTTAATAGCTACATCGCCATAGCCGTTGGCCTTCATACCTTCACTAAACGGTACGAACTCTTGCTCGAGGATTTCCTTTTTCTTCTTGCCCATAGCACGACGTAGGAGATCTGCAGCGCCAAGTGAATAGCCGGCAAGTTTCTGCGCAATTGCCATGACTTGCTCTTGGTACACGATCAAGCCATAGGTATCGCCAAGAATTTCGGACAGTGGTTCTTCAAGCTCAGGGTGAATTGGCACCACTGGCTTGCGTTTGTTCTTGCGATCGGCGTAGTCGTTGTGCGCATTAGCACCCATCGGACCTGGCCGATACAGCGCGAGCACTGCAGAAATATCTTCGAAGTTATCAGGCTGCATGGAACGCAGCAGCTGGCGCATTGGGCCACCATCAAGTTGAAACACACCCAAAGTGTCACCGCGCGACAGCAACTCATAAGTGAGCTGATCTTCAAGACCTAAATCTTCCAACACCACTGTTTCACCGCGGTTGGCCTGAATATTCTTCAAACAATCATCAAGCACGGTGAGGTTACGAAGACCCAAGAAGTCCATCTTGAGCAGACCCAAGGTTTCACAAGCACCCATATCGAACTGGGTGATAATCGAGCCGTCTTGCTCCCGGCGCCAGATTGGCACCACATCGAGCAGCGGTTCGCGACACAAAATCACACCAGCGGCGTGCACGCCTGGTTGACGCTTCAGCCCCTCAAGACCTTTAGCAGTATCAACCACACGCGCTGCATCAACATCAGATTCAACAAGTGCACGGAACTCGGCGGCTTCGGAGTAACGCTCATGCTTTGGATCAAACATACCCGCGATCGTGATGTCTTTGCCCATCACTGATGGCGGCATTGCCTTAGTGATGCGGTCTCCCACTGCGTACGGATACCCAAGCACGCGAGCACTATCTTTGATTGCAGCTTTTGCCTTGATGGTGCCATAGGTAATGATCTGCGCAACATGCTCTTCGCCATATCGCTGTGTTGCGTACCGAATCATGTCTGAGCGACGGCGTTCATCGAAGTCGATATCAATATCCGGCATCGAAATACGTTCAGGGTTTAAGAACCGTTCAAACAACAAGCCATGCTTGATTGGATCAAGATCCGTGATGCCAAGTGCATATGCGATCATCGCACCAGCAGCAGATCCACGACCCGGACCAACGCGAATGCCATTGTCTTTTGCATACTTCACCAAGTCGGCCACCACAAGGAAATAGCCAGGGAAGCCCATTTGCATGATGACGCCGACTTCGTATTCCGCTTGTTTGCGCACATTGTCAGGAATTTCACCCTTGTAACGCTTCGCCAGGCCGAGCTCTACTTCCTTGACCAACCACGACTCTTCCGACTCCCCTTCAGGAACCGGGAATGCAGGCATGAGGTTTGCGCCTTCAGTGAAGGTGACATCGCAACGCTCTGCAATTAACAGGGTGTTGGAAACAGCTTCAGGTAATTCATGCCAGACCTTGCGCATTTCTTCCGCGCTCTTCAAGTAGAAGTCACGTGCATCAAAACGGAAACGCTTTGGATCATCCATCGTGGTGCGAGTGCCAATGCACAACAACACATCATGAGTGTCCGCATCAGATGCACGCACATAGTGAAGATCGTTTGTTGCGATAAGTGGCAGCTCAAGAGTCTTGGCGATCTTCATCAGATCAAGTCGGAACTTGGTTTCAATTTGCAGCCCGTGATCCATGACTTCGCAGAAGTAATTGCCTGCGCCAAGAATGTCGCGGTAGTCAGCTGCGGCAGCAAGCGCCTTTTTATACTGACCTGCTTGCAGCCAGCGGTTCACTTCACCACTTGGGCAACCCGTAGTACCGATGAGGCCCTTGCCGTAGCGCTCTAACAAATCTCGGTCGAAGCGCGGCTTGTGGTAGAGCCCTTCAAGGCTTGCAAGCGAGGAGACTCGAAACAGGTTGTGCATACCGGCAGTGTTTTCTGCCCACAAGGTCATGTGGGTATAACTCTGCTTACCGCGGCCCGCAGTCGGGTCTTCAGGAGTGCCTTCATCAAAGCCGCCGCCAAAGTCGAACTGAGCACGAGTGAATCGCCCTTGTGGCGCGTAATAACCCTCAAGCCCGATGATTGGCTTGATGCCGTGCTTCTTGGCCTTGGAATAAAACTCATAAGCGCCATAAAGATTGCCGTGATCAGTCATCGCGATGGCTGGCATGCCCAGTTTTACGGCTTCACCCAGCAGATCATCGAGGCGGGCCGCCCCATCGAGCATCGAATATTCGGTATGCACGTGGAGGTGTACGAACTGCTCCTCCGATGTCATTGACCCACTCTAACTTTGGGCTCAGGCACCGTTGCGCAGGCGCGCAAGTGAGGTCACCAGATCCTGCGGATACTGACTGGTGACCACGATTCGATCACCCGACGAGGGGTGTTCAAAACCCAAACTGACCGCATGGAGCCACTGCCGCTCCAGGCCAACCTTCTTCGCCAAGGTTGGGTCGGCACCATAAGTCAGGTCACCCACGCACGGGTGACGCATGGCTGACATGTGCACACGGATCTGATGGGTGCGTCCGGTTTCCAGGTGCACCTCTACAAGGGATCCGTGCGTGAACGCTTCCAAGGTTTCGTAATGCGTCACGCTGGCTTTGCCGCCCGCAATCACGGCAAAGCGATAGTCATGATGTGGGTGACGTGCAATCGGCGCATCAATGGTTCCGCGCAGTGGGTCAAGCTGACCCTGCACAACTGCGTGATAAATCTTTTCAACGGTTCGCTCTTTGAACTGGCGTTTCACACTGGTGTAGGCGCGCTCACTTTTCGCGACCACCATCACGCCTGAGGTACCAACATCGAGACGATGCACAATCCCTTGACGTTCTGCTGCACCAGAACTTGTGATGTTGTAACCAGCTGCAGCCAAGCCGCCCACCACAGTTGGGCCGGTCCAACCAGGGCTTGCATGGGCAGCAACCCCAACGGGCTTGTCGACAATCACGCAATCGTCGTCGTCATAAAGAATTTTCATGCCAGGCACTGGCTGTGGCACTGTATCGACATTCTTTTCAGCATCAAGTGCATCAGGATCAACCTGCAACATCGCACCAGCAATAAGTCGATCGCTCTTGATCAGTGTCTTGCCATCCATCAACACATGTTCAGCATCGACAAGCGCCGCGGCTTTCGTGCGTGACAAACCAATCAATCGAGAAAGCCCGGCATCAACGCGTTCGCCATCAAGGCCATCTGGAATAGGAATCGTGCGGATTGTCATGAACCTGCGCTCGCAGTTCCCTTGTAGTCAACCCCGCGCAAAGCAAGGAACACCATCAAGATGGCAGAAAAAGTGATGCTCATGTCGGCGACATTGAACACTGGAAAATTCGGTAACTGAATCCAGTCAACGACGTACCCCTGACCAGGACTTGGATAACGAGTAAGACGGTCAATCAAATTGCCCAGCAACCCGCCAAGTAGACCACCAAGCCCAACGGCCCATGCAATGCTGCCCAAATCCTTCGCTGAACGAATGATGAAAATCGCGACACCGATTGCAATAAGACTAAAGATCCAAGTCGAACCGGTGCCGATACTAAAAGCCGCGCCTGTGTTTTGGGTGTACGTGAATTTCAGCAGTGGTCCGAGAATTTCTATTGATCCTTCGCCGTTGAGCATGCGCGGTCGCAAGGTTGAAACAGCCCAAGCCTTGGTGAGTTGATCGAGAACAACAACTCCAAGTGCCACCACCGCTAAAACGATGATTGGACGACGACTTGAAGCAATACTCACATGAGCACTCTAGTTGCTAAAGCATCAAGCGTTCTTCAGCCTGCTTACACATCAAACACAAGGTTGCACGAGGGAAAGCCTGCAGTCGGTACTTCCCAATTGGCTTACTACAGGACTCACAAGCACCATAAGTGCCATCGTCAAGGCGTGCAATTGCATGGCCAACCTGCAGCAACATTTCTCGCGCATTATTTGCCAATGACATTTCATGCTCACGCTCGAACGTCTTTGAGCCGGCGTCGGCAGCATCGTCACCGGCACCGTCACCCGAATCGCGAATGAGATCTTCTAGACCTGCTTCTGCATTCACGAGCTCTTCTTCAAGACGCTTGATGTCTTCATTCAGCGCCTTGCGCACTTCCTTGAGCTCGGCAGCTGACCATGGTGATTCGTCTTCGCGAACCAAAGGCTTGCCGTTTGGTGCGAGCTGCTTCTTTGGCTTATTCGCTGAAATTGTCGGGACCGGACGCTTGACCACAGGTTTTGCGGGGACTTCCTCAACAACTGGAGCGTCAACCTTTGGGGCAGGCTCGGCCTTCTTGGCAACTGGCTTAGCCGGTGCCACCTTTGCCACAACCTTCTTGGCAGCGGTCACTTTCTTCGCCGGAGCAACGACCTTCTTAGCCGCAGCAGCCTTCTTCACAGGCGCAGCCTTCTTGACCGGCGCAGCCTTCTTCACAGGAGCTGCCTTTTTGACCGGCGCAGCCTTCTTTGCCGGTGCCTTTGCCGCGAGTTTCTTTGCAGCCATGGTTGTGTCCCCTTGCTTTCTGATCCCGGCGGACTCTAGGTCATAAGGCCACCCTTACCCTGCTGCCGCGCCGCATAAGGCGTGAGCGGCCCCTAGGACTGTCCAGCCGATATCCTTCTCGCTCATCTGTCCATCGCTAGGAGTTCCATGTATCGCGCTGTGCCCGCACAGATCGACCTCACTGCGATGGAGCACGAGGTGTTGGCGCTCTGGGAAGAAAAGGACACCTTTGCTCGGTCAGTTGAGCTAAGCCAGGGTCGCCCAACCTGGGTCTTCTATGAGGGTCCCCCGACTGCTAATGGCACGCCTGGCACCCACCATGTGGAAGCTCGGGCCTTCAAAGATATTTTCCCTCGCTACCGCACGATGAAGGGCTATCACGTCCCTCGTCAAGCGGGCTGGGATTGTCATGGTCTACCCGTTGAACTTGCCGTTGAAAAGGAACTGGGTTTCTCCGGTAAGCAAGACATCGAAAAATTTGGCGTGGCCGAGTTCAACGATCGCTGCAAGGAATCGGTGCTGCGGCACGTCGGTGAATTCACCGAGATGACCAACCGCATGGGTTACTGGGTCGATATGGACAGTGCCTACTGGACCATGGATGCCAACTATGTGCAAAGCGTGTGGTGGTCGCTGAAGCAAATCTTCGACAAGGGGCTGCTTGTTCAAGATCACCGAGTTGCTCCATATTGTCCACGTTGTGGCACTGGCCTTTCCGATCACGAACTTGCCCAGGGTTATGAAACCGTTGTTGATCCTTCGGTCTACGTGCGCTTCCCGGTTACTGATGCTGACTTCTTATCCAAGTTCCCGGGTGCAGCGCTGTTGGTCTGGACCACAACTCCGTGGACCTTAGTTTCCAACACGGCCGTTGCGGTGAAGCCCACTGCAACCTACGCAGTTGTGCGCACGGTCGATGGCGAAACACTTGTCGTTGCAGCCGAGCTCGCTGCTGGCTTATTCGAGGAAGGCTTCGAAGTGTTGGCAACCATGCCAGGTACCGAACTTGAACGCCTTGGCTATGACCGCCCCTTTGATTTGATTGAGATTCCTGATGCCCACTATGTGATCTTGGCTGATTACGTCACCACCGATGACGGATCTGGCCTTGTGCACCAAGCCCCAGCCTTTGGCGCAGACGACCTTGCCTCATGCCGTGCCTACGGGTTGCCTGTGGTGAATCCAGTGATGCCGAACGGTAACTTCGAGGATTCAGTACCCGTTGTTGGTGGCGTCTTCTTCAAGAAGGCCGACGAAGAGCTCGTGAAAATGCTCGACAAATCAGGTCGACTCTTGAAGCACGTGCAGTACGAGCACTCCTACCCTCATTGCTGGCGCTGCCACACTCCATTGATTTATTACGCACAACCATCGTGGTACATCCGCACCACCGCAATCAAAGATCAGTTGATTGCCCAAAACGAAAACACGAACTGGTTCCCAGGAACGATCAAGCATGGTCGCTTCGGCGACTGGCTTGATAACAACGTCGACTGGGCACTGTCACGCAATCGCTATTGGGGCACTCCCCTACCCATCTGGCGCTGCGAAGAAGGCCACCTCACGGCAGTTGGCTCCCTTGCTGAGCTTGGTGAGCTTGCTGGTCGCGATGTTTCCCAAACGGATCCTCATCGTCCATACGTCGACGACATCACGATCCCTTGCCCAACGTGTTCAGCAACTGCAACTCGGGTACCAGAAGTCATTGACTGCTGGTACGACTCAGGCGCCATGCCATTTGCTGCTGTTGGCTACCCACAAAGCGATGTTGATTTTGCAGCGCAATACCCAGCTGACTTCATCTGTGAAGCAATTGACCAAACCCGCGGTTGGTTTTACACACTCATGGCAATTGGCACTCTCGTGTTCGATCAGTCTTCATACAAGAACGTTGTGTGCCTTGGTCATATCCTCGATGAAGACGGCCGCAAGATGAGTAAGCATCTTGGCAACGTGCTCGAACCAATCGGCCTGATGAATGATCACGGTGCTGATGCAGTGCGCTGGTTCATGCTGGCATCAGGCTCACCTTGGCAGGCTCGTCGCGTTGGTCATGGTGCTATTGCCGATGTTGTTCGTAAAACTCTGCTGACTTACTGGAACACCGTTGCCTTCCAATCACTTTACGGACGCCTTGCTGATTGGGATCCCACCTCACCTGCTCCGGCAGTTGCTGAGCGCCCAATCATTGACCGCTGGTTGCTATCTGAATCCAATCGCCTTGCGCGCGATGTTGATGCTGCGCTTGATCAATTCGACACTCAAGCAGCCGGTCGTTTGATCGCCACCTTTATTGACGATCTTTCCAATTGGTATGTGCGCCGCTCGCGTCGTCGGTTCTGGGATGGCGACGCAGCCGCTCTGGCGACCTTGCACGAAGCTTTGCGCACGGTCACCCTGTGCATGGCTCCATTTACGCCTTTCATTACCGAACGCGTATGGCAAGACTTGTTCAGCGTTGGGGATGCGCCAGATTCAGTGCACTTGGCATCTTGGCCAACGGTTGATGAATCCATTGTTGACGAAAAGCTTGCAACCGATATGGCTCTCGTTCGCCGCATTGTTGAACTTGGTCGCGCAGCCCGTGCAACCAGTGGGGTGCGCACCCGTCAGCCACTTCGTCGCGCGCTCGTATCTGCGCCTGGTTGGGCTGAACTTTCACAGGCTTTACGCGACCAAGTATGTGAAGAGCTCAACATTCAATCAAGTGATGCACTTGATGCAGATGAAGCAGGCCTTGTCGATATTTCAATGAAGGCCAACTTCCGCGCCCTTGGCGCACGCTTTGGCAAACAGACTCAACTCGTTGCCGCCGCCATTAGCGCCTCTGATGCAGCACAACTTCACGCAGCAATGCGCAGCGCCGCTTCAGTATCCCTTCAAGCCGGCGAACTTGGTACTGTAGAGATCACCGCTGACGACGTCGTTGTTACGGAAACCCCACGCGAAGGTTGGGCGGTTGCTTCCGAGGGCGGCGAAAGTGTTGCCTTGGATCTGACTATCACTGACGAACTGCGCCGCGCTGGCCTGGCCCGCGAAGTGGTTCGCGCGATTCAGGAAGCCCGCAAGAACGCTGGATTTGAAGTGTCAGACCGCATCACCTTGTGGTGGTCTTCCGTTGACACTGACGTGGCGCAGATGTGGGCCGACCATTCAGATGAAATCGCAGGTGAGGTACTTGCAACGGTCGTTCACAACGATCTTGGAGGAACAGTCAATGTGGACGTTCCTGAATTCCCAGGATCAGTCGGGATAGCTCGTAACTAACCGAGGCTGCCAAGGATGCCGATCAGTATCTGCAACACGATCAGCAAAATCAAGAACGAGAAGTCAAGGGCTACGCCGCCCAGACGTACCTGCGGGATCACTTTACGCAGCACCCGAAGCGGTGGATCGGTGAGCGAGTAAATCACTTCGGCAACGATCAGGATCGGCCCACGCGGGCGCCATGACCGGGCGAACATTTGCAGCAGATCAAACACAATTCGGGCAAAGAAAATGAGTTGGTAAACGAACAAAATAGTGGCAAGAACCTGCCCAACGGCGCGCATCAGCTCTGGTTGAAAAAGCCGTCTTGGGCAATTTGCGCACGTGCAGCTTCGCCAACATCAACATTTGGTGGAGAAAGTAAGAACACCTTGTTCGTGATGCGTTCGATACTGCCGTGCATGCCAAAGACCAGGCCTGCAGCAAAGTCAATGATGCGCTTGGCATCTGGGTCATCAAGTTCCGTGAGATTCATGATCACGGGAACACCGTCACGGTAATCCTCGCCGATCTGACGTGCATCGTTGTACGAGCGTGGATGCACCGTTTCGATGCGACTGAATTCCACTGGAGCTACCGGGCGACGATCAGCCATCGGTGCTGTTGACGGACGACGATCTGGGGTTGCGTCATCACGGAAGGTACGTACAGCACGCTGATCTGGGATCGCGCGCACACTGCGACTTTGGTAGCGATCAGGTTCACGCTCTTCATAGGCCGGTGCTGCCGGGCGACGATCACGGGTGCGCACGTTTTGGCGCGCGTCCTGGTAATCGTCGTCTGCGTAAAACTCCTCGTGATCGTCGTCCTCTACGAGGCCGAGATACACAGCCATCTTGCGCATTGCGCTAGCCATGAGCGTAAAACCTCCGAAAATCGACCTACAGGAATCTTCAGGCTACTTCAGAGGAGGCCGGTTCCCTAGGAGCGCGCCCCCTATGCGAACCTGTGTCGCGCCATGGGTAATTGCTGCTTCAAGGTCGCCACTCATGCCTGCCGACACGATTGTGGCCTGTGGAGCCAAGCTCAAGAGACGCTGATGACTGCCGGCTAGAAGGGCGAATGCGGCGGTTGGATCACCCTCCAACGGGGCCACCGCCATCACGCCGGCCAAATTGAGGTGGGACGCAGCAAGGATCACTTCAGCCAACGGGGCTAATTCGTCGCGGCTGACTCCTCCACGATGAGGCAGACCCACCGGATGTAGGGATACCTGAATCAACACATCAAGGCATTTGCCTGCTGCTTGCGCACCTGCATCTAGCGCCTGCGCAAGTTCGATGCGGTCCACTGACTCAACGATGTCCGCCCACAAGGCCACCTGTTTTGCCTTCTTGCGCTGCACCTGACCAATCATGTGCCAGCGAAGGCTATGTGCAACGTCCTCTTTTTTCGATCGAGCTTCTTGATCGCGACTTTCACCGACATCGGTGCACCCCAGTTTGGCCAAGAGATCAAGATCAGTTGCTGGGAAGGTTTTGGTGACTGCCAGGAGTTGCACCTCGCTACGAGGACGGTGTGCTGCGATGCAGGCTGCATCAACTCGTGCATTGACTTCGCTCAAGTTCAACGCGAGTTCGGCAAGACGGTCGGTACTCATTGCACAACGATCATGCCGTGACGGCCAGTGCGTCCATCACGGCGGTAGGAAAACAGTGACGGATCTTCATAGGTGCAGCGTTGAATGCTGCTGAACGTGACATCTAGATCCGCGAGTTGCAAGTGCACACCTGCTCGCACATCAACCCTCCATTGATCATCAGTGCTCACTGCCACATCGGCGAAATGCGACTGAGGTAATGCATCACGAAGTTGATCAATGCAATCGATTTGCACGGGGTAACACTTGGCACAAATTGCTGGGCCAGTAATCGCTTGAATATTTACTGCGCCTTGCTCACGCATCACTGTGACAGTGGCGTGAACAATTCCTGCAGTGAGCCCGCGCCAACCACAATGCGCAACTGCAATCACGCCATGGGCTGGGTCTGCAAGAACGATGGGAACACAATCAGCGGCAAGCACCAGCAATGCCAGTCCAGGTGTGGTGGTTACAACCCCATCACACTCGTTTGCGATCCCACCGCGGGACGCCACGGCAACCTTGGCCCCGTGCTTGGCATCTAATGCCTGAAGTTCAGCTGCACCGATAAGTTCGGTGACTTGTTGCTGATTGATCTGAACCATTGATTGGTCATCACCGACCGCAGGAGACAGATTCAGGGAATCAAATGGCACGCGGCTTACACCTCCCCAACGACCTGTGGCCGCCCAGGAAACTGGGCGGCCACAGGGTGACGCGGGCCTGAAACGTCCCGCGGCAAGAGGATTCATAGGGATTTCTGGGGAAGTTCCCTATTTGAGGAAGTCAGGAATATCCAGATCATCGTCAGCATCGTCAAACACGATGGTGCGAGCTGGCTGAACTGGACGTGCTGGTGGTGAAGTCACCACTGGCACTTCGCCGGTTGCGCTTGCTGCTGGTGCTTGTGGCTCAGCAGTCTTGCGCACGGTGGAAGTGCGAGCAGGTGGCTCGCCTCCATCGAATCCGGCAGCGATCACGGTGACGCGCACTTCATCGCCAAGGGTGTCGTCAATGACGGCGCCGAAAATGATGTTTGCGTCTGGGTGAGCGGCATCGCTTACTAAGCGAGCAGCTTCGTTGATTTCAAACAGACCCAAGTCACTGCCACCAGAGATCGACAGCAGTACGCCATGGGCACCGTCGATGCCAGCCTCAAGCAGTGGGCTCGAAATGGCCTTCTCGGCGGCTTCGATTGCGCGGTCTTCACCACGAGCCGAGCCAATACCCATCAGCGCTGAGCCAGCTGAATGCATAACGCTCTTGACGTCTGCAAAGTCGAGGTTGATCAGGCCTGGGGTCGTGATCAAATCAGTGATGCCTGAGACACCTTGCAGGAGTACATGGTCTGCCTGACGGAAAGCGTCGATCACACTGATGTTGCGATCTGAAAGCGAAAGTAAGCGATCGTTCGGAATCACGATCAGGGTGTCAACCTCGGCGCGAAGTGCGTCGATGCCATCGTCAGCCTGTGACGAGCGGCGGCGACCTTCGAAGCCGAATGGACGGGTGACCACACCAATGGTCAATGCGCCGAGGGAACGTGCGATGCGGGCTACGACTGGTGCGCCACCTGTGCCGGTACCGCCACCTTCGCCTGCGGTCACGAACACCATGTCAGCGCCCTTGAGCACCTCTTCGATTTCATCTGCGTGATCCTCGGCGGCCTTCTTGCCCACCTCTGGGTTTGCACCGGCACCGAGGCCGCGCGTCAATTCGCGTCCGATGTCGAGCTTCACGTCTGCGTCACTCATGAGCAGTGCCTGAGCGTCAGTGTTGATGGCGATGAATTCAACGCCCTTGAGCCCGACCTCGATCATGCGGTTGACCGCGTTAACGCCGCCACCACCAATGCCTACGACCTTGATAACAGCGAGATAATTCTGTGGAGCCGCCACGTGCGCTTCCCTTCCCATCGTTGACGGATCAACTTGGAAAGTCGACCCCTTCGCCTGCCTCCGGAACCCTCAACCTCAACTAGAGGCTGAAATATGAGCTCGGTTTCAAGCGGCGGGAAGGTAGTAGGTCTGACCCCGGTTGCGCAAGTGAGGTCGGCTCTTTTGGAAGCGACCTACGTCACATTATTGCTTGAACTTCTCTTGAAACGTCGTCGGAAGCTCTGGCGCGGATACGTCATAAATCTTGGCCTTGCGCTTGAGCAGGGCTCGCGTGACCTGCGATTTGAGCTCGGCTTGCTCCACACTTCCCCACTTCACGATGGCTCCATTCGTCAAGATGAGCTCCACGTTATCGCGGGTGGTGGCCGACAGTTTGGCTACCTTTGGGCGCAGATCATCTGGCAGGGAACTGAGCACACCCATCGCTGCCACCAACCCGATTCCATCGCCTGAGACTGTCGGTAGTTTCTTTGGCAATGCAGCTGTTGGAGCGAATTCAACTCCGTTCGCATCGACGCCAAGCCCACTACCCGTCACTGCTATCGCAGTCCGCGGCACCACAGCAATGACCACATCGTGCGGCCAGCCGCGTCGCACATCCACACTTTCCAACCAAGCGATGTTGGTCAGTTGCTCCGCGATTCCTTGGGTATCAAGTTGGGCCAACGGCACACCAAGTGGCACCTGCGCAGCATCCTGAATCTGCTGAGCGGGTGCGCCTTCGACGCCAATCACGCTCACGCTTTCAGAAGTCAGAAGGGAGGAAAACCAAACTGCCCACCCCGCAGCGAACACGACTATCACTATGAAGATCGTGATAAGTGTGCGTCGTCGCTTCTTAGGTGTGACCACACGACGGGCATCAAGGTCGATAACTGGATCTTCGACTCTTGGTGGAACCTCTGGCTGGCTCATGTGCGCCTGGTCAATATCTCTAAGACTTCAGCACCAAGAAGACCAATGTCACCAGCGCCCAAGGTCATGACCAGATCGCCTGGCTTTGCCCGTGCCGCTAATTCACCGGCAACAGCAGACCACGACGGTTCAAAGTGCACTTGTTGCGCCGGCAAAGGCACATTGGCGGCCATTGTTTGACCGCTTGCCCCTGGAATCGGTGTTTCACCCGGCGCGTACACCTCAAGAACAATCACCTCGTCGGCAAGGCCAAGAGCCTGCCCAAACTCGGTGAGGAACATAGCCGTGCGGTAGTAGTGATGCGCTTGGAAAGCAACAACCAAGCGTCCCTGCCCCACCACATCACGTGCCGCACGCAATGTCGCGGCAATTTCAGTTGGATGATGGGCATAGTCATCAAAAACCCGCACTCCGTCGGCTTCGCCTTTGAAGTCAAAGCGTCTACGCGTACCAGTGAACTCAGCCAGTCCGGTGATGAGTTCATCAGCAGCAAATCCAAGGCCAAGGCCAGTGACGAAGGCTGCCAAAGCATTCAGCGCATTGTGCTCACCTGGCACCTGTAAACGCACAGGACCGTAGCTCAAACCCTGGTGCTCGACGGTGTATTCCCAACCACGACCAACGAGAGTCGGCTTCACCAATCGATAGTCGGCATCTGGCGCAGTGCCATACGTGCGCACGTCAACACCGATGGCCTTGGCATGCAGAGCTAATTTGCGGCCACCTGCATCGTCAATACATGCCGTGAGAAAACCAGAGCGTGCATGAATGTTCTTGGCAAAATCGAGAAAGCCTTGCTCAATTGCTTCCAAACTTCCCCAGTGATTGAGGTGATCGGCTTCAACGTTGGTGACGATCCCAGCAACCGCATCCAGGTGTAGGAAAGCTCCGTCGCTTTCATCTGCCTCAACAACAAAA